>Ga0315904_10011019_pt1 | contig 11601 bp, 6 predicted proteins | sample LakEriMetagenome_6_FD_203529 | JGI IMG/M metagenome (GOLD analysis project Ga0315904, IMG submission 203529) | Freshwater fungal communities from buoy surface, Lake Erie, Ohio, United States - Buoy 12 MA120 | ecosystem: Environmental > Aquatic > Freshwater > Lake | place: USA: Lake Erie, Ohio...
GCGCCCCACGTGCATATCTCGGCATAGGCGGACCGGTCCCGTACCGGTGGAGCTACATCACCCAGAATGCCCGATTTTGATAATTTCAGAACTTCAGTGCGAACGATAGATACATACCTCGTTGGCCCATACCGATTTGTTAGTCATTTCGATTACAGAACGCACATCTGAGATTGCCAGGGTCAACGCCAATTTGGAGATGATATGCAGAATTCGAATGGCAACGACAACACATATTTGGAATGCAATGACAATTTGGATAGGTCGTCGTTTATACAACGACGACATGCTGGCAAGCGAAAGGATTGGCTAAAAGTTGCGATAGTAGTTTCGCTTTTTTCCTCAGTACTGAGTCTTGGTCTTACGGGATTTGCAATTCTCGAAGCTCCTGAAACCACCGGCGGAGCAATGACTCGACGCACCTTCTCGCAAACATTCGACTATCACACACAGCCCGCCTACCTCGATGAGCTGATAGCAACCGCTACAGAGTCGGTGGTTCGCGTCTTTTGCGATGGCAGCGGCTCGGGATTCGCGCTCAATGCCAAACCGGAATCCCCACGCTCCAAGACAGTGATTGTGACCAACTATCACGTAATTGAACAATGTCGTGACGAACCCGAATTGATTGAAGTGCTTACTCCTACTTCCGATACCGGTCCAATTAGTGTCAGGCTTCGCGGATATGACGCCGACACAGACCTCGCACTACTCGAAATCGATGCGACCCTGCCACCACTCCGTCTAAGTACACAGACTCCAGAACGCGGCTGGTGGACAATGGCAATCGGCAATCCAATCGACCGGTTGGCGCGAAAAGGCGCGATGTGGCCGACATTGATTAACGCAACGAGCTTTGGGAGCATCGTCTACGTACTTGGCGAATCCTGGGTGTACACCTCCGCGACGCTTAACCATGGATTTTCGGGGGGTCCGCTTCTTGACAGTCAGGGGGAAGTAATCGGCATCAACACCCTTGGTTCATCAAATGACGAAGAGGGGGTTTGGAACATTGCGGTCAACCCAGCAATGCTGTGTCGACAGCTCGTCGAGTGCGACTGAAATCATCACTGTCGTATATAGATGCCAGAGAGAGCTGTAGTGGTCATTGTCGTTGAATGCGGCAAGCGTGATGCCCGGCATCCACCCGGGTCATAGGGGGGGGTACGACTAGTTCAATTCAATGGATGTCTTCCAAGGACCGACGCGCAGATGCCGTCCAAGGTTTTTCGAGTGCACTTAGTGCCTGTTGAAAGTCCACGCGCCGCTTGATTTCTTCGAGGACTTGTTCGCGAGTCTTGCCCGCTGCTACCGCTGCGCGGCCCTGTTGTACTAGCTCCGGAAACCTCACTTCGAGGAGTTGTATGTCATCGCCTGAGAACGTGACTAGCCGGCGCTCGGTGAGATGCATTCCGTCACCTAGCTGCGCGAGTTCGTCGTAGTCGCGACTAGTGCTAGAACGCCCAAAGCAGACAGAGTGGACTAGCGAAGCTCGGGGCTTACGCCTTATCTTTCGGCTTCGTATCCTGCGCGAGTGCCGAGTCGAACACACCGCGCACCGTGATTGTCGCCCATCACGTCGGCTGCGGTCGCGGTTGAATTCTTCGAGCGGTCGCAATTTGCTGCAGTCCCAGCAAACTTTTGCCTTACAGCATTTGGATGCTTCTTTTTGCTCGAGTTTCACATACAGGTTGTGAAGGCTCTGAAGCTCTTCAACGGTAAGCCTCGCTAAGCGCTTCTCCCAGCGCGAGATTCGCTGCCGAGTCGTGCCGATTGACGTGGCAACAGCAGTCTGCGATAGCCCGTATCTCCGTCGAAGGTGCCTGAACCGTCTTCGAAAATCATCATTCATACCAATAGGGCGTTTCGTTACCTCGCGAAGGTGCAGTAACGACTGGGCGGAATCCGAGGGGTGCCGCATCGGGATGCGGCACTCCGGACTTGTCGGGTATCCGGGCGGTTTCGGGCTGGGTGCCCGGAACCGCCTCTCTTCCTGGCTGTGTACGTCAACTAGGGGACGCCCCGCCGTCAAGGTGGGGCGGGACCGTCCGGCCCCCTCCCTTCCGTCTGGTTTCCCTCCCCCCACTAAGGGGTCAAGAACCCGAAACTCAACAGTGGAATGCCCGGAGCCACCGGTTGTCTATTGGCCAAGCGAATCACTTGTAAGCGCCCCTGCACCTGGTGATACCCGTACCTCGGTACGGTCTAATCGTGCAATCCGAGAACCTTGGCGGACAGCTCATTGCCATAGCGATTGTTCTCTGCTACCTGTGCGTGCGATACCGAAAGTTTCTCCGTAGCGCGGTCAATAAGTGGAAGGCCAAGAGGCAGCCGTCGACGCTTACGGCCCAAGAACCTTCCAAGGATTCACCAGCTCAGGTCACGCCCACAAGGAGACCGGTCCGCAATGAACCCGGGCAGTTTCCTAGTGCGCTCACACGCCCCAAACAGACAATTCAGCGATACTTGGTCGTCGACTTCGAAACAACCGGAGTCACTTGGCCGTACTATGCAGTCGAAGTTGCATGGATAGAGCTGGACAGCAACTTTCGAGAAGTCCATAGCCAGAGTTCCCTTATTAGGCCACCAATTCCCATACCTTCAGAGGCAACCAATATTCATGGAATCTCAAACGAAGACGTTGCCGATGCACCATCACTAGATGAGTTCTTTATTGGGCAATGCAACAACCCATTCGAAAGCGAGCACATCGGCTTCATAGCCCATAACGCGCCGTACGACTACCGCTTGTTCAAGAGATTCTGTCGCACTGCAGAACTTCTTTGCACTCTTGCAGCGGCTCGTCGGCTATACCCAAATTCGACAAACCACAAACTCACGACACTGGTCTCAAACCTTGGACTGAAAGACTTCACCGCCCACCGTGCAATGGGAGACGCACGAAGTTGCCTCGAACTTCTTCACCATCTTCGTGACGCAACTGACCTTGACATTAGCGGTCTTTTTGATTTCGGAAACCCGTTTCGTGTGCTGAGCTCTTTGCCATTTGGAAAGCACCGGGGCGTGCCGCTCAGTGCGGTCCCCCAGAGCTACCTTGACTGGCTCTCCAACAAGGTTGAAGTCGACGACCCAATTTTCCCAACTTTACGAGCTGAGTTAACTCGGCGGTCCACTAAGGCACGTTGACGAATTGCCCCACCGGCAACTGTGCCCGAATTTCCCTTAATGGAGTACATTAATTCTTCCGTGTCTTACGCGGACCAATACTTTCGCTTGACCTTGTCTGGAAGCTTGGAAATCTTCACCGTCAAGCTCGCTAGCTCAACCGTTGCCAACTGCGCCTCTTCACGTACTTTGGCGAGCTCAACTTTCGTAGCTTCCAACTGTTGTTCGAGCAATTCTCGCACTTGACGAAGGTCCGACTTGATGTCGGCTACTCCTCCACCATCGAGCGCGCCAACTGCTCGCTCAACCGCACTCTGCACCTTCTCCGTTGCGCCTTTAAGCATCACCGTTACACGCGAGGCTTCGCTAACAAAGTTTCGCATCTGACCCACCATCTCAGAAGTCCCTGCCGACATCTTGGACAGGGATTCAGCGGTCGCGCTCAGCGCTGACATCCGCTCTTTAAGACCGTCGAGTGCGTCGCTTGATTCCGAGAATCGTTTCACGATGCTCTTGATATCAATGGATTTGTCGTCTGCCATTTGTACTCCTTAGTGTCTAATTAATTCTTCTGAATATTGAGCGATGTGCTCCGCATCTCGAAGGACATCGGCAAGCAACAGAACCCCCGCATAGAGATTTCCGTCGTGTGCACTTTCGTTAATGTTTGCTTCTGTCTCGCGCGTACCAATCAGATTTTCAATTGCAAGAGCGGCTGCGCAGATAGAGGCGTCGCGATTGGTAAATTTAAGACTTCTCTGGAGCCATTCGAGCATCCTCCCGAGCCCATCATCCGTAATCGAATAGCTTCGGCGTGCAGCGCTCATACTCGACTCAAGATTGAATTCGAATTCACGAAGATTGCCGTCAGGGCCGATGGCTTCGGAGTAGGCACGGCCGAGTAGAAGTCCGGGGTGGTCGGGGTATGACGCGAGTTCACGGGCAGTTGAGGCTCGCCATTCCCGTGCTGCGTCTGGGTCGTCGATTCTTTCAAGAAGGGGCTGCCAGTCTTCGTAACGGAAGATTTCTTTGTCGACGAGCTGCTGAAGACTTGGAAGGATGTCACCTTCAGAGAGATAGTCGAGAACTCGTCGGCGGAGTTCTTCGTCCGTCTGGCTTTCACGGGCGGCAAGCCACATTTCTCGAAGCGAACGTCTTCGTGAGCGTTCTATGGTGTCATACACGAACTCGAGAAGTGCTCTTCCGCATTCCTCCAGTGCTTCGCTGAGCTTTCTGTAGTCACGCTCGACACGTGTACGAACAGCTTGTGCGCGTCCGGGCTGGCTTCTCTCTACGAAAGTTAGTAGTCCGTTGACCACCAACTCCGGAGACGTGGGCTTCAAAGTAACAGTGAATTCGCGCGGCCCGAATTCCTTGAGGTAGTCGGCAACGATTCCGAGCAGCATCAGCCGATGCAGGGCCTTCTCCCGACCACCGTCATCAGCACCAAGTGGAAGGGAGATGCGCTTCATCGTCTCAGTTGGGTCGAGCTCCTCAGCAACCTCCAGGAGTGTTTTTAGTTCTTCGTCAATTCCACCATAGGTATTGAGGTGAAACCACATCGCTTGGACTACGTCGTCTTTCTCCGTTCGGCCTACGTCGTTGTATCGGCGTGACTCCTCGAGTTCAAGCTTTTCGGAGAGAAGTTGTTCATTTCGATTGGTGTCAAACTCAGTCAAAAGAAGTACGCACTGACTCGGTTTGCCGTCTCTCCCCGCTCTACCGACTTCCTGATAGTAAGACTCAATAGACTTCGGGAGACCGAAGTGAACTACCCATCGGATGTTGGGTTTGTCGATGCCCATGCCAAATGCGTTGGTTGAGACGAGCACCGCCACTTCATTATCTTTGAATGCTGTAGCGTTTGCTCGCTTGGTGGCGTCCCAGTCCTGGGTTGGGAGTTTCTTTGGCTGACCACCGGCATATACCCTGACGCTCGGCGCGACTTCGCGCACGGCTTCGGCAGTGTCGACGACATTGTGATATCCGCTGGCGGTTGGACAGAAAATGAGTCCGCTGTACGTATCTGCGCCGTCAGGCTGGAAAAAGGTTTGCGGTGTCTGATTGAAGTACGTCGCTAGAGATTTCAGAACTCCCTTTAGTTCCGCTTCCGAATATTCAGGAGACGAGTTGACGATTCGATATCGAAGCTCCGGCCTGTCGAAGCTCGGAGGTCTAATGACGGTATTGGCGGTTCTCTGCTGGATGTCGAGCTGGAAAAGTACGTCACGTAGGACAGCGCGTGATGCTGTACCCGTCAGCGCAAGGATTGGTGGCGGTACGCCCCGAGAATCCTTCGTGTTTTCCCGGATGGTGTAGCCGATTCCTAGGTAGGAGGTCCGGAAGTCGTGCCCCCACTCCGAGACGCAGTGCGCCTCGTCAATGACCGCGAGGTTCACCGGTGTCAGCGAGGCCATTTGGCGAAGTGCACTTCGGAACGCCTGACTCTTGAGACGCTCAGGTGACACGAGTACGAAGTGGGCATCAGCGTTGGCGACAGCAGCGAGGAGTTGGTCTCGTCGTCCGGCTTTGGTGTCCGCAACGGTGATGCTGACCACTCTGTCGATTCCGTGACGGCTCAAACCTTCTACTTGGTCTTCGATGAGTGCGTTAATGGGGTCTATGACGATTGTTCGGCCAGGGAGACATAGACCTGCGAGTTGATAGATGATGCTCTTACCCGCTCCGGTGGGTAGTAGTACCGCACAATCTCTTCCGGCGAGAATCTCCTTGAGTGCTTCTAGCTGCCCGGGGCGGAAGTTTTCTTTTGCAAAGACGAACTTGAGGATGGTGCGTAAAGCTCCGTCGAGTCGGTCGTCGCTTGCTTTGGCCACCACTCGGTTTGAGTGTTCAAGTGGCGGGTCGCTGACGGGAACTGTTACAGCGCTTGAGCGGACAATGACAATTGGCAGGGAAGCCGATGGCAACGCGAGCATCGGAGTCTTGTCGCATTCCAGTCGGATATCGACTTCTGGTTCATAACGTTCCGCACGTGTGGCAACGTACTTACCTTCGTCGCCACGAGAATATGTGAATGTTTCATTTGATAGCTGGAATTGCACAAGCTGTGGCGCGACATCGCCAGCACCCCAGATTGAGTCGACTGCAGCGAGGACATCGAAGTAGGGCCCGACAAGGCGTGCCGCGAGGTCCGTCGGGTCGTCGAGCTTGACTATCCAACTCCTCCCCGCGAGAAATCCGTTTGCCACACTCTGAATAAGGGCGGTCATCAGGCGATGTACTTGAATCGGCGCCCAGGCGAGAGGCTCGAACTTGTCGCTGACTTCGCTTGACCGAGTCAGCAGGTCAGCTACACGGTTGAGCTGCGCACCTGTCCCTCTCGATATCTCTTCGCTCGTGATTCGTATGGTTTGGAGCCCTGCTTCGAGGAGTTTCTCGTCTCGTTCGGAATCCAATAGTGCTTGTGCTGCGTGTTGAGAGCCATCAATCTCCACAATGAACGGTGTGACCCCCGGTACACCAATGAGAAAGTCACACCTTCGGCAGCTGACTGCCTCGACACCTGCCGCTCGGAGCAGAAGGTCGAATGATGGTTGCGGAATTACCCACCTGACGTGCTCCGGGTATACCTGCCGAAACCACTCAACAAACTTTACTTCAAAGTCGGACTCAAACATGTCCGAACGGATAGGCACATCACCAGCAGGCGGCACTTGAACCGTGTGCAGCGGTGCTTTACGTTGGCGCGAGACCGGCGCAATGTCACCTTCGAACGGCGACCTACGCACAGAATCCTCGTCCCCCAACGACCGGAACAGGTCCCACTCCGAGTCGGGATGGAGCGGCGGCATATCACCACGACCTAGGAGTTTCTGAAGCATTCCCAATACGCGCCGTGTATCGGCATCGGCTGGTTCAAAACTGTCATGGACAGTCCATGCAACCCATGCGGTTTTAGCAAAGGCTGGAGAGTCATTTTTCCGAGAGCGGAGCGAACCCCCAACTCCGACGTATCGGCTTCGCCAACCACTTTCCCGAATCAGTCCGTCTGCCCAATCGACTCGTTGCAGCTTCACATTCTTGGTCTGCGGTGAATCCGGCACTCGAGAACCAACCCCGGTTTGCCCAGTTGCCAAAGGTGCACCCGTGCTATCAAGGTTGATAGCTACTTTGCATTTTCCCGACTTGCTGTTACGTCCAAAGTTGGGGCATCCCAAGAACTTGTTACCCGCCCTGGAGCCTCGCTTCGCGGTTTTCTCAACTAGGTCCGACCCGCAGTCTGGACATTTATGCGGCAGCGAAGCCATGACTTTGATACTAATGTGCCCACTGCGCGCACCGTATTCCCTGGGAGATTACATATTTACCAACTCATCTGTGAGTGCTTCAGCCTGCTTTACGACGAGCGCAATAGCAGACGATGAGAAGTCAGGCGGATAGCCATAGCGGTCCAATAAGTCTCGAACCATTGTCCGCATAGCAGCCTGCGTTTGTTCTCGGATGTTCCAGTCCACTTTCAGATTCGCTTTCACCTGCTTGGTGAGTTCCTGGGCGAGTCGCACGAGGTCTTGATGCTTAATCTCTCGGACAGCTGCCTCATTCGATTCAAGGGCGTCATAGAAAGCAATCTCTTGGTCTGTCAGCCCATCTGGGTTGCCCGCAAGAATCTGTTCGTTCATTTTCTTGGCTAGCTCAATCAATTCTTCGATGAGTTGAGCAGTGGTAATTGCACGATTTCGATATCTGGCGAGCGCATTATCGAGCAGTGCTGAGTATTCCGAGTTCTTGACAACGTTTGACTTGAATCGGGCTTTGATGTTTCCCTTAAGGAGGCGCTGCAGTGCCTCAACTGCAAGGTTCTTGTGCTCTAGATGTTGGAGTCCAGCGAGGAACTCATCTGACAAAAGTCCGATATTCGGAGTAGTGAGACCGGCTGCAGCGAAGATGTCCACGATTCCTTCGGGGACGAGCCCATTATTGAGGGCTTGTTTAATGAGGAGCTCACGTTCGGCGTCCGAGACCTTTTTCGCTGCGTTCCCGGTTTTTGCGAGCATCACTCGCACGGCCTGATACAGAGTGACCTCTTCGCGATGCTGGATGGCTGCCGGCTGGCTGTTAACGAGGGCGTAGGCACGTGAGAGGGCTGTGGAGGCGTCTGAGAAACGTTTGAGTCCGTCTTCGAGTTGGAGTACGAAGTCAGCGATTTTGGGGATGACCGTAAAGGGTTGTCCTTTGAAGCCGGCTATCGGACAGCCGTTCAACATGTCTCGGACTATGCCGAGCTTTTCGAGGAACACTCCAAGGGCTTCTTCGATAAAGTCGACCGGGGTCTCTGACCTTCCCTTCCCGGTGTAGGTACCGAGCGCTTCTTTTAGCTCGGTGGCGATTCCGATGTAGTCAACAACTAATCCACCTGGCTTGTCGCGGAAGACGCGGTTGACTCGTGCAATCGCTTGCATGAGCCCGTGGCCCCTCATGGGCTTGTCGACATACATCGTGTGACACGGAGGTGAGTCGTAACCCGTCAACCACATGTCTCGAACAATGACAATTTTCAGCGGGTCGTCTGGGTCTCTGAAACGACTCTCTAGGTCTCGCTTCTGTTGTGCGCCGTATGAGTGTGGACGAATCTTTTCGTCGTCAGAAGCTGACGAGTGGAAAACAATCTTTATCGCACCTTTGCGGTGGTCTGGGTCGTGCCACTGTGGGCGGAGTTTGACTATCTCGTCATAGAGGTCTACGCAAATGTGTCGACTCATTCCGACAATCATCGCTTTACCTTCAGCAAGTTCTGGAGATTTGCAGCGGTTCTCAAAGTGTTGGACGATGTCAGTTGCGACCTTTTCGAGCCGTGGTTTAGCTCCGACTATCTTTTCGAGTTCTGCCCAGCGTTGTTTGAATTTCGCTTGGAGTCTCTCTTCTTCATTCTCAACGAGTTCTTCGGCAAGTTCGTCAAGTTCCTCTCTTGCGTCATCGTCTAAGTCAATCTTGACGAGGCGGCTCTCATAGAAGATTGGGACCGTTGCACCATCTTCATTCGCTTGAACCATGTCATAGATGTCGATTTCGTCGCCGAACACGCGGCGTGTATCGCGGTCTGCTGATGCGACGGGGGTTCCTGTGAACGCGACGAAGGTCGCGTTGGGGAGCGCGTCACGGAGGTGTTGGGCGTAACCGGTTTTGAATCCCTTTGATTTAGTGTCGAGTTTGGCGGTGAATCCGTATTGGCTCCTGTGGGCTTCGTCGGTGAACACGAAGACGTTTCTGCGGTCAGTAAGAACTGGAAATGTGTCTTCCCCATCTTCGAGACTGAACTTCTGAATCGTTGTGAAAATCACACCACCAGCCGGACGGGAGCCAATCTTTTCTCTCAAGTCACTTCGGGAGTCGGCAATCTCAGGGTCCTGACGAAGTAGAGCCTTTGCTGCAACGAACGTGTCGAACAACTGATGGTCAAGGTTGTTGCGGTCGGTGACGAGGACAATTGTCGGATTCTCAAGAGCGGCGCTCGTTGCGAGCATTCCTCCGAGGCAGGCCATCTCTATTGATTTCCCAGAGCCCTGGGTATGCCACATCAGCCCACCTCGACCGTCTCCCCCATCCGCACTAGCACTCAACGCTCGGAGATACGCCTTTTTCACCGCAAAGAACTGGTGATATGCACAAACAATCTTCGCAGTCTTGCCACCCATCTGTTGGAAAATGGTGAAGTACCTCATCATCTCTAGGAGATGCTCTGGCTTAAACAAGCCCTCAATCAAAGTCTTGCCGTGCGCGAATGCTCCATTCGGGTCACGCACCGAGCCGTCAACCGAACGCCACCTCAGGAACCGCTCAGAGTCCGCTGTGAGGCTCCCCATTCGGGCATCAGCACCGTCGTCTATGGCCAGGAGTGCATTCGTGTAAAACAGGCGCGGAATCTGTTCCTTGTACAACTGCAGTTGATTGAACGCATCCCAGATATCAGCCTCAATGTCAGCCGGATTCTTCAGTTCAATCACAACAACAGGAATTCCATTAAGAAACAGAACGATGTCTGGGCGACGAGTGGCGTGTTCCCCAGCAACACTGAACTGGTTAACTGCAAGCCAGTCATTATTCGCGGGGTTATCGAAGTCAACAAGAGAAACTCGTCGGGTCTTCTCTTCCCCGCCCTCCCGCACCTTCATAGGGACACCTTCGACAAACCAACGATGAATCAATTCGTTGGCCTTTAAAAGGTCCGTTTCACCCGGAGACTCCAGCATCTGCCGAACACGCCGCAAGACGTCCTTAGGCACACCTGGGTTGATTCGGCTCAATGACTCTTCAACTCGGTCAACAAGAATGACGTCCTTGTACGACGCCCGCTCGGGGGCTTTCCCCTCGGGTGCGATTACTCCACCATGGACGTGATTCCACCCGGCCTCTTTCAGCCACTCAATGCACTGGAATTCGTAAGCGTCCTCGTTCAGCGCAACCACTACAACAACAACTCTTCTGGAATCTGAAGCTCACCGGAAATCAATCGAGGTAAGAGCGAATCGCGAAGTCCAACCAAGACACGATTAGTCGCCGCCATGTTTCCCAAAAGATGTAGTATCGGTTCCGTCAATTCTCGGTATCTAGCCAGAACTTCTTGAGGCGGATTCAGGAATCCAATTGCGTCCAAATCAGTCTTTCCCAAGTGGATGACAGTACTTCCAGTTGAGCCATGCTCAATTCTTTTCATAATTGGCAGCAAAGTGAAGTACAAGTACATGGAATTCATCTCTGATTTGCCTTCAATTCTGCATATTCGCTGATTTACCCACGAATCGGGGCCAAACCAGAGCGTGGGATTGAATTCGCCGTCCATACCGATTAGGAGAGTTCCAGTCTTCGTCATGAATCCCTTTGTATGTACTTCAGTAGTCCAAGTTGCAATCGATTGCGTCTTTAGGTCACGAATACGTATCAATGGCATGCCATCGCCCGCAGAGTTGAAAAATTTTGAACTGAATGGTGCACCATACGAAATTAGAGCCAAATCCTTAAGCCACCCTTTAGACCAGCCCTTTGGGATTGTGCCAAGTTCGGAGACAACCATTGAGTCGGGGAAAAGCGCTGCCGTTGCCTCGTTCATACCAAGTGGCTTCTCACCAGCCATCTTTGCTTTCACTGGGTCAAAGTCAATAAACCATGACCTAAAAACCGATTGTGCAATCTTCTCGAGCGTCTCTGCCGTCGCGGTATTGAGTTGAATCTTGCGGTCGAGTGCTGCAATAAACGAGCTGATTCGGCCCTGCTCCTCAAGTGAAGGGACCGGAATAACCTGCTCATACATCGCCTCGAACGGAACTCGCCTAACGGTAGTGCCCGTGTCTCCATATGCAGCCCTACGACGATTGAGAGGAACGCGCAAGAAGTTGTAGACAAACTCAACCAGTACATCGCCAGTTTTAGGCACCAGCTTCGCGACATCAAGAGACCACACGAGGTCTGAAAAATTCTCCTCATATTGCGGAATAAGAGCAGGAGCCGCCAAGACTGCGC
>Ga0315904_10011022_pt1 | contig 11599 bp, 10 predicted proteins | sample LakEriMetagenome_6_FD_203529 | JGI IMG/M metagenome (GOLD analysis project Ga0315904, IMG submission 203529) | Freshwater fungal communities from buoy surface, Lake Erie, Ohio, United States - Buoy 12 MA120 | ecosystem: Environmental > Aquatic > Freshwater > Lake | place: USA: Lake Erie, Ohio...
ACCATACACCAAGGAGCAGGTGTCCAGTATGTACAGCATTCTCGGGCATTCGTTGTTCAAACAGAAGAAGAGCTTTGACAACGACGAGACCCCTGCTGAACTCTTTGGTGATAAGATGCCTTCAAAGTAGGCACGTACTCTAGTATTCTGCCATACTAGCAAAAAACATTTTTTTTTGGATAAGTAATTTTTAATTAAGTATTTTCAGTGATTACCATAGCTAGTATTACAAATAATAAAATAAAATGTCTAATTCTATAACTGCAGTTAGGTGTTGGGCAAATGAACATATTTATCGTGTAATTAGTACTCGTTATGCGAATTTAAAATATGATGAGAAACAGTTAAAATGTCGTATTGCATTTAAACGTTTAATGAATATTATTCGGGATATATCAACCACAACTGAAATAGATAAATATAATACACCAATGGCATTTCTTTTTCAACATTTATTACCTGATATAATAAAATTAGTTGCTAATTGTGCAACTAGTACATCTTCAGAACGTGAATATATTCTTCGTGGTTTAGTATTAGTTCATGATTGGAATATACGTTTTTTTCAATGTTTAATATATTTAGATGCGAAAGATATTCTATTATGGTATTTTTTCCATATTCCATATTATATCGATGATATAACTACAGTAGAAAAAATTAGAATAAATTATGAATGGATGCTAGATTACTTTTTTGAAAATTTACCAGTAGATCTACATATGACATTTGATGAATTTATATTTGCCAGTAATGAAACTTGGTTTCCTTATGCCCTAGCATATCATAATAGTAATAATGCAATTATTTTAGAAAAATATTCAAAATTAATTAGAAAGCTATTACCTTGGGTAAATTATTTTAGTCCACGTATAGCAAATAAATTAATATCTAATAATAAATTTCAATTTACAAATACAAATAAAACAATACGTCGGCGAAGAATATGTTTTATAAGTGATTCATTTAATACAGATTCTAGTGTTCTTCGTGATCGAATAGGTATAATTGGTAAAATTGATAAGTCTCAATTTGATATATGGATAGCTAGTTTTAATCCAATTGTTAGTTATAGGGGTATAATGTCTAGTGCATTTATAAAAAAATACATATCACAATATATAACACTATCATGTAATCTAGAAGATGCTAGAAAACAGTTAGAAGTACTAGAAATAGATATTATTATATATGCTGATTTAGGAATGAAAGTATTACCTACTTTATTAGCTTATTCACGTATTGCACCTGTTCAAATTACAACGTGGGGACATAGTGAAACAAGTGGAATAGATACTATAGATTATTATATATCTAGTAGGTGGTTTGATATTCGTGGTAAAAATGTACAATCACAACAATTACAAACAACTTGGCAAATTTTAGAAACAGAAGAATATACAGAACGGCTAGTATTATTCGATAGTTTGGGAACTTATTATTTTAGTCCACAATTAATATTTATTGAAAATGCTAAGAATATCAAAAATATTAAAAATGATTGGAAATTAAAAACACGAGAACAACTAGGGTTACCAGATAATTGTAATATATATTGTTGTTTACAGACTTTTTATAAGATTATGCCAGAATTTGAAAAGTGTCTAGCACGTATTCTAGAAATTGATCGAACAGGTATTTTATTACTTTCAAATGCATATCCTTATTGTAAAAGTCATCTTCAACGCATGCAAAATATATTTGATAAGGATGTGTTATCTAGACGTGTAATTTGGTATGAAGGATTAGAAAAATATGATTTTTTAAATCTAGTAGCAGTTTCAGATGTATGTCTAGATCCATTCCCCTTTGGTGGATGTAATACTACTTATGAAGCATTTGATTTTAATATTCCAGTTATTACATTTCCTAGCAATTATTTACATGGACGATTTACACTAGGTTTATACTCTAAAATGGGAATGAGTGATTGCGAATGTATTGTCTCTAGTTCTATTGAATATGCTGAAATTGCTAATCATGTAGCAATGCAGGATAAATTAAAAAATAAGATAAAAAGAAGTATAGAAACTGGAAAAAGTGCTATTTTTCAAGAATGGGCTAGTGTAGAAGAATGGAATTCTTTTTTGAATAATGTTGAATTAAAAATATGATTCTGATTCACTAGCACCACCAATAAATTTACTCTTATCGAAAACAATAGGAACAGTTGTTTGTCCTTTGATTTCACTAGATAAAATAGTTAATAAATTGGATTTAAAAAATAATTCAGAGGGTTGAGTGTCTATCTCTACAAATATGAATTGCTTTTTTTTCTTTTTTAATAATTGAAAAGTTTTTATACAGTATGGGCAGGTAGGACGACCATAAACAACTATATATTCTTTAAAATAGTGATGTGGCATTAAACTAGAAGTAGCTTTATATGTTAAAACATTTGTTTTACCTTTAGGGTTGCTTGAATCATCAGTAAGATAATAAATACCGGATTTATAGATTAGCTTTTTCATTTTAGAATAAAAATATTAGGCGTAAATACACTGAATGATATTCTAGTAATGACTGATATAATTTTATTCTATCATTATATTAGTTTATATTGATTGTTGTGTTGCAGTGATTACTTAATTTTTATAAAATGGATATGACGTTTATAAATTCAATATTATTATTTGCAGTTTTGGGTATATTAATTTTATATCTTTATCAAATAACACCTATTTCAAAAAAATCAAATACAACGAATAAATTAAATACAACAACTAAAGAATCATTTTTTCCTATTATTTGGAATACTTGTCAAAAAACAGATCAACAATTTGGAATGCCAGTTCATCGTATTGGTCCTGTATATAATTTCCATCAATATTTCAATAAATGCATTCCATTGAAAACTAGTAATAATACACCAACAGGTATTCCAGAAATGGGATGGCGAAATTTCTTTTTAACTAATTTTACTAAAAACCAGGTGAAAGAAACAGATTCTTTTGAAGGCACTAGCGTACGAAATTTTTTAAACAATATGGAAAATGTAGATAATATATATCGTAAATGCTAATTTTTAGAAAAAATAATAAAAATAGATAAAAAATGATTTTGTTATTTTATTGACTGTACATATTATTTCAAAAGAAGATGGCAGCAAAAGGCACTTCTTACCCGGCTGAACAGCGTCGTCTGTCTCAAAAGCGCCGTCTGTCTCAAAAGCGTCGTGCATCTGGTGATATTGATTCTGATGAAGAGAATGCCACTAAAGGAAGAGCTATTACATTCCATAGAACACAAGAAACTGTTGAAATGCCAGAAAACCCTTTGGCAAACATTGCAGATTGTGTGATTGCATCTCTTTCTGCATATTCCAAAGTAATTGCAAAAGAAAAGAACGCAATTAAAGCATTTGGAGACAATATTTCTGATATTGTTGATTCTTTGTGTGATAAATGTGCAGAACTTCAAAAAATGCATGATTCATTTTCTGCAAACGAAAGTTTGCCTTCTGATACTTTGCGGAATTTTCATACTATCATTCAAAATATGTTTTCCAAAATAGATATGTTGGAAACTTTGAAGTTTGATCTTGACAAATCAGCAAGTGTTCTGAAATATGTTGTCAGCAAGTCTGAATCAGAGGAGGACGAAGCAGAGGAGGATGACGAAGCAGAGGAGGAAGATGAGAGATCATCTACACTTCAGCATCAGAGTAAGTATCCAAAGCTTGACTAAACATCACACCCAAAACATTTTTTTTTAGAGATTTTATTTTTTTATATTAAAAAATGATTTTATATACAATATTACCTTTATTATTAGAAAAGTTCACTCATTTGTTTGTCTAATTTATTATGGAAGAGAAAAAGAACAATTTCGATGACATGTCGACTTACTTTCATGATGGTATGCACAGTATTAAAAATGCAATCAATGATATTGAAATAATGAAAGCACTTTGTGATAAATTTTACAGAACCCATAAATCTTCGTCTTTGGTAAAACACATTGGTATTATTAAGAAAAAGACGTTTGGAGAAAAGATTAGATTGTTTTTGAAAAAGAATAATCGATCTGCAAGAAAACTAGCAAAATTTTATGGTGAATTTAATTGTGGCATTTTTGATATTTATTCGGATATGTACGAACTTGTAAGATTAATGAAACAAATAGGTGATTCTCAACTTTTGCCAATTAATTTTAATATGAATTGCACACATCCTGATCCAAGCGAAATACCACCATTGAATTTTTATGAAAAGGTAGTAAAAGGTGTTACATCTGTTTTTCCAATGTGTGAGGAAATCTTTACAAGGTCACAAACACATTATAAAATTCTCTGTAGTATGAATTACAGAACTATTACTATGAAATCATTGGCATTTATTCGTAATGAATTGCAATGGTTGGAACCTCGTTTGAATGTTCTATATGATTCAATTACACAGTTTGGAATGATGCATGCAATCCTAATTTTTAGGATCTTTCAACCATCAGAACAAGCAGTTGCTATTATCTAGATAGTTATCTAGCTACACTAAAAATATTTTTTTTATTATTATAAGATTATAGTGTATATCAAACTATATCAAACTATATCAAACTATATCAAACTATAAAGTAATAAGATGATGCTAGATAATAATTATTATATATTCCTATGTTTTATGGCTATTATTCTTTTAATAGCGTATTTATGGATTAAAAATAATATGTTTGAAGGTTTTGATTCAAGTGATACTAGCACAACTATAGATAAATCTCTACCTTCAGAAGTAATAACACAAATAAATACAATTCAACAAGATGATTTAAAATCTCTAGTTAATGAACAAGTTCTAGAATTAGCTAATATGCTAGATAGATATGCAACATTAGATATTCCTATTATAATAAATGATAAAGGACAATTATGTGCTTCATCAAATCAATCTAAAACAAATCAATCTAGCAATAGTTGTTATAAAGATTCAGAATCTGATATTTACACTTGCCAAAGTGAAAATGGATTTACAAATAGTTGTATGAAATTCTATTCTGATGGTTTTATAACAAACAAAAATAATATTAATATATCACCATTATTAATTAATGGTATTAATAAAATAATTGCAAATAAAAATAATATTGAAAATGTAATTACTAATATGGATAAAACCACAAATGAATTAATTAATAAATATGCTGATCTCAATAATATTGAATTACAACAACGTGATGTAATTGAAAATAATAAAAATAATATGAATGATAAACAACGCCTTATGGAAGATAATAAAAAAATATTGAAAAATAAAAAAACTACAACTGATATAAATAAAAATAATTTTCAAATATCAATAGAAAATATTACAAACAATGAATACAGAAATAAACTATATTATAATATAATCATAGGTATTATAATAGCCATTATAATTACTGGCATATGTAATTTTCTATTTAGCAATATTCTTTCTTAATTAGTTAATGTATTTATTTCCAAGTTTTATTACTAGCCGTAATTTATCCTTTTAGGGGATAACTCTTGGAAGGATATGCAGAACATATGATGTTTATGTTTCGGAATTTGTATTTGCATCACAACTTTCAATTGGATCCCCACTAGTTCCAAAAATACGGAATCCATGATAGTCTTTGGTTTTACCTTTTGGTTTACCAATCATTCTTTCCATTTGTTTTAAAAATGTTGGTTTTTGTGTTTTAAAATCCCGTCCAACAAATTGTTGAAATTCCTGATATAATGTGCTAGCATCTACTTTATAACCTGGTGCCTCTTCTAGTTTATCATTAAAGAACTGTGTATATGGAGATGCTTCCGCCTGATATAATCGAGTTGCTGCCTTCATCTTTTCCGGCACAGGAAAACGAAATTCATTTAGTTTTAATGAACGATATCTTTCAAATAATAAGAATAAGAAATATGGTGACCAATCTTTGTATAAATGAGATTGATCTATTGCTTTAAAGTGATTAGGAAATTTAACAGGATCATTTAATTTATACATATCTTCATCTTTTAAAATGAATTTAGCCTCACACGGCACAACATAAATTTTTCTCCAAAACCCATCATCAGTAGATTCATTCCGTGGAATATCATTACATTGTAAGAATAATGCATATTGTGGAGTAAATTGTATTGGATCTTTATTTAAATGTCGACAAGTAAGGGGATCACCACTCACTAATTCTTTTACTTTATCACTTTCAAATGGAATATTATTTTTAGGCTCAGTTAATGTTACTAGCCGTTTTGCTTTCAAAATAGCAATTGCAGGTGATGCACTATTTGGATCACGTTTTGGTGTATTTAATAGTGTATTATCTGCAGCTAAATAATAATCACCGAAGGTTTCTTTAATTAATTTGAAGAATTGTGATTTACCGTTAGCACCTGAACCTGTCATAATATGAAACCGTTCACCTAGTAGACCAAGATTTCCTGATAACTTACAAGCTATTACATTTAGAACATATTCTTGTACTTCATCATCAGGAAAAATTTTATCAAGCCAATCTTGGATAGAACACATAATATCCTGTGCTTCTGCAGATTCCGTATCATCTGGATATTCAATACAACATGATAATGTCATCATATCACTCGGTTGACCATCACGAAAAATACAGCTATCTAAATCAAGAACACCATTCTTACAAACAAATACATCATTATTAATATCTAGTTTCCTATAGAAATCTTCATCATAACACTTCTGTGAAAGATCCTCGATAACAGTTTTCTTATTTGATAATTTATCTAGAAATTGTATAATTGTACTACAACGTTCATATTGCATTCTAGTATAAATTTTATCTTTTTGTTCAATTGCTTGTTGTTCTGCAGGAATTACACGTTCCCTATTATCTACAATAAATCGATGATATGAACGTTGACTTCTATCTTCATCTTGTTCGCTATCCTCCTCTACATCTTCACCACCATGATAACTACCCTGTTTATTCTTAGTTTGTTCATTTTCTGCCTTATCAATTGCTACTAATTTTTCTTTTAACTCAATATAAATAGTTTTCAATTCTTTTTTAATTGTTTCAGATAACAAGAGATAAACTTTATTTGCTGCTTTGTCTTCTGTCCATTTATGACAATGAAATTTATAATAAATAGATGATGCACCACCTGGTAATGCACATGCAATATTAAAACATGCATAATCCATAATATAAGAATGAATGAATTGTGTAATTGTGCTTATACTTATCGTTTTTGCATAAATATCTTTTTCATCCATGTGGGCTTGTAACCAACGTTGAAAGAAATGCTTTTTATTAATATTAATAATTTGATTAAATTTCTCACGATTATCAGCTTTTGCTATTTCCTTAATCTTATTAAAACCCATATTATATTTACCAGCTTTTGGAAATTCATAATACCATTTTTTATTACAAGCATCTTCACTATATTTATCTGATTGTTTACTCCATTTTTTCCATAATTCAAAATTACGATGATCCATATTAAATAAACTCAAACCTACACGACACCAATCTTCATAATCATCACATCGTTTAGGTTTCAAACAATCTAGATATGGTCTGATTTCATCTTGTGTTAAAGTAGATGCCCTTCGAAAATTAGTTTGATCCTGTGCATACATTTTATACATCATTTCAACATCTTTTCCCACATATTTAGTATTTTTATCATTTTTATAACGTGATATATCATCATCAATATCTAATAAATATTTAACATTAACAACTTTACCAAAATTAGAAAAGAGTTCAATATATTGTTTTAAACTTAAATCATTCACTTTCTTTAATAATCTTATATCAAAATCACAACTATTCTCATCATTTTTTTCTTCTTGTTCTGCTTGTTCTTTACGAATAATCTTATATATACGGGATACCTTATAAAAATTACCTTTATCATCCGGTTTACCACAACCATAAATATACCATGCATTTGGATAAATAATCCTTTTATCAATAACATCGCTTAATGGAGTTATATTTCCCATTTCTTTTAAGGTTTCTTGTAAATCTTCATTCTTAATTATCTGTTCTCGTAAATAATATAATGCCTGATTAGACATAACTAACTCTGGAATAATAATATGAATACCATCTTTTATTGTTTTTTCTTGATGTGCAATTCGTGGACTCTGTTTTTCTTGAATGTAAATCTTATATTCATCCGGACTATCAATCATTTCTTTTAATGATAACGCTATCACATTTACAACTCTTTCTATAAAATCATCACCATAACGACGTCTATATTGTATTTTCTGTTTCAATTCATCTTCAGTCGCTTTAAAACGTAAATCAATATCAATTTTAACCATATTAAACACAGAATTTGGAACCTCTAAAAAATGCAATTCAATCTTCGGATTTTTAATTATTGTTTCTGTAATCGTATCTAGAAATTTTTGATAAATATCATCTGGAACTGACCATCTACCAGGACGACACTGTGTTCCTGGCTGGGATAATACATTATGTTCATTAGAATCATTACGATATTTATCGAGTAATTTGTGAATCTCAGTCTTCTGCATTTTTACCTATAATTTTACCTATCAGATTTGATTTGTAATATAGATACTAATTATAATTATTTTTTATATTTTAATAATTTCAATTTTTATTTATATTACACACCACCACCTTAAACGGTCATTAGCGTTTTTAACACAATTTATTTTACATACATTTTATTATAAAACACAATTTAACCATTTTTTAATTAACCTGCATATCCTTCCAATGGTACTGTATACAGTACCATAGCTAATACTTTTTATAGTAAATTACATCTAGTTATAAAACATGGAAAGAGATACAAACCGTGTAGGGATAGTAAACCTCTATTGGAAGGATATGCAAAATGTAGAAAAATCTTTATAGATTACTAAAATTAATTTTCTAATAAACATGTAGTAATTGTTCAATAACAATATAGTAGTATAATTATCATAAATGAATAATAATAGGAATACAATTCGTAAGCAAACATATACTAGTGATACTGTAATGTTAATTGTTGGATTTTTAGCAATTCTTGGTATATGTATATATCTTTATAATAATTATAAATCTTTGAAAAATAGTTTAATTCCTAAAGCAACATTAACATTTACACAATGCCCTGATTATTGGGATTCAATAGGTGATAATAAATGTCAAAATACTAATTCATTAGGTAGCTGTAGCACCAATCCAGGTTCTAATATTATGGATTTTAGTGGTGAAATATTTACAAATAGTAATACAGGTAATTATGCAAAATGTAAATGGGCAAAGGCTTGTAATGTTAGTTGGGGTGGTATTGATCGTATTTGTTAATCTAGACAACACTATCCTTTACCGGTTAATTAATAAATGCTTTATTTGGATTTTATAATGTATGTAAAAAAAATTATGTTAAAACAACAATAACCGGTTAAAGGATAAAAACTAAACACAAAACTAAATACAAAACTAGATACAAAAATATCAAAATAAATAAATATGTATAAAAAAATGAATAAATAATTTTATTTAAAATAAACTATATTAATTTCTTGTATTTATTATTTAATATGGCAAAATCTACTATTTGCAATGGTTTTTATACCCATTCATTTACAATTATTTTACAAAAGAATTATCCAACAGATAAAGGTGTATATTTTAATTATTGTGTTCGTTGTGGTAAGGAGGAAGTTTTACCAAGCGACATGTGTGTATATGATTTAACACATAAACATGATTATTCAAAATATTCTTGGATTAGAGATGGTTATTATATATTTCGGTGTAGTTATTATGGTTGTGATTCTTTAATGCGTTTATGGAAAAACATTAGTGCTGAACGGGATTATCATTATCCTGTAAAAGAACCTAATACACATAATTCATCTTCTTATTTGACAAATGAAGAAATTGAATTGACAAATATGGATGGTGATTTTTTAGATAGCGATAACGATACAAATTCAGATTTTGTTCATACTAGTATAACAAAAAAAAATCGTAATCCTAATAATGAAATGCAACAGATGGAATTTGTGTAATCTAGAATAACAATAATTTTAGTTTTCTATTTTTTTATTCTTAAATTAAAGAATACAATTCTAATTATGCGATTTATTTACTGTGATAAGATTATGCAGAATAAAAATTACCATCACCAGTTGAAAATGACATATCAGGTATGCCATCATCTTTTAGGGGTGCATTAGAAACATATATATTAGGTGCAAATATATTAGCAACACCTGCAAAATCTTTTTGCATAAAAATAGGTGATTTACCAACTTGTTGATATCCAGAACCTGCACCATATAAACTTGCACCATCAACTGTATTAGGATTCATTCCTGATTTATAATTTTGTGTATTATCATATACATTAGGATTATTATAATCTGGTTTGAATGTTCCTAATTGTTCTTCTAGAATAGTATAACCTAAATTAGAATTGATTCCTCCTAATGTATCTGTTAATGACTTACCTAGATTATCTATTGTAGCCCAATTTGCTTGTTCCTGATAATTTACAGGTTTTACACTATTAGCACTTGTATTACTAGAATACATTGTACTATCCATATGTAATATATCATTTTTAATAAATGTTTTTGAACTGTCTGCTAATGTCTCTTCATTACCATCTAATTGAACCCATGATTTACGCCATTTTGCTTTTTCTTCATTTGATATATACAGATTATTTCCAGGATTAGATGCAGTTGGTGCTTGATATATAGTTGTAGATGGTATAGTTGTAGATGGTATAGTTGTAGATGGTCTAGTTGTAGATGGTATAGTTGTAGATGGTATAGTTGTAGATGGTCTAGTTGTAGATGGTCTAGTTGTAGATGGTATAGTTGTAGATGGTATAGTTGTAGATATATCACTAAATGTAGATTTTTTACGGGTTAATAATTTAAAATCAATGATAATAAAGAATAGAATAACTATAATTAAAAATAATATATATTCATTATCATTCCATGATGTATATAACCAATTAAAAGCCATTTTAAAAATTATTTTACAATTTTAATTTTATGTTTTATATAAAACTATTTCTAGATATACTAGCTATACTAGATATAATCTATAATTATATTTGAAAATATAAATTCAAGTTATTTAATATCTAATAAAACTGGTAAAAGGATAAAATATATAATTTATAACTTAAAAATATAAAAAAATTCTAATGGTTATTTGCTGTGTTTAGTATTTAATTTTATTTGATAATAAATTATTTCAATCGATTATTCTAATTGGATTTTTACCGGTATTTAATATAGGATATCTTAAGAATATAATTATAACAGATAATGGAAAAACAAATATTTAATCCAGGTAGTATTCTAGTAAATACTGCTACTAATAAATTGTATGGTGCTTTAGTATCACAATTACCTAATAATAAAATTATAGTATTCCGTCTAGATAAAAATACACATCCCATATTCAGTAAATTTGAACTACATGAAAATGTTATGAAAATAGGTATTATTAATGAGGGACAATATAGTAATCTAAAAAATGCTTTATTGCGACATTACCGTGTAAATAATCTTACTATTACGGAAAAAAAAATGTTACAACCTTTAATGAATTTTGCTTTTCCTCTAGGTATTCCAGAATATAATACGGATTTAGAATTACC
>Ga0315904_10011025_pt1 | contig 11596 bp, 11 predicted proteins | sample LakEriMetagenome_6_FD_203529 | JGI IMG/M metagenome (GOLD analysis project Ga0315904, IMG submission 203529) | Freshwater fungal communities from buoy surface, Lake Erie, Ohio, United States - Buoy 12 MA120 | ecosystem: Environmental > Aquatic > Freshwater > Lake | place: USA: Lake Erie, Ohio...
CAACGTCTTCGCCCAGAACGGCATCCAGAAGTTCGCCCGTGGCGGCATCGTCGACAAGCCGACGATGTTCCCCTTCGCCAAGGGCATCGGCCTGATGGGTGAGGCCGGACCTGAGGCGATCATGCCATTGCGCCGTGGCCGTGATGGTCGCCTTGGTGTGCAGGCTGCCAACGGTGGCGGCGGTGTGAGTGTGGTGGTGAATGTTGACGCCAGCGGCACCAGCGTTCAAGGTGATAACGCCAAGGGCGCCGAGTTCGGCCGGGCAATTAGCGAAGCCGTCAAGAATGAGATCGTGATCCAGAAGCGCCCAGGAGGCTTGCTCAACTAATGGCCACCTTCACCTACACGCCCAGCTTCGAGGCCACTGAAATCAGCAAGCCGAGGGTGGTCACCTTCGAGGCAGGTGATGGCTACCAACATCGCGTCGGCTTCGGCCTGCACCGCAATGGCAAGGAGTGGCAGCTCAACTTCCTAAACCGCACCGACACCGAGCGCGACAACATCACGGCCTTCTTAGATGCCCGAGCTGGCGTCGAGAGCTTTGACTGGACACCACCCCGCGGCACTGCTGGCAAATACATCTGCAGGGAGTGGCAGACCACGCTGCGCTCCTGCAACTTCAACAACATCACCGCCACCTTCATCGAGGTGTTCGAGCCGTAGCCATGGCGATCCCCGTCTCAGAGCTACAAAAGATCGCGCCGAGCAGCATCATCGAGCTATTCGAGCTGCAGCTTGTCACCGCTCTGCATGGCAGCAACACGATCTACCGCTTCCACGCTGGCAGCAATATGAACGCCAACGGTGAACTGGTCTGGAATAGCAACAGCTACCAGCGGTTTCCGGTCGAGGCAGAGGGATTTGAGTACACCGGCACTGGTAGCCTGCCGCGGCCGAAGATCAAGGTGAGCAATATCCTTGGCACAATCTCGGCAATCTTGGCCACAGTCAATGGCACCACCGCTGGCAATGATCTGACAGGGGCAACGCTGACCAGGATCCGCACGATGGCGCGCTACATCGATGGCGCCAACTTCACCGGCGGAACCAACCCCTACGGCACACCGGATCCAACGGCTGAGTTCCCACGGGAAGTCTACAAAATCGCGCGCAAATCATCCGAGAGCCGGCAGATAGTGGAGTTCGAGCTGGCCGCGGCGTTTGACTTGGTAGGTGTGCGGGCGCCTAAACGGCAGTGCATCGCGAATATCTGCCAATGGGTCTACCGCTCGACAGAGTGCGGCTACACCGGCAGCAATTACTTCGATGCGAACGACAACTCGGTCGCGACATTGGCTGCTGATGTATGTGGCAAGCGCCTCAACAGTTGCAAGCTACGGTTCGGGGCGACCTCCGAGCTGCCCTATGGCAGCTTCCCTGGCATCGGCGCCTACACCGTATGAGCTGGAAAACTGACGCGCTCAAACACGCCAAGCAGGAAGATCCGCGTGAGGCTTGCGGCTTGGTGGTCGTTATCAAAGGCCGTCGTCGGTATTGGCCTTGCAGCAATCTGGATCAAGACGGCACACAATTTGTCCTCTCTCCTGAGGACTACGCCACTGCTGAGGATGCTGGCGAGGTGGTGGCCATCTTCCATAGCCATCCGGTCACACCGCCGGCGCCCAGCCAGCCGGACCTGATCAGCATCGAGGCCACCGGCCTGCCGTGGTACATCGTCAACCCGAAGACCGAAGCCTGGTCTGAAACGCATCCCACTGGCTACAAGGCACCACTGATTGGTCGGAGCTGGGTGTGGGATGTGAGCGACTGCTGGACGCTGGTGCGTGACTGGTACGGCGAGCACGGCATCGATCTGCCGGATTGGGATCGACCGGCTACCCATGCAGATTTTGAGTCGCAGCCGCTATTCGATGGCTTCTGGAAGGATGCTGGCTTCTATCAACTGCCGGAGGAGGAGCCGCTGCAGTTTGGCGACGGCCTGCTGATGAACATTGAAGGCCGCGGCCTCAACCACTGCGGTGTCTATATCGGTGATCAGTTGGTGCTGCACCATCTGCGCGGGCGCCTCTCGAGTCGTGATCTGTACGGTGGCTGGTTGCAAAATTGCACCGGCCGTAGACTTCGCCATCGCGACGCCGATAAACTGACCGAAGGCTGAGAACTGCCATGCTGCGCGAGATCCGAGTGTATGGGCAGCTGGCCAAGTTCCTCGGACGGCGCAAGTTCATGGCGGCCGTTGATAGTGCAGCAGAGGCGATTCGATTCCTGCTGGCCAACTATCCGCAGGTCGAGCGGCACATGTGCCAAGAGGCGCGCCACTATCGCGTGATCGTCGGTGATCATGCCGTAGGAATGGAGGAGCTGCATGGTCCGGCTGGCAGCAATGCGATCAAGATCGTTCCGGTGATCGGCGGTGCTGGTGGTGGTGTGGGGCAGATCCTTGCTGGTGTTGCGCTGGTCGCTGCAGCGATCTTTATCCCTGGCCTTGGCCTTGGCCTTGCTGGTGCCACCGTCACCAAGATCGGTCTGCTCGGTGGTGCTCTGATCCTGGGCGGCATCTCGCAGGCGCTGACGCCAACGCCAACGCTGGCAGCATCCAGCACCTACAGCGGACCACAGGGCACCACCAACACCGAGATGGATCCGCAAAAGTCCTACAGCTTCAGCGGGATTCAGAACACCAGCCGGGCAGGTGTGCCGCTGCCCCTAGCGTTCGGTGAAGTGATCTGCGGCTCCGTGGTGATCTCGGCCGGTATCGACACCGTGCAGATAGAAGCATGAGCGAACTGATCCGTGGCGCAGGTGGTGGTGGCGGAGGCGGCGGTGGTACAACCGTCGTTCAGCAGACTGTTGTCGCGCCAACTCGGACGCCAGTTCGTGATCCAGACACGCTGGCCTCGAAGCAATATGCGACGTTCGTCGACTTGCTAAGTGAAGGCGAGATCGAAGGTTTCCCATCGGCCGCGGCTTATGCACGCGACAGCGCTGACTACAACAGGGCACTCCTTAAAGATGTATTCCTGAACGGCACGCAGATCTTGCGCCAAGGCGCTGATGCGACAAATCCGCAGACGGCCGACTACAACTTCCAGAACGTCACCCTGCAGACAAGGTATGGCACGCAGGCGCAGACCTACATCCCCGGCTTCTCCGATATTGAACGAGAAAGCAGCGTTCAGGTAAAGGTCGAGCAAGCCACGCCGATCACACGCACCATCACCGATACCACAGTCGACGCCGTTCGGGTCACCATCACGGTGCCGCGGCTTGAGCAATACACCGATGAGGGTGATGTAAGAGGCACTAACTTGAATCTGCGGATCCAAGTGCAATACAACGGTGGCGGCTACACCACCGTGATCGATGACACGATCGCCGGCCGCACCGCTGATCAATATCAGAAGGATTACAAGGTGAGCTTCACCGGGGCGTTCCCGGTTGATGTGCGCGTGGTGCGCGTCACCGCCGATAGCGTCGACACCAACCTGCTCAACGATTTCTACTGGTCGAGCTACACCGAGATCACTGAGCAGAAGCTGCGCTATCCCAACAGCGCCCTGGTCGCGATGCGCCTGGATGCTGAGCAGTTCAGCAGCATCCCCAGCCGCACCTATCGCGTCCGCGGGATGAAGGTGCAAATCCCAAGCAACGGGACTGTGAACCAAACCACCGGCGCCATCAGCTATGCCGGCGCATGGGATGGCACCTTCGGCGCTGCGGTCTGGAGTTCAGATCCAGCTTGGATTCTCTACGCGCTGCTCACGAACACCCGCTGGGGATTGGGCGATCACATCACCGCTAGCCAACTCGACAAGTTCGCCTTCTATTCCGCCAGCCAGTACGCATCGACCAGCGTCGACGACGGTTTCGGAGGCACTGAGCCACGCTTCTCCTGCAATGCCCTGATCCAGAATCAGGAGGAGGCCTACAAGCTGATCAACGATCTGTGCTCCGTAATGCGGGTGATGCCGTACTGGAGCACCGGCAGCCTGACGATCAGCCAAGACAAGCCGGCCGATGCCAGCTACCTATTCACACTGGCCAATGTCAGTGCTGATGGCTTTACCTACACCGGCTCTGATCTAAAGACCAGGCACACGGTCGCGATTATCAGCTACCTCGATCTCGAGACGCAGGACGTTGCCTACGAAGTGGTGGAGGACAAGGACGCCATCGCGAAGTATGGCGTCATCACCACCAACATCAAGGCCTTCGCCTGCACCAGCCGCGGGCAAGCTGCCCGCCTCGGCGAGTGGCTGCTCTATACCGAGCAGTACGAGACCGAGGTGGTTTCCTTCAGAACTTCCGTGGATGCTGGCGTGGTCGTCAGGCCAGGGCAGGTGATCGAGATCGCCGATTCGGTGAAGGCTGGTGTGCGCCGTGGTGGTCGCATCGCATCAGCAACCACCACCGTGATCACGGTCGACGACACCGCCGAGACCGATCTGGTCACCACCGGCAGCGCGACGCTATCGGTGATCCTGCCTGATGGCACCGTCGAGACCAAGGCGATCAGCAGCATCGCTGGCGCGAATATCACGGTCGCCTCCGCGTTCAGTGCCGCACCCAACGCAAATAGCATCTGGGTGCTGAGCAACAGCACAATCGAGACCAGCACTTGGCGCGTGCTGACCGTCAGCGAGATTGATCGCGTTCAGTACGAAGTCACCGCGATCGCGTACAACGCCAGCAAATACAACTACGTCGAGCGCGGCTTCAAGCTCGAGGCTCGTGCTATCACCAAGCTCAACGAACCGAAGCCAGCGCCAAGCAACCTCTCCGCATCGGAGACCATTTACGAAAGCAACGGCCAAGCACGGGTCAAGTTGATTGTGAGCTGGGGTGCTGTGGTCGGAGCATCTGAGTATCAGGTGCAATGGCGTCCACTGAACGGCAACTGGACAACCGTCAATGTCCCGCAGACTGATTACGAGATCCTCGACACCACTGCGCAGACCTACGAAATCCGGGTCTATACGCTCAACGGTGCGCGCACACCAAGCACATCGCCGGCTTCGTTGAACTTTGCGGCGATCGGCAAAACCGCTGTTCCCGGCAACGTTCAGAACCTCAGTTTCGAGGCGATCAACGCCAACTCAGGCCGCCTGCGCTGGGACGAAACCGTAGACCTCGACGTAAAGGTTGGCGGCAAAATCCACATCCGCCACAGCAACCTGACGGATGGCAGCGCAAGTTGGAGCAACAGCGTTGACTTGATCCCCGCCAAATCGGGCAGCGCCACTGAGGCAATCATCCCGTTGGTGGAAGGCGAGGTGCTGGCCAAGTTCGAGGATGACGGCGGCCGCCAAAGCGCCAGCGAAACCAGCATCATCATCGACCTGCCCGACACGCTGGCACCCCTCACGCTGATCAACCGGCGCGAAGATCAGGATTCACCGCCTTTCCAAGGCACGCGCACCAACGTCTTCTATAGCGATGAGTTTGACGCCCTGACGCTGGACGGTTCTGAACTGCTGGACGATGTGCTGAATGTTGATGCGTTGGTGACTTTTGACGTGATGGGCGACGTTCAATCATCTGGCACCTACAACTTCGCCGCCACCGTTGACTTCGGCAACACCTTCTCCATCGACTTCAGCCGCTACTTCGTCACCCGTGGCTATTTCCCCAGCGACCTGATCGACAGCCGTTTAGGCGAGGTAGACACTTGGAGCGATTGGGACGGCGGTGTGATCGACTCGGTGAACGCCATCCTCGAACTCCGCAGCACCACCGACAATCCCAGCAGCAGTCCGACCTGGGGCGCATGGCAGCCGTTCGTCAATGGCACCTTCCGTGGCCGTGGCTTCCAGTTCCGCACCACCCTGACCAGCAACGACGTTGCCGAAAACATCCTCGTGGATGAACTGGGCTACCTCGCCACCGTCCAACGCCGGACCGAGCAGAGCAACGCTGCAGTGAGCGGCACCACCAATACCGCCGTGACGTTCCCCTACCCCTTCTTCACTGGTACGGCCAGCATCGGCGGCCTGAACGCCTATCTGCCCAGCGTGGGTGTCACGGCACAAAACCTGCAGGCTGGCGACTACTTCCAAATCTCCAACGTGACTGGCACCGGCTTCCAGATCAGCTTCTACAACTCTGGCGGTAGTCCCGTCACCCGCAACTTCACATGGAGTGCAACCGGATATGGACGGCAAGGCTAAACTCGGTCTATTAGTGGGCGCTTGATTCGTGGCTCAGCACGATTACGTCATAGCCAACGGCACTGGTGCGGCTGTTAGATCCGACATCAACGGCGCCCTCGGTGCGATCGTCACGAACAACAGCGGCGCGACCGAGCCGGCAACCACCTACGCTTTCCAGCTCTGGGCAGATACAACCACCGGCCTACTCAAGATCCGCAATGCGGCTAACTCGGCATGGGTGGAACTGCTTGAGCTCGATGGTGAGTTTGGCAGCAAGACCTTCAACGGCAACATCACCCTGAACGCACAGGGCGATCTGCGCTTTGCCGACTCTGACAGTAGCAACTGGCTGGCATTTCAAGCCCCGTCAACCGTCGCTAGCAACGTCACATGGACGCTACCAAATGCTGACGGCAGCTCCAATCAGACGCTGGTAACCAATGGCAGCGGAACGCTGAGCTGGGCGTCGCCATTGCTCAGTTCCGGCGGCACCATCACCGGCGCCCTTGAGATCGGCTCCGCTGGTTCGTTGGTGTTTGAGGGCAGCACCGCTGATGGCAACGAAACCACGCTGGCGGTTACCGATCCAACGGCAGATCGCACCATCACCTTCCCAGATGCCACTGGTACGGTCCCGTTGCTGGGACTAGCGCAGACCTTTAGTGCAGCACAGCGGGGCAGCATTTCGGCGCTTGGCAACCAAAGCGGCACCATCACGCTGGACATGGCGACCGCCAACAACGTGAGCCTGACGCTAAACGCCAACTCCACCAACACGCTGGCCAACCCGACCAACCTGACCGCCGGCCAATCAGGCGCCATCTTCATTGCACAGGATTCCACTGGTTCACGCACCTTGGCGTATGGGACGCAGTGGGACTTTGTGGGTGGCACCACGCCAACGCTGACCACGGCTGCCAACGCTGTTGATGTGCTGGTGTATTCGGTGAGGACCACCAGTAGTATTGCGGCGCAACTGCTGACCAACATCGGACCGCTCTGATGACAGTCCCCGGCAACGTCCACGCCTTGATGCTTGGTGGCGAGCAAGGTTACAAGATTGAACGCAGCCTGCGGTTCAACTCGGCGGATTCGGCGTACCTCAATAGGACTGCAGGAACACCAACAAACGTTAAAAAGTGGACATGGAGCGGTTGGGTTAAACGATCCGGGTTGGGGACATATCAGGGCATCTTTGATGGATACCTCAACAGCGCGAATTGGAGCACGCTTCATTTTTGGAATGATGACAGGATTCTGTTTTACAATCTCTTGGCTGGAGTTGATACCAGTGTTGATACTGTCGGCGTATTTAGAGACTGCAGCGCATGGTATCACATTGTATTTGTCTGGGACTCAGATAACGCAACGGTAGCCGATCGGGCTATTATTTATGTAAATGGCGCAAGGCAGTCGACAACCAATAACTATGGCACCATTACTTCTGGCGAAGGCACTTATTGGAACAACAGCTACGCGCAGTCTTTGGGTCGAAGATCTGACGCTGGATATTGTCTCAACGGCCTCCTCACCGAGATCAACTTCATCGACGGCCAAGCCCTGACCCCCAGCAGCTTTGGCGAGACCGACACCATCACCGGCGTCTGGAAGCCGAAGAAGTACACCGGCACCTACGGCACCAACGGCTTCTACCTCAACTTCTCGGACAACAGCGGCACCACCAGCACCACGCTGGGCAAGGACAGCAGCGGCAACGGCAACAACTGGACGCCCAACAACTTCAGCGTCACCGCTGGCGCGGGCAACGACAGCCTGATCGACACCCCAACGCCCTACGCCGATGGCGGCAATGGCAGGGGGAATTACTGCACGTTGAATCCTTTAAGCAGCAGCTCAGTTGCAACATTATCAAATGGAAATCTAGATGTTAATACAGGAACTACCGGAGGAGGCTTAACTTTAGGCACATTTGCAATGCCTCAAAGCGGTAAATGGTACTGGGAAGTTACACCAACTTCAATAGGCTCAGCTGCTTGTCGCATAGGAATTGCAAATACCCTTCGCGACACAAACGTTGAATACTATAACGATGGAACCAAAGTAGTAAACGGCGCATCTACAAGCTATGGGGCATCATATACAGATAATGATGTCATCGGAATTGCATGTGATATTGGAGGCAATACCGTAACTTTCTATAAAAACAACTCAAGCCAAGGATCAATTTCTTTTTCTAGCTGGTCGACTGTAACCGTTTTTCCAATGATTGCAGACGGCAGTGGCAGCTTAGGAGTTACTGCAATCTTTAATTTCGGCCAACGCCCCTTTAGTTATACTGTGCCAGCTGGCTTTAGTGCGCTGAACACGCAGAACCTGCCCGAGCCGTCGATTAAGAAGCCGGGGAACTATTTCGACACTAAGCTATACACCGGCAACAACGGAACTCTGACCGTTACCGGCCTTGGATTTTCGCCTGACTTGGTGTGGATCAAGAACCGTGAAGTGGCTGGTGCTGGCCATGTGTTACAGGATCAAGTGCGCGGAACAACAGCGTATCTTCAGAGCAATAGCACTGCAGCCGAAAACACCAACACAGCCAACAACTGGTTTAGGGCGTTTACATCTGACGGATTTACTGTCGCAGCAACCACTACAGGAGGCTCGGCAACGAGTGAGTGGAACAACAACGGCAGCGGTTACGTCGCCTGGTGCTGGGACGAAAGCGCCACGCCGGGGTTTGACATTGTGACCTATACGGGGGATGGCACTACTGGCCGAGCCATTGCACACAGCTTGGGAGTTGCTCCCAGCATGATGATTGTCAAATGCCGAACTTCGGGAACGAACTCTTGGGCAACATGGCAGGTGTATCACTCAGCTCTTGCTACTCCTACCACATCTTTTCTTAGACTTAATGAAACAGCAGCTGCGTATACGGGCTATAGCTACGCATGGGGCAATACTGCTCCTACGTCTTCGAATTTTTATGTCAGCTACTATCTTGGCGCTGGCATAAATGGCAGTAGTGACACTTTCGTCGCCTACCTGTGGTCCGAAGTCGCGAATTTCAGCAAATTTGGCTCTTATACGGGCAACGGGTCCAGCGATGGTCCTTTTGTGTTCTGTGGGTTTAGGCCACGGTTCCTGTTAATGAAACGCACTGACTCAACAAGCAACTGGATGTTGAGAGATACGGCAAGGGCTACATACAACGCAGTTGATACAGAACTGTATGCAGATTTAAACAATGCTGAATCTGGTGCAGCGGGCGCTCCAATGGACTTCTTGTCAAATGGATTTAAGTTGCGTGGTGCGGGGTATAACTCAAATGGAGCTACTTGGATCTTCGCTGCCTTCGCGGAAGCCCCGTTTAAGTATTCCCTCGCCCGCTGACCTATGAAACGGGCACACCCTCACCGGAGCTAACAATGGCCTTCCTGCTCGATGGTCAGCCTCTTGCGGTTGACACCCCCTTCACCGACGCCAAGGGTAATAAGTACCCCGCCAACTGGCTGCGCCTCTCGACCGCCGAGGAAAAGGCTGCCATCGGCATCACCGAAGTGCCTGACCCCCCGCAGTACGACCAACGCTTTTACTGGGGCTACGACGCCGAAGGCCATCTGATCCCTAAGGATCATGCCCAACTTGTCGAGCAGTGGACCGCCGCTACACGACAAACCGCCAACAGCCTGCTGTCGCCCACCGACTGGATCATCATTCGCGAGGCTGATAACGGCAAAGCCGCCGATCCGGTGCTGAAGACGTGGCGCGAAGAGATCCGCTTGGCCGCTGGCAGCAAGGTCTACGAAATCGGTCAAACCGCCGACACCGACGCACTGGCTGCCTACATCACTGGCGCCGATTACCCCGCTTGGCCCGTGGATCCTTACGCCCCCGTGCCTGTTGTTGAAGATGAGGTAGCTGAGTAATGGCTGTCCGCTCTAAGACCGGCACCGCTCGCATCGAGCATCAACCGGGACCACCGAAGACCACGCGCCAGGGGTATGGACAGCAGTCCCGCCCGCGGCGCCGCGGCCGTAAGCCACTAAGGGGGCAAGGCCGCTGATGGATCGCGATACGCTCGAGAATTGGCGCAAGATTCGCGACCACCTCGAGCGTGTCGGGAAAACGGATAATCATTACTATCGCCGTGCGGTAGTCATCCTGCAGGGGAGGCCGGACCCGTTCGATCGCTACGATGGATGGGATGGAAGCCGCGGCAATGGCTGAAGAACCACAGAGCGTAGGTGGCGTCTTCTCCGCCTCGCTGCCCACCGTCTTAGCTACTGGCATGATCGCTATCGGCGGCCTGCTGATCTCGATGCAGATCCAGTCCGCACGGATCGAGGCCACGGTGGTGCAGATGGCCAAATCGATCGAAGAACTGAAGATCGACGCACGCAACGAACTATCCGATCTAGACAAGCGCGTGCGCGCGCTTGAGCTTCAGCAGTAAGTTAGGGATTCAGGCACTACTGTTATGTCACCTGAAACCATTGCGATCATCGCGATCATCGTGGCCGCTGGCTCCGAGATCATCGCCGTCTCCCCGCTGAAGTCCAATAGCTGGGTCCAGCTCATCCTCCAAGCGCTGCGCATCATGTTCCCTAAGCGCCGCTGACATGGCCAACACGGCACCGATCACACTGCAGGCTCTGTTTCGGTACTACAAGGGACTCCCGCATCAGGCCGCGGCGATCAGCCTGCTCGAGCAAGATCTTGCTGCCAATGGCTATCAGCAGGCGATGCGGCGTGATCGGCCGTGGTTTGAGGCCTGGTCGCAGGATGGAAAGCAAATCGATCTATCGGCTGGCATCAACCTGATCAAGCAGTTCGAGGGTGTGCATCTTTCCGCCTATCCCGATCCGCTCAGCGGTGGCGATCCATGGACGATCGGCTATGGCACCACCCGCTATAGCGGTGGCGTGCCGGTGAAGCGTGGCGACAAGATCACCATGATCGAGGCCGACATGATGCTGCGGCTTGAGGTGGATCGTATTGCCGACAAGCTGGCCAGCACCATCCCGCACTGGAAGGTGATGGACGACAACCAGCGATCGGCGCTGGTGAGCTTTGCCTACAACCTCGGCGCTGGCTTCTACGGCACGCCTGGCTTTGAGACGATCAGCAAGGTGCTGCGCGAGCAAGCATGGGATCAAGTGCCGAAGGCCATGGAGTTGTACAGGAACCCTGGCAGCAACGTCGAGGCAGGCCTGCTCCGGCGCCGTAAAGCAGAAGGCGAGCTGTGGGGTGACCATCGGCCGAAGGTGCAGCAGGAACCGGCCAGGCTGACGCCTGACTCATCGTTCAGCGCACGGATCACCCCGCACATCCGCCTGGGTGAGTTCGCGCTCGATCAAGAGGCGCGTCGATTCCGGCATCAGTATCAGGTGAATACTGCAGCAGAGCTGGCGGCGTTCCTCGAACGGGTGCGGCAACGGTTTGGCGGCAAGAGCATCATCCTCACCAGCGGCTATAGGCCGGCAGCGATCAATGCGTCGGTGGGCGGTGCCACCAACAGCGAG
>Ga0315904_10011026_pt1 | contig 11595 bp, 5 predicted proteins | sample LakEriMetagenome_6_FD_203529 | JGI IMG/M metagenome (GOLD analysis project Ga0315904, IMG submission 203529) | Freshwater fungal communities from buoy surface, Lake Erie, Ohio, United States - Buoy 12 MA120 | ecosystem: Environmental > Aquatic > Freshwater > Lake | place: USA: Lake Erie, Ohio...
CGCGGGCGAGCCCGCGCTCATCCTCAAGTTTCGCGGCGACTGCCGCCACGGCGCGGACGCGGACACCCTAACGACCCACGCGGACGCCCGCCAGGCGTCCAGTCCCGGCGACGACGCGACGGCGGCCATTCGGGTTCTTGCGGTCAGCACGTTGGCCGAAGCCACCATGGCGTTCCCAGAAATGGTCGTCGGGATCGATGAGGGACAGTTCTTCCCCGATCTGGCCGAGTGTTGCGAGCGTTGGGCGGCCGCCGGCCGTCGGGTCATCGTTGCGGCGCTCGACGGTGACTTCGCCCGGCGCCCCTTCGGCCAGGTCTGTGACCTGGTCCCGCTGTGTGAGAGTGTCAAGAAGCAGAACGGGGTGTGCATGGTGTGCCGGCAGCGGGACTCGGCGTTCACCCGCCGCCTCGGCGAAAATGCAGACATCATCAGCATCGGCGCCCGCGAGGCATACCGCAGCGTCTGCCGGCGCTGCTACGCAGCTGACCGCAAGTGACCCCGCAAAAAAGCACCTTTTTTTTTGTTGGCGCACATGAATTAAAACTGAATACTGGCATCGCAATAGATATCCTCAATGTCGACGTACGCATCAATGCTTAGCCGCCCCTCGCCGCGCGCCAAGGTTGTACCTGCTGTGCCCGCTGTACCCGCTGTGCCGGATGCGCCGGTGCCCGCCGCGGTTGCTGTGCCGGATGCGCCGGTGCCCGCCGCGGTTCCCGCCGCGCCAGTGCCCGCCGCGGTTGCTGCGCCCGAGGATGACACCGCTGGCAGCGACATCGAGGGCGGCGACGCCGGTGCTGATAGTGACACCGTGGCCGCTGCCACAGCTGTGGCCGGGGCGCCGCAGCCGCTGGCTCAGTTCGGATTTGGCGGGTTTGGCGGACCTGGCGGATTTGGGTTTCCAATGCCGTACCCTGGCATGCCGCATCCCGGCATGCCGCATCCCGGCATGCCGCACCCAGGCATGTCGCACCCAGGCATGCCATTTGGTGTACCCCCGTTTGGCATCCCGCATTTCGGCATGCCGTTTGGTGTGCCTCCTGGCATGCCGCTGCCGAACTTTGGCGCAATGCCTCCGCCCGGCGCGCCGCCGCTGCCGGACTCGCTTTGGGGGCAGTGCTCTGACATCGCCGGCAGATTCCACCAGGAGATCATCTCCCTCGTGATGGCCGCGGGGTCGGCTGCGGCGGCGCCGCAGCAGCAGCCGCAGCAGCCACCGCAGCAGCCGCGGCCCATCCGCATCCTTCGCCGGGGCGAACAGCTCGGCCAGCCGGCCGGCGACAATGTGGCGGCGCTCACTTACACGGCCGTCAACCAACTGACCACAACCCTGAACATCCTAGTGCGCCTCGCAGAGAACCTCGCGGAGGGCCGCGAACCGGAGGAGGGCATCCTCGAAGAGCTCGAATATTACCTCAACCGGATTCCACCACAATCCACGTCGGCCTGCCGGCTGAGCGACGCTGTCGCCACCATGCTCGCGATCGGCCGTGATGCGCTGATTGACTTTGCGAAGAAGACTCAGCCATGCCTCATGCTTCTTATCGACACGGAGGCCATCTCGACGGCCATCAACCTGCCGAGCTCTCATTTGATCATTTTCGAGCACGGTCGCTATCGTGTTGCGGCGGCGGGCTCGCCCACGCGCGCGGCGCCGCGTGCGTCTGTGCGGGTGCGGGCTGCGCCGCCGCCGCGGGCTGCAGCAGTGCCGCCGCCAGCCTCGAAGGAGCCAGTCATATTCCGTTCCCCGCGGGCCCCGCAGCGCCCACGGGGAGCACCCGCCATGTCTGTGGCGGTGCGCGATCGTGTTCTCGCGGCCCTTGTCGAGGCCGACTAATGCACAGTGCGTGTCACCCAAGCTAGTGCCGCATTTTTTTGGTTCAACAGTGCCATAATTGAAAGAAGTCCGTTATGGAATATACACAGCTCGCGATGGAGGATGATGGCTGGGCTGGTGGGTCGCTCCATGTGGACTTGATCGAGGATCTGCGCCGGATCGGCGCGGACCGCGTCGGACTTATCGACCCTCTGCGGCGCGCGCCGCCACGCGCAGCGGCCGCGGCCCCGGCGGCCGCGCCAAACTTCGAAGCCGATAACTTTGAGGTGCTGCGGCGCCGCGGCGCGAGTGCACACGACGAGGACGACGCCCCCCCTGCGGACCAGCGGACCTCGGTCGACCTGAACGATCCGGCGAACCTCGCTGACCTCGAAGACCCCGGCCTTGTCGCCCACATGGCGGAGGCGCGCGAGCGCGTGCGGTCATACGAGCCCGCGCGCGTCGACGCACTCGGGACCGACGTCGCGGCGCGGCGCATGCTCTCGGAGCTGACCATCAAACTGAAAAGTCTCCAGGAGCAGTCCCAGATGATCTATGATGCTATGTTCAGCATTGCGGGGACCCTGCGGAGCGAGCGTGCCGACGGAGTCCTCAGCCGGTACCTGCTGGTGATGGACGACGTGGAGCCGATGCCGGCAGCCCTTCGGGAGTGTGAGTGCGACCTGACCCGGCTGCGGCGCATGTACGAAACGATGGCGGCTGCAGCGATCGCCGCGGCGTCACGGTAAGCATCCGCCGAATTTGAAACCTGTTTTTTTTAGTATAAAACAATGGCTGCCGCGGCTTCGACGGCCGCCCCAGACCGTGTGGTCAAGGTCCTCACGGCGCAGTACAACAAGTTCGTCAAATCCGATGACAACCCACACCTTCTCTGCACGATCGATGAGCGAGATATCCGTGTGTGGTATTTCCTCGTGGGGGGGCTTGACAAGCCCTACCTTGGCGGCGAGTACATTTTCCGTCTCACGGCGCCGGACACCTTTCCGCAGCGCCCCCCCAGCTTTGATTTCTGCACCGTGAATGGGGTGTTCATGCCCGGTGGGCCGATCTGCATCAGCATTGGGGAGTACCACGCGGACGAGGCCCCGGGGAAAGACGGCGGCGGCGGCTGGCGGGCGTCCCTCGGAATGCAGGGGTTCGCAACCCAGGTGGTTAATGGCCTCATCTGCCACCAGGCACTTGGCAGCGGTATTCGCATCGAGAATACGTCCGACCTCGAAAAAGCAGCTGCGGCCGCAGGATCGCGGGCATACAACAGGAGCAAGTACCCGGAACTATATGGGGTATTCGAGTCGATTATCGAGTCGACCCCGGACTCCGCGGTATCCCAAGCGATACGCAAGGCCAGGGCGCAACTTGAGGCGCCCCCGCACCCCCCTCGCGCCGACACCGGCCGCGCCGACACCGGCCGCGCCAACACCGGCCGCGCCGACACCGGCCGCGCCGCGGCGGCGCCAGCCGCAAGGCACACAGCCGCCATCGAGGCAGCCACGAGGCATGCGGCCACCACCGCGGCAACAGCGGCGGCCGCCATACGCGGCGCGACGGCAGCGGCGGCAGCCGCGGTGGCTGCCAAGGTGTCCGCGGTCACCACCGCGGCAACGACGGCGGCCGCCATACGCGACGCGGCAGCTGCAATGGCATCTGCGGAGGCTGCCAATGTGTCCGCGGGGACTGCTCTCGCCTCTGCGCAAGCCGCTGCGGAGGCTCCCGATAATAACATGGCTGATCATGAGGCACTCATATCTGCCGCGGCAACGGCTGCGGCGTCGGCGGAACGTGCTGCAACGGCCGCGGTCGCAAAGGCCGCGGCCGCAAAGGCCGCGGTCGAGGTGTCTGCGGTAACCGCTGCGGCAGCCGCGACGGCTGTGGACGCAATGGGCGCCGATCTCGCGACCGCCGACACCGCAATCGCGGCTGCCGCCGAGGCCGCCTCAATTACCGAGCTGCTCAGGGAGCTGGGGCTAGTTGAATAGGCCAAGCTGAACCTCTTTTTTTGCCACAAAATAAGATGTACACATTGCTCGACATCGTCGCGGATGCGGAGGCCCGAGCATCAGGTTCGGCGCTAAAAGACCGGATGCGATTCGCAAAGTTCATCGAGGTCGGGGAGCGGTTTGCGGCCGAGCACGGGCTGATCGTCGGGGGCGCCGCGGCGACACGCCTCCTCTGCGGCACGGGAGACCCGGCCCCCACCCTTGACTCCTTCCAGTACGATTTCTTCAGCCCCACCGCGCCGTCCCACGCCCGCGCGCTCGGCGACGCGATGTGGCAGACCGACCCCGACGGCCTCGGCCACTACACGACCGTCCTGTCAAAAGTCCCGGGTTACCTTCTGACGGTGATGGTCGACTCGCGCCCCCTGTTCACGGTGACCTCGCTGCCGACCCACCGGGGCGTCCGCATGGCGGACGTCGTTGTCCCGAGCGAGTGCCCGGCGCAGTTCGCCCGGGACAAGGCCGGTCAGCCGCTGCGCCTCCAGTGCGCCGGCCCCGAGATCCAGCTCATAAGCGTATACGCGGCGCTGTGCAACCCGGCCCGGGCGGGTGAATGGGACCAGCTCCTTGAGACCGAGGAGAAGCTCCGAGCGCTCTTCGGCCGGGAGATCCGCAAAAAACTCGCTAAGGCGGTCGGGCGAGCCGCGTTGAAGATGGCGCTCGCCGCCCCGCTGGCGGGGCGGCCGGTCGCCGCCCGCGCCTACGCCCTCCTGCGGGATAAGTACGCCACGGGGCCCGGGCGGGTGCTGGTCGGCCCCGCCGCGATCGCGCTCCTCGCCGGGACACCCGTCCCGGGTGAGGAGCGACTCCAGGTCGCCTCCGCAGGGAGCCTCGAGGCGGAGGCGGCCGAAATCATTGCGCTCATGAAGGCCGCCGGCCTCGAGGGCAGCTGGCGGATCGACGACCCAAAAATCCCGACGGACCCGCGGCTGCGGCGGCTGACCGTCCACCTCGCCGTCGGCGACCGCCGCGAGCCGATCCTCGACGTGTATAACTCCGCAGAGTTCGACCTCGTGCCGTATGTGACACACGGCGCCGTTATGGGCGGGCGCCGCGCCGCGGAGGCTCGCCGCGGCAAGGACCGCCGCGACAAGGACCGCCGCGACCGCCGCGACCGCCGCACCGCAGTCAACCCCATAAAAAACAAAGTTCCCGCCGCGCTTAAGATCGGGACGCCTTTCGTGCTCATGCGGTACCGGCTCGTCGACATATGGACGATGCAGGTCCTGCTGCGAATGGGTGCAATCAATGCCGGGTTTGTCCACAGCGTCCTCAATGGAATGCTTGCCGGCTATGATACCATTGTCGCGTACACCGAATCCGTGCTGAGTGCGGGCACCGACACGGGCGTCGAAGCCGCCGCGGCGCTGCTGCTCCCGACCGAGTCATACATCGGCCGGCTCGAAGAGCCGGAACTGGCGCTAAAGCGGGCATCAGCGGCGCCGAGGGGCAAGGTGCAGTTCTACCCCCCATACTTTCCCGCGGCAGCCCGCAGCTCGCACGGCTTTTCGCAGCCGCTGTCGATTAGCGACGGCGACACGGCGGACGACGACCAGGCGTGGTAAAAAGGGGGCTCGGGTCGCCGCGTCGCCAGTGGCCGCCGCGTCGCTCAGGCCGCCGCGTCTCCAGTGGCGGGCGCGTCATCAGCGCCCGCCGCGTCATCAGTGGCGGCCGCGTCGTCAGCGCCCGCCGTGTCATCAACGCCCGCCGTGTCGCGGCGAGCGGCGGCCTCGAACTCGCGGGGCCGCAAGCCGAGGCGGACGTGGACGTTGGCGGCGGCGAGCTCCTCGTGGAGGAGGATCGCGGACTTCGAGCCGTCGACGGCGGCGATGTCGGCGAGCTCGCCGCAGGACCGGCACTGGTAGACGTTGTGGAACTCGTTGAAGGCGGCGAGGGAGCCGCAGCCGCGGCACACATACATTTTTCGCCCGTCGGAGTCGGTCGACGTCTTCTCGAAGAGGTTCATCATGCTGCCGTGGGACGCGAGGCACCAGTTCTCCATCTCGCCGAGCCGTAGCCCGCCCTGGACGTGTTTGCCGCCGAGGGGCTGGCCCGTCGTCGCGTCGGTCGGCCCGCTGCCGGCGACGGACTGCTCATCGTCGAGCACGAACTTCTGGAGCCGCTGCTCGGCGGTCGGCCCGATGAAGATCGCGGCGTCGAAGTACTCGCCGGTCATCCCGTTGTACATGCGCTCGCGCCCGTTGAACCGGAAGCCGAGCTCCTTCATCTCGCGGGCAATCTCGAGGTGGTCGACCGGGAGGAAGGCGGTGCCGTCGGCGATGACCCCCTTGCGGGCGCACACTTTGCCAAGACTCGTCTCAATCAGCTGTCCGATCGTCATGCGCGAGGGGAACGAATTTCCAACAGTTAGGCCTCCAGCCACGAACGTGGTTGAGATAGGCACTGAGAGGTCGTACGTCAGCGCGCGACCGTCGGGCCGCACATCAACGACGTTGAGCGTGAAGGATGCGAGCGCACTCTCAGCAAGTACGGTTATGTAGTCCGTCGCGATGCGGGTGCCGTCGCCCCCCACCTTGAGGAACCACTCGAGGCAGCCGGCGCGCTCGAAGAATGCCGCGGCGTCCTCGATATGGGTGTAGTCAAACCGCTCCAGCGTGGTCTTGCGGCCGGCCGAGCGGCGGCGGTTGTTGACAATATTCATTGTCAGAAGCGAGTAGTACTCGTTGAGCGCCGGCTCGGCGTCCAGCAGATCACGGCGGGCGCGATCCAGCGCGCCCGCAATTGATGTGCCGCCGCCAGCATAGTGGACGCCGACGCGCTGGAAGACCAGCTCATGCTGGCGGCGGACGTTCTCGGTGTACCGCCAGTATGCGGTCGCCGCCGTGAGCCGGGCCGCCTTCTGCACACAGTAGCGGAAGCCGACCTTGGTTGCGAAGGCCGTCGACGGCGGAATGCGGACCCCGTACTGCACGCGGACGCGTCCGTCGAGCGCGTGAGCGCTGCTCTCGCGCCGGACCGGGCCGCTGACGGCCGTGTCCGGGACGCCCACACGCGCCAGCAGCCCGCAGAGCTGCTCCATCTTCCGCCGCATGGCGGCCGAGTGGTCCTCGATTATGGACAAGTCAAGGCAGACGCCCAGCAGGCCGTATCGCACGACCCCGCTCTTGGCCTTGCGATTTTCGGCCTTGTGGCTAACAAGACAGGGCGCGTGGCCATCGCCGCCGAAGAGGCCTCCGATGAACTCGCGCACCAGCGCCGTCGGGCAGGCGGGGTCGAGAATGACATGGGGCCAGTCAGGCTCGGAGCACGTCTTCTTTCCGCGCGTCATGCCGGGCACGGCGGTGCGGCGCCCCAGCTCGACCGGGAGCCGGATAATCCAGACGCCGTCCGACCGTGTCGCGGCGGGCGTCTTGCCGGTGAGGACCCGGATATCGCGGAGAGCCGCGTCGACATCGAGAGGGTGCCCCAAGTACACCTGGGCGATAATGCCGGGGGCGTACTCGGCGACGGTGCCGTCGCTGCAGAGCAGGCCCAGGAGACGGGCGAAGGCCATCGCCCGCTCGCGGTCGGTCTCGTCCGCCATCGTGAAGGTCACGTCCGCGGCGGTGAAGCTCCAGCCGGCCTCGTCGGCGCCGGGCTCGTCGAGCGGGGCCTCGGGCCCCATGACGACGCGGTGGTCGGGCGTGAGCAGGCCGGCCTCAACGCCGACGCAGACATCATACTCGTCCAGGGTCATAATGCGGTGGTTGGGGGTGCAGCGCAGAGTGCGCCCGTCGCCCAGCGTCACGCGCACGACCTCGCTGTCGCCGCGGGCCATGCGGGCGATCTGGTGAGACTCAACAAAGCCATACTTGTCGTCGTCCCAGCCCCACAGCACGGCGCCGCCGGCCTCGGGCAGCGCGTCGATACGGCGGGAGGTGCCGTAGTAGGTCGTGATCGGAGTCTCGGCGGCGATGCAGTGAGTGTTAATCACCATGTCGGGGGTGAGGCCCGACTCGGTGAAGGGCATGTCGCTCTGCTGGAGCATGGAGGCGACGATGCTGTTCCCGGTCCAGTGGGCGAGCCCGCCCGGGAGGGTCGTCGCGAACACCTCGCCGGGGACGCTGAAACAGTAGGCGGGGCCGGAGGGCGCGGCCGCGACGTTGATGACGGGGAGGGTAACGCCGGTGGGCCACAGGGCGATCCGATCGACGCCCACGCGCAGGTCGGACACCAGCCGGAAGGACGCGGCGCCGTCGGCGTCGACGACGCGCATCCGGTGCGCGGGCGTCGCGCGGCACACAACCACGACGAAGCCGAACACCGTGCCGACGGAGATCTCGAAGAGGGGACAGTCGTTATAGGCGTGGACCGCGGTCGGGACCGCCCAGCCGTCGGGCGTGGACAGCTCGACGGCGTCCTTGGCGCGAACGACGTCCGCGATGGGCCGCCACTTCGGCGGGGCGCCAGCGCCCCCGCGGGCGCGGGCGAGGACGAGGTGCTCGCCGGCGAGGCACTTGTTCCCGCTGCGGGAGCTGATCTTATCGCCGACGCGCAGGGGCCGCTCGTAGCGGAGCTTGACGAGCCCGAACAGCTCGTCGTTCGCGCCGCGGGGGCGGAGGACGCCCTCGACGACGGCGGGCTCGTGGAGCCGGTATACGACGCTGCGGTCGGTGAACTGGTACTGCTCGGCCGCGCCGGCGCCGGCGCCGGCGCCCCGCCCGCGCCCGAGCTTCGCGACGCGCCCGACGAGGACGTCGCCGAACCGGACGACGCTGCCGACGCGGATGAACCCGTCGACGAGCTTCTCGTAGCAGGCCCCCGGCTTGAGGTTCTTCGTCGTGAGGGGGTCGGGGCGGCAGAAGGCCTCGCCCTTCTCGAGCTCGGCGAGCTCGAAGCGGAAGAACGCGCCGGCGAAGAGGCCCCGGTCGGCGGACGCGCGGCAGACGATCGCGCTGTCCTCCTGGTTGTCGCCGCCGTAGCTCGCGTAGGCGATGATGACGTTGGTGCCGTTGGCGGGGACGAACTTGTGGGTGATCGTGCGGACGAGGGGAATCTCGTTGTAGAACTGGAAGAACCGGTTCTTGTCCGTGCGGAACGGGAAGTTGAGGGCGTACCAGCCCCCGGTCTGGCGCCCCTGGTTCGTCTGGTAGGTGACGCGGGCGGGCTGGGTGTGGTTGCCGAACGGCGACACGTGGGCGGCGAGCCCGAATATGGCCTGCTCGATATCGCAGTGGGTGAAACGCGTCGTGACGTCGTTTCGGACGAGGTGGAGGGCCGCAACGGACCCGGCGACGAGGCAGTTCTCCTGCTCCTCGGGCGTGATGTACTCGGCGATCCCCTCGCGAACGAGGTCCGCGAGGGAGAGCCGCCCCGCGACGATCTCGCGGGCGTGGGCGGGCGTGAAGCGGATGTTCTGGACGAACTCGACGCGGGCGGTGTCGACGCCGGCGTGGCGGGCCCGCAGCGCCGCGTCGTACTCGTCGAGGTTGTTGTCGACGATGAGAAGCGGCCGCCGGAGGCGCCCGACGTCGAGCCAGAACTCGACGTCGTCCGTCTTGGGGTCCCAGTAGATCGTCGTGAAGGGGTCGACGCCCCGGCCCTCGCGGCGCATGGCGCGGCAGCGCCGGACGAGGTCCTGGGCGTCGTCGCACACGCCGATCCACTCGCCGTTGACGAAGACGGCGGCGAGGTTGCGCCGCGCGAGGTCGGGCGACGCGACGAGGTCGAGGGGGGTGACGGCGCGGTCGGCGAGGAGGCGCAGCTTGAGGGGGAGGGCCTCCCCCGCGGTGCAGCTGCCGGTGGTGATCGCGAGCTGCTTGCGCATGCCGACGTTCTCGCCGGTGTCGGCGCTTTGCGCGACGCAGATGAAGCCGCTGTAGGTGGGGTGGACGCGGCGCATCATGTCGGCCCGCTCGGTCGCCTTCGACGCGTTGCCGGCGTTCTGGGTGATGACGGTGCGCAGCGCGCTGAAGGTGTTGAGGCAGTTCTTGCGCTCGAGGACCTGGGACGACACGCGGTTCACGGCGGCCTTGCGCCGGACGACGATCGTCTTGTTGCCCGCCGTGATCGCCTGCTCCATCGCGCGGTTCAGGTCCGCCATCCCGACGCCGCTCTTGAAGACGTCGGCGATCGTCGCGGCCGTGATCGACTCCCACGGGTTGTTTTTCAGCTCGCGCTTCAGCGCCCGCCCGATCGGGATGATGAGGCTGTTGTTTACTTGCGTCTTGAACGCTTTCGCGAGGGACACGCCGGCGCCGTGGGCGCGCTTGTTGCGGTAGCTGTCGCGGTCCGTCGGGTCGAGGACCCCGAGGTGGACGAGCAGCACCTTGCGGATGAGGAGGCCCAGGAACCGCAGCTTCCGGATGCGCGACTCGGCCGTCTGGCCCATGTGGGGCAGGAGGACGCGGTCGAGGCCGCCTGGCTTCGACGGGCTGCCGAGGAGGTCCTCGTTCAGGAACTGGATCGCGCTCTCGTTGCTGAGGTACGCCGTCGGGTTCGTCAGGTACTTCGCGATCCGCTCCGCCGTCATCTGGACGAGCCGCTCCCGGTTCAGCTCCGAGATGAGGGGGGTGAACGCCGCGTCCGCGAGGTGGAACGCGCGCTCGAGGATGTCGAGCATGTGGCCCGTGAGCGGGCTCCGGTCGCTCGCGTCGAAGACGATCGTCTCGACGACCGTCCGGTCGTCGGTCATCCCGAACAGGCGGAAGAGCACGAAGAAGGGAAGCTGGACCTTTTCGAACTTCGTGCTGTTGATCTCCGCCGTGATCTGGCCGTTCGTCCGGTAGCGGATCCGGACCTGGGAGCTGTTCTCGAACGCCCCCCCGGGCTGCGACAGGAACTCGAGCCGCACGTGCTCGTTCGCCATCATCCGCGTGTGGATGTGGGGACTGTTGTATCGGATGTTCTCGAGGAGGTCGACCACGACCTCGTTGCGGCCCGTGATGAAGTTGCCGCCGGGGTCCGCGGGGTCCTCGCCCATCTCCTTCAGCGCGTCCCGGGGGCAGTTCGTCGTGTGGCAGTTGATGCCGCCCACCATCGTCGGGAAGCCGCCGATCTGGAACGCCGGGATCTCCGCGGACTTCTCCTCGACTCGGCCGTCCTCGTAGAACGCCCGCAGCGTCACCGTCGCCCCGACCGTCACCGGGCCGCTGTACGGCTGGCCCGTGAGGCGCGCGCGCGACGGGTACAGGTCCGTGAACTGGCCCGTCAGGTACGTCGTGCACGTCGGGCGGCCGACCTTCACGTCGTGGAACTGGAAGCTGTACTGGAACGACTTCCGCTTCCGGTCCGCCTCGGTCTGGGTCCGCTCGTTGCTGATCATCCGCTCGACGTTGAACATCTGCGTCATGATCTGGCTGAGGCCGCTCGTGATGAGGTCGTTGTACCCCTGGATGTGGTGGCTCACCAGGCCCTCCTGGAGGACGGCGGCACTAATGAAACTCAGCATGTCGCGCGGGCGCAGCTCGCCGTTCTCGACCGAGGCGATCGGCGGATAGACCTTCGTCGGGGTGAGCTCGCCGAGGGCTGACGCGGCGGCGGCGGCGGCGCCCATGGCGCTCGCGTCAGTAGCGGTAGCGGTAGCCATTATATACTATATAGAAAGGACCCACAATTCAATTCGGGCTTAAAACGCGGCTACTCAAGGGCCCGGCAAAATTGAATACTGGTAGGAATGTCCAATATCGGAATGGATAACCTAATTACGTCGATGAGCGCAGTCTCCCTCAGCTCGATTTCTGAGCTGATGGGGAAAATTCTCATGACCTTTGTCCACGCGGCGGTCGTCACCTTCCAGCGCGACAGTATCGCCCGTGAGGA
>Ga0315904_10011027_pt1 | contig 11594 bp, 10 predicted proteins | sample LakEriMetagenome_6_FD_203529 | JGI IMG/M metagenome (GOLD analysis project Ga0315904, IMG submission 203529) | Freshwater fungal communities from buoy surface, Lake Erie, Ohio, United States - Buoy 12 MA120 | ecosystem: Environmental > Aquatic > Freshwater > Lake | place: USA: Lake Erie, Ohio...
CTCCACCACCGTCGCGAACCGGGCATGTCCGTCGGCATGTGCGTCGACCACGATGCCGAGGCCGTCGTCCCGGCGCCACACGTGCCGGGCCGACCCGTGACCGACCACGAGTTCCACCTTGTCCATCGAGGCAAGAACCGCGTCCACACGGGAGACATCCGCATCTGCGCCGTCTCCCCCGTGGTGGGGCATCACGGTCACCCAGCGGGCCCCGACCCGGCCCACACCCCGTGCGATCTCGCCGAACCGTCCCTGCCAGTCCCCTGCGGACATGGCCGCCCACTCTCGCGGGGTGCCCCCGCACACGACCACATGCACGAGACCGTCCATGTCGGGGGTGGTGCGCGCGCTCACGCTCCCATTCTCACACGCCGACCGGAGCCCCGCGTGTTGACCCCGGCGCGGTCCATGCGCTCACTAGGGTTGACCCACCGTGAACAGTACGAACATTGCGCCCGACACCGAGCCCCGCAGGCTCCACGTGGCGTGCGTGATGGACGGCAACGGTCGCTGGGCGAGAAAGCGGGGTCTGCCGCGCACGGAGGGCCACACCGCGGGTGAGGAGGCGCTGGCCGAGATCGTGAGAGCGGCGGCGGCGCGCAACGTCGGTTGGCTCACCGTGTTCGGGTTCTCCACCGAGAACTGGGTGAGACCCAGGCCCGAGGTGCGTCACATCCTGTCGCTCCACCGCAAGATCTTCGGCCGCGTCGACGAGATGCGCCGCAACAACGCGTCCATCCGCTGGATCGGCCGGCCGTTCAGCGAGAAGGGTGCCCGAACTCCTGTGTACGTGCAGCGTGCAATCCAGAAGGCGGTCGCCGACACCGCCGGCAGCAACGGCCTCGTCGTCACGGTGGCGTTCGACTACGGAGGTCGTGCCGAGCTCGCACGGGCGGCGGGGCGCGCCGCCGGCGCGGGTCCCGTCGACGCGCATGCGATCAGCCGCAACCTCTACGACCCCGACCTGCCGCCCGTCGACGTGCTCGTGCGCACGTCGGGCGAGACGCGCATCTCCAACTTCCTGCTGTGGCAGATCAACGGATGCCGCGTCTATTTCACCGACCGCCCGTGGCCCGACTTCGACGCCACGGAACTCGACCGCGCGTTGGCACTGGCCGACACACCGCGATGACCGCCGAGCCACAACAGTCGCCCGAGGACTGGCGCCGCCGGGCCGGGGACCTGCTCGGCACGGTTGTGGGTGCCATGCCGCATTCCGAGCCGAGACCGGGGCAGGCACACATGACCGACCTCGTGGCAACGTCGTTCGCGGAGCGCAGGCACCTGGTGATCGAGGCCGGGACGGGAACCGGAAAGTCGCTCGGCTACCTCGTGCCCGCCGTCTGCGCCGGATTACCCGTCGTCGTCTCCACCAAAACCAAGGCACTGCAGAACCAGGTCGCCGACAGCGACCTGCCCCTCGTGGCTGCCGCCACGGGCGAGGTCTCGTATGCCGTGCTGAAGGGTCGCAACAACTACGTCTGCCTCCAGAAGCTCGACGAGGCACTGGACGACACGGCGCAGCAGTTCGAGGGTTTCGGGGGCGAGGTGCTGGAGGAACTGCGACAGGTCCGGGACTGGTGCACGACCGAGAGGATCGCCGAGATCGAACGGGCCCCGTTCCCCCTCTCCCGCGAGGCCGCCACCCAGCTTGCCGCCGGCACCGACGAGTGTCCCGGGCGCAAGTCCTGTCCGCGGGGAAACGACTGCCACGCGGAAAGGGCCAGGGACCGGGCCCGGGGTTCGTCGGTCATCGTCGTGAACCACAGCCTGCTCGCCATGGCACTCGCCACGGCCGAACCGGCGGCGGTGGTGCCGCTGGGCGACTATCTGGTGGTTGACGAAGCCCACGAGCTGGAGGACGCCATCGCCGACGCGCTCACCATCGAGATGTCCGGGGCGGTCATCACGTCCCTGATGAAGGCCGTGACGAGGTTCTTCGAGAAGGGGAAGGCACCGAGGGCACTGTTCGGCATCGCCGAGGAGCTCGACAAGGCGATCGCCGCGGTCAAGCAGCACGACCTGCCTGACGGGGTTCCGCCCCGCCTCTCCAAGGTGCTCACCGACATCAGGTCCGAGCTGTCACGGCTTGTCGCGTCGGTGGACAAGGTCGCAAGCGCGAATCCCGCGGCCCAAACTCGCGCGGTGAGGCTCCGCCAGAGGGTCGACAACCTGACGTTCTCCGTCACCACCCTCCTCGGGGACGACGACGAGTGGGTCCGACACGTCACCACAGGCCGGCGTCCGGAGCTGAGGGCGACACCGCTGAACATCGGCTCGTTCCTCAGGGAGAACCTCTGGCCGGTCTGCACGGCGGTGCTCACCAGCGCGACCATCCCGACGAACATCGTCGAGAGACTCTCGATTCCCTCACGGAACGTGCGTGTCGAGAAGGTCGACAGTCCGTTCGACTACGCGAACAACGCATTGCTGTTCGTGCCACGAGGACTTCCCGACACGGGAGACCGCACAGCCGCAGTCAACCCGGTCATCCTCGAGCTCATGGAGGCCACGGGTGGCCGCACCCTCGCCCTGTTCACTTCGTTCGCGGCTATGGAGTCAGCTGCCGCATACTGCCGGCAGCATTCCCGCATACCGGTACTGCTGCAGAACGAGGCACCAGCATCCGAGCTGGCGCAGAGATTCGCCGACGACGAGGCGACGTCACTTTTCGCTACGAGGACATTCTTCCAGGGCGTCGACATTCCCGGCCGCACGCTGTCGCTCGTCATCATCGACAAACTGCCATTCCCCAGCCCGGCCGACCCTGTGCTGAAGGCGCGGCGGGCACAGATAGGTCCCGCCGCTTTCCAGGAACTGGACGTTGTCATGTGCGCCACCGATCTCGCCCAGGCGGCCGGGCGTCTCATCAGGCGGACCACCGACACGGGGATGGTCGCCGTGCTCGACGGTCGCCTCCTCACCAAGAACTACGGCCCGACACTCATTGCCTCTCTCCCACCCATGCACCGCACGGACGACAGGGGCGTTGCCCTCGCGTTCCTCCGCGAGATCGCGGCGGGCTGACTAGTAGCCCAGTCGCTCCAGACGGTCCGGTCGCTGCTGCCAGTCCTTGTCGACGGTGACATGGAGCTCGATGTATGCCCCCTTCGGCAACTGCTTGCGGACCTCCTGGCCGACGTGCTTCAGGAGGTCACCGCCCCGCCCGATGACCATCCCCTTCTGGCTGTCGCGCTCCACGAAGATCTCGCACTTGATGCGCGGCCACTCCCACTCGGTCACCTGCGTGGCCACCGAGTACGGCAGTTCGTCCTTCAGCACCGCGAGAAGCTGCTCGCGCACCAGCTCCGCCACCCACGAGTGCTCGTCCACATCGGACACCATCTCCTCGGGGTAGTACGCGGGGCCCTCGGGCATCCTCTCGAGGAGCGCGCCCACGAGAACGTCGAGCCCCTCGCCGGTGGTCGCCGACACGGGGAAATACGCCGCGGCACCCAGGGCCGACACGGCGTTCAGCTGCTGGAGCACCATGTCGGGCTTCGCCTTGTCGATCTTGTTCACCACGACGAACGCGTTCGCCATGTCCACGTTGTTCGCCACCCACTGGTCGCCCCGCCCGAACGCCTTCGTGGCGTCGATGATGAGGCACACGACCTCCACATCATTGATGCTGTCGAGTGCCGTGGCATTCACCCGCTCGCCCAGGGCGGTGACGGGCTTGTGGATGCCGGGCGTGTCGACGAACACGATCTGGCAGTCCTCGCCGTGGTACACGCCGCGGACGCGCGTGCGCGTCGTCTGGGGCTTGTTCGAGATGATGCTCACCTTCTGCCCGCAGATCGCGTTCACCAACGACGACTTGCCGACGTTCGGCCTGCCGACGAGAGTGACGAATCCGCTGCGCACTCCCACAACCTAGGTGATGGGCGCACACCCGCGCGACAAACGGCTGATCCGCGACGAGTCGATTCACGGGGAGACACTCGACGCGGCTCCTCGCGTGGCACACTTTGCCGATGGCTTCCAATCCGTTCCGCGGTGTCGACACCCGCAAGTGGTTCGACCGGATGCTCCCCCAGACACTGCAGGTGGCCACCTGGCTGCTCTACATAAACGGGGCCTTCGCCATCCTCGACTACGTGGACCGCAGCGACATCTACGGCGTGTGGCGCTGGTACGGGGGGCTCGGGGGTGTGGTCTCCCCGGTTGCGTGCCTGTCCTACGTGGGTGCCGGCCTCCTCATGGCCAACGGCCGGCGCCTCGGGTGGCATCTCGGCATCGCGGCATCACTCTCCCCGCTGGCACTTCGTCTCCTGCTCAAGGTGCAGCACGAGCCGGGCCTGCCCGTCTCGTGGGTCATCACGCAGCGGAACCTCATCTCGTTCCTTTTCGAGGCGGCACTCGTGGCGCTCCTGCTCCACCCGATGTCGCGAAACCACGCCACGCGCTGGTTCCGCTGACGCCGCCCCCTCGGGCGTGTGCCACACTGGCCCGATGGCACGACACATCGAGAACATCGAGGCCCTCAAGGGGCTCATCGGCGAGCACATCGGCTACTCCGAGTACATGACCATCTCCCAGGAGCAGGTGAACCTCTTCGCCGACGCCACCGGGGACCACCAGTGGATCCACATCGACGTCGAGAAGGCGAAGGCGGGCCCGTTCGGGGGCCCCATCGCCCACGGGTACCTCACCCTCTCTCTCGGACCGGTGCTGCTGCCCCAGATCTTCTCGGTCGGGGGGATCGCCATGGGCGTCAACTACGGCGCCAACAAGGTCCGTTTCATGTCACCCGTGCCCGTCGGGTCGCGCCTCCGCGCGGGCGTGAGGGTGCTGGCCGTTGACGATGTCGCCGGCGGTGCCCAGGTCACCCTCGAGACAACGTTCGAGTGCGAGGGCGCCGCCAAGCCGTCCTGCATCGCCGAGGTCATCTTCCGCTACTACTCCGCCTGACCGCAGCGCCGCCTATCGGAAATTGGGCATGACGTGGCGGGCGAACAGCTCGAGCGTCTCGGTGCTCGGGTAGTCGGGGCACCACGGCACGAAGCCGGTGCAGCCCGCGTCCAGGTACCGCTGGATCTTCTCGCTCACCTGCTCGGGAGTGCCCACCAGCGCCTTTGAACGCCACGATTCGGCCGGTTCGCCCCACAGGCTCCGCGAGCCCGCCTCCAGGATCTCCTTCTCCGTCTCGCGGATGAAGATCTCCGAGGAGACGGTCTTGCGGATGGTCTCCTCGTCGCGACCGATCGCGGCGCAGTGCCCCTTCAGGATCTCCCGCTTGCGGACGAACTCCTCGACAGAACTGCCGAAGTTGGACACGTCGGCGTGCTCTGCCACCACGCGGAGCGTCACCTTCTCCCCTCCGCCGCCGATCCACACCGGGGGCGTCGGCTTCTGCAGCGGTTTCGGGTCGCAGTTGGCCCGCTCGAGCCTGTAGTACTTGCCCTCGTAGGTGGTCTCGGCGTTGGTCCACATGGACTTCACGATCTCCACGGTCTCCCGAAGCATGCCGATGCGGTCGGACGGCTTCTTGAACTCGTAGCCGTAGCCGCGGTACTCGTTCTCGTACCAGCCCGCTCCGATGCCCCAGTCCAGCCTGCCGCCGGAAATCACGTCGACGGTGGAGGTGATCTTCGCGAGCAGTCCCGGGTTGCGGTAGCTGTTGCACCCGACCATCTGGCCGAGTCGTATGCGCGAGGTGCGCTGGCTGATCGCAGCGATTGTCGTCCAGCACTCGAACACGGCCTCGTGCGCGGGCACGGGCACGTTGTGGAAGTGGTCGTACACCCAGATCGAGTCGAAGCCGAGTTCCTCCGCCTTCACGGCGATCTCGACGGCCTTGTTCCACTTGTTCTCGGCACCCTCGATGCCGGCAAGTTCCATCTTCCATCCCTGGGGGACGAAGACCCCGAAGATCGGGGTGTGGGGGTTGTTCGACATGGAACCTCCTTCGTCGGCGAGGTTATCGTTCGGTGATGACCCAGTACCTCCCCGCATCCATAGGAATGGCCGAGATCCACGAGGCCATCGCGGCCACGCGCCCCGACCAGGAGTGCCTCGTGTTCCGCGACAAGAGGTTCACGTGGGCTGACGTCACCGACCGGACGAGACGCCTCGCGAACCATCTCGCCTCCTGCGGGCTCGGGTGCACGGCCGAACGGGCGTCCCTGCCCAACTGGGAGAGCGGCCAGGACCACCTCGCCATCTACCTCCACAACGGCAACGAGTACCTCGAGGCGATGCTCGGCGCGTGGAAGGCTCGTGTCGCACCGTTCAACGTGAACTACCGGTACGTCGCCGAGGAGCTGCGGTACCTCCTCACCGACTCCGGAGCGACCGCCATCGTCGTCCACTCCCGTTTCACGCCGCTGCTCGCCGAGGTGCGCGACGGGTTGCCCCGGCTGCGCGTCATCCTGCAGGTGCCTGACTCGTCGGGCGAGCCCCTCATGGAGGGCGCGGTCTGGTACGAGGACGCCCTCGCCCGGGCCTCCTCCGAGAAGCCGGCAGCCGGGTACAGCGGCGACGACCTCTACATCCTGTACACGGGCGGCACCACCGGCATGCCGAAGGGTGTGCTGTGGCGGAACGCGGATGCGGTTGTCGAGTGTTTCGGTGGCAACAAGGAGGCCGTCACGCTGGAGGACCACGTCGCGGCGGCCGCCGGCGGCCTGCGCGCCCTGCCCTGCCCGCCGTTCATGCACGGCGCGGCGCACTGGATCGCCATGCGCACGTGGCTGTCGGGGGGCACCATCCTCGTGCAGTCGGTGCCCGAGCGGCTCGACCCCGACGACATCTGGGGCCTCGTCGACCGGGAGAAGGCCAACTTCCTCCTGATCGTCGGGGATGCCTTCGCACGGCCGCTGCTCGACGGTCTCGCCACCGGCAACCACGACCTGTCGGGCCTGCTCAGCATCCTGAGCGGCGGAGCACCGCTGTCGGCGAACCTCAAGGAGGAGTTCCTCGCCCATATCCCCCACGTGATGCTGGTCGACGGTCTCGGCTCCTCCGAGGCGGGCGGACAGCTGTCCCAGGTGGCTGCAAGCGGGTCCGCCAGCACGGGCACCTTCCCGTGGGCCCCGCAGAACCACATTCTCTCCGAGGACATGACAAGAGTCCTGGAGCCCGGGCACGAGGAACTCGGTTGGCTCGCGAAGAGCGGCCGCCTGGCCCTCGGCTACCTCGGTGACGAGGCGAAGACGAAGCGCACCTACCCGGTGGTCGACGGAGTTCGGTACGTCGTCCCGGGGGACCGTGCCCGCCTCACCGCGGACATGATGATCGAGATGCACGGTCGCGACTCCGTCACCATCAACTCGGGAGGCGAGAAGATCTTCGCCGAGGAGGTCGAGGCGGCGGTCAAGGCGCACCCCGCGGTCTACGACTGCGTGGTCGCCGGACGTCCGAGCGACAGGTGGGGCAACGAGGTCGTCGCCATCGTGCGGCTGAAGGCCGGGCAGACGCCCGACGAGGCGGGACTCCTCGCAGAGGCGGAGAAGCACATCGCGCGCTACAAGCTGCCGAAGGCGTTCGTGTTCGTCCCCGAGATTGTCAGGTCACCGGCCGGCAAGGCCGACTACCGCTGGGCAAAGCAGACAGCGGTCGACGCCGCGGGTTGAATCCCCCGCCCCGCGATCAGATCGGCAGGCTGCCGGTGGCCGACCACGTCGACTTGTGGTCGGTGTAGGCCTTGATGGCCATCTGGGCGATGCGCATCTGGTGGATCTCGTCGGCACCGTCCGCGAAACGCGCCCAACGGGCGTTCTGCAGCATGTTCGCGAGCGGGGTGTCGGTCGAGTAGCCGAGGGCACCGTGCACCTGGATCGCCCGGTCAATGATGCGGTTCAGGCTGTTCGCAACGAAGTGTTTCGCCATCGACACCTCGTTGCGGAAGTCCACGCCGTTGTCGATGAGGTACGCGGCGTGCAGCACCATCAGCTTGCACTGGTACAGCTCCATGGTGGAGTCAGCGATCATCCACTGGACGCCCTGCTTCTCCGCCAAATAGGAGCCGTGGGAGTGGTCGACCATCATGTCGAGAGCGGTCTCGGCCTGGGCGATCCAGCGCATGCAGTGCGCGAGGCGCGCCGGGCCGAGTCTGTACTGCCCGAGCCGGTGTCCGTTGCCGCGGCCGCCGAGCACCTGCGAGTCGTGCACGCGCAGGTCCGAGATGACGATCTCGGAGTGACCGGTGGAACCGTGCATCGTCTCCACCTCGCGGACGTCGTTCCAGCCCTCGGAGGGGATGTCCACGATGAAGGCGGTGTTCGCCCCCCGTGAGCCCTCGGGAACGTCCATCTCGGTGCGGGCGATGAGGATGGCGAACTTCGCGCGACGTGCACCGGAGATGAACCACTTGTGGCCGTTGATGATCCACTCGTCGCCGTCCTTGATGGCGTGGGTGCGGATGAGCGTGGGGTCGGAGCCTGCGACCTCGGGCTCGGTCATCGCGAAGCACGACGAGGTGGTCCCGTTGAGCAGGGGCTTCAGGTACTTCTCCTTCTGCTCGTCGTTCGCCCAGTGCAGGAGGGTGTGCATGTTGCCCTCGTCGGGCGCCTGGCAGTTGAACACCCACGGCCCGACACGCGTCTTCGCCGCCTCCGACTGCACCATGGCGAGTGCCACGTGGCCGAGCCCCATGCCGCCGTACTCCTTCGGCATGTGGGGAAGCCACAGCCCCTGGCGAACAGCCTCCTTGCGCAGGCCGAGAAGCGCCTTGATGTAGTTGCCGCGCTCCGAGTCCTCCATCTCGTCACGGTGACCGAACGGCTCCATTGCCGGCCGGATGACCTCGTCGACGAAGGTGCGCACCCTCGTGCGGATCTCCTCGTGCTCCGGAGCGAGTGTGAAATCGATCATTGCGGTCCCCCTGCAGTTCCCTGTCCTGACCCCGCCATTGTGCTGTGCGGTGACCGACGGCAACGAACCAGCCCGGCATTCCCCCGCCGGGCCGCCCTAGCCTTGCCCCGTGAGCAACAGCTGGGACCGCGACAGCCTGCCCGAGGGCGCGGACAAGGCCGCGATGGTCCAGAGCATGTTCGACGCGATCGCACCCAGGTACGACCTCGTCAACCGCATCATGACCTTCCGCCTCGACGTCCGCTGGAGGCGCCGCGCGGTTCGGGACCTCGCGCTTCCCGCCGGTTCCCGCGTGCTCGATCTCGCGTCCGGAACAGGCGACCTGTGCATCGACATGAGGCGTGCGGGACTCGATCCCGTGTCCATGGACCTGTCCTTCGGGATGCTCTCTAACGACAGGTCGGGGGCGCCCCGCGCACAGGCGGACATCCTGAGGCTTCCCGTGCCCGACGGCTCCGTCGACGGCATCATGTGCGGCTTCGCCCTGCGCAACCTCGTCGATCTCGACGTGTTCTTCCGCGAGTGCGCCCGCGCCATCCGGCCGGGCGGCCGCGTGGCGCTGCTCGACGTGGGGGTCCCCCACAATCCGCTCGTCCGGTTCGGGAACAGCATCTACTTCGGGCGCATTGTCCCCCGCATCGGCGCGTTGCTCAGCGACGGGCCCGCCTACCGCTACCTTCCCCGAAGCGTCGCGTACCTCCCCCCGCGCGAGGAGCTCGTCGCCAAGCTGCGGGCCGCGGGGTTCGGCGATGCCCGGCACACTCAGTTGAGCGGTGGCCTGACCCAACTGATGGTCGGCACGAGGGACGCCTGATGTTCTTCCGCTCGCGGCCCCTCGACGGGCAGGTGGACCTGAACAACGTGTGCCGCGGCGACGGGTTGCTGTTCGTGCGTGACGGGGTGGGTGCGGCCGGCCGGGGCGTCACCGCGACGGTCGACGAGAGCCGGCTCGCGGAGGTGCTCGGGGACCTGAATCCCGCTGACGGCACCGTCCCGCCGCCCGGTCACGGGCCGCTGCTCTTCGGAGTCGTCCCGTTTCTCCCCTCCCGTGCCGCCACGTTCACCCTCCCGAGGGTCGTCGTCACCAAGGACACCGAGGGGAACGCGTGGGTCACGCTGACCTCCGACCACGAGGCCGACCTCACCGATGCCGCCATGGACTCCGCAGTGGCCGATGCGGTCTCTGGCACCGCACCCGGCGCAACCTCCAACTCGTTCCGTGTCGAGCCGCTCACACCGGTCGATGAGTACCTCGGGGCGGTCGTCGCGGCGCGTGATGCCGTGCGTGCGGGGCGCCTGCTGAAGGCCGTCATCGCCCGTGACATCGCCGTCACCGCGTCCGAACCCATGGACGTCCACGCCGTGCTCCTCCGTCTGCGGGCATCCTTCGGCAGCAGCTACCGCTTCTGCATCGACGGACTGATCGGTGCCTCGCCGGAGCTGCTCGTGCAGGTGGAGGGGCGCACGGTGCGCAGCCACCCGCTCGCAGGCACCGCGCCGCGCACGGGGGACCCCGCCACCGACGCGCGGCTTGCCGCACAACTGGTGGCGAGCACGAAGAACCAGGTCGAGCACCGGGTCGTCATTGACATGGTTCACGACACGCTCCTGCCGTGGTGCTCGTACCTCGACTGGGAACCGGAGCCTTCCGTCGTCACGGTCGCGAACGTGCAGCACCTCGGCACCTCCGTCGAGGGGGCTCTCGCCGAACCCCGACCGTCCGTGATGACGCTCGTGCGCGCGCTCTGCCCCACGCCCGCACTGGGCGGGGCACCGTCAGCGGACGCGATCGACTTCATCGACTCGCTTGAACCCATGGACCGCGGCAACTACGGGGGCGCGGTGGGCATCCTCGACACCCGCGGAGACGGCACGTTCGCGGTGACGATCCGCTGCGCGGAGTTCTCGGCCGACCGGCGCACCGCCCGGCTGTTCGCCGGGGGTGGCATCGTGGCGGAGAGTGACCCGGTGGCCGAACTGGCCGAGACGCAGTCGAAGTTCCAGGCGATGCTGTCGGCTGTCGTCAGGCCCTAGCCGACTCCACCGCCTGCACAACCTCGGCATTCAGCGCCTCGTGGGCGGGCACGTTGCCGGACCTGTCGAGGCGCACCTCGATCATCCTCGTGCCGGATCCGGCAAGCGCGGCCTCAAGGGACGCCCGGTCCGTCACCAGCACATGGGCAATGCCGTGCGCCGCTGAGAGCGCCGCGAAATCGACGCCGTGGGGTGTCCCGTAGAGCGTCTCGAACGTCCCGCCGTCGAGTTGTGATGCCTGCGGCAGGAACGAGAAAATCGATCCGCCGTCGTTGTTCGTGACCACAATGGTCAGGTCCACACCCCTCCTGGCGAGTCCCCAGAGGCCGTTCGAGTCGTGCACCATGGCCACGTCGCCGATCAGCAGGGTTGTGGGTGCGCCCGTCGCCAGTGCCACACCGACGGCGGTGCTCACCACGCCGTCGATGCCGTTCGCTCCCCTGTTCGAGTGGACCGTGACGCCGGGCGTGACCGTGCCGAACCACTCGACGTCGCGCACCGGCATCGAGGACGACACCACCAGGTTGCCGCCGGGGGCCATGGTGTCGGTGACGCGGCGCGCCACGGTGGGTTCGCAGAACACCGCGTCGGTGTGACGGGAGATCGCATGTTGTGCCGCCGTCTCGCTGCCGATCCAGGCCGCCAGCCACTCAGCCGGTGCGGGCGTCACCGATCCGGCCACCATCCCCGCGATCTTGTCCACCGGACCGGAGACCGAGAGCGCAACCACATGGTCCGGGTCG
>Ga0315904_10011031_pt1 | contig 11589 bp, 13 predicted proteins | sample LakEriMetagenome_6_FD_203529 | JGI IMG/M metagenome (GOLD analysis project Ga0315904, IMG submission 203529) | Freshwater fungal communities from buoy surface, Lake Erie, Ohio, United States - Buoy 12 MA120 | ecosystem: Environmental > Aquatic > Freshwater > Lake | place: USA: Lake Erie, Ohio...
GTTTGGACCACGCGCAGGGCCGGGCAATGCCGTTCGATGTGGCGGCACAGGGCCTGGCGGGCATGGGGCTCATCGTCCACAACGAGGCACGAGAGGACCGGGGCAAGGTTTTCATTCATGGGGAACCGTTTGGTTCTGCCAAAACAAGCAACCCCAAGATAATCGTAGCTGAGCGTTTTACGAGCGGTGCATTTGAATTTGTACACGCATCTTTTACGCACCTCCCGCGAGGATCGTCTGCGCGCGCTCAAGGCAGCGGTGCACTTCGAGGGGGATGTGGTTCTCCTTCGCCTTGTCTACCTCATAGCCGGTGCGCACCACCACCAAATCCAGAGCCGGAACGACGATGATGTACTGCCCGCGGTGTCCTTGCATCACCGCGAATCCATGGCCCGCTTTGTCGGTTCCGAGCCAGATTTGGTAGCCATAGTGCTGGACATCGCACTCGCGGGTCCGCCCAGCGATGGGGGTGAGGAGCCGCGTGACGAAGTCCTCCCCGACGAGGGTTGTGCCGCGCCACCGGCCACTGTCGAGCAGCAGCTGGCCGAAGCGCGCATAGTCGCGCGAGGTGGCGTAGAACTGGGCAAAGCTGCGCTCGATTCCGCCCTCCGCTTCCGGCGCGTCCAAGCCCCAATACGCATCCGATTCCGCGCCCATCCGGTGCCACAGCTCCGTCTCCACCCACTTGCCCACCGGCACGTCGGTAGCTTCCAGGACGAGCTCTTCAAGAAGCATGGTATTGCCTCCTTGGTATTCCCACGTGGCACCCGGATCCGACGTCGGCAGGTAGGGCTGCATCAGGCCCCGGAGGTCATCGCGGTAGTAGGCGCGGGCCATGAAACCAAGGGGGTTCTTGTAGTCCTCGCCGAAGGGGATGTGGGAGCGCATTTGGAGCACCTCCTCAACGATGAGCCCCTGGCCGGCGGCCCCTGAAAACCGGGGGATGTGCGCGCCGACTTCGTCGTTCATGTGCAGGTAGCCGCGGTCCTCGGCCAGCCCGTAGGCAAGGGCTGTAATGGTCTTTGCCATCGAGAACGAATTCGTCACGGTCGTTCGATCGTGGCCATGGGCATACCGCTCGTACCGCAAGGTGTCGCGCTGGATGACGAGGAAACTCGCCGCCCCGCTGGAATCCAGCGCCTGCAGCTCCTCTGCATCGAGCGCCTCCTCCGGCTGCAGGGCCTTCGGCCACGGCTGCGGATTCGGGGACTTCGAAAGCACCCGCACCTCGCGGAACGGGAGGTCGTCGATGTTCGCATTCTTCCAGCCGCGCAAGTAGGTCTCGCGCATTCCGCCCCAAACATATCCGTATCCCGTTGCAAACGAGACGCCTACAACTACCGCGAACAGTGCGGCAGTGGTGAGAAGAACCTTCTTCATTCAGAGCAAGGTAGCGTGTCTTCGATCAATTCCCATCCGAACAATTCCGTCAGATGCGCCTGTACCCGTGGGGCCACTTCCGCCACGGTCACCGGCCGTCCGATTTCCCGGGCGAGGGAGGTTACCCCGCGGTCCACGATGCCGCACGGCACGATCATCCCGAAGTAACTCAGGTCGGGATCCACGTTGAAGGCAAAGCCGTGCATGGTCACCCAGCGCGAACTCTTGACGCCCAACGCAGCGATTTTGCGGGCGGTGGGGAGGTCCGGATCGACCCAAACCCCCGTCAGGCCCGCAATCCGCCCCGTCGCCAGGCCGTAGTCCGCGCACGTCCGCACAATGGCCTCTTCGAGGGTCCGCATGTACCGGCCGATGTCGGTGAAAAACTGCTCGAGGTCGAGGAGGGGGTAGCCCACGAGTTGGCCCGGGCCGTGGTAGGTGATGTCCCCGCCGCGATTGATGGGGACGTATTCAGCCCCGCGGGCGGCGAGCACCTCCGCATCCGCCAGCAAGTGCCCGGCATCGCCGCTCTTGCCCAGCGTGAACACGTGGCTGTGCTCCACGAAGAAGAGGTGCCCGTCCGGCGGGGCCAAATCCCCTTCGCCAGCCCCCCCCTCCATTCCGGCCTTCCGCCGCGCACTCTTCCGCTCCAGCATCGCCGCAAACAACCGCTCCTGTTCCTCCCACACCGGGCGATACGCTGCCCGACCGAAATCCCGAAAGTGCACCCGCGGCCTCATTCCCCGTCTGCTACGGCTGCCAGGGTTTGCTTCAGCAGGTCGATGTTGCGGATGTCCATCGGGTCCACCCCGGCCCGGTCCGCCAGTACCCAACTGAGCACATCCCCCAGGTGCACGAGGTCGAACACGCGCTCCAGCCGGTCGTTCCCGTCCGCCTCCACCAGCACCACATCGGCACCGGTTTCCGTAATCAACTCGGCACACGCGTCCATCCGAAGCCGGTTCCTCGGGTGGTCGTCGTCCGAAGTCAGCAGCACCGCGACGTCATGCTCGCTGCCGCTCTCCCAGCCCACGAGTTCGTTGTGGTTCATCTCGGGGAAGACGTGGTGGCAGACGAGGAGCTTGCTGTTTTCGTTGAGCTGCTGGCGCCAACGGATGGCTACGGCCTCGAGGGCGGTGTCCGCGTAGAGCCAAATTTGGCGGTCCGCCACGGCGTCCGCGATTTCCTCCGCCCGGGCGAGGGTGTCCTCCGCCCGCTCTGCAAGGAAGTCGCCGATGTGGGCCAGGCCGGCATGCAGCGCCGCCGGGGCCAGGCCCGCCGCGTGGAGGTGGTGGAGGAGGCCGGTGAGGGCCTGGCCGAACTGGGAGCGGGGCGGGTGGCCGCCGGGGATGCGGTGGGTGGGCCAGCCGTGGGCAGAGGCGAGCTCGCCGAGGGTTCCACCGGACGTGATGCAGCCGATGCGGGCGCCCGCGGCGTGGGCCGCCCGGACCGCGGCGAGCGTTTCCTCGGTGGTGCCGCTGTAGCTGCACGCGATGACGAGGGTGGAGGGGCCGACCCAGGCGGGGAGGGTGTAGTCGCTCGACGTGAGGACGGGCACCGGGCTGGTGGGGGCGAGCAGGCGCGCCGCCACTGCGCCGCCGATGCCGCTGCCCCCCATGCCGAGGATCAAGGCCGCGGACGGCGTGAACCCGGCGTAGTCGATCGGGTGGTCCTGCACGAGGCGCCACGCGGTGCGCATTTGGTCCGGAAAATCCGCAATCAGTTGTCGCATCTGCTCCATGCCTCAAAGGTACGCGCGCGAGCGGCCGCCCCGGGCTACCTTTGCACCCATGGAATGGACGGAACAGGAACGCGTCCGGCGCGAATCGCTGGCTCGGTTGCGCGAACTCGGCATCGACCCGTACCCCGCGCCCGCCTTCCCCGTGACGCACAAAGCGGAGGAGTTGGCAGCGGAGTTTCAGGACGGTCTCGAGGTCCGTTTGGCCGGCCGGCTCATGAGCCGCCGGATCATGGGAAAAGCCTCCTTCGCTGAACTGCAAGACGGCGCAGGCACGATGCAGCTCTACGTCAACCGCGATGAGCTGTGCCCCGACGAAGACAAAACGGCGTACAACGAGGTCTTCAAGCGCCTGCTCGACCGCGGCGACTTCATCGGCATCACGGGCGTGACATTCACCACCCAAACCGGTGAACCGAGTGTCTCCGTCCGCACCCTCACAGTCCTCGCGAAAAGTCTGCGCCCGCTCCCCGCGGTCAAAACCGACGAAAACGGCGTCGTCCACGATGCCTTCTCGGACCCGGAACTCCGCTACCGCATGCGGTACGTGGACCTCGTGGTGAACCGCGACGTGCGCCGCACCTTCGAAGCCCGCTCCGCCGTCATCCGCACCATCCGCAACGCCTTCGACGGATCCGGCTGGCTCGAAGTGGATACGCCCGTCTTGCAAGCCATCCCCGGGGGCGCCTCGGCCCGTCCTTTCGTGACGCACCACAACGCCCTCGACATTCCCCTGTACCTCCGCATCGCAAACGAGCTCTACCTCAAGCGGCTCATCGTCGGCGGATTTGACGGGGTGTACGAGTTCAGCCGCAACTTCCGCAACGAGGGCATGGACCGCACCCACAACCCGGAATTCACGGTCCTCGAGCTCTACGTCGCCTACAAGGACTACCATTGGATGATGGAGACGGTCGAGCACCTGCTGGCCGACGTCTGCACCGCCGTCCACGGAAGCACCTCCTGCACGCTCCAAGGCACGTCCATCGACTTCACCCCCCCCTTCCGCCGGGTCACCTTGCGGGATGCCATCCTCGAGCATGCCGGCGTGGACATCGACGTGCTGGACGAAGCCGGGCTGCGGGCGGCCTGCGGAGAACTGGGCATCCACTGCGACGCGAGCATGGGCCGGGGCAAGCTCATCGATACGCTCTTCGGAGCAAAGGCCGAGCACCACTTCGTTCAGCCCACGTTCATCACGGACTACCCCGTCGAGATGTCGCCGCTGACAAAAGCACACCGCGACAAACCGGGCTATACGGAGCGGTTTGAACTGCTCGTCAACGGCACAGAAATCGCGAACGCGTACAGCGAGTTGAACGACCCGGACGACCAGCGGGCGCGGTTCGAGGACCAGCTGCGGCTGGGCGAGCGCGGCGACGACGAGGCGATGTTCATCGACCGCGACTTCCTCCGGGCCCTCGAATACGGCATGCCTCCCACCAGCGGTGTGGGGATCGGCATCGACCGGCTCGTCATGTTGCTGACCGACGCGCCTTCCATCCAGGACGTGTTGCTCTTTCCCCAAATGCGTCCTGAAATCACCCACGCCCCGGCATGAGCCTCCCCACCCAGCAGGACGTCATCGCCGTACTCAAGACGATCTACGACCCAGAAATCCCCGTGGACATCTACGAACTCGGGCTGATTTACGAGGTGCGCATCGCGCCGACCGGCCACATCGATGTGCAGATGACCCTGACTTCCCCGAACTGCCCGGTGGCCGAATCCCTGCCCGCCGAGGTGGAGCAGAAGGTGGCCGCGGTGTCCGGTGCGACGTCTGCACACGTTGAGGTGGTGTTCGATCCGCCGTGGACGCACGATTTGATGAGCGAGGAGGCCAAACTTGAACTCGGATTCCTATGACGCGCGGCATCGCCATCCTCGGTTCCACGGGCTCCATCGGCACCCAGGCCCTCGAAGTCATCCGGAGCGCACCCGACCGGCTGCATGTGGAGGTGCTGTCCGCCCATGCGAACGCCGACCTCCTCATCGCCCAGGCCCTCGAGTTCCGCCCGAACGCCGTGGTCATCGGCGACCCAGCCGCCCACGGCCGCGTGCGCGATGCCCTGTTCGACGCCGGCATCAAGACCTATTGCGGGCCGGAATCTCTGGCCTCCATCGTTGAGTCCGACGGCATCCACACGGTGCTGACCGCCCTGGTCGGAGCGGCCGGCCTGGTGCCCACCCTGCGCGCCATCCGCGCTGGGAAGCAAATCGCCCTGGCAAACAAGGAAACCCTCGTGGTCGCCGGCGCCTTGGTGACCGCCGAAGCACGGGCTGCGGGCGTGGACATCCACCCGGTGGATTCAGAGCACAGCGCGATCTACCAGTGTTTGGCCGGCGAGTGGCACAACCCCATCGAGAAAATCTTGCTCACGGCCTCGGGCGGGCCGTTCCGCGGTCGCAGCCGTGCGGACCTCGCCGGTGTGACGAAAGCCCAAGCCCTGCGCCACCCGAACTGGTCGATGGGCGCAAAAATCACCATCGACAGCGCCAGCCTGATGAACAAGGGGCTGGAAGTCATCGAGGCGCACTGGCTCTTCGGCGTGCCGTACGACGCCATCGAGGTCGTCGTCCATCCCCAAAGCATCGTCCACAGCTGCGTGCAATTCCGCGACGGCTCGCTCAAAGCCCAACTCGGCCTGCCCGACATGAAGCTGCCGATTGCCTACGCCCTCGGCTACCCCGAACGGGTGAACAGTCCGTTCGACCGGTTCGATTTCATGGCCTACCCCACCCTGACGTTCGAGCAACCCGATTACGCCACCTTCCGCAACCTTGCGCTGGCCTACGAGGCTGGAAAACAGGGGGGAACCGCACCGGCCGTGCTCAACGCCGCGAACGAGGTAGCTGTCGCCCGTTTCCTGCGCGATGAAATCGAGTTCCTCGAGCTCACGGAAATCGTCGAGGATGCGCTTGCGCGTGTGCCCTTCGCGGCCGCTCCAGACCTCGAGGGCTTGCTGGCAGCCGATGGAGCTGCACGCCGCTACGCTGCAGAATGGACCCCACTGACGGTCAAACCGTCATAACGTCCGCCTCTTTCGCGGCGAGGACTTCGTCCACCTTGCGGATGTAGGCGTCGGTCAGGTCCTGCACCTTCGTTTCGCCGACCTTCACAGCGTCTTCAGGCAAGCCGTCTGCTTTTGCTTCCTTGAGGTAGTCGTTCGCCTCCTTGCGGGCATTGCGGATGCCCACCTTCGCGTGTTCACCCTCTGCCCGGGCCCGCTTCATGAGGTCGCGACGGCGCTCTTCCGTGAGGGCCGGCACATTGATCATGATCACTTCGCCGTTGTTCATCGGATTCAGACCGAGGTTCGCGTTGATGATGGCCGTCGAAATCCCGTCCAGCAAGTTCCGTTCCCAAGGCTGAATGACGAGGGTACGGGCGTCGGTGGAATTGATGTTCGCCACCCGCCCGATGGGCGTCGGCGTACCGTAGTAGTCCACCTTCACGCTGTCCAACATCGCCGGGTGGGCTTTGCCGGCGCGCACCTTCAGCAATTCCGCATCGAGGTGACGCAGTGCCTTGTCCATGCCCTCCTTTGCAGAGTCAAGGGCGAATTGAATTTCTTCCGTCATGCTGTTGCCTGAGCTTCGTCAAATCGAACCAAGGTGCCCACCTCCTCGCCCGACACGAGGCGCATCAAGTTCCCGGGGGTGTTCATGTCAAACACGACGATGGGCAACCGGTTTTCGTTGCACAAGGTGAACGCCGTCATGTCCATGACCTGCAAACCCCGCTCGTACACTTCCGTGAAGGAGATGTGGCTGAACCGCACGGCATCGGGGTATTTCTCGGGGTCTGCGGAGTAAATGCCGTCCACCCGGGTGCCCTTCAAAATGACTTCCGCCTCGATCTCGATGGCGCGCAACGACGCCGCTGAATCCGTGGTGAAGAATGGATTGCCCGTCCCGCCTCCGAAGATGACCACGCGGCCTTTCTCGAGGTGGCGGACCGCCCTGCGGCGGATGAAGGGCTCGGCAATCTGCTTGAGCTCGATGGCTGACTGCAAGCGGGTTTCGAGTCCCAGCGACTCGAGCGCACTCTGCAACGCCATCGAATTGATGACGGTGGCCAGCATGCCCATGTAGTCGCCTTGGGTGCGTTCCATGCCGCCCTCAGCTGCTTGAACCCCCCGAAAGATGTTGCCGCCGCCGATGACGATGGCGACTTGGACGCCTGCATGCACCACTGCCTCGATTTCCCGGGCGTACTGCATCAACCGCCCGTTGTCGATCCCAAACTGCTTTTCCCCCATCAGCGCCTCGCCGCTGAGTTTGAGGAGTACGCGCCTGTATTTCATTGTGCCGCGAATATCCGAAACTTCCCGCATCGCCCCGGCCGGCCGGAAGGTTCCCACAGCAAAAAGGGCCCCTCGCGGAGCCCTTTTTCCTTGTAGCAAAGTCTGTACTCAGTCGAGGGCGGTCCGGCAGAAGCCAGAAACCGTCGCAGCGGAGTTCGCCGACTTCACGTACTCTGCGACCGTGAGCTTGTTGTCCTTGATGAACTGCTGGTGGACCAAGGTGACTTCCTTGAACCACTTCTTGATCCGTCCATCCGCAATTTTCTCGGCCATGTCGGCGGGCTTGCCCTCCTGCATCGCGAGTTCCATGCCGATTTCCTTCTCTTTTGCAATGAGTTCCGGGGCCACGCTCGATTCGTCGAGGGCAATGGGTGCCATGGCCGCCGCCTGCATGGCGACGTCACGACCTGCCTCCGCACTCAACGGCGCGGTGAACGCGACGAGGGTAGCGAGGCGGTTGCCCGGGTGGATGTAATGCACCACCTGAGCGCCCGTCAACGTGGAATACGTGCCGATTTCGATCCGCTCGCCGATTTTGCCCACCTCTTCGGTGATCTTCTCCGCCACCGTGATCGAAGCACCTGGGTAGGTGCGTCCGAGCAACTCCTCCTTCTCGGTGATGCCTTCAGCAATGGCGTAGTCGAGCAGGACTTTCGCCACACCGACGAAGGCTTCGTTCTTCGCCACGAAGTCGGTCTCGCAGTTGAGCGCAAGCAGCACGCCGAAGGTGCCGTCAGCGCTTACGCCGGAGAGGATTGCTCCTTCGCCTGCTTCGCGGTCGCTGCGGTTCGCGGCGACTTTTTGGCCCTTCTTGCGGAGCACTTCTACAGCGAGTTCAAAATCGCCGTTTGCCTCCTGGAGGGCTTTTTTGCAGTCCATCATGCCCGCGCCCGTTTGCTGGCGGAGCTTGTTTACGTCTGATGCGGTGATCGTGCTCATCGAAAGGATGTTAGCAAGGTTCAATTTCAGGCTTCTTCGCTTCCCTCTTCGGCCGCCGGAGCTTCCTCTTCTACCGCCTCTTCTGCTGCGGGGGCTTCAACCGCCGCTTCAGCCACTGGGGCCTCTTCAGCCACCTCCACGTCGCCTTCTGCTTCGACTTCCGCATCCGCTTCGTCGACGATCAGGCCCTTTTCCTTCTCTGCCTTCCGCTCGTTCAGACCTTCTGCCACTGCCGTGACGACCGTGTCGAGGATGGCCACGATGGAGCTGCTGGCGTCGTCGTTCGCTGGAATCGGGAAATCGACCGGTCGGGGGTCCGAGTTCGTGTCGACCATGGCGAAGACCGGGATGCCGAGCTTCTTCGCTTCTGCCAGTGCGATGTGCTCCTTCAGCACGTCCACGATGAAGATGGCCGCCGGGATACGGCTGAGATCGGAGATGGATCCGAGGTTCTTCTCCAGTTTTGCACGCTGGCGGCTCACTTGCAGCCGTTCGCGCTTCGACATGGTGGCCAGGGTTCCGTCCTGTTCCATTTTGTCGATCTGGGACATCTTGCGCACCGCCTTCCGGATGGTGGCGAAGTTCGTCAGCATGCCACCCGACCAACGCTCCGTCACGTACGGCATGCCGACCGCTGCGACGCGCTGGGCGACAGCGTCTTTTGCCTGCTTTTTCGTCGCAACGAAGAGGATTTTCTTGCCGCTCTTCGCGATCTGCTTCATCGCTGCCGCCGCTTCATCGAGCTTCACCACAGTCTTGTGGAGGTCGATGATGTGGATGCCCTTCTTCTCCGCGAAGATGTACGGCGCCATGTGGGGGTTCCACTTGCGCTTGAGGTGGCCGAAGTGCACTCCGGCCTGGAGCAATTGCTCGAAATTTGTTCGTGCCATGGTTGTTTACGTTCCTGGTGTGATGCAATCCGCCGGTAGCCAAACAGAAGCCTGAGTCCTGCGGATTTGGATGCTAAACGCCTGTATGAAAAGGGGCCGGAACAACCGGCCCTTGAAAATCAACGCTTCGAGAACTGCGAACGCTTCCGGGCCTTCTTCAGACCGAACTTCTTGCGCTCGACCATCCGCGGATCCCGCGTGGTCAGTCCTTCTTGCTTCAGGATGGGCTTCCACTCCGGATTGATTTCCACCAGCGCCTTCGCGATGGCCAACCGGACCGCTTCTGCTTGGCCCGTGATGCCCCCGCCGTCGACGTTGATGTTCAGATCGTACTGGCCGACCGTTTCCGTCAACTGGAACGGCTGCTGCACCTTGTACTTCAGCACGTCCGTGGTGAAGTAGGTATCGATGTCCCGCTTGTTCACGGTCACCTTGCCGCTGCCCGGCTTCATGTAAAGACGGGCGACTGCAGTCTTGCGGCGTCCGGAGGTGTTGATCATTTCCATGTCGGAGACGGAAGTCAGAAGGTGGTCAGAATGGGTTGCTGCGCCGCGTGCTTGTGCTCAGGACCTACGTAGACGTGCAGGTTGCGGAACACTTCGCGTCCGAGGCTATTCTTCGGCAACATGCCGCGCACAGCCTCTTCCACGAGGGCGAAGGGCTTCTTCGCGAGCAGTTCGCGGGCCGTGCGGGTACGCTGACCGCCCGGGTAGCCCGTGTAGCGGATGTACTCCTTCTCGTCCCACTTGTTGCCGGTCAGGACGACCTTTTCGGCGTTGATTACCACCACATAATCTCCACAATCCGCGTGCGGTGTGAAGTTCGTCTTGTGCTTGCCGCGCAGACGCTTAGCTACTTCCGAAGCCAAACGGCCCAGGGTCTGGCCCTCGGCATCTACCAGCAACCACTGCTTTCCGGCGTTCTCTTTGTTCGCCGAGATGGTCTTGTAGGTCAACGTGTCCACAGTCGTACAGATGATATCTCCCCGAAAATTCGGGGTGCGAAGATAGGGCGGCTTGTTCACAACCCCAACTTCTCTGTGAACAAAAAAACGCACTTACTGCGCACCGCCCGCAGGTGGTCGCCATCCGGCCGGCAGCCACTGCCCATTTCCCGCCGCATCGAAGCCCTCGGGCAGCCCGTCCGGATTCGCCCGCAACACCCACGACTGCACCCCGCCGTCCGGATGGGCCAAATGCAAGGCATCCCCCTCCGCCGACAGCCCCGATGCAAATCCGCCGACTCCGCCCCGGTACCCCAGCCAGGCGCCGCCCGCCGGCACGGTCACCGCCCCGAAGGTCAAATCGCTGAACTCCAGTGCGTCGTCAAGCCGAATGCCTTCCAGCGAGCACGCGGTCGCACCGGCATTCCGCAGCAGCACCCAATCCGCCGGCACGCCCTCTGTGTGCACGGCCTCGATGCGGAGCACGTCCAGCCCGCAGCGATTCGTTGCAGGTGCTACACGTGGGGCCGGCAACCCGTCCGCACCGAACACGGCTGCGGCAGGCAACGCGGGCACCTCCGCAGGCGCGGGCGCCTCGGCCTGCTTCCGCCCGGGCAGCGCAAGTTGCAGGGCGAGCAGCAGCGTGTGGGCCGTGGCGGGGTCGGGGTTGCGCAGGGTGTATTCGATTTGGTACGCACAGGTGAGCCCCCTTCCTCCGGGCAATTCAAGGTCCGCGCCCACGCGAGCGCGCAGGTCGGTCGGGGTCCAAACCACCGCCCCGGGAGCCGCCGCGACGGGGCGGAAAAAGAACTCCGCCGAAGCGCCGGGCCGGAGTCCGCGGCGCCCACGGGCCAGGTCCGCGCTGAGGCGAAACCGGGCGGCCTCGCGGGCTTGGTCCGCCGCGGCGCCGTCCCACCAGGAGGCGACGCCTGCAGAGCGTTGGTATCCCGCACGCAGGCCGAGCCGTGCGCCGCCGGGGAGCGGGAGGGTGGTCGATGCCCGAAAGGAACCGCGGGTAGAAAACCGCCCATCGGCCGGCGATGCGTCGAGGCGCAGCCCAGCCGCCAGGTCCACGTGCGGACCTTTCCACTTGAGGGTGGCCTCGGTGAGCAAGGCCTCAAGTTCCGTGGCGCGGGCCTCCGTCCGGGCCTCCAGCCCGAGCCCCGCGTCCCACCGCGGCGCGAGCGAACTGCTGAGGTTGATCGACGTCCAGGTGCCCGCATCCCACGTTTGGCCGAAGGCCGAAAAACCCCCTGCGCAGAGCGCAAAAGCCCACGCTGCAGCCCTCCTCACCATTCTTCGTACACGCGGATCTCACCGGCATCCACCTCGGAACCGTGCTTGTCTATTTCCACGGTCCGAACCACCGCCACGTCCGGCTGCTGCGTGCCT
>Ga0315904_10011033_pt1 | contig 11589 bp, 9 predicted proteins | sample LakEriMetagenome_6_FD_203529 | JGI IMG/M metagenome (GOLD analysis project Ga0315904, IMG submission 203529) | Freshwater fungal communities from buoy surface, Lake Erie, Ohio, United States - Buoy 12 MA120 | ecosystem: Environmental > Aquatic > Freshwater > Lake | place: USA: Lake Erie, Ohio...
AGAGGCGCGCCGTGGACGGCATGAGCTGCGTCAGCCCGAGGGCACCGACCGGACTCACCGCCTTGGTATCGAACACGCTTTCCACGCGCACCAGTCGGAAGCCCAGCTCCGGTTCGAGGCCGGCGGCGATCGCGGCGTCGTAGATGCGACGGGCCAGATCGGGCTTGATGCGGTACTTGGCGCTGTAGCTGTAGATGTGGTGCCAGCGATTCAGCGATTCGTGCCGCTCGCGCAGACGGGGATCCACGGCGATCGCCAGCGGGACGGCCTCGCCGGTCTTGCCGCGCTTGAGGAGATCGCCCGGGCGACGCCACACCGACGCCGCGGCCTTCCCCGCGGCCCCCTTCCTGCCCTTGGACGATGCGGGCAGCGCCTGGAACAGCGCGGGTCCGCTGTCGTCGAGGGCCGTCGCCGCGCTCGCGGACACGGGAGCAGCGGACGGCGAGACCGCCGACGAGGCCGGTACCGCGGTCCGCACCGGGCGCACCAGCAGGGCCAGTACGACGGCGGCACCCGAGGCAACCACGGCCTGACGCAGTCGACGCGCGGTGCGACGGCGCGCCATCCGCCGTTGCCTCACCATCACATCGGACCGCGTGGATCTATCGATTGGGTCGTGCATAGGCCCTCTCGCTCAGCAGGTCACTCACGGACTGCTGGTGAAGTCTCCCTTCGTGCCGCCGCGCTTCTCGCGCAGCACGATGTCGGTGATCACCATGGTCCGGTCGACCGCCTTGGCCATGTCATAAATCGTGAGCAATGCCACGGACACAGCGGTCAATGCTTCCATCTCCACCCCAGTCGTCGAGGTGGTTCTGACGCGTCCGTTCACCCGGCAACCGGGTAACGACTCATCAAGGCTAACCGTCACCTCGATCCCCGACAACGGCAGCGGGTGGCACAGGGGCACGAGTTCCGCTGTCCGCTTGGCTGCCTGAATTCCGGCCAGACGTGCCACCGGGATGACGTCGCCTTTCTTCAACCCGTTGTCCCGTATGAGGTTGAAGGTTTCCATCTGCATGCGGATGGCCCCGGACGCTACGGCGGTGCGGACGGAAATCGGTTTGTCGCCGACATCGACCATACGAAAGGTTCCGGCCCGATCGAGGTGCGAGAACTCGCGCGCGACGGGTTCCGGGGGGCCGGACGACGGCTGGTCGGGAGGGGTGGGGAGATCGGACATGCCGAAGAATCAGGAGGTCATCGTGCGATGCAGATCGCGCAGCAGGGCGGCGGTCAGCAGGTTGGGGCTCACGTTGTTCTGCGCTTTCGCTTTCGCAGCTTCGACGATCGGCAGCCCGCTCGCCGTGCGCCGCGCCTCGATCTCCCGGCCGGCCATCACCAGCTGCTGGGTGCGCGCATGGAGCAGCTGCGTCAGAGCGTCGAGTGTGTCGCTGAAGGCCCCGCGTGCACCGGACACCCCCTGGCGCGCCGCCGTCTTGATGCGGGTCGCCGTGCCATCCGCGGAGCGCGGCGCGATGGCGGCCTCGAGGATCACGCGGGCGTTGGTGAAGGCGGCGCTCATGCTGTCGCCGGCGAACAGCGCTCCGGGGGCGCCGTTGGCGCGGGTCAGCAGGTCGTCCGTGGGCGTACGCGACAGCTTCCTCGCCACCACCGCATCGGCGAGGAACGCCTCCATGTCGGGGCGGGGGAGCGTCGGCAGGCGTACGGCCACCACCCGTGAGCGGATGGTGGGAAGCAGCGCCCCGGGCTCGCTCGAGGTCAGGATCAGCGTGACGCCGGGGGGCGGTTCCTCGAGCAGCTTGAGGAACGCGTTCGCCGCCTGGTCCGCACCTTCCTGCGGAACCAGTCGCTCCGCGTCGCCCACCACGAACACCGTGCGCCTCGCCATGGCCGGCCGGCTCGCCGCCATGCTCACCAGCGCCCGGATGGTGGCGACGAAGAAACCCTCACTTCCGGACGGTGGGGCATAGAGCCCCTCGGCCTCCATCCGCTCGGCGATGGCCTCGCCCAGATCGGCCTTCACGTCGTCCACGCCGGGGTCGCTGTCTTTCAGCCGCGGGCGCGGGAAGAACCAGTGCAGGTCGGGGTGCATTCCCCGCTCCGCATAGCGGCAGTGCTGGCACGCTCCGCAGGGTTCGGCCAGCCGTTCGCTCGTGGCCCGCTCGCACAGCAGGAACTGTCCGAGCCAGAGCGCGAGGCGCTGCTTGCCCACGCCGCGCGCGCCCTGCAGCAGCAGGCTGGCGGGCAGACGGCCGTCGGACGCGGCAGCCGCGAGGCGGCCGCGAATGGCGTGATGTCCGTACAGCGGGCGCAAAGGCATGATGCATAAGATAGCCCGGCGGCGGGGCCGGCTTGCACTGCGCGCTTGAACAACGGGATTACGGATGCTCCATTGGGGCATGACTCGCTTTCTGCTGCTCCTGCTCATGGCGCCGGCGCTGCTCGGCGCCCAGGTCCGCGCCCGTGCCATCGGGCTCGGCCCCGGCATCTTCACCCCCGGGGCGAACAATGCCATCACCGACGTCGCCGGCGTGCGCGTGGGGCAGGTCACGGTCGCCGAGGGTGATTCGGTTCGCACCGGGGTCACGGCGATCCTGCCGCATGGTGGCGACCTGTTTCGCGATCGTGTCCCGGCGGCCCTCCACGTGGGGAACGGCTTCGGCAAGCTGCTCGGGGTGACCCAGCTGCGGGAGCTGGGAGAGATCGAGACGCCGATCGTGCTCACCTGCACACTGTGCATCTGGCAGGTCGGCGATGCCCTCGCGCAATGGATGCTCGCGCGCCCCGAGAACGCCGGTGTGCGTTCCATCAATCCGGTGGTCGGCGAAACCAACGACGGGCAGCTGAATGCGACGCGCTTGCGGCCTGGCATCGGCCGGGCGGTCGCGGCGGCCCTGGATGGCGCGACGGCCGGACCGGTGGCAGAGGGGAGCGTCGGGGCCGGCCACGGGACTGTCATGTTCGGGTGGAAGGGGGGCATCGGCACCGCCTCGCGCGTGCTCCCGGCGTCCCTCGGCGGCTACACCGTGGGGGTGCTGGTGCAGGGCAATTATGGCGGCGTCCTGCAGATGGCCGGCGTGCCGGTAGGGCCGCTGCTCGGGCGTTATGCGTTCCAGCGCGACGTCGCGCCGGCCCGGCGCCCGGAGGGTGGGGCCGGGCCCCTCCGTACGGCTCCCGGTGGAATGCCTCTTGGCGATGCTGGCGCCGAGCGCGGCGACGGCTCCTGCATGATCGTCATCGCGACCGACGCGCCGCTGCTCGCGCGCAATCTCGAGCGGCTCGGTGCGCGCGCGATCATGGGGCTCGCGCGCACCGGCTCCAGCGCGTCGAACGGCTCGGGCGATTACGTGCTCGCGTTCTCCACGCATCCGCGTGTGCGCCGGAACCCAGAGGCCGCCGTCTCGACCAACGACGAACTGGGGAACGAGAACCTGTCGGCGCTCTTCCAAGCCGTCACGGAGGCCACGGAGGAGGCGCTTTACAACGCGATGCTCATGGCCACGCCCGTGACCAGCCGCGCGGGAACGGTGCGCCCGCTTCCCGTCGATTCGGTGCGGGCGCTGCTGCGGGCGCGCGGGATCGGCCAGTAGAGCGGCTAACGGGTACTCAGCTCAGCGTGTCGGCCAGCACGGCCCCGGCGGTCGCGCGGCCGCCGGCCCCAGGGCCCTGAAACACCAGCGCGCCGGCCGATTCGCTGTCGATCACCACGCGATTGCAGGGCCCCGTCACCTGCGCCCATGGGTCCTCGCGGGTGACCCGCGTGGGCGCGATGCGGCCCACGAGTTCATGCCCGTCGTACTCCACCGTGGCGACGAGCTTCACGCGATCGCCCTCGGCCGCGACCTTCGCGGCCCATGCGGCGATCTCCGCATCGATGCCGCGACGGGTCACCCGGAGCGAGGCCGGTTCGATACCGAAGGCCAGCCACGCCAGAATGCGCAGTTTGTCCTCGGCGTCCTGTCCATCGAGGTCGCGCGTGGGATCGGCTTCGGCATAGCCAAGACGCTGCGCGGTGGCCACGGCCTCGTCGAGCGACTGCCCCTCGGCCACGCGTTCGAGCACGTAGTTGCTCGTGCCGTTGAGGATGCCGCTCACGCGGGTGATACCCACCCCTGCAGCGCCGCTGCGCACGCAGCGTACCACGGGAATGGCGCCGCAGACTGCCCCTTCGAAATCGAGCCGGGTGCCGTTGCTGCGCGCGAGTGCCTGCAGGGCGGCCCCGCGCTCGCCAAGCAGGGCCTTGTTGGCCGTCACCACACGGATGCCACGGTGGAGCGCGGCTTCCACGAGGGCGCGCGCCGTGGCAGTGCCACCGATCGCTTCCACGAGCACGTCGATGTCGTCATCGAGCAGTGCGTTGGGGTCGGTGATCACCGCGTCGGACGGCGCAATGCCGCGCGCGATGGCGTGCGCAAGTGAGGGACGGGATCGAGACGGGTCACGCACGAGCACACGTTCGACGCGAATGGGCGGCGCTTCGGGATTGGCCGTGGCCCGTTCACCGATCAGGTCGAGCAGACTCCCCCCCACGTGCCCGCATCCCGCGAGCGCGATGCGCAACGGTCTGACCGGTGCGGTTGCCGGCGCGACTGGCGCGGCCGCGCCACGGCGGTGAACCGGCACTCCCGTGGCGGCACGGGCTTCTGCCGCAGTGACGGCCTTGCCGATGATGCGCGCCACTCGCTCCACCTCGAGCAGGAAGGCGTCGTGACCGTGTGGCGACGGCAGCTCCACGTAGGCCGCGCCGGCGGCGTCGGCCCACTCGCGTACGGCATGATCGGGGTAGAGCAGATCACCCGGAATCCCCACGCCGACGAGCCGGTCGGCCACCGGAGACAAGGCCGCCTGCACGCCACCGCGCCCGCGTCCCACATCGTGCACGTCCATGGCATCGATCAGCGCGCCGTAGCTGGTGGCGTCGAAGCGCTGCACGAGCTTCTCGCCGTGCGCGTCGAGCCAGGCGTTGACCTGAAAACGGCCGCTGCCGTCCTTCTCGCGCCCGAAGCGGCGCTCGAGTCCGGTCGGCGTGCGATAGCTGAGCATCCCCACCATGCGTGCCAGCGCCAGTCCGTCACGTGCGCCGCCGAGGTCGATCGCTCGGCGCATGATGGCATTCCACGCCAGCCCCTGCGCCGTCTGCACCGCCGGCGCCGCGAGGCAGACGGCGCCGCGTACCCGCTCCGGAAAGCTCGCCGCGAACTCGAGCGTGACCATGCCGCCGAGCGAGCCGCCGCACACGAGGAGCGGAGCCGACACCTCGAGGGCATCGAGGAGCCGCGCGAGCAGCGCGGCCTGATCGCGTGTGGTGATCGGCGGCAGACGGTCGGGGGCCTCGTTGCTCGGTCCCGTCGTCCCGTCGCAGCCGCCAAGCAGGTTGGCGCACAGGATGGCATGCTTCGTCGGATCGAGGGCGGCTCCCTCACCGATCACCCCCTTCCACCAGGCGCTCGCGTGGACCGTGCCCGTGAGCGCGTGCACGATCAGCACGACGTTGTCACGCTGGGCACCGATCTCGCCTTCGACTCGGAAACGTACGTCCACATGGGCCACGTGCGCGCCGCTCTCGAGCGCGAGGTCGTGCAGCCGGATGGTCTCGTCGCGCACTGGCCACCGCTGCGCCTGGGTCTTCGGCGGCATGCCGCCGGAGACGTTGGCGAAACCGGGTGCAGCGCTCACATCGGACATCGCAGGCACTCTCCTGAGGAGTAGTGCCGCCAGACAACACGAAGCGCCCGGAGACGGAGGGCCGCCGGGCGCACTCGCTGTTTAGCTCCTTGTTTTGCGTGGCGGCAAGCGGCGGCAAATCACCACGGCACCGGGATGGTGCGGTCTTCGGTTGTCGTGTCGCGCGGCGATTCCGGATTTCGAGCGCCGAAAAACACTGACGGCCCTCGCCGATTGAGTCGTCGAGGGCCGTCAGGACCGCGACTTAGACGGAAGGTCAGCGCCGCTGGCGCTGAGTGCACGGCCCGTCAAATCGGGGAAACCGCCGCGCACAACTGAGTATCGGTAAATGAGGTACGGAAATCAAGTCGGGCAATCCCGGACGGCCTACACGCACCCACGACTCTGAACCCTCGGCCCCCGACCCTGAGCGGGCAAACCGTCGGTCGTCTGGTTGTACACCGATGTCGACACGACGCTGGCGCGCGGGTCCCGCTCAGGGCCGAGGGGCGTGAGTCGAGGGTCGTGGGGGCTGGCGCGTCACACCGGCAACGGCACCCCACTCACGACCCGATACGTATCCCGCGCGATCAGCAGCTCCTCATCCGTCGGCACGACCCACGCCTCGAGCGTCGACTCGGCGGTCGAGAATCGCCCCTCGTTCCCGCCCACCAACGCGGTATTCGCAGCGTCGTCGACCCGCAGTCCGGCCCACTCGAGTCCGGTACAGATGCGCGAGCGGATCTCCGCGCTGTTCTCGCCCACACCGCCGGCGAACACCACGGCATCGGCGCCTCCGAGTGACGCAAGATAGGCACCGATGTACTTGCGGGCCCGATAGCAGAAGATCTCGATCGCGAGCCGCGCCCGCCGATCCTGCAATTCGTTCGCCTCCGCGAGCAGGTCGCGCATGTCGTTCGTGAGGCCGGAGATGCCGAGCAGCCCGGACTGGCTGTTGAGCATCGCCTCCACCTGCGAGAGCGACAGCCCCTCCTTGGCCGCGATGTAGTCGAGCAGGGCCGCATCGATGTCCCCGGCCCGTGTGCCCATCACCAGCCCCTCGAGGGGGGTGAAGCCCATGCTCGTGTCGATGGACACGCCGCCGCGGATGGCACAGGCCGAGCAGCCGTTGCCGAGGTGCAACGTGATGATGCGCACGTCGGCGCGTTCGCGGCCGGTGATCGTGCGATAGCGATAGGCGATCGACCGATGCGAGGTGCCGTGAAAGCCGTAGCGTCGGATCTTGTGGCGTCGATACAGCGGATACGGGATCGCATAGAGATACGCGTGCTCGGGGAGCGTCTGATGAAACGCGGTGTCGAACACCGCCACCTGCGGCACCCCTGTTCCCAGCGCCTTTCGGGTGGCTTCGATCCCCCGCAGGTTGTGCGGGTTGTGCAGCGGGGCGAGCTCCACATTCTCCTCGATCCCCTGCAGCACGGTGTCGTCCACGAGCACGCTGCTGCGGAACTGCTCGCCGCCGTGTACGACGCGGTGCCCCACGGCGTGGATGTCGGCGCGGGACGTCAGCCCGGTGCCGCTCTCCGGCGACGTCGCGTGGCTTACCAGCCACTCCACGGCCGCGCGCATGTCGCGCAGGGTGGCGGTGCGCTTGCGCGTGCTCCCGTCGCTGCTACGCACGGTGATCACCGATTCGCCACCGATCCGCTCGATCTGCCCGCGCAGCAGCTTCTCGTCGCGATCGCCGGCAATGCGGTCGGCATCGGTCACGACCACCTGAAACTTCAGCGTCGCCGAACCGGCGTTGAGCACCAAGATGTTCACGGCCCCATCCTCGAGCAGATGCGGTTCACGGCCATCGGAGCGCACGGCGGACCGGACGCCGATACACGACGGCCGGTGCGACGCGCCCAGTCACTGGTGCATCCTCACCGGCCGCGCGGCACGGGGCAAGCGAGGTTTGCCTGACCGGTCAGAACGGCTTGTAGAGCGCCATGTACACCGCCACGCCGGCGAGCAGGGGGAGAAGGAAGATGAACGGCCGGGCGAGCGCGGGCTTGCGGTAGGGAAGCAGCACGATCGCGCTCAGGATCACCCAGACGATGAGCTTGACCCACAGCCAGCCCGGGAAATTGGAACCATGCTTGAAGCCGATGCGCGCCAGCATGCCGAATCCACCCACGAGGATCAGCAGCGCCCCCACACCGTGGACGCTGCTCATGAGCCCCCGCGTCTGGCTGGTCGCCTTGGTGCCGCCGTTGGCCGCGTGCGTCGCCACCCCGCCGATCGCGAGAAACAGCATCGCGATCCCGATGATGTGGAGGATTTCGTAGAAGTCGCGTGGAAACATGAGGGGAAGACGAAGTTCAGGAGGTGATGTGCGCGAGGACCGGCTCGTGGACGTCGAAACTGACGATCGTCCCCGGCGACAGCCGGCGGTAGCACTCGAGGACGCGCCCGAGCGCATCCTGCGCATCGTGGCCGACTGCCGAGAGGTGTCCCATCTTGCGTCCCGCGCGTGCACCGGCCTTGCCGTAGAGGTGGAGTCGCGATCCCGGCACGGCCAGCGCGTGGGTGATGTCGGGCGCCTGCTCCTGCAGCCACACGTCGCCGAGCAGATTCGCGATCGCCGACGGGGCGAACACGTCGGTGGCCCCGAGCGGCAGGTCGCAGATCGCGCGCACGAGCTGTTCGAACTGGCTCGTGGCGAAACCGCGCTCGCTGTGGTGGTAGGTGTTGTGCGGACGCGGGGCGAGTTCGTTCACGAGCAGGTCACCGCCCGTCGTCACGAAGCACTCCACGGCGAGCAGCCCCACGATGCCGATACGCTCGGCCACACCGCGCGCCAGCGTCTGCGCGCGCGCCGTCATCTCCTCGCTGATCACCGCCGGCACCACCGCCCACGTGAGCACCCCACTCGTGTGGTGGTTCCGCGAGGGCGGATACACGGCCACCGCACCGCTCGGCGAACGGGCCACGAGCACCGACAGCTCGTAGTGGATGTCGACCTTCTGCTCCACGAGGCATTCGCGGCCACCGAGGGCGCTCCAGGCATCGGCCCCCTGCGCGGGCTCGGACAGGCGCACCTGCCCGCGTCCGTCGTAGCCGCCATGCGTGCTCTTCGCGATGCAGGGGCCGAAGTCGCGCACGGCGTCGGCAATGTCGCTCGCGCTGGTGGCCGCGACGAAGTTGCCGAGCGGGAACCCCTGCGCCTTGAGCCACTGCTTCTGCCGAATGCGATCCTGGATGATGTACACCGGGTCGCGACCGGGACGGAGCGCCGTGCGCGCCGCGACGGCGTCGAGGACGGTGGGATGGATCTGTTCGATCTCGAGCGTGACCACGTCGCACTCGGAGGCGAGCGCGATGGCCGCCTCGACGTCGTCGAACTTCGCCGTGATGGTGCGCGAGGCCACGGGGCGGGTGGCGCACGCCGCTTCCGGATCGAGCACCTGGATGTCGTAGCCCATGGCGCGTGCGGCGAACGCCGTCATGCGACCGAGCTGTCCGCCGCCGAGGAAGCCGATGGTGGCGCCGGGGAGGATGGGCGACGGAGTGGCGGGCACGGTCACGGGGAGACGGGAGGAATGGCGTTGGGGGCGCTGATGGGACGAGCCAGCGCCTCGGCCGCCTTGGCAGCACGGCGGGCCGTGAGCCGCTCGAACAGCGCCGCGTCGTCGGCGGCCAGCAGCTGCGCCGCAAAGAGAGCGGCGTTGGCCGCCCCGGGTTTGCCGACGGCGAAGGTGGCCACCGGGACGCCGGCGGGCATCTGCACGATGCTGAGCAACGCGTCCATGCCGTTGAGGGGCGTCGCTACCACGGGCACGCCGAGCACCGGCACGAGCGTCTTGGCGGCGAGCATTCCCGGCAGGTGCGCGGCCCCGCCGGCACCGGCGATGATGGCCCGGAGACCGCGCGGCTTCGCCTGCTCGGCGTACTCGAAGAGCCAATCGGGCGTGCGATGCGCGGACACCACGCGCGCCTCGTACGGGATGGCGAGTTCGGCGAGGATGTCGCAGGCCGGCGCGAGCGTGTCGAAGTCGCTCGCGCTGCCCATGACCACGCCGACCAGCGGCGTGGGAGCTTGAGAGGTCACGCGGTCTCCGGAGTGAGGGGACCGGGGAAAGGTACCCTCGCCCGGAAGGGGCCGCGGGTGGGCCTTACTGCTTGTCGGGCGCGATGATGGGCCGCGTGCTCCCGCTCCACTCCTGGAACGAACCGTCGTACATGCGCGCGTCGCGGCCGAGCAGCGTGGCCACGAACCAGAGCAGCGTCGCCTGCTGCCCGATGTGGCAGTAGGTGATCACCGGCTTGCTGGTGCCCACCTGCTGCGCCGCGAACAGCGCTTCGAGCTCCGAGCGCGGGCGGAAGTAGCCGTTCACGCTCACGCTGGAGATGGGAATGTTCACCGCACCCGGAATGCGGCCGGGGCGTGGGTACCCGCCGCCGTCGCCATTGTAGAAGCGCGTGAGGCGCGCGTCGACGATGTGGCGCGACTGGTCCTGCGTGGCAGTCTCCACCTGCCCGATGAGCGCGATCAGCTCGGGGCGCACCCGGGGCGTAAAGGTCGCCGGCGCGGCAGCGGCCGGGGCCACGGTACTCACGGCTCGCGCCTCCCGCTTCCAGGCCGGAAAACCGCCGTCCATGAGCGAGGCGCGATCACCGGCCCCGAGGTACGCGAGCGTGAAGAACACCCGCGTGGCGCTCTGCAGGTTGACGTCGTGTGGCACCACGATCACGCGGGTCCGGTCGCCGATGCCGTTGCGCACCGCCCAGGCGGTAAGCTGTTCGGCGCCGGCCATCTGCAGCGACAGGCTGCCCTGAACCTGCGGCAGGGCGATGTCCTCGAGGGCCACGTGGCGGCTGCCGGCAACATGGCCGCTGTCGTACTGCGCCTTGGTCCCCACGTGCAGGATCACGAGGTCACGATCGGCGGCATGCTCGGCCACCCAGGCGGTGGGCACGAGCATCGGTGCCGCGTTGGCGGCGCGCGCATTCGGCGCGCCGGTGGGGGCGGTCACGGTTCCCGGCGTACCCGCGCTGCGGCAGGCGGCGAGGAACAGGGCGCTGCCGGCCACCAGGGCGCAGCGCAGCGGACGAGGGAGGAAGAGCTGGCGCATGACGACTCGGGTCAGGGGACGATGACGGGGCGGCCACGCATGTCGCGCACGTCGACCGGCGCGATCTTCGTGGCCTTGAGCGGCGCTTCGATCGTGGCGCGGTCGCCGGCGATCACGATGGTGAGCTTTGCGGGGTCGAGGTAGCGGGCGGCCACGCGCTGCACGTCGGCGGCGGTGACCCTTGCGACACCGGCGTCGAAGGCCCCGAGGGTCGACAGCGGCAGCCCGGTGGGCACGAGCCCGGCCACCTGCGCCGCGATGTCGCTGGTGCTCTCGAAGCCGTCGGCATAGCCGAGCCGGAGGTAGCGCTTGACCTTCTCAAGCTCGCCCGCCGGCATCGGCCGGCGCATGCCGGTGAGCTCCTTCATGAACTCGATCAGCGCGCTGTCGGTCTTCGCCGACACCACCTCGGCACGCGCGGTAAAGGGGCCCGCCGCGCGGCGCATGGCGAAGCTCGACCCGGCGCCGTAGGTGTACCCCTTCACTTCGCGCAGCGTGTTGTTGAGCCGTGACGTGAAGGAGCCGCCGAGTGCGGTGTTCATCACCATGAGGGGGTAGTAGTCGGCGGTGTTGCGTGCCACCCCGATGGCGCCGAGGCGGAAGCTCGACTGCGCCGCCTTGGGCTTGTCGACGATGTGGATGGCAGTAGCGGCCGGCGTGCGCGCCTTGCCGTACGCGATGGTCGGCAACGGGGCGCGCTCCCAGGCGCCGAACGCGCGCGACGCCAGCGCCACCGCCTCGGCGACCGACAGGTCGCCCACCAGCACGAGGGTGGCGTTGTTCGGGCGATACCAGCGGCGCCAGAACTGTTTCACGTCGTCGAGGGTGATGGGCTCGACCGTTTCCCGGGCGCCCGCGCTGCTGCGACCATACGGGTGGG
>Ga0315904_10011035_pt1 | contig 11587 bp, 9 predicted proteins | sample LakEriMetagenome_6_FD_203529 | JGI IMG/M metagenome (GOLD analysis project Ga0315904, IMG submission 203529) | Freshwater fungal communities from buoy surface, Lake Erie, Ohio, United States - Buoy 12 MA120 | ecosystem: Environmental > Aquatic > Freshwater > Lake | place: USA: Lake Erie, Ohio...
GGGCCTCGCCTTGGGCAATGATGGCGTCGGCGGCGGTCAGCGCCCGGGTCATCCGGTGCGCCAGCCGTGGCGTCCGACGGATCGCCTCGTCGGGCAGCACATCGGCCCCGTGCGGCCGCACCACGTAGGGAACCCCGGTCAGTTGCCGGAGCGTCGTGGCCACGTAGGCCTGCGGATAGGCGGCATGGCAGTGCACGACGTCGAAATGGTGGCGGGCATGCAGGGCCAGGAGCCGGGGCAGAATCGCACGCACCCCGAACCGCTTCGACCACTGCCGGCGGTGCCGGACGACGGGATAGCCGAACTGCCGGTCATCGAACGGCTCCCGGGCCGGCGGCGCGACGACGACGGGACGGTGGCCGAGCCGCACGAGCTGCCGGCAGAGCTGATCGAGCACGGTCTGCGCCCCACCGAGCGTGGGCAGACAGACGTCGGTATGGAGGCAGATCGAGAGCGACATGGGCTTCAACACCTTGCACCCTGTAGGTGCAGACTGGCAGTCTTCACAATACCGCATTGCGCAGATTACCAATCTGCGACTACGGGGTTGGATGCCTGCTTGTAGGTGCAGGCTGGTAGTCTGCACACTGTCGCCTAATCTGTGGCGTCGCGATCGTGGCATCGGCATGGAGGCGTTGTGGTGAAGCGGATACTGGTCACCGGGGCGGCGGGGTTCATCGGATCGCACGTGGCGGAGGCGCTGCTCGAGCGGGGCGACGAGGTGGTCGGCCTCGATGAACTCAACGACTATTACCCCGTCGCCTACAAGCGTGAGAACCTCGCCCTGCTTGGACGCCATCCGCGGTTCTCGTTCGTGGAAGGGGACATCTGCGACGAACTGCTCGTCACCGAACTCTTTGCCACGCGGCGGTTCACACACCTCGCCCATCTCGCGGCGCGGGCCGGGGTGCGGCCGTCGATCGCCGATCCGTTCCTGTATCAGCGGGCCAACTGCGACGGCACGCTCGCGCTGCTGTCGGCATGCGTCGGGGCAGGCCTGGAGAATGTGGTGATCGCCTCGTCGTCGTCGGTCTATGGCAACTCGCGGGCGATTCCGTTCCGGGAGGACGACTCCGCCACCGACCGGCCGATCTCCCCCTATGCCGCCACGAAGAAGGCGACCGAGGTGATGGCCCACACGTTCCATCACCTGCACGGGCTCGCGATCACGGTGATCCGGCCCTTCACCGTCTACGGCCCGCGCGGCCGGCCCGACATGGCGCCGTGGCTGTTCGTGCAGTCGGCCCTCTCCGGTCGGCCGATCCGCAAGTTTGGCGACGGCACGACCCGCCGCGACTACACCTATATCGGCGACTTCGTCCGCGGGTTCGTCAACGCGATCGACCGGCCGCTCGGCTACGAGATCGTGAATCTCGGCAACTCGGCCACCGTCTCGCTCAACGAGGCGCTCGACGTGGTGCGTGACGTGACGGGCAAGGAACTCGTGATCGAGCAGGCGCCGCCCCAGCCGGGCGACGTGGAGATCACCAACGCCGACATCTCGAAGGCCCGCCGGCTGCTCGATTACGACCCCGCGACGTCGTTCCGCGAGGGGCTCGCCCGATTCTGCGACTGGTTCCGCCGCAGCCGACTGTGAAACGCATCCAAATGGGCGATATAGGACTCGAACCTATGACCCCCAGCTTGTCGAGCTGGTGCTCTAACCAACTGAGCTAATCGCCCGCAAAGTCGGCACCCAGAGTCTCGCGCGTGAATCGAGGCCAGTCAAGCGACGACCATACCCCACCTGGGAAATGCGGTTGGGGCCACACTGGTCGTTATGACCGGTCATCCAGGCCGGAGGCGTGGCCGGAAACGGTGAACCGGGCGGCTGACAGGCTCATCCACCGCTGCCGACCGGACTCACGACGGCGGTGCGGGCCGTCTGCGGGCCGCGCGGAACCATTCCCGGAACAGGCCCCGCCGCGCCGGCCGCTCGGGCCGCTGTTCGCACGCGATCCTCAACTGCTCACAGGCGGTTCTCAACTCCTCCGTGAGTCGCGAGGCATGCACGATCGCGAGCCAGTCGGCACCGTGTATGTGCAGATAGGCGGTGATGTCGCCGGCGATCCTGGCCGGATGAAAGAGGATCGTGTCATTGGCGAACACGAGGTGGTGACGCGCCGAGAGCGATTGGAGGCGATCGATCACCTGCTGAAAGGTCGGCCAGCCCCTGGCTTCGAGCGGAGCGGTGGGAGGGGACATGAAATACCGTGCGTCGTCGATCCACACGATCGACTCGGGGTGCAAGGGCGCGATCGCCTCCAGCTCCTCGAGCAATGGACACTGCGACTCCTGGCCCGCGGTATGGGTGGCGCTGCACCAGTGGGCATCGAGCCAATACATGACCGGGTGACGGGCATGGATGGCGGCCAGCGCACGCAGACGCTCCGGCGATGAGCCACGGTGGCAGTGCACCGCGGGATCGTCCGCAAACCGCTGCGTCGCGGCCGCGTGCAACTCGGGCGAGAGCTCGCAGGTATGCAGCTCCTGAAAGGTGGGCCGCACCGCGGCCACGGAGTCTCCCTGGAACGTGCCGGTCTCGATGAACACTCCGATCTCGAGCCGCTTCGCGAGCAGCGCGGCGAGCGCCGGGTCGATGGAGAAATGGATCGCGCCCATCAATCGCAGGCTCCGCGCAGCATGAACGGCGGGCGATACCCCGGCAGCCGTGCGACGGGCACGAAGCACGCGTCGGTCCAGGCGAGCCAGCCCTCGCGGCTGAAGTGCTCGTCGAAGAAGCCCGCAAGCCGGTAGTCACGCTCCGCGAGCCATGCCATGATCGCGGCGGGATCGCCCTGCCGTTCGTACAACGGCGCGAAGATCAGCTCCACGAACAGAAGTGGCTGGCTTTCGAAGAGCAGCCTCTCCGCGCCGTGCAAGACGGCGGCATCGGTCCCCTGCGTGTCGATCTTCAGAACGTTGACCGTGTCGATCAGGCCATGCGCGGTGGCGTAGTCGTCGAGGGACGTCGTCGGCACCAGGCATGCCTGCGTGGCGGCTGGCGTCGGCCCCGTAGGCTGCAGGAGCGAGCCGGTGGCGGTGTCGTCTCCGAAGAGAAACTCCGCGCTGCCCGTCGCGGCCGCGACGGCGACTTCCTCCACGGTCACGCGCGGATCCACGAACCGCTGCCGAAGCCGCGCGGCATTAGCCGGCTGTGGCTCGAAGAGCACGAGACGGGACACACGGTTCGCCTGCAGTAACGGCTGGAAAAATGCTCCCTCGTGGGCACCGACGTCGATCGCCACCGAGCGGTTCGCCGTTCGCGAGAACGCCTCGACCTGGTGCTGCAGCCAGTCGGCACAGGCAACGCCATACCGGGGGTCGTGCCGAACGGGGATCGGTTGCTGGCCGTGGAAGCGGTCGGCGTGGCCGCGGGTATACGTCTGGAGATCCAATGCGGCGGCCGCGAACACATCCTCGCGAACGAGGACCAGGTTTCCCCAGTCGTTGGCCGTGAAGCCGGCAGGATCGATCCGCACCCATTCCCCGGCGACACCGTGGGTGCGCTGGATGGCCACGACGTGGCGATAGCCCAGCCTGCCGGCCTCCGCCAGAAGGTTCTCGGCGAATGAGAGCGGCCAGTGTGGGTAGACGGCCGGCGGCACGAATTCGCACATGATCAGTTCGGGCCGCAAGCGACCGAGTCCCTGGAGCACACGGAGATCGTTGCCTTCGGTGTCGATCTTGAGCAGCCCGATGTCGGCGTCGACCTCGCCGGAGGCCAGCAGGCTCTCGAGGGAGCGGCAGCGGACGTCCATATGCCGACCGTGCCGAAAGTAGTCGTGATCAGGAACTCGATTGAGTGAATGGAAATAATCGAGATCGTTCCCTGCAGCGTCGCATGCGACGTGCAAGCTTGCGGTCCGATCCTCGCGATCGATCGCGTATGGAAGGATCGCGGCATGCGGGGCCGCGAACCGGCGGCCGAGTTCCTGCACATGGGCCGGCAGCGGTTCACACATGACGCCACGCTCGAATCCCATCCGGAAGAGCGCCTTCGCGAACCCGCCCTTCTCGGCGCCGACGTCGATGAAGCTCCGCGTCGTCAGATGTGGAAAAAGGACGCCGATGATCCAGAGATCGGTGTCCTGCCCATGAAGGTCGGCGGAGCAGTCGTGTGGAGCGTGCATGCTGGTTGGGCAAGCCTATACCATCACCCCGTGGCGCGGCGTGCTCGCCTGTGCTGCCGACCCGCACCGCACCCCCCTCTCACCTTGCCCCCCCGTACCGCGGCCGCTACGCTCCGGTGTCGCACGCATTTTTCCGGGCACCCCACTCCACCCCACACCACCATGCCCCACGTCCGCCTTGCCGATGGATCCGTTCGTGAGTTTCCCCAGACGGCCCGGGTGGCCGACGTCGTAGCCGAGGCCACCGGCGGAAACAAGAAAAAGCGGGCCATCGCCGCCGTGCTCGACGGCACGACCGTGGGCCTCGACGCGCCGCTGCCTGCCGCTGGTGAAGTGACCGTCGAGCCGCTCTTCGCTGGCGACGCCCGGGCCCTGCCCGTGATGCGACACTCGGCCGCCCACGTGATGGCCCGGGCCGTGATGCGGCTCTTCGAAGGGGTCGAACTCGCCTTCGGCCCGACCGTGGGCGAAGGCTTCTATTACGACATGCGGGCCTCTCGCCCGATCACCGACGAGGACCTGCCGGCCATCGAGGCCGAGATGAAGCGGATCATCGAGGCCGACGAGGCCTTCGAGCGGGTGGAGGTGCCACGGACCAAGGCCGTCGAGATCGTCCGTGATCTCGCCCAGCCATTGAAGGTCGAGCACATCGAGACCGGCCTCGCCGAGCATCCGACGCTCTCCTTCTACCGCCAGGGGGAGTTCGTCGACCTCTGCCGCGGGCCGCACGTGCCGAGCCCCGGCTGCATCGGCGCCTTCAAGCTCACGAACATCGCCGGCGCCTATTGGAAGGGGGACGCGAACAACGCCCAACTCCAGCGGCTCTACGGCACGGCCTGGTTCTCGCAGGAGGACCTCGACGCCCATCTGACAGCGATCGAAGAGGCCCGTCGCCGCGATCACCGGGTGCTCGGCAAGCAGCTCGATCTCTTCACGACGAGCCCGCTCGTCGGCTCGGGCCTCGTGCTCTGGATGCCCAAGGGGGCGATTCTGCGAAGCACGCTCGAGGGCTTCGTCCGCGACGAGTTGGCGGCCCGCGGCTACCAGCCGGTCTACACGCCCCACATCGGCAAGGTCGATCTCTACAAGATCTCGGGCCACTATCCGTATTACGCCGACAGCCAGTTCAAGCCGATCGTGATGAGCGACGACGAGCAGTATCTCTTGAAGCCGATGAACTGCCCGCACCACACGATGATCTACAAGGCGCGGCCCCACAGCTACAAGGATCTGCCGCTGCGGCTGGCGGAGTTCGGCACGGTCTATCGCTACGAGCAGTCGGGCGAGCTTGGCGGCATGACGCGGGTTCGCGGGTTCACGCAGGACGACGCCCACATCTTCTGCGCGCCGGAACAGGTGGAACAGGAGGTGGAGGGCTGCATCGACTTCACGCTCAAAGTGCTCCAGAGCCTGGCCTTCGACAACTTCCGCGTGCGGCTCGGCTTCCGCGATCCGAAAAGCGACAAATACGTCGGCCCGCCGGAACGGTGGAACGAGGCCGAGGCGGCCATCGAACGTGTGGCGCGGCGGATGAACCTGCCGGGCTGCGAGCCCGAGCCGGGCGAGGCCGCCTTCTACGGGCCGAAGATCGACTTCGTGGTGAACGACTCGCTCGGCCGCGAGTGGCAGCTCGGCACCGTGCAGCTCGACTACAACCTGCCGAGCAAGGAACGCTTCGACCTCGAATACATCGGTGCCGACAACGCGAAGCATCAGCCGGTGATGATCCACCGGGCGCCCCTGGGCAGCATGGAGCGGTTCGTGGGCGTGCTGATCGAGCACTTCGCCGGGGCATTCCCGCTCTGGCTGGCTCCGGAGCAGGTTCGCGTGATCCCGGTGAGCGAGAAGAGCGAGGCCTATGCCCAGCAGGTGAAGGCGAAGCTCGAGGCCGCAGGCCTGCGGACGGGCCTCGATCTCGCTGCCGAAAAACTCGGGGCGAAGATCCGCACGGCGCAGCTGGAGCTGATCCCGATGATGGTGGTGTGCGGCCCGCGGGACGAGGCGGCCGGCACGGTGAGCCTCCGCGACCGGGTGGACGGCGACCTCGGGGCGATGAGCCTCGACGCGGCGATCGAGCGGCTGCGGGACGAGAACGCCCGCCGCGCGGTCCGCCACAAGCCGAAGCCCCTGGCGATGCCGAGCAGCTCGGCCGCCGGCGAAGGCGGCGACGACTACTGATACTCGCGATGCGACGCTTCGCGATCCTTGAGCACACCGGAGCCCCGGACGACCCCGTCGGGCGGCACTACGACCTGTTGCTCGAGGCTGGTGATGCCTGCCGCACCTGGCGGCTCGCCGAGATGCCCGTGGCAGGCGGACCGCCGGTCACTGCCGTCGAATTGCCGCCGCACCGGCTGGCATGGCTCGACCATGTTGCTGGCGAGGTCTCCGGCGGCCGGGGCTTCGCCAGCCGGATCGCCGCAGGCGAGTATGTAGTGACGGCGAGTGATGCAGCGAACGTCATGGCGGCCACGCGGTTCGCGATCCTGATCACGAACACTGTTGAGCCAATGCGCCTCGCTCTGAACCGTGACGGCACCACCTGGCTTGCAACGCGCGAGTAGTCGCTGATGACGTCCGATGCAGGCGGATGTGGGACTCCACCGACGGGCCTCGCGGTGACTCTTGACGACCCCACGCACAGAGGGACTTCGAGACCGGCCAGGCAATCCTTGAGCTCGCACACGACCCAGGCGAGTGGCGGTGCGTGAACGGAAAACGCGATTGACCGAGTCGCCTCCCCACTTTTATACCCCTCCCCGTACCGAATGACACTCCCGTGGTAAACGCAGTGCAGTATCAGATCGAGATTCGTGGCGCTGAGGGATCGCTTCGCACCGTCGATGCGGCGGCCTTCGACGACGTCGACGTGCACGATGGTGACCGGCTTGCCGTGCTGCCAGCCGACGCAGCCGCTGCCCTGCCCGTGACCTGGGGCGATCGGAACGTCCCGATCGCTCCGGGACACGCCATCCGCGTGCCGGAAGTGTGGCGAGTCCATGACTACCGCGGGTTCCGCATCCCGTCGCACCTCATCTCGCTGACGGGCGCCGGCCCCGAGACCCTCGAAATGATCGGCCGGGCGCATCTGGCAAATTACGAGCGACAGATGGGCCTCCCGCGCGACATGTTCTTCGTGGACGTGGGATGCGGCATCGGCCGCGATGCCTTCGCCCTGATGGATCGGCTCGGGCCGGACGGCCGCTACCTTGGCGTGGACGTCACCCGCGACTCGATCGAGTGGTGCCGGCGGAACATCACTCCACGGGACCCGCGATTCCAGTTCCATCATGTCGATGCCCGCAATGAGCTCTACAACCCTTTCGGCCAGGGCGTCACGTCCGACTTTCGGCTGCCGGTCGAGGACGGCACCGTGCACCGCATCGGTCTGGCCTCGGTGTTCACCCACCTACTCGAAGACGAGGTCGTCCACTACATGCGGGAGTTCCGCAGGGTGCTCGCTCCAGAGGGACGAGTCCACGCCTCCTTCTTCCTGCACTCACCCGAAGCCCTCGAGGCCGCGGCGACACGCGGTAAGACGCCGTGGAAGGCCACGTTCGGCATCGAGCTGGGTCCCGGCGTCTACGCCAATGATCCGGTCTACCCCCGCGGCGCGGTCGCCTACACCCACGAGGCGATGCAGCGAATGATGCGGACGGCCGGCCTCACCACGCACCGCGACTACGTGAAGGGCGCCTGGTCGGGGCTGCACGGCGATCAGGCAGAGGAAGGCCAGGACGCCGTGATCTTGAGCCGCGGCTGACGGCCTGCCAAGACAGTGTCGGCAGCCGGGAGGTACGATTGGGGTCTCCCAGGAGAATTCCATGACGCCCCGTGAAGTGCTCGCGCTGTGCCGCGAGAAGGAAGTGAAGGCGGTCGATCTCAGGTTCACCGATTTTCTCGGGGCCTGGCAGCACTTCACGATCCCCGTCGGCAAGCTTGAGGAAGACACGTTTGCCGACGGCCTCGGCTTCGACGGCTCGAGCATCCGCGGCTGGCAGGCGGTCAACGAGAGCGACATGCTCCTCGTGCCGGTGCCCGATACCGCCGTCGTCGATCCCTTCGCCCAGATTCCCACGCTCGTGATGATCTGCATGGTGCAGGATCCGATCACCCGCGAGGACTACTCTCGCGATCCTCGAAACATCGCCCGCAAGGCGGTGAACTACCTCAAGAGCACCGGCATCGCCGACACCTGCTTCATCGGCCCCGAGGCCGAGTTCTTCGTGTTCGACGACGTGCGGTTCGATCAGAACGCCCACGAGGGCTACTTCCACCTCGACTCGATCGAGGCCGAGTGGAACCGCGGCCGGGCCGAGGGACCGAACCTCGGCTACAAGCTGCGGCACAAGGAGGGCTACTTCCCCTGCGCGCCCTCCGACCAGCTCATGGATCTCCGCAACGAGATGATGCTCACGATGATCCAGTGCGGCATTGACGTGGAGGCCCAGCACCACGAGGTGGCGACGGCCGGCCAGTGCGAGATCGACATGCGGTTCCAAGAGCTCGTCCGCATGGCCGACCAGATGTGCCTCTACAAGTACATCGTGCGGAACGTGGCCCGGCGGCACGGCAAGACGGCCACGTTCATGCCGAAGCCCATCTACGGAGACAGTGGCTCCGGGATGCACACCCACATCTCACTCTGGAAGGACGGCCACCCGCTCTTCGCCGGCACGGGCTATGCCGGACTCTCCGACATGGCTCTCCACGCGATCGGCGGCATCCTCCGCCACGCCCCGGCGCTCCTCGCGATCTCAAACCCCACCACCAACAGCTACAAGCGGCTCGTGCCCGGCTACGAGGCGCCAGTGAACCTCGCCTACTCCCAGCGGAACCGCTCCGCCAGCTGCCGGATCCCCATGTATTCAGCGAGCCCGAAGACGAAGCGGGTGGAGTTCCGCTGCCCCGACCCCACCTGCAATCCCTACCTCACGTTCGCGGCGATCCTGCTGGCCGCGATCGACGGCATCCAGAACAAGATCCATCCCGGCGAGCCGCTCGACCGCGACATCTATGACATGCCGCCGGAGGAGCTGGCGAACGTGCCGAAGGCCCCGGGCTCGCTCGACGAGGCGCTCGATGCACTCGAGCGCGACGGCGACTTCCTCCTCCGCGGCGACGTCTTCACCGACGACGTGATCGCGACCTGGCTCAAGTGGAAGCGCGAGAAGGAGACCGAGCCGATGCGGCTCCGGCCGCATCCCTACGAGTTCTGTCTGTATTTCGACGCGTGACGCCTGCGCTACCAGCAGGTGCGGCCGCCGTTGACGGCGATCGTCTGGCCGGTCACAAAGGCGGACTCGTCGCTCGCGAGATAGACGGCCGCCCAGCCCACCTCGTCGGGCGTGCCCCAGCGGCCCACGGGGATCGTGGCGAGGTAGGCGTCCTTGTCGGCCTGCGGGTCGTTCTCGTGCCGCTCCACTGGGATCCAGCCCGGAGCGATCATGTTGACCGTGATCCCGAAGGGCGCGAGCTCATGGCACATGCTCCGTGACCAGCCCGTCTGTCCTCCCTTCGCCGCGACGTAGGCCGAGAAGGGGGCCACGCCGAGATGAAAGACCTCGCTCGTGATGTTGATGAACCGGCCGTGCCGCCGGGCTTTCATGCCGGGCAGCGTCCGCCGGGCCAGCAGATAGGGGCTCTTCACGAAAAAATCGAGCATCTGCTGGTGGAAGGACCAGTCGTACTCCTCGATGGGCTTGAGCGGCTGGGGGGGCGTGGCGTTGCAGACAACGACGTCCACCGGCCCGAGGCTCTGTTCGATCGCCGTCACCATGCGATCGATCTCGGCCTCGCTCGTCGCGTCGGCCCGAAACAGCTCGGCCGTGATCCCGTCTGCACGCAGTGCGGTGAGCGTCTCGTCGGCGCGGGCCTGTGAGTTGGCATAGTTGACCGCGACCTTCGCCCCGGCCAGGCCGAGACAGCGGGCCGTCGCCCGGCCGAGACCGGTCGTCGAGCCGGTGACCAGCGCCGTGCGGCCGGCGAGCGAGAAACAGCAGGATGCGGTCGTCATGGAAGCTCCGGAAGTGGCAAAGGTTCAACGGATCGACGGGGCCCACGAGTTCGTGAGGTGGTGAACGATGCCGGCGATGGCCCCCTGCCGCTTGCTCGACTTCGTGGCCACGATCGTGCAGTCTGCGAGCGACGCAGTGAGCGTCCGCTGCTTGACCCGCTCGAGCACACGGGCGAACCGCTCGGGGGAGCCTGCCAGCAGCCGGCCGTGCACGAAGAGCGTCGTCGGGTTGAAGATGTTGATGACCGCCGCGATTGCAATCGCCAGGTATTCGGTGACCATGCGGATCTCGTGCTGGAAATCACCGGCCCGGTCGTCGAGCAGCGCCGCCGCCTCGTCGATGGGCACCGGCCGGCCCAGCTTCTCCGCAAGCAGCCGCAGGAGGGCGGCATCGGTGGCGAGCGTTTCGAGGCAGCCCCGATTGCCGCAGCCGCACCGCACGCCATCGGGCACGACCGTGATGTGCCCCACCTCGCCCGCCATGCCGCTATGCCCCGCGAGGAGGCGGCCGCCGCTCATCACGCCCAGGCCGAGGCCCATCGCCGCGTCAAGCACCGCGAAATCGTCGAGATCCCGCGCATCACCGACCATCCGCTCGCCGAGCACCAGGGCGTCGCTCTCCTGCACCATCACGCACCGCAGGCCGAGCCGCTGCTCCAGGTCACGCGCGGGATTGTGCTTGTCGAGCAGATGTAAGTTGGGCGAGAAGACGATCTCCTGGAGCCGCTCGTTCACGAGCCCCGGCACGCTCACGCCGACCCCGTGGATGGCGGCGGCCTGCCCCTGGATCAAGGTCCGGCAGGCCGTCTCGACCGCGTCGAGCAACGCGGCATAACTGGCGGGCGTGGGAAACCGGACGGTTCGATCCTCGGTGACCGTGCCTTCAAGGCCGGTGGCCACCACGCAGCAGGTGTCCGCGTCGATCACCACACCGAGCACGGCGGCCGAGTCCGCTGCCATCCGCACGAGCCGACCGGGGCGGCCGAGCGCCTGCTCGACCGGTTCGAGCTCCTCGACCAGGCCCCGTTTGAGCAGCGAATCGACCGCCTTCGAAACGGTCGGTGCCGTGAGCCCCGACACCCTCGTGAGCGCGGCCCGCGACGAGGGCCCATGCCGCTGAATGGCCTCGAGCAGCCGCCGCTCGTTGATCCGCCGCAGGAGCGTCGATTCGACTCGATTGTCTCGATTGCTCATGGCTGGATGGCTCACCGCACACCGAACCGATGGACCATCGTGTGGCGATAGGTCTGACCGGGGTCGAGCCTGGTGCTCGGCCACTCCGGATGATGGACGGCATCTGGATACTTCTGCGTCTCCAGGCAGATGGCGGCCTGCTTGGCGTAGACCACGCCGTCCTTGCCCTTCACGCTGCCATCGAGAAAGTTGCCCGTGTAGACCTGGATGCCGGGCTGGTCCGAGAGGATCTCGAGCGCGCGGC
>Ga0315904_10011040_pt1 | contig 11585 bp, 8 predicted proteins | sample LakEriMetagenome_6_FD_203529 | JGI IMG/M metagenome (GOLD analysis project Ga0315904, IMG submission 203529) | Freshwater fungal communities from buoy surface, Lake Erie, Ohio, United States - Buoy 12 MA120 | ecosystem: Environmental > Aquatic > Freshwater > Lake | place: USA: Lake Erie, Ohio...
ACGAGCTACATCCGCGCCAAAGAGGGCACGCTCATCTCCAGCCCGGGCTCGCTGGATTTCCAGCTCCAGATGCGCGGCATGAGTGTGGAGGACAGCGGCGGCTCGGCCAGCCACGCCCCACGCACCGTCGGCACCGATGAATCGAGCCTGAAATTTTCCCTCGCGCAGCTCCAAGAGGACACCGTGCGCGTGAATGCGAGCATGAAGACCACCAGCGCGCTGTGGGACGAGGTCCGCACGTGGAAAGACAGCCTGAATGGCGCGGCGCTCACGCCGGAGGCGCGCTCCCTGTCCTACACGGAGCTGTGCAAGCGATACAGCTTCTCGCTGGCCTCCATTACCTTTGCGGTGGTGTGCATCCCGCTCGGCGTTACCGCGCAGCGTCGCGAGACGTCCATGGGCTTTGTCATCGGCATCGGTGTGGTGCTGGTTTACATGAGCTTCATCATCATGGGTGACTCGCTCAACGACAAACCGGGCGCCATGCCTCACCTCATCATGTGGCTGCCCAATGTGCTGTTCCTCGGCCTCGGCGGCTGGATGTTTAAGAGGCTGAGCGCGAAGTAGGATGGCCCACCGCAGGTGATCCTCCTCTTCCTCCGACTCTTACTCTTCCTCCCGGAATCGTGCGTCTCCTAGCCTGCATTTCTCACACTCAACTTTACCACACAGACACACTGCAAGCTGGTTCTCCTGACTGTAGGCCGCCTCTGTGAGGCGGAAAAGCCGGGTCACAGACCCGGCCTACAGTGCTGCTCGGAAATAAAGTGTGAGAAATGCGGGCTCAGTGAGGGGAGTCAAAGGAGTCCGCGCGATCCCAACAGGTTTTCAAACACGGCCTGGCATTCGCAAAGGTTTTTGGTCCGCGCTTCCGGGAGTAGGAGGAAGATTACGCTTTCACCGCCGTCATAAAGCCACGATCCGACACGGTGGCCTGATACGCGCACGGCGTGAGACCGCACTCGCGCATCATCGCGCCGTATTCAGCGGCGGAGTAGCACTTGCCCTGCGTGATGTGCATCAGCAGCGCGGAATATTCGGCGGCGGGCATCGGGCCGTGTTTGTCATCGGCGATGAAGGCATCGTGCACCACCAGCAGACCGCCTTTTGGCAGAGCGGCGGCCGCTTTGGCCACGAGCTGACGCGCCTCGGGCTCATCCCAATCGTGCAGCACGTTGGAGAGCAGCACCACATCTGCCGCAGGCCAGTCCACGGCAAACATGTCGCCGCTGAAAACATCCACGCGGTCCGAGAGGCCGTGTTTGGCGATCTCCTGCTTCACGAGGGCATCCACAGGCGCTTGCTCCAGCACCGTGCCGCGCAGATGCGCATGCGCCGCGACCATCGTCGAGGTGTAAATGCCGGAACCACCGCCCACATCGAGCAGACGCGTTTTCCCGACCAGATGCGGCGTCAGCGAGCGCGCCAGATGCTGGCCAAAGACGAGTCCGCGGCAGTTCATGAGCTCCGTGAAGCTCCGCGCGAACTCCGGGTCCAGCATCGAGGTGTGCCAGTCCTTCGCATCCGTTTTGGCCTGCCAGTTCGCGGGTTTGCCGGTGCGCAGCACGCGCAGAAAGCCCTGCACCGCCGGTGTCTCGCGGATCGGTGCGTAATACGGCCCCAGATACCAAGGCGAGCCCTTCACGAGATGCTCGCGCCCGCTCGCCGTGAGGTGATTCGCCCCTTGGGCATCCGTGGTGACCAGTCCGCTCGCTCGGCACAGCGTCATGAGCACATCGAGCGGCCGTGCGTGCAGCTCAAAGTGCCTGCAAATCACCGCATCATCCGCGCCCACGTGCTCCGCCAGCCAGGAAAACAGATCCAGGTGAAGCAAGGCGGTCGCGATCAGCTCCGCGGCGAACTGGCGGTCACGAAAGCGCAGGATCATCGCGGGATCGGAAGCAGGGAGCGTGGTGAGGATGGGGTTCATGGGTGGAGAGGGAGCCTTGTTGTTAGCGATGAAATGACGAATGACGAATGCGGAATGACGAATGTGGCGGCGGTTCGACACTCCATTTCCCCGCACAGGAAAGCCCGCGGCCCGGTGGAGCGTTCTTCCCCGCCCCATGAACACGCGTCTTGTCCTCCTTTCCGCCCTTTTGGCCACCTCCGCGCACGCGGCGGGCAAGCTGGACTTCAACCGCGACATCCGGCCGATCCTCAGTGACAACTGCTTCGCCTGTCACGGCTTTGACGCGAAGAAGCGCAAGGCCGATCTCCGCCTCGACACACCGGAGGGAGCCTTCACCGCCATCGAGGGTGCTTTCCCCATCAAACCCGGCGATCCCGACGCGAGCACGATCATCCAGCGCGCTCTCACGCATGATGAAGACGAGCTCATGCCGCCGCAGGAGACGAACAAAAAGCTCACGCCCGTGCAAATCGCGACCTTGAAACAATGGATCAAGGAAGGCGCGGAGTACAAAAAGCACTGGAGCTTCGAAGCGCCGGTCAAAGCCGCTGTTCCCCAAATCAGAAATCAGGAATCGAAAATCAAAAATCCCATCGACAGCTTCATCCAGGCCGAACTCTCCAAACAAGGCCTCACCGCCGCACCCGAGGCCTCTCGCGAGACTTTGATCCGCCGCGTCACGCTCGATTTGACCGGTCTGCCGCCGACTCCGGCGGAGATCGATGCCTTTTTGACCGATACCCGCCCGGATGCGTATGAGCGCGTGATCGACCGCTTGCTGAAATCCGAGCGTTATGGCGAGCACATGGGCCGCCATTGGCTGGATGTCGCGCGCTACGCGGACACGCACGGGCTCCATCTCGACAACGAACGCAGCATGTGGCCTTACCGCGACTGGGTGGTGCGAGCCTTCAATCAAAACCTGCCGTATGACCAGTTCACCATCTGGCAGCTCGCGGGCGATCTGCTGCCGGATGCCACCATGGAGCAAAAAATCGCGTCAGGCTTCAACCGCTGCAATGTCACCACCAGCGAGGGCGGCAGCATCAATGAGGAATTCATCTTCCGCTACGCCGTGGACCGCACGGAGACCACCATGGCCGTTTGGATGGGCCTCACCGCCGGCTGCGCCGTGTGTCACGATCACAAATTCGATCCCATCACGCAGAAGGAGTTTTATTCGATGTATGCCTTCTTCAACAGCACTGCGGATCCGGCCATGGACGGGAATATTTTGCTCACACCGCCCGTGCTGCGCCTCAGCAGCGATGAACAGGCGAAGCAGCTCGCGGAGTTTGAGAAAGGCATCGCCGCCACACAGGAAAAAGTGCGCGCCGCCATCGCCACGCTGAACTACACCGATCCCGCCACGCTCAATCCGTCGCCGCCGGTGCAAAAGAGCGAAACCGTGTGGTTTGACGACGATTTGCCGCTCGGCGTAAAATTTGACGTCGCGGGCGAACCGACGCGATTCGTCGATGCACCGGTGAAAAGCGGGAAAAAGGCCCTCCAGCGCACCGCGCAGGGCGTGGCGCAGGATTTCTTCAGCAGCGGCGTGAAGCTCGATGTGCCGCCGAATGGCCAAATCAGCGTGGAATGCTTCCTCGACGCGAAAAACCCGCCGAAGGCCGTCATGCTGCAATTTCACACCGCCGGCTGGAATCACCGCGCCGTGTGGGGCGAGGAAGGAGCCATCCCGTTTGGCAAAGTGCGCACACCGGAGCGCGTGCGCGTCGGCGCACTGCCGGAGACGGGCAAATGGGTCACGCTCACCGTCGCTGCGGACAAACTCGGCCTCAAACCGGGCATCAAGATCAGCGGCTTCGCCTTCACGCAGTTCGGCGGCACCGTCACGTGGGACCGTCTCGCGATCAGCAGCCGCGTGGAGCCCGCGAAGGACCCGCAATGGTCCTGGACCGTGTGGTCCAAGAAGAACCAGGGCCGCCGCGTCGAAGGATTGCCGAATGACCTGCTCACCCTCGTGCGCGGCAAGAAACCCGAGGAGTGGCCGGAGCCCGAAGTGAAGCGCCTGAAGGAGTGGTGGTTTGAAAACGAGTATCAAGGTGCCCGCGAAATCATCGGCGGCATCCGCAGTGAAAAACTCGCGCTCGAGGCGCAGAAGAAGGCGCTCGAAGATCAGATCCCCGCCACCTTCATCATGGCGGACCTGCCCACGCCGCGGGACAGCTTCATCATGGAGCGCGGCCAATACGACAAACCGAAGGACAAGGTCGCGCACGCCACGCCCGCGGTCTTCCCGCCGTTGCCGAAGCAGGAGAAGTACAACCGCCTCGACCTCGCCAAGTGGCTCGTCAGCCCGCAGCATCCGCTCACCGCGCGCGTGCAGGTGAACCGCCTCTGGCAGCAGTTCTTCGGCACCGGTTTGGTGAAAACCGCCAACGACTTCGGCTCTCAAGGCGAACCTCCGAGCCATCCCGAGCTGCTCGACTTTCTCGCCGTCACCTTCCGCGAAGGTGGATGGGATATGAAGCAGTTCGTCAAGCTGCTCGTGACTTCGCATACCTATCGGCAGAGTTCTGAGTACGTAGTTCGGGCTTCAGCCCGCACGAACCCTCCCGCAGACGGGCTGAATCCCGAACTACAAACCGATCCCGAAAATCGTTGGCTGGCCCGCGGCCCACGTTTCCGCCTCGATGCCGAAGTCGTGCGTGATTCGGCGCTCTTTGTGAGCGGCTTGCTCAGTCCGAAGATCGGCGGAAAAGGCGTGAAGCCTTACCAGCCGGAAAACATCTGGGAACCCGTGGCCTTCGGCGGCAGCAACACCAAAAACTACCTCCAGGACCACGGCGAATCGCTCTACCGCCGCAGTTTGTACACCTTCTGGAAACGCACCGCGCCGCCGCCGAACATGACGTCCTTCGACGCGCCGAACCGCGAAAGCTACTGCCTGCGCCGCGAGCGCAGCAACACACCGCTGCAGGCACTCACGCTCATGAATGACGTGCAGTTCTTTGAAGCCGCGCGGAATTTCGCGCAGCGCGTGCTCCTTGCGGAAAAAACCACCGACTCGCGCCTCACCGCGCTCTTCCGCGCCGCCACCAGCCGCTTCCCCAGCGCACAAGAGGCCGAAATCCTGCGCCAAGCGCTCGACCAACACCTGAAGGCCTACGCCGCCAAACCCGACGAAGCCGCCAAAGCTATCAGCTACGGCGAATCAAAGCCCGACGCGTCTCTCAAAGCCCCCGAACTCGCCGCGTGGACGATGGTCGCGAATTTGGTGCTCAATCTGGATGAAGCCGTGACGAAGTGAGGAGGACGAATCAGCACGCGGGAGCTTTGGCGGACTGAAAACTGAGAATTGAAAACTGAAAACTGAAAATTGGGCGGCAAAGCCGCAACGCGGTCCCTACAGCCGCTTGCGACAATTTTCAGTTCTCAGTTCTCAGTTTACAATTTTCAGTTCTCCGGACGCCCTCTCCTCATCACCCGCGCCGCCATCACCCACAGCCCCACCGGCACGCCCAAACTCAGCGCGAGAGCCCACGCGGGCTCGTTTTGGCCAAGATGACCAATTGCCGCAAAGGTGAAGCCGAGCGGCACGCTGCCGCAGGCCAGCGCAGGCAAAAACACACGCCAGCGCATGCGTGCGATGCCTGCGAGACAGGCCACCGCCTCCGGCAGCACCGGCATGCAACGCGACAGCGCCACCAACCAGCCACCGTGCCGCGCGAAGAGCATCTCGGCCTTTTGCAGGCCTTCTTCACCCGCCAGCCAAAGCGCCGCGCCGTGTCCCAGCCATCGACAGGCCGCGTAGGCGATGATTCCGGCCAGCATCGAGCCCACCGAGCAAATCACGCCGCCAAGCAACCATCCATGCGCCAGACCGATGGCACTCATCACCACCGTCGCGGGGATCGGCAACACGATGTCCGCCACGATGAGCGCAATCCCCGCCGCCCACGACCACGCGCCCCAGCTTTGCATCCATTCCCGCGCACCCTCCAAACTCAGCGCCGCGTCAAAACGCGCGCCCCAGATCGCAAACGGCACCAAAATGGCCGCCAGCAGCGCCAGAATGAGGAGAGTCAGTGATCCGCGACGGGAAGGCATCGGTCGAAGGAGTTTATTGAGCCAGCTTGCCGTCCGCATCATGCACCGTGCCGCCGCGCACCGCGATTCTCTCCCGCGCCTGCTCCACCGGCACCGGACGCGGCGTGTTCAACGGCCGACCTTGCGGCCGCGCCCAGCGGATGCCGTTCGCAATCACGCGCTGCACATCGGGATGATGATAAATGGGATACACCTCATGCCCGGGGCTGAAATAAAAGATGCGACCGCTGCCGCGAGTCCACGTCGCCCCGCTGCGGAAGACCTCGCCGCCTTGGAACCAGGACACAAAGATCAGCTCGTCCGGCGTCGGGATGCCGAAGGGCTCGCCATACATCTCCGATTGCTCGATCTCGATGCAGTCGCCCAGCCCCGCGGCGATGGGATGGCCCGGATTCACCACCCACACGCGCTCGCGCTCACCCGCCTCACGCCAGCACAGCGCACAGCTCGTGCCCATGAGCCGCTTGAAGAGCTTCGACCAATGCCCCGAGTGCAACACGATCAATCCCATGCCCGCCAGCACCCTTTGCTGAACCCGCGTCACCGTTTCATCGAGCACCTGATCATGCGCCGCATGCCCCCACCAAAGCAAAACGTCCGTTTCATCGAGAATCGCCTGCGAAACGCCTTGGTCGGCTTCATCGAGCGTCGCCGTGCGGATGACGAAGTCGTCGTTTTGGCCCAAAACCTCCGCCAGCAGCCCATGGATGCCTTTGGGGTAAATTTCGGCCACGACCGGGTTTTGACGTTCGTGCACGAATTCGTTCCAGATGGTGACGCGGATGGGTGTGGGCATGGTTTTCATTCAAACGTGCCCCATGATGCGATCAAACGCGCATTTGATCTTCCGCGTCGCGATCTGCCTCACGAGCCGGAGGCTCGAAAGACATTAGCCGGTGGTGCAACCACCGGAAACCGGCCGCAACACCACACGTCCGCGCCCTGAAAGGGCGCAAGAAGCCTCCGCTACCACAAAAACCGCTCTTCATACGCCACCATGCCGCGTTTCAGCATCGCCACGTATTCCTCCTGAAACGTCTTCACGCGATGATGCTCCTCCTGGTTCAAAACATACGCCCGCACCGCCTCCAAATCGGGAGCGGCGAAGGTGAAGGCCCCATAGCCTTCCTGCCACGCAAAGCCCGCGAGTCGCAGTTCCTCGTGAATCCAGCGTGAGGACTCGCTCTTCACCTCTCGCATCACATCCGCCAGACAATGCGTCGCCCGCAGACCGGCGGCGATGTGGAGGTGATCGCCCGTCCCACCCACCGCATGCGCCACGCCTTCCATGTTTCGGAGGATACCGCCGATGTATTCGTGAACGCGTTGCCGATGCGTCGGCGAGAGCCAGGGTTCCCGGTTTTTCGTGCTGAACACGAGATGGTAGTGCAACGAGAGATGCGTCGAGGCCATGCAGGATGGTTTCAGATGGGCAATGACCGCGCAACTACCAAATCGCCCGTGCCGGAGGCACGCCAGAAATTAGCCGGTGGTGCAACCACCGGACAACGCCCACGAAACACGAATCGCGCCCTGAAAGGGCGCGAGAAGGGCACGCGGGGGTCTGGCGGGCAACATCACCGGTGAACATTCGGACGCTTCTCGCGCCCCTGCCGGGGCGCTGGCCGTCTAGGGCGGTTCGGTTCCGGTGGTTTCACCACCGGCTAATCTCTTTCGAGCCTCCGGCTCGGGAAAATGAACTTCAGTTTGGCACTCAGTGAGTGGAACCTTTATGCTTCGGACATGTCCTTGGCTGCTATGAAACCATTTTTCCGGGCTGTTGCCGCGCTGATTCTTATTGGTATCGCAGCATTGATCGGTTTGGCCTCATGGCGACTCGCCACAAGACCAAAGGCAATTGAATGGTCGGCTCATCAGATTCACTCACAAATTACCGAGGGAATGTCTCGGAATGCCGTACTGGAACTGCTGGGGCCTCCCCACAGCGTGGGCAAGGCCGACCACTATTCTTACATCAACTCATATAGTACTCGTGAAGCAAGACACAGGTCGGAGACACCCTCCACATTCTCGATCTTCTTCAAAGACGAGAAAGTGGAGATGATATTATCTGCTTACGACTACTAAGGTGCTTCAATGCTTCACCGAGCACCCCGGACCCACCGTCTGGAAGAAATCATTCCCCTTGTCATCGATCAGGATAAACGCGGGGAAGTCTTCGACTTCGATCTTCCAGATGGCTTCCATGCCGAGTTCGGGGAACTCGACGACTTCGACCTTCTTGATGTTTTCTTTGGCCAAAATGGCAGCGGGGCCGCCGATGCTGCCGAGGTAGAAGCCGCCGTGCTTTTTGCAGGCGTCGGTGACTTGCTGGCCGCGATTGCCTTTGGCGATCATGATCATGCTGCCGCCGTGGCTTTGGAAGAGATCGACGTAGCTGTCCATGCGGCCCGCCGTGGTGGGGCCGAAGCTGCCGCTGGGCATGCCGGCGGGCGTTTTGGCGGGACCGGCGTAATAGACGGGGTGATTTTTGAAGTAATCGGGCAGCGGCTTGCCGGCATCGAGCATCTCTTTGAGCTTCGCGTGCGCGATGTCGCGGGCGACGATGATGGGGCCGTTGATGAGGAGGCGCGTGGTGGTGGGATACTTGCTGAGCTCGGCGCGAATCTCGGCCATGGGGCGGTTCGTGTCGATACGCACGGCGTTGGTGTCTTTGCGGTGGCGCAACTCTTCGGGGATGTATTGCAGCGGGTTCGTTTCGAGCTTCTCGATGAAGACGCCGTCACGCGTGATCTTGCCCTTCGCCTGGCGGTCGGCGGAGCAGGAAACGCCGATGCCGATGGGCAGTGACGCGCCGTGACGCGGCAGGCGGATGACGCGGACATCCAAGGCGAAGTATTTGCCACCAAACTGGGCGCCGATGCCGCACTCGCGAGCAGCCTGGAGCATTTGTGCTTCGAGTTCGACATCGCGGAAGGCGCGGCCGTGCTCGTTGCCGGTGGTGGGGAGGCCGTCGTAATACTTCGTGGAGGCGAGTTTGACGTGTTTCATCGTCGATTCGGCCGAGGTGCCGCCGATGACGAAGGTCAGATGGTATGGCGGGCACGCGGCGGTGCCGAGCGAGGTCATTTTATCGCTGAGGAACTTCACGATGCTCTTCGGATTCAGCACGGCGCGGGTCTCTTGATAAAGGAAGGCTTTGTTCGCTGAACCGCCGCCTTTGGCGATGAAGAGGAATTTATACGCGTCGCCATCGGTGGCATACAAATCGAGCTGCGCGGGCAGGTTGGTGCCGGTGTTCTTTTCGTCGAACATGTTCAGCGCGGCGTTTTGCGAGTAGCGCAGGTTGTTCTCCGTGTAGGCGAGATAGACGCCTTTCGAGAGCGCGGCCTCGTCGCCGCCGCCGGTCCAGACCTGCTGGCCTTTTTTGCCCATGATGATGGCGGTGCCGGTGTCCTGACAAAACGGCAGCAAGCCTGCGGAAGCCACGTCGGCATTCTTGAGCATCGTGAGCGCCACCATGCGGTCGTTTTCGCTCGCTTCGGGGTCGTCGAGGATGGCGGCGACCTGCTTGAGGTGCTTCGGCCGCAGGAAGAAGTTGATGTCGTGGAAGGCCTGGTTCGCCAGCAGCGTGAGCGCCTCGGGATCGACGGCGAGCAGCTCTTTGTCGCCGATCTTTTCGACGCGGACGTGTTCCTTCGTCAGCAGGCGGTAGTCGGTGTCGTCGGTGCCGAGTTCGAGGAGGGGCTGGTAGTGGAAAGCGGGGGTTGGCATGGCTTTCCTGAGCTAGCAGCGGTTTCGGAGGGCTGCAACGCCGCGGTGGAGCTGGAGTGGTGGAGTATTGGAGTTCTGGCAAAGCAGCACTCCATTTCTCCACGACTCCATCATTCCCCGCTCTGCGGGCTCACGACCACGCCACGGCCGTCTGGCCCTGCACGCCGAGGCCTTCGACGCCGAGTTCGATGACGTCACCGGGCTTCATGAAGACGGGGTCCGGTTTGAAGCCGAGGCCGACGCCGGGAGGTGTGCCGGTGGTGATGAGATCGCCGGGCAGGAGGCTCATGAACTGGCTCAGGTAGCTGACCAGCTTCTTCACGCCGAAGATCATCTGCGCGGTGCTGCTGTTCTGGATGGTCTTGCCGTTCAATTTGAGCCAGAGCTTCAAATTCTGCGGGTCGGGGATTTCATCGCTGGTGGCCAAAAACGGCCCGATGGGCGCGAAGGTGTCGCAGCTCTTGCCTTTGCCCCACTGGCCGCCGCGCTCGAGCTGCCATTCGCGCTCGCTGTAGTCGTTGTGCACGCAGTAGCCGGCCACATGGCTCATGGCGTCGTCTTCGCTGACGTAGCTGGCCTTTTTGCCGATCACGAAGGCCAGCTCGACCTCCCAATCGCTCTTTTTCGAGTTCTTCGGGATGACGACGTTGTCATTCGGGCCGCAGATGGCGCTGGTGGCCTTGAAAAACACGATCGGCTCCGCCGGAATGGGCATGCCGCTCTCCTTGGCGTGATCGACGTAGTTCAGGCCAATGCAGATGATCTTGCTGGGACGTGCGATGCACGGGCCGAGGCGCACGCTGGCATCCACCGTGGGCGCAGAGGCCGCGTTGGCCTTCGCCCAAGCAGCGAGACGTTCCAAGCCGTCGCCACCGAAGAATTTTTCATCGTAGTCGCTGCCAAAGGTGCTCGCGTCGATGCGGCGGCCGTCTTCAAGCTGCAGGCCGGGTTTTTCTTCTCCAGGGTTTCCAAAGCGGATCAGTTTCATGGTGGGATGGTGGGTATGTTGTTCACGCTTTAGCGTGTTGAAAACGGTCGTCACGCTAAAGCGTGAACAACGTACATTTCGTCATTTCTTCTCGTCGCCTTCCGCATTCGCGTAGCGGCCGATGATCGGATACTGCTCCAGCTCGGCGACGGTGCCGGTGACGGGGTAGCTTTCGCGGCTCACCCAATACACGGCGGCGGCGGCGATGTCGTCCGGCATCAAAAGGCGGCCCATCGGCACGACGCTGGGCGGCAGGCGCTCCGGCCAACCTTCGCCGAGACCATCGCCGATTTTGACCTGGTATTCGTTGTCCGAGAGCGTCCAGCCGACATTGAGCTGGTTCACGCGCACTCGGTCCATGCCGAGCGAGTCAGCCAAATTGCGCGTCATGGTCATGAGCGCGCCTTTGGACATGGAATAGGCCAGCATGTTCGCCTGGCCGCAGTGAGCGAGCACGGAGCCGATGTTCAGCACGACGCCGGTGTTTTTCTTCAACTCCGGCAACAACGCGCGGATCAACAGCATGGGCGCGCGTGCGTTCACGGCCATCATGCGATCAAAAAAGGACGCGTCCGTCGTGTCGATGCGTCCGCGGATGGTGAGCGCGGCGTTGTTCACCAGCGCATCGACCTTTCCAAAGGCCGCGATGGCATCTGCGGCGAGTTTTTCAGGATACGCGGCATCTTCGAGGCTCCCCTGGCAAAACGCGGCCTTGTCCTCGCCGAGTTCCTTGCGCAGCGCCTGGCCGCGCGCGGCATCACGGCCATGCAGGATGACTTTCGCCCCCTCCTGGATGAAACGACGCGCCATGTGCTCGCCAATGCCTGTGGTGCTGCCGGTGATGAGGATGACCTGGTCTTGAAGTCGCATGGGAGAGAG
>Ga0315904_10011043_pt1 | contig 11582 bp, 26 predicted proteins | sample LakEriMetagenome_6_FD_203529 | JGI IMG/M metagenome (GOLD analysis project Ga0315904, IMG submission 203529) | Freshwater fungal communities from buoy surface, Lake Erie, Ohio, United States - Buoy 12 MA120 | ecosystem: Environmental > Aquatic > Freshwater > Lake | place: USA: Lake Erie, Ohio...
CCAAAAGACCAATACGTTTTTGGTTGAGTGATACTGGACTGAAATGGCTGCAAAATATTGTATATTTTCCTAGCGACATTTACCATACCATAGATTGTTATGTCAGTAATCGCTGGATAAGTAAAACTCATTATCTTAAAACAGGCTTTAAGCCTGGGGGTTACTATGAGTTTGATGAAAAAATTATTCATGCTTTGTTTAACGAATTAGTAGATTTTGTAGAAAAAGACTTGGCTCATATGGGCAACTTTAATTCTAAAGAGAAATATACATTTAAGAATGGTCGTTGTGTTGAAGCAGCATATAATTATTTTAAATGGGCCAAAAACCTTAAAGATACACTACCTAATGGAAAGAGAGTATTGAGTCAACAGGCTAAGGGTTCAAGAAAAATTAAGCAACTATATGAATGGTGGACAAAAAAAAGACCTAATAGACCAGACCCATACGAAGCAAGTGGCTGGTCTAAAGTTTGTGAATTATCAAGTTTGTCAGATTTCTCTGCTAAACAACAAAGCAAACAGAATCAAGCAATGAAAAAACTAACACAAATAGAAGATAAATACGATAACGAAGATACTGCTATGCTGATTGAGTTGATTAAAATACGCCACCACCTGTGGTCATAACTTTTAAAGAATCTCTTGACAAATGCCGATAGAGTGGTATAAAGGGGTACTCACCCGCCTTTAGGAGTATTCTATGCTTTGTAGATATTGTCAGAGTATGATAGATAGTGACAGACTTGAGTTTTTGCAAGACTATAATAGACCGTTAGTATGCAAGGAATGTTCGACAGAACAACGTGCTGTGGGATTTATGGATTGGGGACATAAAACAGCACCCAGTTTGGTGATGGTTCCTGCCAACGCCAATGAAACAATTCGTATATTAAACAGAGCAAACCGCCGTGCGAGATAACAATGAATAAAATAACATGGTTAGAATTATATAATTTCTTGTATGAGAAAGCGAATAATGTAAAAAATTTTGGAGACTTTAATTGGAATAATCCGGTAATTATACATGACGCATCAACAGGAGATGAATATTCTTGTGACACATATATTATTTCCGATAAAACCAATCAAGAAAAATTAGTCCTACTTACCAATATCGATAGTTTATTTTCAGACATAAAGGATTTTAATTAATGAACGAACTAGAAATAGAAGATTTGCTGTTTAAACAGGTAGGAAAGCCCAAACATTTTTTAATGACCAAAATTATTAATGTGTTTGAAAATCGCTATAGAGTTAATGTTTATATTGAGATTGAGGAAGATAATCTAATTAAGAAGAGAATACGTAATAGTTATTTTTGTCACTATAATCCCGGCAAGTTAACCATTATACCAGAGCCAGATAAAAAAGATGAGTCCAGAATTAACAAATCAATTAGTAAGTAAGTATCCAGCACAGTTTAAGAACCTGTCTTATATTGAGTGCGGTGATGGTTGGTATACAATCATAGATAGGTTGTGCTATGTGGTACAGGGTCGGATTGATAGGAATATTAGCAATAATAAGAATATGGACTTCTTTTGGTGGAGTCAAATTAAAGAAAAATTTGGTGGACTAAGAGCCTATTGTTATGGTGCTGATGACTATATCAGAGGCGCTATAGACCTTGCAGAAAATATGAGTTATAATACTTGTGAAGTTAGTGGAGCGGCTGGCAAACTAAGAAATCAACGTAAGGGAGATAATGGAGAGCCTATTCGTGCATGGATGAGAACATTGTCAGATAAAGAAGCAGAAAAAGAAGGATATTTGTGAAATTCTTCAAGGCTACCACTTGACAAAGCCGATAAGCATGATATGATTAGGGCGTATCGCTAACACAAACACAGGAGAGTAGATTTATGGGAATCGGCAAAGGTAAAAAGGCTTGTACCAAATGCGGTGCTATTACTGGCCCTAGAGCCTATATGTGTAAAAAGTGCAATACTCCATTTGCATTTAAGGTTAAGAGCAAAGAGGCTAGAAATACCAAGGTAGTTAAGGACTTTTGCTGGAAAGAATTGGTCAAGGGTGAGCGTATCAAGGTGAATGGAGGCCCATATTTTGTTCATCTGTCTACTGGCGACTTCATTCCAATGGGATATAGAGGAAGATTTGTTGTAGAGGGTGTTGACGCTCATGGGATTAAGGCTTGGGGATTGGACAAGCACCAAGGATTCTGTCACATTTATATGGGGCCGGATATACAGAATAAAGAGACTGGTGTTTGGAAAATTAAGCACAAGATTATCAAACTTAAACCAAAGGTAGAGGCCAATGTCTAGAGATACCTCCGCTATTCAACAGATAAAGTCTTTGTCTAAGAATATTGAGGATTCTCTGTGTGCTATTGACAATTTGATTAAGGTTGAGTATCCTGAGAAATATGAAATATTCTATCAGCATATTATGCCACAAATTCTGACAGCACTAAAGAACGATACCAAATGGTTGGCTAGGGGCGAATACAATCTAGAATATATCTTAAAGTCTATAACTAATGAACATGATTGCGGTAATGGTCTAAAAAAATACACAGGATAAAATCATGAAGAAGAAGAAATCTATGATGTTGATTGATGATATTCAGCAATACTCTGAGTGTGTTAGAGAGTTTGCCGCAGAACAAATGTCGGAAAATCATTCAGAAGATCTAGATAATTATGTTTCTATTAAGCAGGTAGAAAACTTGGTTCTGTCCAAGACAAGGATCAAAAACCACAAACACTATATATCTGAAAAAAAGCACTATCTCATTATCGAAACTATCATGAATATGATATATGGAGTCGGACTTGCCAAACTTGCTGGCTCAGATAAAATAGAGTGTGCTTGGGATGACGAAAGTAACAACATGATATTCTGGTCAAAAACCCAATATGAATAATATAGATAAAATTCAAGAAGAAATAGACTATCTCAAAGAATATATCTCCACAGATTTCTGTAAAAGATGCGAAGATATGGTTAATCGCTTGAAGAAATGTGAAGAGTTATTGGTTGAATATAAAAACAATATTAAGGAATAAATATGTTCTCGACTAGTCTAAATAAGATTTTACGCAATAGGTTATGGTATCTTCGTTTTTCATTTAAACAACGCAGATGCTATATTAGCGGAAATTCTCTCTGGTGTTCTTTGGCCTATAAAGGGGTCAAACCTAATACCAGTTATCTAGATGATATGTGGCTATCGAAAAAAGAATATTTACAAAACCTGTCCTATAATAATCTATGAATAGGCCATTAGTATTGGTGCTGCTGGGAGTATTATCAATATCTATTGGTATGAATATTTTATTATTTAATCATATAGAAAAACAGCAGAAAATTATAACAGAAGTTAGGGACATTTTAGTAGAAAAAAGAGAACAAAAACGTAAAGAATATATGGACAAAATTATTGAACATATATTGGAATCGTATAGTAGAAAGTGTATTATTTAATACGGGGACGTAACGGTATCGATTGGATATGGAGAATTATATTAGCAAGTAGTGGTTGATCGACCGGCCACTCTAAAAGTCGATTAAATGCTTTAACTGGCACAACTCAGTTAGCCCTTGCTGCTTAATTAAATAACAGCAACAATCTTAGAAAGCGATGAAGGTAGCGTTCAAAAGATTGTCGTAAAATCCTTCGGCTGCTAGAATAGCCAACGGGTTCTAGCCTGAGATTAGTTGGTACGGAAAGATGAATGTTGTTTGTACTTTAATCTTTCTTAAAACTTATGAACAAAATAAACTTGTAGAAGATGTAATTAGAAATATCTCAAGACAGGGGTTCGACTCCCCTCGTCTCCACTTTAAAGTCATCATTAATATTAAGGAAAATGAATGAGTTTCTGGAAAAAAGCACTCAAAAAATTTAAAAAACACAAAGACAAAGACATTGAAAATCTGATAGAAGATAAGTATTTTAATAAACTAACAAAAAAACTTAGCAAGTTCACAGATATACCTTTATCTGATAAAAAAAATACAAAAAAATAATCTAATGCTTACAGACAAAGATGTGATTACTCACACAGTCGATATAAAGTATACCGATTTAATTATTAGCAATGCTAAACTAGCAGAGATTGGTGGCAAATCTCAATTTAGATCATCTAAACAAAGACATAATAATTTGTCAGAGGATCAACTCGTTGGTCAAATTTCTACATTTTGTGGATCTATAATTCTGACCGGATCTTCAGAGGGTTATATTAAAGCCAGGGAAAAGGCTAATAAAAATCCCAAACAAGGAGATGGTGGGGTAGATATAATAGGATTATCTAATGTCGATATTAAAGGTAGTTTGATGAGATATTCTAGCAATCCACTAAACTATAGACTATTAGTTAGGCCAAAAGAAAGACATGATGATTGGATATATGTTTTAGGATTGGTTCCTAAAGAGCGTCCCTATAAATGTCATTTGGTAGGATGGGCCAAAGATTCAGATTTGCCTAAATCTACATATAATGGACCAATTCAGTCTTTACATGGTGCTTATGTTATAGAGGCTATTAATCTTAGAAATATGAATGACTTAATTAAAGATATAAAAAATGTCTAGAAAAATTTGTGCATATTGTGGCGAACGTAAAAACAGAAAAAGTTTTTCTAAGCATACTATGTACAAAGATAATCTTGATACAAGATGCAAAAAATGCGTAAAGAAACATTCTAAGATAAGAAATCAATTACATAAGAAAGCACCAGAAAAACCAGAGGTATGCGAGTGCTGCAAAAAAGTCCCGATGAAATGGTGTTTGGATCATGACCACAAGAATGATTCTTTTAGAGGATGGCTATGTGATAAGTGTAATACTGGTATAGGTAAATTAGGTGATGATTTAAGCGGCATTGTTAATGCTATGAACTATTTCTTGTCGAGGCGACAACATGAACAAGATTAAAGAACACCTTACAGAAAACAACATGACTTATTTACAGCATTTTCATTTTGCTTGGATGCATGGTGTGGTGTGTTTAGTGGCTGGACTATGTTTAATGATTCATGCTATATTTCCTTGTTGGTTTCAAACCACTGGAAGCGATTTAGTGGGTCTGTTAGCAAATGTATTCAAGAAACGGAAGAAAACAGTCGATACTTGACAATAGGATTGGCGTATGATACAATACGCTGAACACACAGGAGACTTTTTGGATGACTCACGATTTTGATTATGTTTGGGGTATGGTTCGTGATCTTAGGGCGACTAGCAGCACCATAGACAAGCAAGGAATTATTGAAGATTATTGCGGAGACAATACCAAAAACGCAATTTTTACGAAGAAAATTCTGCTCTATACCTATCATCCTTTGTGGCAGTATAATGTCACCAGTGATAATCTCAAGAAAAAGAATTCTTTGAGAGGTAAGCATTATAAAAATCTGTTTGATCTTTTGGATGATCTAAAGAGTCGTAATATTACTGGTCACGATGCTATCGGGGCTGTCAATACATTTATAGATGATTATTCGGAATATGAGGAACTGGTTCATTGTATTATTGACAAGGATTTGAAAACCCGTGCCGGTGATAAAATTATCAACAAAGCAATTCCTGACCATATTCCAGAGTTTAGTGTTGCTCTTGCAGATAAATACGAGCCTAAACTTGTAAACTGGAAGGACGGTTGGTATGTTAGCCGAAAAATTGACGGTGCTAGATGTGTCGCTATTGTTGATTCTAATGGCAACACTACCTTTTATTCCCGTACGGGAAAAGAGTTTGATACTCTTGGTATTGTTAGTGGTGGCATTAAGGCTTTGGGGATTACTGATGTAGTATTTGACGGCGAACTTTGTCTTGTAGATGAAGATGGCAATGAAGATTTTCAAGGAGTGATGAAGCAACTGAAAAAGAAGGATCATACGATCCCTAATCCGTCTTTTAAGATTTTTGATATGATTACTCACGATGAATTTTATAGCAAGAAAGGCGAGAAGAATCGTCCATATTCTGTTCGCTATAATAATCTGAGAGAAGTTATGCGAAATAATACCTGTGCTTGTCTTAGTGTGCTTGGTCAAGAACTTATTAAAGACGATGACCATTTTGCTGAATGGACAGGAAAAGCCAAGGAATATGGTTGGGAGGGTCTAATGCTTCGTGCTGATGAGGCATATAAAGGTAAGCGATCCAAAGACCTTCTTAAGTTTAAAAGTTTCTTTGATGACGAATATGAAGTTATAGACGTTGAAATGGGGCCATTTCGCTATGTTAAAGATGGTGCGGAATGTGAGGAAACGATGCTTTCTTGCGTTATGATTAGTCATAAGGGATATACGGTTAGGGTTGGTAGTGGTTTCGCTATTGACCAAAGACAAGAATTCTATCAAAATCCTAAGCAAATTCTTGGTAAAATTATCACAGTCCAATATTTTGAAGAGACTAAAAACCAAGAGGGTGGGATCAGTTTAAGATTCCCAACTTTTAAGATTTTGCATGGGTCTGAGAGAACCGTTTAAAGAAACGGGTCTTGACAAGACGATACCATTAGCGTACAATCGCAGTATACCACTTGGAGACTATACATGATTATTGAGAATACGGTTAGCAGCAATCCTGTTGTAGAAATTAATACATCTAAGGCAGACGAATTTTTTAAGAACTTTCCTAAAGATAAGATAGTCGCATATAAAGACTATTGGGAGAGTGTTCGCCCCAAGAACAACGACGATATTTTTCGACGCTATTTGTTTGCCTATTGCAGCGTACACACCACTTGGCAAGGAAATGTCAAGGGATATAATGCTATCAAGAATTTCCATGAATGGGTAGACAGTAAAGATATGTTGTTGGAAAAACTCCATAAGAGCGGTGTTGGACTCCACAATAATCGTACCAATTATATTTGGGATTTTAGCACCAAGTTTTGGGCAAGTCCGAAAGACTTTTATTTTACTACCAAAAAGTATCATGTTAAGAAGCGTGATAGCATACTTAATAAGATTAGTGGTATTGGTCTAGCCAAAATTAGTTTTGCCTTAGAAATGATTCATCCTAATGAGGCAAGGGTACTCTGTGGTGACGTACATCAACTTAGACTTTACGATATTGAGTCTCTCAAGTATAATAAAAGTAAGGTTGGATCAGGCTTGTATAAGAAAATGGAGCGACACTGGATGGTGAATTGTGGTAAGCATAAAATTCCATCCTATATCGCCAGATCTATTTACTGGGATGATCTGCAAAAGAAAGAAGATAGTAGATACTGGAGTTTTGTGCTGGAGGATCAAGCATGAGCCAGAATGGCAAAGGATCAAAACCTAGACCAAAAAGTGTAGATCAAAAAACCTGGGAAAAAAATTACGATAGGATTTTTAAACATGGGCAGCGTGACAAAACTAAAGGAAAATAAGACCCTATTCATTCCATGCGATTGTAGAAGTGAAATACTTCTTATAGAGTATGACCATGAAATTAAAATGGCTGACTTTGCTATCTATGAAACCAATGTCGCAATTAGAGATAAGATGTCAATATGGCAGAGACTTAGATACTGTTGGCAGGTTTTAGTTAAGAAGAAACCGTATGCAGATGCCATAATGTTAAATAATAAGCAGTTAATCGACTTAAAAAATTTTTTGGATGGTTTAGATCTAAAGTAAACAAGGTGTATAAATATATTAGCACAATAATTTCTCTCTCTTATTAGGAGATATTGCTATGGTTGTTAAGTCATTAAATAGTTATGTTGCAGATGAGTTGGCTAATAAAGTTAAGCATCTTCATAGAGCCCTAGCAGAAGCCGAGAATATTATTTCCGCACTAGAAATAGAGAATCAAAGATTACAAGACGTTCTTATAGGTCTAGCGTCAGAAAATAACAAAGACTTAGTACTCGACAGTGAGGCTGTGTGTGTCTAGTATAACTAGATCTTCTAAAAGTAAATTTATAATCACCCAAATAAATGAAAATCAATTTTTAGTAGAAGGAATTGCAAATCATACAAGACTAGGCGGAGAAAACGAACACGCTATTTCTTATGTTGATTTTGATGGTGGGCCTATGGTACATATAGGTCGAGATTTTTTAGGTAGAGGAAGGGTAGTTGGTATAGAGATTATAGATACAGATAATCCCGACTATCTCATTACTAAAATTACATTAAATGCGGAGACAAAATAAATGTCAGATTTGATGCTTATTTCTAATTATCATAACATGATGTTAGTTTGTGGATATTCTAACTATCAAATAGAACAAATTATTAATACAACTACTATAAAGGCTTCATAATATGAGTAACCTACATAAATCCAATAATAAAAGAGTCTTGTTTGGTGTTTGTGGTGGACTGTCAGATAGTCTAGGGGTAGATGCGGCCCTTATCAGAATCGCTTTCGTATTAGGTGCAATATTTACAGGTAGTATTTTGCTTTGGGTTTACCTACTACTTGCTCTTGTATTGCCTACCCAAGATTAATTCTTATCTATTTGCAGAATAATTTCTGTTGCTAATTTAGCAATATTCTTAATGCCAGTATAATTAAGTTTGTCTGGAGTATCTGTTGTTTTATGATAATACGGATGTAATCCTGTGTGTAAAAAAATGACAGGAATACCTTGATTATAGAATGGGGCATGGTCACTTCCTCCCGGTCTATATCCACTAATATTATTTGCAAACGGATACTTCTTAGATAGATCTTTGACTGTCTCTTTGAGGTCTAGAGTCAGCCTATAATTATTAAAGGTTCTGTACTCTTTATCTAATTTCCATGTTGTGCAGTTGTCATGGATACCATATTTGGTTTTTAAATATCCTATCATATCTAGATTAATCATTGCGATATGTTTGTTAATATCTGGTTCATTTAGTGGAAGTATAGGATTTTTACAATAGAAAGAACTACCTATCAAACCCATCTCTTCTGCTGAATAAAATTGTATAGATATAGTCTTATTTAGCTTATCTTTATATGCTGATAGTGCTTTGGCTATTTCTAGCACACCAGCAACACCACTAGCATTATCATCAGCACCGGGAAAAAATCGCTCATTATTACCACCAAGATGATCGTAGTGGGCGCCTATCACTATAATATCATTTTTATTTTTTGTGGACTCAATATATCCTATTACATTATGAGCATCAAGACCTCTAGCCTTAAAGTTCTGTATCGAATATGGAATTTTTAACTTAGTTAATTGCTCTTGTATTAATTTACTAGCCAAAACAGCCCCATTAGTTCCAGTACCTCTTCCGCACAACTCCTTACTACTTAATATTGCTATATTTTGTTTGATGCTGTTTTCGTCAATAGTATTTAGTACTTCTTCTAAAGACAATTCTACTTTAGGCTCAACTATAACAGGCCTATTAATGGGTTGGGGGATATGGTCTATATTTGGTGTATTTTTACTATGGTGAAATAGTAGTAATAAACAAATCAATACAAGTCCTAATTTTTGATATATGGTCATAGTAATTTCTCCGGTTAATATAAGTATATACACATTACAACCACTAAAAAATTCTCATGAACACGCAAATCAAACTACTCATTGTTGTATTGGTACTTTCTCTCGTAGTATATAAGCAATCTAATATATCTATTCCTCTTCCTGTTCCTAGTGTAGTTCCAGTAGTTAAGCCAGAACCTAGGCCAGAACTTGAAACTAATATAGTATATGATGATTTGAATAAGGCGGTGGATTTGGCAAAAGAATATCAGAGAAAAGTGCTAGTTATTTTTGGTGCTGATTGGTGTCCTTATTGTAAGGTTCTGAAAAAAGACATAGTTAGTATAGATACCAAACAATATATCGTATGTATAGTAGATACTGACAAGAATACTGATTTGGTTAATGAATATAAAATCAAAGGATTGCCAACATCTATTATCTTGAATACTACCAAACAAGAACTTACCAGAAAAACAGGATATAAAGCTAATGATTATAATAGTTGGCTAAAAACTAATACCACGGATGTACAAGCATCATGGATAAAAGACTGATCGCTTTGTTTGTGTTTGTATTCTGTTTCTTTTTTAATGTTGCACTTGCGGACGATTATCATATGACTTTTCATAGACAATATTATGTGACTTATTCCTATGCAACGAAGCCCAGAGTTATCTCTGTAGGATTAAAATTATTTGATCTTCAGAAGCACAGACATTTATCTCCTATAGATATTGTTTATAACGAAGTATTGTCATATTCTGAAGAGGTTCCTTTTGGTGACGAACATGGTAGAAGCACCAATGTACATGAAACAGTACATGGTATTAATTCAAAAATTAGAAACTTCTTTAAGATTAAATACAAAAAAAACCTAAATGGATTTTATGCTGGTGCTGGTAAAGGATTACTTGTAGAAAATCCTCCTATAAAAATGAGAGATATAGTACCTTTTATTCCAGATGTTGTAAGAGGCTATCGATACAATTTATATTTTGTCAAACAGTTAGGAGATTGGGATGATACTCCAACCTATCCTATGGATGAATGGTCTGCATATATTGCTGGAGCAGAGTGTGCTGTTGATGATGCCACAAGAGATATTAAGTTAAAAGAAAAAAGTGATAGCGTATCTGGAGCGTTAGAATTTAGTATCTACTGTGCTGCCTTAGCATTAACCGTTAAAAATAAATGTCCAGATTATTGGTCAGAAAACGAACAGTTTAAAAATATTATTAAATACTATCTCATTAAATCTGAGAAAGTTTTCTTTGAAGGAAAAGGATTCTTCCCTTCTGACAAACAAGAATCTTTGCTCATCAATCTCAGAGAACACAAGGATACCTTAGAATTAAGAGAATTTTTATTAGAAGAATTTGATGGCATTTTTGTGGACTAAACCATGAAAAATTTATATTTACCAAATATGAAGATCTTGGTAGATTTGCATAATGATGCTAGAAAAAGTGGATCTTGGCTCTGGAAAATTGATCCGTTAATAATGGATGAAAAATTAATGTTTTACGCATATGATTGGGTAGAAACCATGTCGGCTAATGGTGCTATGGTACATAGTAAGATGCGTAATATTTTAAACCTAGGATTTAAAGCTGCTGCGGAAAATATAGCCTGGGGACAACCCACAGAAAAAGCAGTGATGAAAAGTTGGCTTTTGAGTCCCGGTCATAGAACTAATATTATGAGTGCTTCTTACAACAGGATAGGTTGTGCTGCGTCCTATGATAGACACAATCGACTGTATTGGTGCGTATGCTTCGCTAGGGATTGATTTTTAAATAATGAGGATGCCACTCACTCTTCTTTAAAAAAGGCCCAACGCTCGTTTGCGTGAAGATATTTTTTTTCAAGACTGCCTATTGACAACGCCGATACACTGTATTAGAATGATGGTGTTGATCGGATGTAATCGGTCGTGCGACTGATGCTGAACAACATAAGCGAAGATTAGTTTTTTGGAGGTGATATTATGGCAGACGTTATTTCTACAGAGAAGCAGAAGCGTATCCGTTGTTCTGATGAGCAGTTCCTTGAGGCTGTGTTTTCTAGCAAGACTTATGCTGAGATTGCTAGTAAGACGGGTCAGAAGGTTGCTAGTACAATGGCTCGTTATGCTCGTACTAAGGAAGCCCTTAAGGCTAAGGGTGTTGAACT
>Ga0315904_10011046_pt1 | contig 11581 bp, 7 predicted proteins | sample LakEriMetagenome_6_FD_203529 | JGI IMG/M metagenome (GOLD analysis project Ga0315904, IMG submission 203529) | Freshwater fungal communities from buoy surface, Lake Erie, Ohio, United States - Buoy 12 MA120 | ecosystem: Environmental > Aquatic > Freshwater > Lake | place: USA: Lake Erie, Ohio...
AAAGCATTACCGATACCCGTATGCAAGTCTGGCTCAAAAATCCGCTGGCTAAGGGAGAGAAGATTCGTATAAAAATGAATTATCAATTTGATATTCCCGAGTACGGTACCGATCGTATGGGCCGGCTACTCACCAAGCAGGGCTGGATCTATGAGATTGCCCAGTGGTTTCCCAGGATGTGCGTTTATGATGATCTACAAGGATGGAATACCATGCCTTACCTGGGAGCAGGAGAGTTCTACCTCGAGTATGGTGATATTGATTTTAGCGTAACAGCGCCAGCCAATATTATAATAGTAGGATCGGGCGAGCTGCTCAACCCCAAAGAATGCTACACACCCTTACAACAAAAAAGATGGGAACAGGCGGCTACCTCTAACAACACCGTGATGATACGAAGCGCCAGCGAAGTAATCGAGAGTAGCTCTCGACCCGCGGTTGCTAACCTCACTTGGAAATTTAAGATTACTAATGCGCGCGATGCGGCCTGGGCAGCCTCGAGAGCGTTTATTATTGATGCGGCCAAGATTGACCTGCCCAGTGGTAAAAGATCAATGGCCATCAGCGCGTATCCCGAAGAGAGTATTGGTAAAAACGGATGGCAACGCTCTACCGAAATGGTCAAGGGTTCCATTGAATATTATTCTAAAAAGTGGTTCGAATATCCCTACCCTGCAGCGACCAATGTAGCAGGTATTGTAGGAGGTATGGAATATCCCGGTATAGTTTTTTGCTCATCAAAAAGTATGGGCGAAGAGCTTTGGGGTGTAACCGATCATGAGTTTGGACATACGTGGTTTCCGATGATTGTAGGTAGTAACGAAAGAAAATACGCCTGGATGGACGAAGGGTTCAATACGTTTATCAACGATCTGTCTACCGAAGCGTTCAATAAGGGAGAATTCAAGCCCACTTTCTTTCCCGATCCTACTGCGCCCTTTATGGTCAAGATGGTGTTTGGCGAAAAAATGGATGGGCTCTACAATATTCCCGACGTTATTCAACAAAACAACTTAGGTATCACCGCTTACCTTAAGCCCGGACAAATGCTTACACAACTACGAAACGAAGTATTGGGTGCCGAACGTTTCGACATGGCCTTTAAAGAATATATCCGCCGCTGGGCCTTTAAACATCCCAGCCCTTGGGACTTTTTTCATACCATGGAAAATGTGTCGGGCGAAGACCTGGGCTGGTTTTGGAGAGGATGGGTACTTAACAGTTGGAAGCTGGATGTATCGGTACGCGATGTGCGCTACATAAAAGGCGATGTAACGAATGGTGTGGAGGTGACGATCGAAAATCTCGAAAAAATGGTAATGCCCGTAAAAGTAAAAGTAATAGAAACCAACGGCACTGAGCATATGCTGCCAATGCCGGTCGAGATATGGCAACGCGGTGCACGGTGGACATTTGGTGTGCCTACCACCTCGGAGATAAAACAAGTGATTATTGATCCTGAAAAAAAACTACCCGACGTTGACCGGTCTAATAATACCTGGAAAAAAGTCGGGTAGTTATAGCGATCGGCCAGTACATTCTACTGGCCGATCTACTATTTACTATTAGCGAACATGCACTTTACCTTCGATCAATTTATTGCCAGCCGCATCGCCCACGACCACAAAGTAGATACCCCGAGAAGCTGTACTCAGATCAACAGGCAGTAAGGTATACGGACCACTAATCGGGAAGCCGCGCTTAAATACCACCGCCCCCTTTGCATCGTAGATAATTAATTGACGAGAAGAGTTACCACCTCCTGCATTGTAATACGAAACAGTAAAGTTTCCATCGTTGGGAGAAGGAAAAATAAACAGTCTCGAACTTACATTGGCCGTAATAGTCACGACTTGCGAGATAGCCGAGCAGAATAATCCACTAGGCCAGGTTTCGCGAATGCTAGCTTGGTAATCTCCCAAACCATTTACGGTTGCTATGTAGGTGTTATTAAGTGGCGTAACCGCTTGACCATTGTATGTCCATAAAGTAGTAATAACGCCGCCGGTGGTAGCACTAGGTGTGGCTGTAAGAGTTGTTTGCTGTCCAGGCAATAACGAGGTGAGCGGTGCTGCAGCCAACCCAATACCGGGTACCACTCGAACAGTTAATAAAGAAGCGTTCGAAATAACAGGTGTGGTACAGGTACTATTCCATACCTGGCAACGATACCGATTACCACTCATGGCGGCAATCACTCCAGAAAGTGAATACGAAGTGGTAGTTGCCCCAGCGATATTATTCCAAGTGGTACCGCCATCGGTACTGACTTGCCATTGATAGCTAATGGGAGGTCCACTCACGGCTGTGATGGTAAAGCTGACATTGCCCCCTGCACAAATTTCTGCAGAGGGGGCGCTACGTTCAATAATAGCAGGCGCGTGAACAGTTAGTGTTGCCACACCAGAGGTAGCAGCAGGGGCGCAAGTACCAGTTACCAAGCAACGATACTGATAACCACTTTGTGCAACGGCCACTCCCGTGAGTGTAAGTACTGCCGTGGTAGCACCGGAATAAATACCTCCATTAATTATGTTTGTAAATCCGGCACCTGTATTGACCTGCCATTGATATCCGATACCGGTACCGCTGGCCGTTACCGAGAAGCTAAGCGTACTACCCGTACAAATAGTCTGCGAGACAGGAGATACACTAATAAGCGGTAATGTATTTACGGTAAGTATAGCACTGGTCGTAACCGCCGCTGTTGTACAAACAGCATTAGAAACCAGACAACGATATTGATACCCACTCATAGAGGGCGAAGCTGAAGAAATGCCCAAGGTGGCACTGGTTGCCCCTGAATAAATACCGGCGCTTGCAATATTTACAAATCCTGCCCCCGTATTGACCTGCCATTGGTAGAGCAGATCAGGACCGGTAGCGGTGGTACTGAAACTAACGGCAGCTCCGTCGCAGACCACTTGTGAAATTGGCTGTGCCGCGATACTGGCAGGAACTACCACCGTAAGTACTGCAGCAGATGAAGTAGCTGTACCTGGGGTACAGGTACCATTGACCACACAACGATAGCGGTTTCCATTTAAAGAAGTAGTGACATTCGAAATACTATATTGTGCTTCGGTAGCGCCTGCTATGGCCGACCAAGAGCTACCACCATCGGTACTACGTTGCCACTGGTAAACGAGCGAAGCCCCGGCTGCAGTAATCTGAAAAGTAGCAGCGCTTCCTTCACAAACAGATAGATCTTGCGGAGAAGCCGTTACTGCAGTAACCCCACTTACACTCAACAAAGCGGCATTGGTAGTAGCGGTGGCACCACAATCATTGGTCAACACACAACGATACAGATTACCAGAGAGCGTTACTGCCGTACTGGCAATTGCATAAGAAGAAGAAACAGCACCACTGATGTTGGTATAGGTACTGCCCCCGTTTGTACTCACTTGCCATTGATAATTTACGTTGCTGGCTCCTACACTAAAGCTAACAGGCGATCCTGTACAAACCGATTGTGACTGAGGCTGCGAACTAATTACCGGAGCGGGTCCGGTACTGATCGTAAAGGTTAATTGACGTGTTTGCGTTGTGGCACCCGTTGCAGTTCCCTGCACGGTAATATTATAAGTGCCCGGCGCAATGGTATTAGTACCATTCAGTACTACAATAGTGCTTTGGCCGGGGGTAACAGGATTAGTAGTAAAACTCACTGTTGTACCAGGTGGATTACCACTTGCACTAAGTGAGACAGGACCATTAAATCCACCGGTAGCACTGGTACCAAGGGTAATGGTCATATTTTGTGGAGCAGGACAATCTACTACTGCTGCAGCAGGGCTGCTAAATGAAAATCCCGATGGCAAGGGAACTGTTGTGGTCCAAACACCTCTGCCATAAGTAGAAGCCACCAATGTTCTATCGCTACTTCGATACTTGAGCATGGTTACGCGCACATTGGGCATACCAGGCGAAGCTTCCCATACCGTACTAGTACCATTAAAGAGTTCTGTTTCCCAAACGCCCGTCTCGGTAGCAATAAAGGCCTTGGTATCGGAGTCGGGATGAAACATTCCCCAGCGCACAGGCATATTGGGAAGATTCGCTCCGCTCACATCGTCGAGGGCAGACCAGGTAGCTCCCCCATTGAGCGTAACCCAGACATTTTGAACCGTATAATTTGAATAGACTACCATCAACACATTGTCAGAAGAACCGGTTGTTACACAACTCACATATCCACCAGGTGCACCAGGTGGGGTAATCTCGGTGGCATTGGGCTCAGCCGTATTAGCCTGATCGACACGAATTACTTTTCCATTTCCGGTACCAAAGAAAACACGATGACTCGTATAAGGTGAAACATGAATGGCCGAAGGACGTTGACCGGCAAATGCAGGTACGTTCACAATATTGGTGTCGGCAGTAGAAGCTCCGGCTGCGGTCTGCGGGTTATTCCAACGCAAGTAATTACCTGTTCCGCTACAAGCGTAAATAACATTAGCCTCATTATCATAATCCCAAGGATTGATAAAGCGTCCGGTGTTACTGCTAATATTAATAGATGTCCAATTAGCTCCATTATTGACACTTCGCCTAAAATTATTGTACACGTAAGACCCAAAATGAAAACTCGATTGATTCTGGTCGATGGCCACAAAAGCACCATCGCCTCCGGTCACCTCTACCGAATTACCCAAGCCCGCACTATTTAACTGATGAACCCCGTTATCTTGAGCACCCGCCAGAAAATAATTCGTTTGAGTAGGATGAATGGCTACTGAATAAAATTGCTTAACGCGAAAACCTGTATTGCGATCGCGTATCGTCGTTCCTTTATCGGCAGAGTAATGAACTCCTCCATCACAGGCAAAGATGAGTTTATTGCCTCCATCCCACCATTGGATGTCATGCTGATCGGCATGTACATATTGCCCAGAAAGACCCACCCACGCAGAGATACGTTGCCAAGTATCGCCTCCATCAAGGGTGCGCGCGCAATCAATACCACCTATAATACACTCATTAGGATTGGCAGGATTGATACGTACCGACAAATCGTACCAGGCTTGTCCATTGGCAAAAGGACTTCCAGATGCTGTATTGGGAGGAGTACCAGGCGTGGCAGCCCAGTTGGCACCGCCATCGGTAGATTTAAAAATTTGAGTAACCTGATTAGAACCATTGGCCGGCATCGCATACAACACATTACCACTAACGGCGATCTCGGCACGATTGTTAAAGATAGCAAAAGGGACTGCCGGAGAATTCCAACCCGATCCGGTGCTCACATTGGCCGGATCATCGGTATAGCGATAACTCTGCGCAGAACTAATGCCTGTTACAATATGCAAGCGAGACAGGGCAGCCGTACTGGTAATCTCCATATCACAAATGGCAGTAGAAGCTGCGGTAGAAGGCGTAATATTAGTCCAGCTGGTACCTCCATTGGTGGAGCGAAACAGTCCTGAACGGGTGGCGAGATATACATTACCCAAATAATCGCAAAGAATACGAGTACCAAAAGTGTAAGCAGAAGTACTAGATAAAAAATTCCAGGTAGCACCTCCATCGGTACTTTTAAATACCCCTACCCCTTGTGCTGCATCGGCATTAAAATAGGATTCACCTGTACACAAATACATCGTTTGTTGAAAACCCGGGCGCGGATCTTGGCAAATAGCCGCAATGGCAAGATTCGACATAAAATCATTGACCAAGGTCCAGACTGCAGGACTGGCCGTAATGTCGGTAGTCTTCCATAAGCCACCTGAAACGCTACCAGCAAATACAGTTTTTTTAGCAGGATCGAGCGAATCAACCATAAGTGCCCTTACACGCCCTGCCGTAATACCGCCATTGGCACGGGTATTCCCATTGCTGACCCCGACTACGTCGGCATTGGGTCCACGCTCCTCCCAACTTAAGGCACTCAGTCGAAGTTGGCGTGATATTTCTTTAGCCTGTTCGGTGGCTAGTTTAGCAGTCAGTAATTTCTGCCAAGGCACGCGACCTGTAGACAGTTCGCGAGTCATTTCAATTTCTTGCCTAATGGCCTCTTCGGGGCCGTCGTACTCACCTTCTTCCTCTTCGTTATTGGGTGAAGAGAGTTGACAAGAAAACAAAAGAACGGCGCACAATAAAGTGGTAAAAATTGCGGACAACCGCAGGGTTGCAAATTTCGGCATGAAGGGGTTAAATTAGGGTAACCGAAAATAAGCAAATAGCACAAAAGGCCAGTGAGAATGTTAACGAGCCGCTATCATCGAGATCTCAACATTAACAAACTTAGGCAGGGCCGATACCTGAACGGTCTCGCGAGCCGGAAAATCGGCCACAAAGAAGCTGCCGTATACCTCATTGACCTGCGCAAACTGGTTCATATCGGTTAAAAAGATAGTGGTCTTAATAACATGACTAAAGTTCATTCCAGCAGCATCCAAAATAGCCTGTAAGTTCAACATAACCTGACGGGTCTCGGTAGCGATGTCTTTATTATTGAGCTGTCCGGTTACGGGGTCGAGACCGATCTGACCAGAGATAAACAATTCATCGCCTTTTAAGATAGCCTGATTGTACGGTCCAATGGGGGCGGGAGCCTTGGTGGTATTGATTATGGTCTTGGGCATACGTAATTTTTAAGAGTAGTGTTTAGGAGGATCATTATTTGATAGGCGAATTTAGGTTTATACGCTTTCTTTGCAAAAAAAGACGCCATGCGTATTGCCGTGGTCGCAACCGAAGCGCAGCAACAAGAATGGATGGCCCAGACCATCAGCGATACCCTATCGATCGTATGGCTTCGTGAATCTACGGCGGTAGAAGGAGTCGAGGCCTACCTTAATTTGCGGGCCGAAGAAGAATGGCTGCATCAACCTCTACCCAATTACCTTCCCTCGTTGGTGATCGTGAGCGCTGTAATATCGGATGGTACCGATTGGCCGAACGACTTTATTAGAATTAATGGCTGGCCGGGATTTTTAAAGGGCGCCTTGCTCGAGGCTACCGGAAAAAACACGTCGCAACAACAAGCCGCAACGCAATTACTACAACTCTGCGGACGACAGATAGAATGGGTCAGCGATCAACCGGGTTTTATCGGTGCTCGCATAGTAAGCGCAATTATTAATGAGGCCTACTTAACCTTACAAGAAAAAGTGAGTAGCAAAGCAGATATTGACACGGCTATGAAGCTGGGCACAAATTACCCCATGGGCCCATTTGCATGGGCTACAGCCATCGGCATAAAAAATGTTTATCGTTTACTCTGCAAATTAGCAGCCGAGCAACCCCGTTACACACCGGCCTTGTTACTAAAACAGGAGGCTGAACAATAATGGCGCTGTTGCTCCATATCGACACAGCACTAGAAGTCGCTTCTATCGCCATTTCTACCGACGAAAAATGCATCGAAACAATTAGAAATACCCTGCAAAACGACCATGCAGCGTGGATACACACTGCTATAGAGAATTTATTGAGAAAAAATAATTTCGGCATGCGCGACCTAGATGCCGTTTCTGTAACAATAGGGCCAGGATCATATACCGGAATTCGCGTAGGACTCTCCAGCGCCAAGGGGATTTGCTATGCACTACAAAAGCCGCTCCTCACCATTTCTAATTTAGAATTATGGGCTTCTGTTGCTTCCAACCCATTCGCTCCTGATAAAGACCCGACAACTTCTGCATCAGCTTCGCTTTCGCCAGACGCAACCTATCTAGAACAGACTAAAAGATCCGATATAGTACTAGATGCGGAGATACTGATCTGCCCGATGATTGATGCCAGAAGAATGGAAGTTTACTATGCGCTCTACGACCAAACGCTTAGTGAGCTCTCTGCACCAGCCGCACTGATTCTGGATGAAAATAGTTTTGCCGACATGCTAAGTAGAAAAAAAATTATTTTCTGCGGTAACGGGGTCGAAAAATTTAAGAAAGTATGCCATCATCCCCACGCAATTTTTAGCGAGACCCTGGCGGGAGCTCGCGAAATGGCGGCACTCGCTTTTAAAAAATATGTTAAAAAAGAGTTCGCCGATCTGGCTTACTGCGTTCCTTTATACGTAAAGGAGTTTGAAGCACGCAAATAAAATATAAATTTTTCGTCATATGTAGCTCCGGATAGAGTTCGTACAACTTTATCAGGTAAATTTGCACTCATGATGAGTAATTATTCGCTTACACTCTCCTATCCAGAACACAAAGAAGGAACCTTAAAAATAGATTTGCTCGAGCTGAAAAAAGCTGCCATTATTTTACGAGCACTTAATCACAAATTAAGACAGCAAATCTTGCGACTGATCGATGAAAACAACAAGATTACCGTTACGGATATCTACATCAAACTTCGATTGGAGCAATCGGTAGCTTCGCAGCACTTAGCTATTTTACGAAAAGCAGGATTCGTAAAAACATCCCGCGAGGGCAAATACATTTATTACTCCGTTAACCCCGAGCGGCTTAACGAAGTAATGCGCTACACTTCGCAGCTACTTACGCACCAGTAAATAATTCATGTCTTTACACTAAAGAGAAGACCTACTTACGCTCCAGTATAGAGCGTATATTCCGGCTTTAATTGATGTCTCCACCGGCGATGGCTCCACAGGTAATTGGCCGGATCGGCCTTTATGACACGCTCTACTTCGCACTTGTATAAATAGGTTAATTGCTCAGCAGCGTAATTACGGGGATGCTCACAAATTAAATGAGTGCTAAATCGATAGTGACCTCGTCGCGTACGCTCCATCTGAAACATCACCATAGCAGCATTATGCTGAATGGCACCTTTAGCAGGACCCATAAAAAAAGGAGCAGGTCTGCCGAAAAAAGGCATCCAAAGTGCTTGATCGGGTTTTCCCGGATTTTGATCGGCTCCTAGTGCAAGTACAGAGGGGCGAGAGAAGATCAACTCCTTTTGCTTAGCGAACTGATCGGCCGATACGGCAATACCTCCCAAACGACTGCGTTGCCATAAAAACAATTGGTCCATTACTTTATTTCCAATGGGACGATATACAAAATAAAATGGCTCTTTAAAAGCTAGTGGTAACGTAAGGTTGATAAACTCCCAATTAAACTGATGGGCTACCATCAACTGCACCGAGCGCCCTTCGGCCAGCAGTTGCTCCACCACGCGAAGGTCAAGCGTTACGCGACGAAGAGCTGCTTTATTCGACAACGAAAGCATTTTGATTGACTCTAAAAAGGTGTCGGTAAACCGCAGATAAAACTCTTTGGCAAGTTTGTTTCGCTCGACCTCACTTTTTTCGGGAAAGGCAATAGCCAAATTCTGCAATACGACCTCCTTACGGTATCCTATTATATAAAATAAAAACCGAGCTACCCCCCAGCTAAGCACATGAAAAAAAACAAATGGCAATAGTGAGAGCGCCCATAAAACAGATCGAACTAGCAGGTACATATAACAAAGATAGCTCCCAAAACCCCGAAATCATTCAGCCTAAAATAGAGGGCAAGCTAGATAATGCCCGCAATCGAAACATGATAACAACGAGATCACTTACCTACAATACAATATTCTGAACCAGTTCGCTCTTAGAAGGATAATCGGTATTATAGTGAAGGCCTCGGCTTTCTTTTCTAAAATGCGCGCCCTTAACGATTAAATAGCCCACTGTAATCATGTTGCGCAGCTCTAATAGCTGCGGAGAGAGGGTGCTGCTCTGATAGAGCTGCTCGGTCTCTTCCCAAAGTAAATCGAGTCGTCGCAGGGCCCTTTGCAAGCGAACATCGTTTCTTACGATTCCGACATAATCACTCATCAGCAGTTGTAACTCTTTTAAACTTTGGGTAATTAATATCATTTCGTTGGGATCGGTGGTACCCTTTGCATTCCAGTCAGGAATAGATACAGGTGATGAAATCTGCTCAATCCGGGCAGATGCTTTTTCGAAACAACGATGAGCAAAGACCATAGCCTCCAGCAGTGAGTTACTGGCCAGACGGTTGGCCCCATGCAATCCGGTGCTGGCACACTCGCCACATACAAACAAGCGGTGAATAGAACTTTCTCCCCACTCATTAGACTTTACACCGCCACAACTATAGTGCGCGGCGGGAGCTACAGGTATCAGTTGCTTCGATACGTCTATGCCGATCGAAAGACATTTTTCGTAAATGGTAGGAAAATGAGACTGGAATAATTTGGTATCGATAGGTCGGCAATCGAGCCATATGTGTTCGGTACCTGCTCTTTTCATTTCTGCGTCGATGGCGCGAGCCACAATATCGCGAGGCGCCAGATCTCTTCGGTTGTCGTAGCGCTCCATAAAGGCATCGCCTAAATGATTGCGCAGAATAGCCCCTTCGCCACGAACCGCTTCGGTAATTAAAAAGGCTTGCCCACGCAGACCTGGTTCAAACAACGCCGTTGGATGAAACTGAATAAACTCCATGTTCTCGATGCGGCCTTTGGCTCGGTATACCATCGCTACACCATCCCCGGTAGCAATAGAGGGGTTAGTCGTAGTGCGATATACTTGACCGTTTCCTCCACTAGCCAGCACGGTAATACCCGCCAGAATTTTCTCGATCTTCTTTGTTTCGAGATTCAGTGCATAAACACCGTAACATTCGATGTCGGGGGTCGATTTAGTCACTAAGTAACCCAGGTGATGCTGCGTGATAATATCGATTACAAAGCAATGCTTTATTACCTCGATATTTTTATAGCGTTCCAGCGCTTGCAACAGTGCCCGCTCCATCTCCATTCCGGTTACATCTTTGTAATGCAAAATGCGATGTGCAGAGTGACCACCCTCTTTACCTTTCTTATATTCCCCGATATCATTTCGATCGAAGCGGGCACCCCATTCAATAATCTCCTCTACGCGCTTAGGCCCCTCTTCGACCACCATGCGTACAATATCTGCATTACAAAGTCCATCGCCGGCAATAAGGGTGTCTTCGATATGCTTTTCGTAACTATCTTCTTCTCCATTACCAACCACAGCTATACCCCCTTGCGCATATTTGGTATTGGTCTCGTCGGCCGTAGCCTTGGTGATAACTTTAATAGAACGATCCGGAAAACGCTGTGCGGTCTTGATGGCAAAACTAAGTCCTGCTATTCCGGACCCAATCACCAAAAAATCTGTTTGAGACATTACTATCAATTAACAATAAAAGACCTAGTGCGCCGGTTCTACCCACGCATCATTTTCTCGCAACAAGTTAATCAGCTCATCGACCGCCACCTCACTATCAACGTTTCGCTTGACGATCTCTTTTCCCTTGTATAATGTGATCTTGCCCGGACCACTACCGACATATCCAAAATCGGCATCGGCCATTTCGCCGGGTCCGTTAACGATACAACCCATTATAGCGATCTTGACCCCTTTTAAATGATGCGTAACCGCTCGAATCTTAGCCGTTGTCTCTTGCAGATCGAACAACGTTCGCCCGCAACTAGGACAACTGATATACTCAGTTTTGGAAATACGTGTACGAGTTGCTTGTAAAATACTAAAAGCGGTATTGTTGGTAAACTGATGAATATCGCTAACAGGCAAATAGGTTCTACCTTTTACCTGTATGTTTTGCATCGATGCCTCTGTGCGGTAACCAAGAGAAATACCATCTCCCATACCGTC
>Ga0315904_10011047_pt1 | contig 11581 bp, 17 predicted proteins | sample LakEriMetagenome_6_FD_203529 | JGI IMG/M metagenome (GOLD analysis project Ga0315904, IMG submission 203529) | Freshwater fungal communities from buoy surface, Lake Erie, Ohio, United States - Buoy 12 MA120 | ecosystem: Environmental > Aquatic > Freshwater > Lake | place: USA: Lake Erie, Ohio...
CTTACAGAAATCCAAATCCGGGACCGGTTGCTAGTGCGACTTGATTCCCTTATCGAAAAAATCCGTGGTCAATTGGAATCTCTCCTCGATGTCAGACAACCCGACGAACTCGAGGAAGCCCCGCGCCCCGGTCCTTGACGGGTTCCTTTCCGGGTTCCAAGCGCGCTTTCGGGGGGACCCCCTCGACTGGCTCGAGGCAAACGTAACGCTGCCGCATTCCGCCCGGGCGACGCTGTTTGACCGAGCGGTCACTCCCTGGCTGAACGAAATCATTCAGACGTTCACCGCGGGGGCGCATCGCCAGATTGCAATCCGCGCCCCGGTGGGCGGGGGGAAGACCACTCTTCTGGAGCTGCTTGTGGCTTACGTGGTGGCGGAGGCTCCGGGCGGGATGTTGTTGGTTGGGCAAAGTGATGACATGGCGAAAGATTTTGCCGAAACGCGGCTTTTACCCGTGCTGCAGGGGTGCAAAAAAACCGCGGCGCTGTTTCCGCGGGACCGGCACCAAAAAAGGAAGACGTCGATCCTTTTTCCGCACATGCCGCTTTTCATCGCGGGCGCTAATCTTAGCAGCCTCCAAGAAAAATCCATGCGGTACGTTTGGATGGACGAGCTGTGGCGCTGGCGCCCCGGCATGATCGGCGAGGCTCAACGGCGCACGCACGACCGCTGGAACTCGGTGGTAATCGGCGTGTCGCAGGGCTGGGACGACACGCACGAAGCCGAAGCGTTTTTTGAATCCGGCGAGCTGCGGTGCTGGGGGACCGTGTGCGCTGGCTGCGGCGTGTGGCATCGGTTGGTGTGGTCGAGCATCAAATGGGAGGACGCCACGCTCGAGGACGGCACGCCCGATTGGGAGCGGCTGGCATCCTCGGCGCGGCATGAATGCCCGGAGTGCGGGCACGTCACGCGCGACACGGCGCAGGAGCGGCGAGCTATGGCCACCGCGGGGCGTTACGAGCGCATGCCGAGCAACGGGCTTTCCGGGCGCGTGTCGTTTCACTACAGCGCCCTTGGCGTGTACTGGATCCCGTGGGGGACGCTTGTTGTCGAGTGGGTCAAAGCGCAGATTTTAAAAAAAGCCGGTGATTTGTCCGCGCTGCGCCAGTTTGTGCAGAAGCGATTAGCGGAAGTTTGGAAGCAGGAGAACGACGCGCCGCCGGTAGAGCTGCGCGGGGCAGATTACCTCAAAGCCGACTTAATCGACGGGCAGCGGATCGAGGGGGAAGTGCGCCGGTTTTTAACCATCGACCGGCAGCAGGATCACTGGTGGGTTTTGTGCCGCGCATGGCGCGCCGACGGATCGAGCCGGTTGGTTTGGGAGGGGAAAGTGCTGACTATTGAAAGCATCCGCGACACCCAGGAGCGTTTAAAGGTGGAGGACTTTTGCGTTTTTCAGGACGCCGGGTACAGCACCGGGAACGTTTACGATGAGTGTGGGCAGCACGGATGGAACGCGATGATGGGCCGCGGAGATGACTTTTTTTGGATCGGCACCGGGCGCCGGCGGCATCAACGGGCGTTTTCGGAACCGCGGCCAGTGCGGTCGCCGCGCGGGCACACGTGCAAACTTATTAACTGGGCGAATGAACCCATAAAAGACCAGCTTGTCCGGCTGCGCGCGCAAGGGGCGCCCCTGTGGGAACACCCGCGGGACGTGTCTACCGACTGGACGGCGCACATGAACAGCGAGGTGAAGCGGGACACCGTGGACCGAGTGACGAAGCAGGTAAAACAGCGCTACGTGCTGGTGAAGCGGCACAACCATTTGTGGGACTGCGAGGCAATGCAGCTTGTCGCTGCGGCGTATTTCCGCATCCTCGGCCAGATTGACAACCGGGACGAGTGATTGACATGCCGCGGTTTACGTGGACGCCGCAACTTCCGTAATTCTCAACGTTTTTTTGCAACAGGACGTGGCGTTTTTGCGAAACCTGCGGGATTCAACTTTTGACGCGGTAAGCGCGGGCGAGGGCACGCTAATTTCCAGCACGGTCAACGGGTCCAGCTTTTCGTTTTCCGCGCCGGGGATGCTGTCGAAGCTCCAGATTTTAGCGATGGCGCAGCTCGCCCTTGACCACAAAGCGCGCGGCATCTGTCGGCCGGTGACCCGCACGCAGGCAATGTTCAACTGATATGGTCCGCAACTTTTTGCAACGCATCAAAGCCAGTCTCGGGTTTGCCACTGGCGGGCCTAACCAATTGCGGCTGGCAAACGGCGGGTACTGGGCGCAGAGGCCCCTGTTAGGCAACTACGCGCAGCCGCTCGACAAAAACATTGATGTCGGCGAATGGCGGACGATCGTCAACGCGTCTCAAAAACTGTTCTGGAATTTCGGGCCAGCGCAGGGGGCGCTTCAAGAAAAGTCGACTTACGTGGTGGGGCGTTCCTGGCTGCCGCGGTTTGAGGGTGAGGACAAAGAATGGGGGCGCGCCGCCACTGATTGGCTGGTGTCGCAATTCTATGGGGTGAGCCACGTTAACGGGATGGATTTCCAAACGGCGCTCTACCTCGACAGCTTAAGCGTAGACCGCGACGGGGACGTCTTTTGTTTGTACACCGAAGCGCGCGACGGGTACCCGCAGTTCCAGCAGATACCCTGGCACGCAATTGGCAGCCGCGACAACAAGCCAACGGTGGAGGCCGGGCCGTTTCGCGGCTATCGGCAGCACAACGGCGTAATCGTAAACGAGTACGGGCGCCCAATTGGGTTCCGCGTGTTGGGGCGCACGCCAGAGGAAGACCGGGACATCAGCGCACGCAACATGGATTTCCTCCGCGAACCGGTGGCACCGGACCAGACGCGAGGGCTGCCTGCGTTTACGAGCGCGATCCTCGACCTGCGCGACCTGATGACGATGCAGGACTACGTGCGCCAAGCCGCTAAACTAGCCGCGGCCATCGGGCTAATCGAGCACAACGAACTCGGCGTTGCAGATTTGTCGGACCCGGTGATGCAATTGCAGCGGCCAGGCCCGACGCAGCAGGGGCTGGTTGGGGAGGAAATCTTCGGGGGCACCGTGCGCTATTTCCGCGCCAACTCGGGCGCAAAGCTGGAACAACTAAAAAGCGAAGTCCCGAGCGAAGCGACAAACAGTTTGATGGAGAGGCTGCTGCGCAACGCGCTGCACGGCGCCGGGCTACCTTATGAATTTTTCTGGGACGCGTCAAAACTAGGCGGCGCCAGCGTCCGAGCGATGGTCGCAAAAGTAAACCGCACCGTGCAGGACCGACAGGACCTTTTGCGCCCCGCCGCGCGCCGGCGTGTCGGCTACGCGGTCAGTAAAGCGATCAAGCTGGGCATCCTGCCGCCGTACCGCGGAGCAGACCTTGGTGGAAGCCTCAAGTGGGGGTTCACCACGCCGCCGACGGTGACAGTCGACGCCGGGTACGCCAACGCAGACGCCCGCGAGGCGTACAAGCTCGGCATGCGCACGCTCACTGAGATTTTGGCCGAGGGCGGCCGCACGCTGACCGACCATTTGGACGAGCGCGAGCGCGAGGAAATTGAGATCCGCACCCGCATGGAGCGCAGCGGGCTGCCGGAGTCGGCGTTTCGCGTGATTCCCGGCGTGCAGCCCGCCCCAGTTCAAATCGATTCAGCATTATGAGGTTCCAACGCGTTTTCGAGCAGGTCTTTTTTCGCCCTTGGTTTATCACCGCCGAAGGGCACGCTGCGGTGGCGCGCGTTGTAAAAAATGCGATGGTGCGCGCTGACGGCATGCCCGGTGCGGAGATGTTTGCCAACCCGCGGGAAGAAATGGAAATCCTGCCGTCGGGGATCGCGAAAATCCACGTGTGCGGCGTGCTCGGCAAAGGGCTGTCGATGATCGAAAAAAGCTGCGGGAACAGCGACTACGAAGACATCGCTGACGAGATCGAAAGCGCGGTCGAAGAAGGCGCCCGCGGAATCTTTTTAGAGATTTCTTCCCCCGGCGGGACTGTTGTAGGCAACGCGGAAATCGCGGAGGCAGTGCAAGCGTGCCCGATCCCGGTCCTTGCGTTTTCCGACGACCTTGCGTGCAGCGCGGCGTACAACATCGCAGTTAGCGCCGACTGGGCTTTTGGCACGCCGTCGTCCACCTGGGGTAGCATCGGTACCATCATTCCGTGGATTGATCAATCGGCGATGTGGGCCGCCGAAGGCATGGACTGGCAGCCCATAACAAACGCCGAAGGAGACCTCAAAGCCGCTATGCACGGGCCGTCTCTGACGCCGGACCAGCGCGCTTCTCTCGAGCAGTACGTGCAGGACGCGTTTGAACAGTTCCGCGGAAACGTGTTGCGGCGCCGGTTGGTGAGCGCGGACGCAATGCGCGGGCAGGCGTTCCTCGCGCCGCGCGCGCTGGCCAACAACCTTATCGACAAAATCGCGTTGGAGGATGAGGCAATGGCGTTTTTGGAAAGCCAGCTTAGTTGACACCCCGAAAAGGGCATCATGATTGAAGGCCCGAAGACGATCACCGAGGCGCTGACGGCGCTCCGGTCTGCGCAGGAAGAAAATGTCCGCCTTGCCGCGGATTTGGCCGCAGCCACCGCGCTGCTAAACGAGCAGACCGGCCGCGCCGAAAACATCGACGCGCAACGCGTGGAGCTGCTGGACGCTGTGACAGCTCTTGAGGCCCGCAACGCCGAGTTGAACCAGGCTGCGCAGGCCGCCGAAATGCGCGTGACCGAAGCGATGGCAGCGATTGGCGTTCCGCCTGTAGCTGTCGCGTCCGAACCGGTGCAGCAGCGCACACAAAAGGACCTTTGGGCCGAATACAACGCGCTCCCGGTCGAAGCACGCAACGCGTTTTACCTCAAACACCGCGACACACTCCGCAACTAAAACCCAACTAATCCAACCACATGGCCACCAACACCATCGCCGGAGTTAACCTCGCGGCTATCGCTCAGGAATCACTTCCCTACGCCTCCAGCGTTTTTGCGCCCCTCGCGGCGTTTACGACAGATTTTTCTGCGGACATTGCTGCAAACGGCGCTTCCGTGACGACCCGCATCCCCACCCGCCCCACCGCGGTTGACCTGTCGAGCGGTTACACGCAGCAGGATACGGCCATGACGGCCAAAACTATCACGCTCAACCAGTTCCCGGGTTTTGTGTGGGGCTTTAACGACCTCGAACGGTCTAAGAGCGCAATCAACCTCAATGACTTGTTCATCCGCCCCGCGCTGGAAGCCGTTGGGCAGGCGGTGTTTGATTACATTTGGAACCTTGTTGTTGTTGGAAACTTTGCCACGTCGACAACGATCACTTCGGCAAACTTTGACCGTGACGACCTCGCGGACATTGCCGCCACGTTGACCGCCACTAAAAAGGCGCCTAAATCCGGCCGCAGTTTACTCGTTAACCCGACGTACTACGCGTCGCTGGTCAAAACGCTGAACAGCGCAGAAATCCCCGGGATCACGGCCCAAAAAACCGAGGGCGTTGTTCCTCGCGTTGCCGGGTTTGATGTGTATGAGACGGACCTTGCCGACGCGAACGCCGCAAACCTGCAGGGCTTCGCCGCCCACAAGTCTTCCCTGATTGTTGCGGCGCGCAGCGTCGACAGCACCGGGTTTGCCGAGTCCGGTGGTGAAATTGCCGACGTGGTTGTCCCCGGCCTCAACCTGCCGCTTCAGTGGAGGCGCTGGTACAATCAAGATGAGGGCGTCCTTAAGTACTCCCTCAGCGTTCTTTACGGGGCTTCCGCTGGCACCGACACCGGCGTCCGCATCGTCAGCGCCTAGTTGTTTGTTGATGTGTTTCACCGCCGAGGGCCTCAAATCCTCGGCGGTGTTTTTTTGATGCAGAACGCCGCGCGTGTCGTAAGTTTCGAACTGAAATGACGAAACTCGCAATCGTAACGCACCGGACGGGCCTGCGGCCTGATGTTGTTTTCCACGGCACGCCCGATGAAGCCGTGCGCTTTTACAAAGACTTTTCGACGCCCGGCGAAGTGTGTCTGTTTGTGTGCCGGAGCGCAGAGCGGACAAAAAAACTAAAAGCCGCAGAACCAGACGCAGAAGCAACGGCGCCCCGGGCGCGTAAACGAGTGCTCTGATGGGATTCCACGAAATCAACGCCCGCGCTGTTACTGACGCGATCGCCTACATGGGGCAGTCGTTTACGTTCCGCGGCACTGTGTACCGTGCGATCATCAACGAGTTGGAAACCGACCCGGACCTCGACATCGGCGGCAACCGGGCGAATTACGTGATGGCTGTCTACGTGCGCAAAACGGGGTTCCCGGCGCCAAGCGTTGGCGAGCTGGTAACGGTTAACGGCACCGCGCTACGCATCGCGACCATTCAGTCCGACGTGATTTCCTACACGCTCAACCTGGAGCACCCGACGCAATGACCGACCAGTTTTTAGTGACCGCAATTGGCGACGCGTTGGCTACCGAGTTTCCCGCGATGTACATCGGCCGACAGCACACGGCGGATGAAATGCAGTTGCCTGCGATACTGCTAAAAATTGAAGCTGAAAGCGTGCTTGGGAGCCCGTTGTACCGGGGGACGCTCGAGGTTGCGGTGGTTACCGCGAGCAGCGACACAACAACCGCGCAGCAGGCTACCTGGGCGCAGGAAGTGGACACGGTGGTTCGCGAGCTGGAAATTTCAACGGCCACGGTTGCGCTTTTTGGTGTGGTGGCAACCAACACGCAGCCGAGCGTCAACAATAATCAATTCGTGACAACGATGAACTACACCGTCGGCTTTGGGCCGCCGGCTTGACAACTCGCAAAAAACGTATGCCTGCAAACTTTGGAGTCAGCGACACTTTTAACGGCACCGCCCCCTCCGGTGGCTACATGCAGGAATCTTCCGAGGAGCAAAGTGTCGAGGTGGCGACAATCAAAAACGAAACCGGTGCAACCGTTGTCGCGCAACCAAAAGGCGTTGTGACTACGCGCGTCACAATTCGGAGCAAGGGGGACGTGTCGATCGGGGCTATGCCGAGCATCGGCGCTTTTTCTGGGTTCAAGGTGACGAGCGCAAAAATTTCCGAATCAAACGACGATTTCCGAACCGCAGAAATCACCGCGACTAAATACGAATAAACGGAGGACACTATGCCAAGCGCGAACGGTTTTGGAATTTCCGCAATTTCGGGGACGCTTATTGAGTCCGTCGAGATCTCTTACGAGTCCGAAGAAAAAATGCTGATGGACCGACTCGGTGAATTTAGCGAGGCGCGATTGATCGACACGACAACGACGTTCACGGTCCGCGGCGCGGGAGAAACGTCTGTAGCTATCGGCGGCACATCCGGCGCCCCAACTGGAGTAGATGGCAAGGTGGTTATTACCAGCGTCAAACGGACGCAAGTGAATGACGACTTTGAAAAATTCGAGTACTCCGGCACGGCGTACCCGAACGCGAACTAGCGCGCACCACGCCCGCGGCGGGCAGAGCCGAAGAAATTTGAAATGAAACTAGGACAAACTATTCAGTTTTTACGCGACAACGAAAACCCATTGCACTCTCGCAACACACGCACCGTCGCGGCCGCAGTGAGCTGCGGGTGCAAGCCCGCTGAAAAGGCGTACAGCTACACCGTCGAGGAAACAAAAAACGGGCTACAGCGCACCGTCACGTGGGTGATGGATGGCGACGCCAAAGCCGTTTTTGAGCCGGCGTTTGAACGCGAGGAACTGACTTTTTCCGAGGTCGCAAAACGTTTTGCAGACCGCGACTGGTGCGAGGCAAACGCCCATCACCCTATCGCGTACCTTCGCGCTTTTTCCGACAACTTGGCGCAGCTAACTGCGTTTGTGAAAGACCATAAACCAAGCGTGCTTATTCGTCGCGGAAACCGCGTGGCAACAATTGCGGCAGACGCAACCGATGAAATGAAAGCGAAGATCTTGGCAATGCTATGAGCACCGACGACGCATTTTTTGACGGGCCCGTAGATGTCGGAAATTTGAAGCTGCGACCGTTTTCGATAGGCAGTATGACTGCATGCCGGAAGCTTGGCTTGACGCTGTTCATGGGCGAGGGAGACAAACTTTCAGCCGAGGAAATGCAACGCCAGGTGGTGGCATTTGCTTGGGTCCAAAGCGCCCCGCTGGCGACCGTACAGCGCGCGCTGCGCGAGGGTAATGCAGACGAGTACACTGCGCGGTTTGAATTTGAGGTGATGCCGGGCGACCTCAAAGCGTTAGAGCGGGAAATCAATCGCATTTCCGAACTTGCGGCAGTGGCCGCGGTGGACACCGTCAGCCGGGAAACCGCCTCAGACCCGAACGAGCCGGGAAACTAATACCGCCCGGCTGGAGTGCATCGATGGTTTACGCTGTCGCATCCAACACCGGCTGGGCGGAGGATTTTATTTTGTGGACGCTGCCGCTTTCGCGCGCGTTGCAGTACTGGCACGCCTGGCTCTACTCGCAAGGCGTGTGGACCGTTGCAAAGCGCCCGCCGGCCGCCGCTGAGTTTAACGCCGTGCAAGCTCGAATTGCCGCGCTTGACGCCGAGGCTGAATTATGAGCGACACGGTGAGCTTTAAAATGGACACGCGCACAATGTGGCGCGCCATTGACGAGCATCACCGCACTTTTCGGCGGTCATATGAGCACCTGTTTATGGTCGCGGCGAAAGGTGTCGCGGCAAAAGCCGTCCGCCTGACTCCGCCGTTTAAGTGGCAGCGCAACAGTGGAAACACTGAATCAGACAGAAACGCCCGCCAACGAGGCATCAGCAGCGTCGAAGTGGGTATTTTGAAGCTGTTTACAACAGACGCTTCGGTTGCTGTCAAAAACGGTTTAGCGCAAAAACCGACAAAAACGAACATTCAAGCGAACTCCGCAATGTCGTTGATGGCGTCGTACCATCAAGAGAAACGCAACCCTTCGGGACGTGTTCCGAAGTCACACAAACCGACAAAAGTCGTGACGCGGCAGGCGTTGAAAAAATACCTGTCGACTACAAAAAAACGCGTGGGCTACTTAGCAAGCGGATGGGTCCAAGGCGCGCAAACTGTGCAGGCGTCCGTCCCGTCGTGGGTCAAAAAACATGCGGGGCCCGGAAGCGCGGTTTTGCAAGTCACAGCAACCCGCCTTTATTTTCGCATGACGAATGCCGTCGGGTTCCCGACTAAAGATATGTTGATGGCAAGCCGGATCCCTGTCGCCGTGCGGCTCCAAGCGGCGGCAATGTTGCGACAGATCGTTTTCAAAACTAAAAGAAAGGTGGTCCTATGAGCGCGACGGCAGTTCTTGATTTGAAAGTCGGCGGCTTCACTGCGGGGCTGGATGCCGTCAACAAAGGGTTGAAAGCAATCAGCTCAACGGCAGCGCAAACGGGCAGCCTGATGGGCTCGGCGCTGAGTAAAGGGGTCAGCGGCATTGCAGGGCTCGTTAAAGGGCTGTCTGTGGCAGGCGTTGGCGCGTTTGCTGGGCTCGGCGCGGGAATTTACGAAGCGATGAACCAGGGCGGCGAGCTGGTCGACCTGCAGGAACAGACGGGCGTGAGCATTGAGAAGCTAATGCAGTTGCGCGTGGCCTTTGAACAAGCCGGGCTTGGCGCCGAAGACGTGCAGCCGACAATTGCCAAACTGCAAAAAACCATTGTCGGGGCGCAGACTGGCAGCGAAGCCGCGCAAAAGGCTTTTGAGGCGCTAGGGCTGTCTGCAAATGATTTGGCGGAAACAACCGCAGACGAACAACTGCGGCTTGTCGGCGAGAGCATTGCCAGAATAGAAAACCCGGCGCTTAAGTCTGCGGTAGCGATGGAAGTGTTTGGCAAAAGCGGCGGGCGGATGCTGGCTTTTTTTGCAACTGGCGGGCTCGATGAGGCGGCTGCGGCTATTGGCCGGCAGAGCGAGTTGATGGCGAAGTACGCGGACACGTTCGACGCGATTACCGATTCTTTTGGCCTCTACCACACAAAGCTGCGCGGGTTTTTTGTCGGGATGGCCGCAGAACTGGCGCCGGTTTTGAAAATGGCGGCGGATTGGTTTAAGACTTTGGACATCACCGCGATTGGCGAAAGCGTCGGAAACGTAATTGCGTCCATCTACGGCATCATCGAAAAGGGCAATTTGAGCGAGCTGATCAGCACCGCGCTTAAGATTGGGTTTGGAGACGGGATCAACTTTTTTTGGGCCGGAGTAAAAGGCGTTGGAGCTGCAGTGGCGGAACTTTTCCGCGGGTCCTTTGGAGGCATCACAGACTATTTCAAAGGCTTTGGCACTGTGTTGTTGGCGGTTGGCAAACAGTTTGCCGCGTTGATTTTAGAAGGAATTGGGACAATGCTTGTCAAACTGCGCGATTTGCCGGTAATTGGAGAAAAATTAGTGCAAGCCGGTTCTGAATTGCAGACTTCTGCGTTTCGGATGAACGCAGCCGGCACTTTAGACATGGTCAAAGGTGCAGATGAAATGACCGCTGCGTTGCCAACGCTTGACCAAGCCGGGCAACGACTTGTCGCCAGTGGAAAAGCGTTTGCCGCGGAGTTTAAGCGCGCGGGTGGCACGCCGGTTATTGACCTCGCTGCGGAAAAGGAAAAGCTGCGCACGCTGATGGACGAAGGCCGCACCGAGGCCGAGCGAAAGCAGGCCGAACTGGGCGCGAAACCGCGCCAAGCGGAAGCCCCCGTTTTAGAGCGCGACATTTTGAGCGTCCTTGGCAAAAACGAGCCACCATCCCGCGCATCGCAAGTGTTTGGGATGTTCGGTAGCGTCGGCGGCGGCACCGTGCGTGGGAGCTTTCAGACTTTGGACCCAATGGTGGCGCAGCAAAAAACCTCAAACGCGCTGTTGAAACAAGTGGTCGAAAATACAAGCAAAGGCGCAACTTTAGCAAAACCGGCCTACCAAAATTGACCTATGGGGACGCTCATTTCCGAAGAAACAATTTACAACACGGAGGCGGCGACAAAGACGCTGCGGTTTACGTACCAGAGCCTTCAAAGCTTTGGAAATGAAGTGGATGGAATGGCGAATCAGACGTTTAAAATTTCAAACAACGTCTACGAGTACTCTGGCGAGCAGGTCTATTTCTGGAATAATTCGGGCGGCGGCCCCGGTGGCGGCGGAGGCACTGGCGAGACGCAACTTTCGGTCAGCGGCGCGGCCTCGGTGGACCCAATTGAAACCCACCCAATGTTTAACGAGATCCCCGGCGGCAACGACGCGTGGGACGCGTGGAACCGTTGGAAGGCAAACCCGCAAGACCCAAAAAACAAAAACCTCACAGTGTCTGGGTTTACAGTTCTCAACGACGACCTTGGGTATTTTGACCCGTCAAAATATGACCTAACTACGGATTATGGAAAGCTTTACAGGTTGTATTCGCGCGGGATCAAAGAGTACTACGCGCCCAAAGTGGTGGTGCGTTTGACGCGGTTTGAAAACGCGGCGCCTCCGCTGGAGTTTATTGGTAAAATCAACGCGCCACCGATTGATCCGGGGGGAATGACAAACTACCTACTGAACAACGCTGAGGGCCGATACACGCCGTCAACAGGGCTTTGGGAAAACACATACGAGTGGATTGGCAGCCGCGTAGGGTGGGACACGGGGCTTTACGGAGGGACTTAACATGTTGCCTACAATTTCAGTTGGTGACCCCATCCGCGCGGTCC
>Ga0315904_10011048_pt1 | contig 11580 bp, 9 predicted proteins | sample LakEriMetagenome_6_FD_203529 | JGI IMG/M metagenome (GOLD analysis project Ga0315904, IMG submission 203529) | Freshwater fungal communities from buoy surface, Lake Erie, Ohio, United States - Buoy 12 MA120 | ecosystem: Environmental > Aquatic > Freshwater > Lake | place: USA: Lake Erie, Ohio...
CGGCACTGCGGTAAACGTATTGGGCGTGCACGTTGGAGCCGTATAATTCACCGGAGCAATCACGGGAGCACCAGCAGCGGTGTAAGTTACCGAAACCGTGCAATTCGCACCGTTTGCACAAATATTACCGAAGTTGTAGGGAATTGTCGTGGGAATGGGAGAAGGCACCGTTAGTGTTCCTCCGCACGATGAACTGATGGTAACCGATCCGGAACCCGGCGGACAATGCGTGAGTACTCCGGAAACAGAATAATTACCCGTTGCCACATCGCAGGCTGAAGGCACAGCGGTGAGCGCATTACACGCAGGAGCAGTGAAGTTGGCCGTGAGGGTCGGAGTTCCGGCAACGCTGTAAGTAGCCGTAACCGTGCAAGCGGTTCCGGTTCCACACAAGTTTGGAATCGAGAAATTCGTAGCAGCTGTGGATGCAGGCAAAGTAACACTGCCTCCGCAGCTGGTCGTGATGGTCACCGTTCCTGAAGCCGGTGCGCAGGCATTGGTGATTGTACCGTTGAGTGTATACGTTCCTCCATTACATGCCGAAGGCGTGGCTGTCATCGTGTTGCACTGCGGTGCATTGTACGTTCCCGGAATGATGTTGGCCGTAGGTTGATCGGAGAATACGGCGTTCACCGTGCACAACTGACCGTTGCCACACAAATTAGGGAAGGAATAATTGATCACGGTCGGAAATGGTGCCTGCAAAACAATCGGCGTTCCTCCACACGAATTGGTAATCGTAAGGTTACCTGTAGTTGGTGGCACCGGAACGGTTACAGTTCCCGTAACGTTATAACGGCCTGCAACACAAGGTGACGCCAACGCTGTAATGATATTACAGTTCGTGGTTGCAGCACCTGCCTGACCGGCATTGGTTTGATTGAAATTAATGACACCCGTTTGTCCACTGAAATTGGTAATCAACACCATGTACCACTGCCCTGCCAGGGCATTTGGAATTGCCGCATTCTCAACCGCAGCTATGGAAAAACTACACGAGACAATATTGGTAGCCGAAAGCCCCGCGCACATGTCGGCCTGATTGGCAAATGGCCCCCAAATAACGTAGTCGACGTCGAGACCTGCACCGGCCGGAGATTGTTGCGAAATGGTAAAATTGAGGGCTCCCGTGGTTGAAACATTCAATGAATAGAAGGCTGGATTCGGCGTTGAACCTAGGCATCCATAAATCCCTCCGCCACCCAGTGAGGGCACACCCGTCGTATTGCAATAATCCGTGGAAACACCGGTACAGAATGGTTCAGAAGTGGCGCAAGAAGAGTTATTTGGCTGCTGGTTACAGGGAACACCTTGACGCGCGCACAATGAAAACGCTCCGGCAGCGGTTCCATTGGCCGACCAGAATCGAATCCAAACGGTGGAACCCGGAGTAAGTCCTGTCTGTGATATCGAGGGCATCAAAGGACTGGCACTTCCATCGTCGTCACAGGCCACCAGTGTCAAAGCATTACAGTTATTGCCGGTATAAAGCGCCATGGCGCCGTCAATAACATCAGCTCCCTGAGCATCCAACACCAAAAAACCGTTGGCAGGAACCGTCGCCGTAAACCATACATCACCACCGGTGTAGAATCCGCAAGTAGGAGCCGCCACACCCGCTGTTGGTGTCGCATCCAAATTGGTGTAAGGAGTAAAAACACATGTTGCTCCAACAGTCAATGCGATTGCTTGGCATGGATTATCATTCGCCGGCTGGGCCCACGATACGCCGATAGAGCCTGCCAATAAAGCAAGCGTAACACACAAACGCGATATGAAGGTAGTGGACCGCAAAAAAAGTTTAGGCTTAGTTGAGTGGTTGTTCTTTCACTTGACCGTTTACATTCAGCACGAAGCGAATCGGCGGCTGCTTGCTTCCAAGGGAATCAATCTTCTTTCCATGCTTCTCCCGAATCTCGGCGGCTGACGCCAAAAGAATACTGGCCTCGCCATTTTCCAAAACATACACAGCTTGCTTATCCTCAAGACGGAAATTATCCAAACGATCAAAACTCAGAAATGCTTTTTGGTAGCGATAAAGATCAAAACCTGTTGCTTTGGCTTGAATGGAGAAACCTGCTTTCGAGCACAAAGGCGTTAAGTCCTTGGTGGAAGTTGTCTGCCCCACAAGTGAAATGTTAGGGACAACAAACAGTAGCGCCGTAAAAAGCGCAATGCGTGAAACGTTGTACATGATGTAATCAGTTAGTTGCACACACACCGCGGGGTGTATGAGCAGCTAAGGTTAAATTAATCTTAGTTTGTTTGTTGAAAGGTTAGTTAGACCTTTGTTCTCTATTGAGCTCAACAAACATAGCCAAAATTTGTGAGTTGTATCAGTGTTTATCACATAAGTTTTCGACAAAGTGCCAAAAAAAGTAGACAAATCAGCGAAATCAACTCATTTTCAAGAGCTCATGTAAGACGATACCACCGCAAACAGCCACGTTAAGGGAGTGTTTTGTACCGAACTGCTTCACTTCGATGGTCCCATCGCAAGCGTCAATCACTCCTTGATCCACTCCATCGACTTCATTGCCGAATACAAGGGCGTATCGCTTTTCCGATTGAAGCGCGAATTCATGCAGTAACAGACTTTGCTCGGTCTGCTCAACAGCATAACAAAGAACACCCTGAGCTTTCAATTGAACGATGGAATCCATTGTGGAAGCAGCATACTCCCAGGTCACCGTCTCAGTTGATCCAAGAGCACTTTTCAACACATCGCGATTCGGGGGCACGGGTGTAATCCCGCAGCAGATAATTTTCTCGACGTTAAAAGCATCCGCACTGCGAAAGATGCTGCCCACGTTGAGACCGCTTCGCACATTATCCAATATAATAATCACCGGGAATTTTTCCTGCGCGCGAAACTCCTCAGAGCTGAGGCGGTTGAGTTCGGTGGTGGTGAGTTTGCGATGCATGGGGACAGGGGACTAGGGACTGGGGACTAGGGACTGGGGACTGGGGACTGGGGACTAGGGACTGGGGACTAGGGACGGGAGACTGAGGACTCATAGTACCTATTACTCAGTACTCAGTACTCAGTACCCAGTCCTCAGTACCTAGTACCTAGTACCTAGTACCCAGTACCCAGTACCCAGTACCCAGTACCTAGTACCCAGTACTCAGTACCCTGCTCAGTTTCTGATATTCAAAATAAAGGGAAGTCTTGCCTGCACGCCTTGCCAGCTTGCGGCTTCTTTTGCTTGCTTGTAGATGCTGTAATGTTCTCCGAGAACTTCCTTGGCAATGCCGGCTTCTTTAGCGCCGGAGAGCTTCTCCACGAGTTTTTGAAATGGATCTACCAGCGAAGGCAACTCTTTAATTTGATAGTCGGAAAGTTGCGCAGCAGCCGCAGCAGCTTTTACACAATCCTCGAGATTGCCTAATTCATCAACCAGGCCGATACCTAATGCGTCTTCCCCACTCCATACTCGTCCCTGGCCTATACTGTCAACCTGAGCTTGTGTCATATTTCGTCCCTTGGCCACTTTGGACGTAAAGTCATCGTAGATATCACCGACCATTTGTTGCATGGCTTTCATCTCCGCTGCATCCATGGGTTTGTTCATCGACATGATATCCGCATGCGGATTGGTTTCATAGCGATCAAACGTAATCCCGATTTTTTCATCCAGAAACTTCTGGAGATTCGGAATAACACCAAACACACCAATTGATCCGGTAATCGTATTGCGATTGGCGTAAATCTTATCAGCACTGCATGCAATATAATATCCACCTGAAGCGGCGTAATCGCCCATGGAAACATAGAAAGGCTTACCGCTTTGTTTGATCAACTCGGTTTCACGCCAAATCACATCAGAAGCCAAAGCGCTGCCACCGGGAGAGTTTACGCGTAATACAATAGCTTTTACCTTCTCATCCTCACGAGCACGCTTGAGCGCACCTGCAATCCGCTCGCTACCGATGGTTTGATCATCTCCCTCACCACTTTCAATTCCACCAACCGCATAAACGACAGCCACACGGTCTTTACCGGCACCATCTTCATCCTCTACTGCCTTGTCGTGGTATTGGGCCAACTTTACCAGGTTCAAATCATCATCGTCATCTGTTGCGGCCAACCCTACTTTTTGTTTCAATCCGGCAACCACTTCATCGCGATAGCGCAAACCATTGATAAGCTTGCTATCGACAACGGCCTGCGGACTTACAAACGTGAGTGAATCGGCATAGCGATTCAAATCGGCAACCTCTACTCCCCTGCTCTTCGAAATACCGTCAAGCATCGTGCTCCAAATGTCCGAGATGAAGGTTTGAAGCTGCAGACGATTCTCATCCGACATATGATCATAAATATAAGGTTCGACCGCACTCTTAAACTCATTGTTCGGCCCGCGAACCACTTGCGCTTCCACGCCAAGCTTATCGAAAAGCTTTTTGTAGAACATGATTTCAGCGTTCAAACCACGCCAGTCCATGAGACCTTCAGGATACATGTACACCTCATCCGCGGCGCTGGCAATATAATATTCGGGCTGGCCATAATTTTCCGCATAAGCCACAACGAATTTCCCGGAGCTGCGAAAATCCTCAATCGCCTTGCGCATATCGAGCAAAGTGCTCGGTGCAGCGGCAATGTTGATGGGCTCCAGAAAAATTCCCTTCACATGTTCATCCTCCTTGGCCTTTTTCAAATCCGCGATGAAGTGATCAAGACCTACTTTTTTACCGGATTCCATGTTCAGCGCATTGAAATCAAAGTCCTGTTCTGATGAGCGCTCCGAAACTTCACCTTCCAGCACAATGTGCAGGATAGAATTCTCGGCGATGCGCTCTACTTTATCGTCGCCGCCGCTGACGGTAGCAATTATCAAGACAACGACAAAGAGGAACATTAATCCGAAGGCCAGAAAGGTTCCCAGCATGGAGGCGAGTAGCGATTTGAGGAAATTCATGTGATTGTTTTTGGTTGAACAAACCTAGGACGAATTCGGGACAGGTTCGTTACAATCTTCAGGAAAAAACAAAAATCAGTTCTTGCTGAGAACCAGGCATAGTAATTCACCTCAAAGCTTATCAGGAATTCACTTTCCAGCGACAGTCCATTTCCCACGCCGAGGGCGGAATACGCTCGAATGTGCCGTCGGGAATGACCCCCCAGCCACTGGCCACCAATGTGTAGTTCTTGCCCAGTAACTCTTCGAAGCCCGACTGATTATTGGGCGGAAGATCACGGTAGATATTCTCGCGACCGTCTTTGGCGACTTCACACGTAATCGCACCAATGCGCTTTTCATCAATCCATGACTTCATGGTTTTCAATACGGTCAAATCCATACCCTGAATATCGCTCACGTATTCATCGATGTGAGTCACCCCCTTCTGCGATAGAAAATTCGCCAGATTGATACAGCGCACGGTTACGCTTTCCACCATTTCAATCTTACGACTATTATACTGCTGATCCCATTCTTCCTTGAATGTTCCGATGGAAGAACTCGCCCCATTGTTGTTGTTGCTGATATTGAACTGAATTTCACCGTCATGATCAGCCACCGCTACATGATGGATTTCGATATGGGGATCGCCGCCGAATTTCTGCTTTAATCCTTCAAAACGATAGGGGTTAGCTTCAAAGACAAAAGACTTTTCGAACCCTCGGTGCATCAGGCTGAACATTCCACCACTTTCAGCACCAATGAACACTAACGTCCCCTTGCGCCGGCGAAAAAGATGGTGCAGAAAAAATCGGATATACCGCAAAGCCTTACCCGGTTTACGAATGGCTTTGCGCAGGTTATTCAACATACAGTTAGGTTATCAGAACATGAGGCATTAGCCCAAAACTTCCTTCATCTTTTGTCCGATATGGGCCGGACTATCTACCACATGGATTCCGCATTCGCGCATAATACGCTTTTTGGCAGAGGCACTTTCATTCTCTCCACTGACGATCGCTCCGGCGTGGCCCATGGTGCGGCCCTTTGGAGCTGTTTCACCGGCGATGAATCCAACGACAGGCTTTTTATTGCCATTTTCCTTGATCCATTGTGCTGCCTTCGGCTCTAGTTCTCCGCCAATCTCACCAATCATCACGATGCCTTCTGTGGCGGGGTCATTCATTAACAACTGGACTGCTTCGAGTGTAGTAGTACCAATGATGGGATCACCACCGATGCCAATCGCTGTTGTGACACCCAAGCCTGCTTTGGCTAATTGGTCGGCAGCCTCATAGGTCAACGTTCCAGACTTCGATACAATGCCCACCTTGCCCGGCTTAAACACAAAGCCCGGCATGATGCCGACTTTGGCTTCGCCGGCAGTGATGACTCCCGGACAATTAGGTCCTACCAAAGTGCAGCCGCGGCTCTTGGCGAATTCCTTCGCTTTTACCATGTCTGCAACAGGGATTCCCTCGGTAATGGTTACAATCACCTTAATTCCGGCATCTGCCGATTCCATGATGGCGTCCGCAGCAAATGCCGGCGGCACAAAGATGATAGACACATCAGCGCCGGTAGCTTTCACTGCGTCAGCGACAGTATTGAACACCGGACGATCCAAGTGAGTGCTTCCACCTTTTCCCGGAGTAACACCACCGACCACGTTAGTGCCGAATTCGATCATTTGCGTTGCGTGAAAAGTACCTTCACTTCCTGTGAAGCCTTGCACGATGACTTTAGAGTTTTTACCGACGAGAACGCCCATAGGATTTTTTGAATTTGGGTGCGAAAATAGTAAACAATTGGGGACGGAGGACTGGGGAATGGGGACGGGGTACTGGGGACTAGGGACGGGGTACTGGGGACTAGGGACGGGGGACAGGGGACGGGGGACGGGTAAATTAGTTTCAGACTGAAAGTAAAGGTTGGATTCGGTGGACACCGGGATCACGCGGCTTGAGAACCAAATCTTTGATTAACGCGTAATCATCAGGATTAGCCACAAAGTCAAGACCCTTGGTGTAAATCATAAGCACACGCATTTCTTCGTGCTGACGGATGTACTCCAGGTATTGGTGTTGTATATTCATCAGGTATTCGTCGGAAATACTCTGTTCGTATGATCGTCCGCGTTTGCGAATATTATATTGTAAGTCCTCCACATCGAGGTAGAGATAGACCATTAAATCCGGCTTTGGGCAAGAGGCTTCAACGATTTCGTACATCTTCATGAACAGGTCGTACTCATCTTTATTCAAATTGTTCTTGGCGAAGATTTGGCATTTGCTGATAAAGTAGTCCGAGATAATATTGGGTGCAAACAAATCTGAGGTATTGAGTTCGCGCTTCAACTGGGAAAAGCGTTCGGATAAAAAACTGAGCTCTACCGGGAACGCATAGCGCTCGGGATTTTCGTAGAATTTGGGTAGAAACGTGTTTTCCGCGAATTCCTCCAAGACAAGTTTAGCACCGAGTTCTGCGGCAAGCATTTTTGAAAGGCTTGTTTTTCCCGCTCCGATATTTCCTTCGATGGATATGTACTTGTAAGGACTCACAGGCGCGTTACTTTTCCTTTATCCGAGCATGCTTTCAACAATTCGGCAACGGTTTTCTTGAGCACAGGATGCAACAATTCCGGCGCAATCTCATGCAGAGGTTCGAGCACGAATCGGCGATCGGTCATGCGCGGATGAGGCACCCGGAGGTTTTCCGTTTCGATGGATTCTTGGTCGATCAGCAGCACATCGATATCCATTTCGCGTGACACATAGCCATTGGGGCTTCTCTCGCGTCCGAAGAATTCTTCCAGTTCAGCTATTTCAGCAAGCAACTCCTCATTGGACAATTCACTTTGAAGATGAACGACCTGATTAAGGAAGTTGGGCACATCATTCATTCCCCAAGGCTCACTCTCATAAACGGCGGACACTGCGAGCACATCACCGAAATTGAAATCGATGAACTCAATTGCTTCTTCCAAATTGGCTTCACGTTCGCCGAGGTTACCGCCGATGCATAAGTAGATGTGACGCAGCATGGGGCAAATATAATGGGGACTGGGGACTGGGGACTGGGACCCAATATCTACTACCCAGTATTCAGTACCCAGCACCCAGTATTCAGTACCCAGTATTCAGTACCCAGTCCCCAGTCCCCATTTATCTATCTTCGCGAGCGTATGTTGAAAGAAGAGACCATTGTAGCGTTATCGACGGCACCGGGTATCGGGGCTATTGCATTGGTGCGTATGACGGGACCGGAATCGGAGCGTATTGCGCAGGCGGTCTTTAGTAAAGATCTTGGCAAGGCTGATTCGGGTAAGGCCGTTCACGGCTGGGTGATGGATGGCGGGCAGCGCGTCGATGATGTATTACTCACCGTTTTTCGGGCGCCACATTCGTTTACAGGCGAGGATACCGTGGAGATTGCCTGTCACGGTTCTATTTTCATACAGTCGGAAATTCTGCGTTTGCTTACACACGCCGGGGCCCGGATGGCGCGCGGAGGAGAGTTTACGATGCGTGCGTTCATGAACGGGAAGATGGACCTATCTCAGGCGGAGGCCATAGGTGATTTGATTGCATCGGAATCCGCTGCGGCGCACAGGCAAGCCGTACATCAGATGCGGGGTGGTTTTTCGAAAGAGATCAATGGTTTGCGCGACAGGCTCATTCATTTCGCTGCGCTCATAGAACTCGAACTGGACTTTGCCGAAGAGGATGTTGAATTTGCGAACCGCGAGCAATTTCGGGCGCTACTCACCGAGATATTATCGGTTGTAGAAAAGTTGAAAGCCTCCTTCAAGCTGGGTAATGTGCTGAAGTCAGGGGTTCCGGTGGCCATTCTAGGCGCCCCCAACGCCGGTAAGAGCACCTTGCTCAATGCGCTATTGAACGAGGAGCGTGCGATAGTCTCGGACATTGCCGGCACCACAAGAGATACGATTGAAGAGCACATCACTATTGATGGTGTTCGCTTCAACTTTATTGATACTGCGGGGATTCGCGACACTCATGACACCATTGAGAGTATTGGCATTAGTCGCGCCATGGAGAAGGCCCGCGGCGCATCGGTCATTCTGCTCATCTTTGATGCAACGAGCACACATTACGATGCGTTTTTGAATTTCCGGGAATACCTATTCAAAGAGGCCGGCACCGACAAGCACATTATACTACTTGCCAATAAAACGGACGATGTTCACTTCGATGAAGGGGTGTTTGACAAGCACTTTGGCAAAGAGCTCGGGCTATTGAAAATTTCAGCCAAGCGAGGAACACACATTGAAGAACTGAAGCAAGCGCTGCGCAATGCCATTGATCTCGGCAAGGTAAACAGCGGTGAGACTATTGTCACCAATGCTCGTCATCACGCAGCCCTGAGCAAAGCCGCAGAAGCACTCACCGATGTCTTGCAGGGTCTTGACACCGGCCTCACTGGTGATCTGCTGGCCATCGACATTCGCCGCACGTTGCATCACCTGGGTGAGATTACCGGCAATGTTTCCCCGGATGATTTGCTGAATTTTATCTTCAGTTCGTTTTGTATTGGAAAGTAACCCGTGCTAAAGAATCAAATAAAAAAAGTAATGCAAACCCCTGAAAGCCTCAAATATAGAGGCTTTTTTCATTACTATCCAATTCGGTTTGGTTTGCTTTGACATTTGTTTGTTACGTTAATTTTTGTACCTTCGTTGTACCTTAAACGTTTTGAGGTACAAAATTTAGCCCGATGCCAGCAAAAGTTACCTTAAGGCAAAAGCCTATTTCAAACAATCGCTTAAGCCTGTATTTGGATTATTACCCACCTATCGAAAACGCTAAAACAGGTGAACTCACTCGAAGGGAATTTTTGGGGCTTTACGTTCAAGCACCTATAAAATTCAAAAAGCGAAAGGATAAGGCTGGGAAGGTTAAGGAAATTCCTGTGTACTCAAATAATCCCAGTGAAAACACTGTTATTGAAACACAGGTTAAAAACACTTTACAGGATGCTGAACAAATACTCTCAAAAAGGCTAAACGAGTTGAGCAAACCTGAAGTTTACAGCGGCTTTGAAAAGGAACAACTAAAGATTAAACAGAGAGGTGAACAGAGTTTTATTGAATACTACAATAAGCTGGCAGCGCAACGAAACTCAACCAACCACGATAACTGGGTATCGGCTGGAAAATACCTTGAAGCCTTTACAGGTGGTAAATTGAAATTTTCCGAACTTACTGTTGAGGTTTGTAATGATTTCAAGGCACACTTACTTAAAGCAAAGAGCAACCGCAGCAACAAAACGAAGCTGGCTAATAATTCGGCTGTATCCTATTTCAATAAATTCAAAAGCACACTTAAGCAAGCGTTCAAAGAGGGTTACTTAACATTCGATTTGAATGCTAAAATTGATGCTATCAAATACAAGCAAAGCCTAAGGAATTTTGGAACTATCGATGAACTGAAGGCACTAATAAAAACCGATTGCGAAAACCCAGTGCTAAAGGCCGCAGCGATATTTTGCGCCCTTACTGGGATTTCAAACAAAGACTTGATCCAACTTGTTTGGGGTAATATTCAAAAAGTAACCGAAGGTGGGCAGGTTCAATACTACGTTAATTTCAAAAGAGCCAAAACACAGGAAGCGATAAGGCAACCTATTTCGGTTGAAGCATACAACTGGCTGGGTGAGCCAAAAGGCATTAAAGAGCCTGTATTCGAAGGATTGAAATATTCAAGCTACGAAAACCTGAAATTGTATCGCTGGCAAATCAATGCTGGGATAAAAAAACCTTATCAATTTCACGAGTTCAGGCATACTTACGCAACTATTCTCTTATCGGAAGGCATCGATATTTACACCGTTTCAAAGATGCTGGGACACAAACACCTTTCAACCACACAGATTTACGCAAAGGTTATCGATAAAAAGAAAATCGAAGCCGCAAACGCTATAAAACTCAATATTGAATGAACAGCAATAAGGAAACAAACTATTTGCTGAACGAATTATTCGAGGGCAGCACACAGGCCAAAAATCAACTTAAACACTTTGAGCGTGAAATTAAGCTGAACGGCTTTGTTACCGTTGCGGCTGGCGAAAACACAGCAAAAATTTACACCCCACAATTAGCCCACATACTTACAAGTGAACACAAAGTTCAAGTGATCGCTGGCAAAAAGAAAACTCAAATTAGTGGGCTTAAATACTGGCAGGCTTATTTCGAAGGGTTCAAGCAAGGTGAGAACTATTTTGAAAATGAATTTAAACCGAATGCAAGTACCCTTTACGGTGGGCAGGTTGAAAAGTATGTAACCGATTTGCACAATCATTACTGGCACTCAAAAGTATTGGGGAGCTTTGAAGGCTGGGCTTCTGTAAAATTCAATTACCCTTTTGTACTCAACCAAAAATCGATTAAAGAGTTTGGGTACTATTCAGGCATTGTGAGCAAAGCCGATGAACTAATAAAGTTGCACCAACAAGTGTTTGCCGATTTCGATAAATGCCAGCACTCAATAAGCGATAAAAAACCTGAAGCGATTGAACAAAGGCTTGGACTTAAGCGAATAGCACTAATACACTTTTACAACAGCATTACAATTACAAGGGAAAACGCTGGAACTATTGCTGGCAAATACGGTTACACGTCGAAAAATTCAGGCGAAGGCTTGTATCAAGATTA
>Ga0315904_10011051_pt1 | contig 11578 bp, 20 predicted proteins | sample LakEriMetagenome_6_FD_203529 | JGI IMG/M metagenome (GOLD analysis project Ga0315904, IMG submission 203529) | Freshwater fungal communities from buoy surface, Lake Erie, Ohio, United States - Buoy 12 MA120 | ecosystem: Environmental > Aquatic > Freshwater > Lake | place: USA: Lake Erie, Ohio...
CTTACGTGGAATCATTGCCACATATGTAAGTTTGGTGTTTAGGGTTCTAGTGTTAAATCACAAAAGACTATTATAACTGTTTGCATTCTTGCTTTTAAGTTGTGATCCTAGACCAGACGTAAGTAATTACTAAGGAGGTGAAGTACGGATTACAATAGAATGTTAGTTGCAGACTGATAAGATGCAGCCTCTGGCTTACATACCTATAGTATGTTACATACCTAAGCATGTATTCAAACTGCTTATACTTTTTCTCTTTGCACTAACCTTAGGGTGAGCAGTTGTAATAGAGTATAGATTAAGGTTGGAGTATAAGGTGTCATGCACCCCAACATCTATACAACTGAGTGCAGAGGGGATATTAAACTTGTAAACAATAAATAACATAAATATCATGAACAACTTATCTGTATTTGGGATGAGAACTATTGCTATCAATGGTTCTATTGTCTATGTTGTTAAAGTAGCATTTAACAACACAGTTGATAACATTGAAATTATCAACTCTATCTTAAAGAAGTATGATACTTCTGACTTAGTTAAATTGTATACCACAAGCAGAAATAAACTCTGTCTTGAGTTCTTAACTACTGACATCAACAAATATATTGATGGTTGTGAGATTATAAACACTGTTAGAGTAGCTATTAAGACAAACAACCTCACATTAGAAGTCAAGAATATTAAAACCAAACTTAATAAACATCTTTTTGAACAACATTAATAACAAAACCCATGAAACTAGTTAAAAACTTTATCACAAGACTTGGACAGTTAACTTTTGTTTTCTGTCTATCATTCATTTCACCTGCTATCATCAAAAGTATTTTATACTTAGATGGTAGTATATACCTACAAAGCCTTAATAGTCAAGACTATTGTCTAGGTATGACCATTCTATCGGTTATAATTACTTTCTTATTCGGTGCTTATTTAGTATCAGAATTAGATAAGTAATAAAACACAAAGACATCTGCAGGTTAATCTCTGTCCTGCAGGTGTCTTTTAAATAACAAAACAGAGAACAAATTAATTTCATTTATTAATCATCTAAAAACATGATGAACACAATTAACACTGGCTCATTGCAGGGATTGCAAGTGGGTCAAACACTTCTCCTCCAAGCTCGTAAAGTTTCTGGGGGTAAAATCCAACTGGAATTTGCTGAGATCGTTCAATCACGGTCTAACACAGTAAATCCTTTGGCTTTGTTTAACAAATCAGATGACAGATTCTCACAAGCTGGGGCTCGTCGTGCTTGGCTAACAGCTGAGCAGAAAGATGCATCAGCTTATTTAGGTCTTGACTTATCTGATTCTAACTCCTCATGGAGAGTGGATGATATGGGACGTGAAACACTCCTACTTAACATCCTCAATCCAACCATTGAAATTAATGGGGAGAAACACAGTCTTAAAGTTCAAGTAACTGAGACTGTAAATGCAACTGAGTGGCAAGCTCAGAACATTGATACCGCAGCTAAACGTCGTGGTAAAGATGGGGCATTCATCACCCATAAGGGCATGTATATCTTTGCTAATACTTCCGTAGTATTTGACAAAGCTAATCATGTATTCCTTGAGGCTGATAATACCCCAGCTAACACTTCTTATGCTGGTGGTATTCCTGTTGGGGTTGATCCAACAACAGGAGAGATATTCAGCTAATAGCCGACATTAGTTGAATGGAAAACCAAGTAGCTCAATGGTAGAGCATGCAAGTTCCGTAGAACTCTTGCAGAGATATGGGTTCGATTCCCATCTTGGTTTCAAAAATACCTCAAATAATAATAATAGGGAAAACAATGACAAGCAATAGTAAGGTGAGAGGTATACCTTACTGCTTGTTATTGTGAGGTTTAAATATATAACACAAACTAATCTCGAACAATTAAAATTAAAATAATATGGGTTATATGAAATGGGTTTGGGGGTTGATGGATACTGGAGGGTATCAGCAACTGGAATATGAATACATGAAAGCTGTTGAAAACAAAGCTGGGCATGTATTATTTGAAAATACTTATCTCGATGTAAAATTTGCAGATGACGTATTGAGGTACATTAAAAAGCTACAAGAAGAAGAACAACAATTTAAAGAACAACATGGTTTATCTAATAACGAAGAATCAGAATCTGATAGATTATAATCAGATTAAATCCAGTACAATAGAAGAGTGTGTTAACTACCTGTCTAATGTAGATGTCATTGGTGTAGATACAGAGACAGAAGGTTTTGATTTCACATGTAAATCTCTTCTAATGCTACAGATTGGGGATAGTAATAACCAATATGTAATAGACTGCAGAGGTTTAATAAGTTCTGAAATAGTGCAATTAAAAGCACTATTAGAGAACAAATCTAAAATCAAGATACTTCACAATGCTAAATTCGATTACAAGTTTATCAAGTATTATTTAGGGATAGAGCTAAATAATATACATGATACATTCTTATGTGAGAAGATACTGCATTGTGGGAAGACTGATTACGGGTTTGGGTTAGCTAAATTAGTTAAAAGGTATATAGGGGTTGATTTAGATAAGTCTGTAAGAAACAGATTTACTACAACATCTTCTACTCCTTTTACAGAGGATCAGATTATATATGGGGCTAATGACATTATTTATTTAGATACAATATATAAGTTGCAATTACAACATATAGAAACATTTAAACTAAAGAATGTATTATCTCTTGAGAATCAAGCTGTAATAGTATTTGCTGAGATAGAATATAACGGACTTGATATTGATATTGATATGTGGGGTAAACTAAGTCTCAAGAATAAGATAGACAGTATACAGTATGAAAAACATCTTGATAAATTACTTCTATCTTTCCCTGAATTCAAAGAATACAAAGCTGCTAAACAGCTTGATTTATTCATGAGTGAAGATGAGATTAAAGACTCTACACTTAACTGGAGTTCCCCAAGTCAGGTATTAAAGTTATTCAAACGTATTATCCCTGATATTGAGAATGTAAATGGGAAGAAACTACTCCCTTATAAACAGAAGCATAAGCTAATAGATGAGTATATAAAATACAAAGAGAAATCTAAACTAGCTTCAGCTTTTGGGGATAACTTTAACTCATATATCAGCTGTGATAATAAGGTTAGAACTAACTTTACACAGATACTTGATACTGGACGTGTATCATCCAGTGAGCCTAACATGCAGCAAATCCCAGCTACTAATGAGTATCGTAACTGTTTCACTGCTCCACATGGGTGGGTGTTTGTATCCTCTGACTACTCATCTCAGGAGCTGAATGTAATTGCATATGGGAGTAAAGATCCTGTGTTCTTATCAGCCCTCAGAAACAATGAAGATTTACACTCTGTATGTGCTGAGTTAGTATTTGGGAAAGTGTGGCATAATGCAGCTGAAGATAATTGTGCTTTTAAACTACATAATCAAAAGTGTGAGTGTAAAGAACACAAGAAACTTAGGACACATGTTAAAACCATCAATTTCGGTTAAAATTTAATATCTTTGTTTTATGAATAAAGATGGCCAGGCCGAAGTAAAAACTCGTAAATTCAGGGAACCCTCAGCACGTAATGGTGGTGGCAATCCTGAGCCAAGCCCAGAGAATAGGGAAGGTGCAGAGACTAGACACGAGTTATGTATGAAATGCAATGAACTTATTCCAGTTCACAAGTATAAAAATGCTAAATTCTGTAGTGACAGATGTAGATTAGCATTTAACTCACATAAATCAAGAGTTAAACATGGATTAATCAAAGTTCCTAATGTAGGATCTGGGGGTAATCAATGGGGAAAAGATAATCATCAGTATAAAACTGGTATTGGATCTTATTCTAAAAAAGCTTTTGAATATTACGGGAGAACTTGTAATAGATGTAAATCTGAAAAGACTTTATTAGTACATCATATAGATCACAACAGATCTAATAACGATCTATCTAATTTAGAAATTCTTTGTAAGAAATGTCATCAAGAACATCATTGCATTAGAGATGAGTATGGAAAATACTCTAGACATATATAAAGGTATAGTCCACGCATATAGGAAACTATATGAACCGTGTTGGCATACGGAATGGGCCCTAAAAAGTTAGCAGAGACTATTAACTCAGATATTAAAGAGGCAAAAGATCTGATAACTAAATACTTCAAAGCTTTCCCAAAGATTAAAATCTTTCTTGATACTCTTGGGGATAGTGGGAAAAGAACAGGGATGATAAGAACTTTCCCTCCCTTCTCAAGAGTTAGATGGTTTGATAACTGGACCCCTAAAATGTATAATAACAAAGATAGCTTTATGGAGTTAGGTTCTATTGAACGGGCATCTAAGAATACCCCAATTCAAGGGAGCTCAGCTGACATGACTAAATTAGCATTAGTATATCTCTATAAGACTATTAAAGAGAATAACTACCCTGTTAAGATAGTAATGACTGTACACGATCAGATAGATACAATCTGCCCTGAAGAGTTTTCTGAGGAGTGGAGAGTAATAATGACTGAACAGATGAATAAAGCAGCTAATGTTATTATCCCTAATGGGTTATTAAAGTCTGAAACAAGTATAACTAAAAGATGGAGTAAATAATGACACAAGAAGAACAACTCAAAGTCCTTAATCTTTTAATGTGGCTACAAGTAGCAGTGTATGCATCAGATGACTGTGAACCAATTAAATGGTTCTATAATCATAGGACTAAGCAGTCTCTGAAACAAACTATTGATGCCATTAATAAAGAGCATGGGAGAACTATTAAAGCTATTTGGGATGAACAGGGAGTTCAAATGCCTTTAGTCACAAATGTTATGGATGACTTTACTAAATTAATAAGTGAGTTGGATTACTATAAACTCCCTGATATTAATTTACTTATAGAACTTTATAACGAAGGAAAATTAGACAGTATAATTCAATCTTATAAAAACCAACACTTAAAATAATGAGTAATTACCCTATTGGGGCAGAAAATGATCCAGCAGCCCCCTGGAATGAGGATGTATTCTTTTGTAAAGAATGTGATGCTCATGCTATAACAGATTACATAGACACTTATATAGAAAATTTATCTAAAAATCAAGAATTAGGGACACCTTTAAGTGACTATGAACATAATGATTTATTTGATGAGATTTATAAAGATTTATGTAACGACAATGTTGTAGGGAAATGTGCTAAGTGCCACTATGATGATATTGCAGACTTTAGAGACGATTAAATTTAAAAACAAACTTATGAGAAAATTAGAAAATTTATTACAAAGCATTATTGACAACATGTTTAAGTTCGCAGAAATAGACATGTCTTATAATAAACTAATAGATAATGGGGTGACTAAAACAGATATGATGTGGATGGATCAGTATGAAATGACTGAAACACAGCATAAGATGTGGAAAGATCATTCTATTAAAGCTATTAAAAAATACCTTAAATGTACTCAAAGAAAAGCAGATGCAGAGTTTGCATGGCTAGATTTGATGTACGGGATAAAGGTTAAGAAAGAAACTACATCAGTAGATTTCGATGATTTAGCATAATTTATAATCAAAACAATTAAATATGAAAAGGTTTTCAAAACAAGAATTAAAGATAATGAAGGATAATAATCTTTCATTACAAGAAAAAGCTAATATGCTTAACAGGAGTATATCTTCTATTAGATCTAAACATTGGGCTATTGTAAATAAGCCTAGTAAAAGATCTATAAGAACTATTAAGACTAATACAGAACCTACTATAACTAATAGAAAATTAGTTAACAGTTCTATTAATATTAGTATTGATAGTATAAATAGAAGAATAACTTTAAGCTATTAACAACGGTTGCCCAGATGGTGAAATGGTAGACACGAGGGACTTAAAATCCTTTGGTCAGCAGTGACTGTGAGGGTTCGAGTCCCTCTCCGACTACGCAAAAAACACGAAATGGAGTTTCCTTACTCTTCACAGAAGAATGGGTTTTTGAAGTTTCGATAGGTTAATCGGGACTGCGGTTAGTAATGCCGATTGCAAAAACAGATGTCCACGCACCCATCTTCTGTTTTCCTATTGGTAGGTGAGCAAGTAAAACATATGATCGGATCGTATGCCGATGCTGGGATGGCTAGAGCTCGAATGCCATCTAGTACCGAGAGCTGACTGTTGGGGGTCATGGCCCAATAACGCAAAAATAAAGGTACTTGCTCAAGTCAGGTGGCGTAAGTGGGAATGAATACCACGGCAGAGGTAACGTCCTAGGAGGAATAGTATTCCTTAATAAGCCTAGGGGATGCAGGTTCGAATCCTGTCCTGACTACTAAAACTTAAATAATATGGCAGATATTACAATGTGTAAAGGGGATAATTGCCCTAAAAAAGAAAACTGTTACAGGTATACAGCACCTGTAAATGAGTATAGACAAAGTTACTTTTTCGATACTCCTATTAAAGAAGATGGTACCTGTGAACACTATTGGGAGGTAAAGCTATGAAAAAACAAACAGCGGTTGAGTGGTTGAAAAAAGAACTTGAAGAATATGGTTCATCTTCACATTTAAGTTTAGATTGGGAAACATTTGATGAATTGGTTGAACAAGCCAAAGCAATGGAGAAGGAGCAGCTTATTAAGGCTGTAGATTCTATTGAATTAGTAAATCGAAGATACTATAAAGATGGAACTTTTGGAGATGATAAAGCTGGTAAAGAGATTCAAATGACGGGTAGAGAGTATATTGGTCTCTCTACAGATGGTAAAGCATATTACAACGAAACCTATAAAGGAGGTGAGCAATGAGTCAACTTATAGCTTGACACGATAGAGTATAAACTTTAATTTAAAATTTAATTAATATGGAAACAGATAACATCGAAAAAGTAAAAGAGGAATTAAATGTTAAATCTAGTAATAACATCTATGATGTTATTGAGATTATTTTTAAACTTGTTGAGTATAATGGGGGGATATCAAGACAAGAATTTCTAGACCCTGCACATAGTAGAGTTAATGTATTAAGAAGAAATGTTGCAGCTGTCCTATTATGTACTCATACAGATTTAACTCATTCTAAAGTTTCAGAATTAATAAACAAATCAAGACATACAGTTACTTATGCATGTAAAACACACGAAACATTATTAAACTATGACAAAGCATACAGGAATTTATATCATAAATGCTCTATACAGTATATGCAGATTAATTCTACATATAAGTATATGGATAATGATATAAGTGATTTAACATCTAAAATAAATGAATTTGAGAAAATACTAAATGAGTTAAAACATTTTGTTGTAATGATTAATTATTCTAGAACTAAAATTAACAAAGATGATTTCGACGGAAGTTTTGCAAACTAAAGATCAAGAGCAAAGAACTGCTCTAAGGTCATGGGCAAAAGCTGGGTATAAAGGCTCTATTATAGCTGGTACTGGCTTTGGGAAGAGTAGATGTGGGGTAATGGCCTTAGGGGAGATGCTTAGAAGGGTAGAGGGTTGTGGTTTATTACTAGTCCCTACTATTCAGCTTCAAGATCAATTTAAAGATGAATTTTATAAATGGGGTTATGAAGATGTATTAGACAGAGTAGAGATACTTTGCTATGCATCAGCTCATAAGCTAACGGGGAGAGTATTTGCAGTTACTGTAGCAGATGAGGTTCACTTAGGTTTAAGCCCAATCTATCGTGAGGTATTTGCTAACAATGAACATAGAATGCTATTATTAATGACAGCAACTATGCCTGAAGAACCAGAGTATAGACAGCTGTTAGTTAATATGGCCCCTCCTGTATATGTACTGACTTTAGATCAGTGCGTACAAAAAGGATTAATAGCCCCTTATGAAATTAAGTGTGTTGCTGTGGATTTGACTGGTGAGGAGAAGAAAGCTTATAAAGCAGCTAACAATATGTTTGTGCACTACAAATATAAGTTAGGGCAATTTGATGCTTTTGATAGAGCTAATGCAATATTAGCCTCCCCTCATACAGCTTCTCCAGAGGACAAGAAGAATGCAGCATTATTTTATAAAGCAATTAGGGATAGGAAAGAGATTGTTCAGAAAGCCTATAACAAAATTCTTTATACTGGGTTAATCTGTAAAGCTAAGGATAGTAAAACTTTGACTTTCTCAGGGACTAACGAGTTTACTGATGAGACATCAAAGCATCTTGAAGAGCTTGGGATTAAGTCTGCAGCATATCATTCTAATATGAAAGCTTCTCTCAGAAAGAAAGCTTTGCAAGACTTTAAAGACAATGAAATCAAGGTATTATGTTCAACTAAAGCTCTTAATCAGGGGTATGATATCCCTGATGCACAGCTTGGTATAATTTGTGGGTTAGATTCTAAAGCCCTACAAATGATTCAAAGGGTTGGAAGATTACTGAGACTTTCTAACTCTGATAAAGTTGGGGAAATTGTAGTTCTTTATGTAAGAGATAGTCAAGAAGAAAAATGGTTGAGGAATGCTATAAAAAATTTATCAAACATTAGTTGGATTGATCAAATTTCTTCTTATATTTGAGAACTATTTAGTGTAGATGTTATAACAAAATCTTTTATGATCTTTGAAATTGACACAGAACAGCTTAAATCACTAGGTATTTCCCCTAATGAATTTGTTTACATCTCTATGCTAAAGAGTAAAGCCATTGATTTAAATTTAAAGTTAGACGTCGATTTAGAGCTGTTGCAAACCAATGGGTGGATCAAAATTGGGGAGGATGGTGAGGCTATGTTACGTGGTAAATCTCTCGTAAAAGAAGATGATTTCGATCGTATGTGGGCCTCCCTCCTCTCCAGATTCCCCATAAAAGTTATATGTAATGGTTCAGTCAGAATTTTAAGAGCAGGTGATTCTGAAGCTAAAACTAATCTCAAATCTAAAGAGAAGTACAGAAAGATTATCAACGGGAATTCTGATAAACATAACCGTATAATCAAATGTCTTGAGACTGAATTAGATTTTAGAAGAAGAGGGAACAGTTTGGGTTATATGCAAATGTTAGAAACATGGGTAAATAACCATAGCTGGGAAAAATACAGCATAGAAGAAACAGTAAACAAATCAGATGGAGAATCAAGTGTCGTCGAACCAGGACGAATTACAAGGATCCTCTAATAGTCTTGACGAGACTCTAAAAGAGTTTAGTCACATATCAAAATCAGTAGATAAGTCAATAAATGAGATCAAGCAAGCTAAGCTTGGTAACAGGATTATCTTCCCTACTGGATGGGATAGGTTAAATAAGAACTTATTAGGGGGTTTACAACCTGGTAAAATGTATGTAATAGCTGGGAGACCAGGTGTAGGGAAGTCTGCCTTCTCTAACCAACTGATCTTCGATCTTTTAGACAAAAATGTGGGGAAGAAGTTAATTGTACTTTATTGGAGTTTCGAGATGCCTGACTATCAACAGATAATGAGGGCTGGTGCAAATGACGTAAAGATGCAGTTTTCACAGCTTTATAGCATAGACTCCCCAATTGATGACTCAAAGATCAATGAATATGAAAATGCAGTAAGTAAGTATCGTAAGTATCCTATCTTCTTTTGTTCAATCCCTCAGAACATGGTTAAGATTAAAGAGGTAAACAACAGGGTGAATCTTAAATTCCCACAACACACAATAATAAACCTCTTTGACCACTCAAGACTTATCCTTGGGACAGAAGATACAGAACTGCAAAAGCTCAATCAAATTTCTAAAACCTGTATGTGGTTGCAAGCAAGACTTGGGGTAATAAATATACTCCTATCTCAACTTAACAGGAATATAGAACAAGAGTATAGAGCTAAGCAGCAGTATCAACCACAGCTAACTGACTTATTTGGGGGTGACTCAATAGGTCAGGATGCTCACGTTGTTATGATGCTTCAACGTCCTTATGATTTATACGGGATTACAGAAGCCTATTGTGGGGAGAACCCAGTAGGATTGCTGGCTTGTCACGTAGAAAAGAATAGGGATGGTCAGTTAGGGATGATCCCTTACGAAGCTGACTTATCTACATTTTCTCTAACAGAGAGAAAGAAAAAGTAAATTAATTAAATTTTAACATTATGAATAATTTAACACCTGTAGAAGAGGGTCCTGTTACAGAAAAGTACAGACCCAGTAAATCAGAATTCTTACGTAGATATGCTATCTCTATCAAGTTCTTAGATAGAGGGGTAATGGTCACTGTAGGATGTAAAGAGATTGCATTTGAGAGTGTCGAAGCTTTCATGAAATCTTTTAATACTTATGTAGACAACCCAGGAGATTCTCAAGAAAGTTGGGAGAAATTCTTTTACGAACAAGAAAGAATTAAATAACTATGGAATTAGTACTGCCAACTGAAAAAGTAGCTATTGCCAGAAAGTCCCCAAGACACATGATCATTTATGGTCCCCCAAAGATTGGGAAAACTACTGCAATTGCTAAACTAGATGGGTGCTTAATCATAGACCTAGAACAAGGATCTGACATGGTTGAGGCACTCAAGATTAAGGCTAATAACCTTAAGGAACTTGCTGATGTAGGGAAAGCCATTGTAAAAGCTGGGAAACCTTACAAGTATATTGCTATTGACACTTTAACTCAACTTGAAGTGTGGTGTGAACAAGAGGCTAAAGAGTTATACAGACAAACCCCAATGGGGAAAAACTTTGACCCAGATAACAAAGGTTTGTCAGTACTATCTCTTCCTCAAGGTGCAGGCTATCTGTATCTTAGAATGGCTGTAAAGAAATGGATGGATAAGTTAGAGACTTTATCTGAGCATATCATTTACATAGGCCATCTAAAAGATAAGATGCTTGAGAAGAAAGGTAAAGAGGTGTCTGCTAAAGATCTCGATCTGACTGGTAAAATTAGAAACATTGCTTGCTCTAACTCGGATGCCATAGGCTACGTTTATAGAGATGGAAACAAGACTATGATTTCTTTTGATTCCTCAGAGGATATCAATGCAGGCTCTCGTTGTGAGCATCTTAAAGGTCAGGTTATGGAGCTTGACTGGACTAAAATTTATATAGATTAATTCAAAAACTTAATTAAATGGCTATAGAAGCAACACTCCCTCCTACAGTTGAGGAGACTAAACCATCAACTACAATCACTGTATCAGGTATACTAGGTGATTTGAACAATGGTCTGGACAGACAGGCTATTGCAAAGAAATACAACCTTTCAGCTGCAGAAGTTGCAGAGGTATTCAAGCACCCTAAACTTAAAGGTCTTCGTGCTCGTCGTAAAACTGTTAAGATTAACATTATCGATGACACTGAGCCTGTTAATAACTCTAATCAAATATCTCTTTTAGACAGCATAGAAGAGATTGAAAGACTAAATCATCTTGATGAGGTTTGAAGGACAGCTGAATATATGTATAAATATTATTATTTCTAATTAACTAATTAAAATTAAAGTAAGATGGCAATTCAATCTAATAATTCAGAAGAAGTTGTATCAGGTGGTGGGATAACCCTCTATACTGGTATAGCTCCTGTATCTGTAGTAGCTATTAACCCTACTATGGATGAACTCAGTGATATCGGGGTAAATCTTCGTAATGAACCTGAGTATAAAGTGACTCTTAACGAAGAGGATTATAC
>Ga0315904_10011052_pt1 | contig 11577 bp, 13 predicted proteins | sample LakEriMetagenome_6_FD_203529 | JGI IMG/M metagenome (GOLD analysis project Ga0315904, IMG submission 203529) | Freshwater fungal communities from buoy surface, Lake Erie, Ohio, United States - Buoy 12 MA120 | ecosystem: Environmental > Aquatic > Freshwater > Lake | place: USA: Lake Erie, Ohio...
TACATCGCTCCGCCCTACCGAAAGGGCTGGAAGCTGTAAGTCTAAACGGGAAGCAGGGTGACGGTGTTTTTGTGGATCGTGAAGCCGAGCCGCTCGATACCGTCTGCCTGCTTTCCCCAGTCTGTGAGGCGATCGTTGGTAAGGAGGGGGGCATTGTGGGCGTGCGCCTCGGTGAGGAGTAGCTCATCGGCGCTCGTTCCGGGGAGGGTCTCGCGGACGATATGCCGCTCCACGAGTGCTGCGTAGGCAGCTTTCTCGGTGACCACATGGCGCAGGTTGGCATCGGCGATACAGATCACAGGAAAGAAGCCGTGCAGGAGCAAGAACTCCCGAAGTGCGACAAGCTGGGTGGTTGAACCTGTTGCTTTCTTGGTCACCAGAGCCGCCAGCGGGTCGCCGATGTGCCTCGCAACATTGGACGCATCCACCACAATCGGACGCAGGCGTGTCGCGGTTAGAGTCACGAGGCTAGGCGGGCTGAGGCGGCCCACGGCCTCCAACAGGGCATCCGCAAGGCTGGGATCACTGGCACGGAGCGCCTGCAAGCCTGCCCGTGCCTGACTCACCAGCGCGACAGCGCCTTCATCTATGGCTTGAACCAGTTTTCGGGCTGTCACCGTGGCCACACTCTTCGACTTTGTCGGGAGCGCGACGGTCGCATCAGGGACTAGTGTTGTGGCACGGGGCTCTGGCAGAAGCGAGGGATATTTTTTACCCACACTCTCCAAGCCCTTCGTCAGACAGGCAAAGGCAGCGGGGCGGGTCAGGCGCTGGCGCAGCCAGCTCTGGCTTAGTGCCTCTAGCTCACCCCGGCGCTCGGCCATGGCGAGGAGCTTCTGGAGCAGTGCCCGCTCTGCCGTACTGGGCGTGTTTCGGGTAAACGAGCGCAAGAGGGCCTCGGATGCCTCTAAAGGCTGGCCCGCACTCAGAAATGCCTCGGCGGCAATTCGGGACTGCTCAACCGCATCGGGAGCGCCCAAGCTATCGAGGGCTGCGGCATAGGCTCCCTGAATCCCTGCTCGCGCAACCAGGGGAAGGGAATCGTCGGTGAGGAGCTCACGGCAGAGCGCCAGGACGGTCGCATCATGGCCACGCTGTAGCAGGCGACTCAGCGCCTCGGGGAGCCAGGAAGTCGGTGGCTCCGCAGCCAGTGTCGGAGCCGTGGCGGTTGGCGCTGAGGCTTTTACCACGACGGGCTCGGGAACTTTTCGGCGACGTTCCCGCTCAAGTTGCGCCTCACGTGTCTCCCGCGCCTTGCGCTCGGCGTCTCGCTCACCGAGGGCCGCATCCCGCTCTTTTTCACACTGCCCAAGCCGCGCACGAAGTTCTGTCAGCTCCGCGTCTCTTTCTCGCAGAGCCGCCCGCTGCTCTTTGAGCTTCGCCTTAAGCTCACCCTCCTTCGAAGAGGGAAGGGGCTGGGGGATGGGTTCGGGCTGACCAACCGTGACCGTAGTAGGCACAGGCTCATGGATGGGTACTGCCTCCAGCGCCTCCGCGAGCTTGGGGTTCTTGGGGAGTGCCTCCGCCAAGCGCTTGAGAACAATCGGATTCTTCAGAGTCTCGACACCGGGGCGAAACCCCGCGCTGATCTGTGCCGTCACCAAAGGCTCGCTCTTGAGCAAGCGCTGGATCTCTTTCTGCGGAAGCGTGGCAAGTCGCTCTCGCCACTCCTCCGCTGTCATGCGGCGGGCTCCAGAGTGGGCTCGGTCGGCTCCGCAACGGGAATCTGGGAGAAGAGGGGCAAGGGGCGCATGGCGGAGCCGGGCTTGAGCGCGGAGCGCTTGAGCTGCCCACACGCGGCGGCGATCCGGTGGCCTTTCTCGTAGCGCTGGGTAATGGTCACGCCATACGAGGCAACGATCTCCCGAAAGAGCCGCGCCGCCTCGGGAGTCGGGCGCTGGTAGCGGGCCTCGACATCGGTGGAGTTGTAGGGGATCGTGTTCACGGCACAGAGTGGCTGGCGGCGCAGTAGCTCGCCAAGCTCATGTGCCTCTTTCTCCGTGTCGTTGATCCCGGCCATCAGGACATACTCGAACGTGATCCGGCGTCGCGTCGTGTCGGTATAGTGGCGGCAGGCTTCCATCAGTCGGCCAATCGGGTACTTTTCATTCAGCGGCACCAGCTCGGAGCGGAGCGTGTTGTTGGGGGCATGGAGCGAGACCGCCAGCGTGATAGGCAAGTCTTCCGCCGCTAGCTTCTCCATTCCCGGCACAACCCCGACCGTCGAGACCGTCATGTTTCTATACGAGAGCCCGACTTCGTCGTGGAGCAGGTGCAAGGCTTTGAGAACATTGGGCAGGTTGATCAGCGGCTCGCCCATTCCCATGAGCACTAAGTGAGAGATGCGCTGCTCGGGGTGCTTTGCCTGCATGAACAAGAGCTGGTCTACGATCTCTCCTGCCGTTAAGTTACGAGCCAGCCCCTCGGTGCCTGTCGCGCAGAACGAGCAGGCCATCGGGCAGCCTACCTGCGACGACACACACACCGACGTCCGGTCTTCATACGGCAGGTAGACCGCCTCGATTACCTCACTATCGGTGAGATTAAGGAGATACTTTTCCGTGCCATCGGGAGCGCTCTGGACGCTTCGCTCTGAGCAAGGCGCGAGCTGTGTCTCGGTAGCAAGCTTCTCACGGAGCGCCTTGGGCAAGTCCGAGAAGGCATCGAAGTCACGGGCAAAACGGGTATAGAAACCACGGGCGAGCTGCTTTCCACGATAGCCAGGAAGGCCCATCTCGGTCAGGAGTGCAGTCAGCTCGGCAGTGGTGTGGCCGATCAAAGTAGGGGTCATTACCCCCTAGTATAGCGCACGCCGACGGAACCGTAGCCGAGGCTGTCTCTCTTCGCCGAAACGATCTACTCCATCGGCAAGGTCACAGGCAAGATCGAGGAGAAAACGGAGGCGCTCTGGTTGTAGTGTGGCGCAGGAGATTCGAAGGGTCTGCTCGTTGAGTTGGATGTGCCACCGATCCCAAACACGGCGGGCAAACGCCAGAGTGCTGAGCTGCATCGCCGCTAGCTCCGTGATCCACGGGAGGCTTGGTACGGGGCCTTCACTGCTCAGCTCATCGTAGAGCCGCGCGGCGTTTCGGGTGCGAATGGCAATGGTGACGGACTGGCCCTGCCGCGTGATCTGGATAGCCCGACCCCGGTAGACCCCTGCGCCCTGCAATCCCAGCCCTAGGGTCTTCAGGCTGCGCTGCCAGTGCCCTCGTGCGTACCAGGCCATAGCCATCAACCCAAACGATATCAGCGCCCCTGCAATCCCAACACCAAGCGGTACTCCACCGCTGAAATCACTTGCCAGCATACTTCCAGAACGATTGGTTACCCTAGTATGTTCCATCCTGTGAGCTTTTTCATTAAACATTACACCGCGCCGCTATCGCCGCCGCTAGGTTACTCCGTTGGAGGCGGTAAGTCGTGGCCCATGCGGGTGCGCTTGGTTTCTAGGTAGCGTGCATTATGTGGGTTCGCGGCAACCGGGAGCGGGACGCGCTCGGTGACTTGAAGATCAAAGCCCTGGAGGCCATCGCGCTTTCCGGGGTTGTTGGTCATCAGGCGTAGCTTGCGCAGCCCTAAGTCCACCAGTATCTGTGCCCCGATTCCGTAGTCACGCGAGTCGGCCTTGAAGCCTAGCATGAGGTTGGCATCTAGCGTGTCCGCACCCTGGTCTTGCAGAGCATAGGCGCGCATTTTATTGACCAATCCAATCCCACGGCCCTCTTGCTCGATGTAGAGCAGAACACCTCGGCCTTCGTCGGCGATTTTCTGCAAGGCGAGCTGGAGCTGGTCGCCACAGTCGCAGCGGAGTGAGCCGAGTAAGTCGCCTGTCACACACGAGCTATGAATGCGGCAGAGAATGGGCGCATCGGGGCTGATCTCACCCATGACCAAGGCTAAGTACTCGTTGTTGTCTACATCGCTGGTGTAGGCATGCGCCACAAAAGTGCCGTAGCGAGTGGGCATCTGCACGACCGCGAGCTTGCTGACTAGCTTCTCGGTGCGGCGCCGATAGCGAATGAGATCGGCGATGGTGCACAGCTTAAGGCCCAGCTCTTGGGCAAGCGCGGCCAGGCCCGGAAGGCGTAGCATCTCGCCATCGTCGCCCATGATCTCACAGATCACGCCCACGGGCTGAAGCCCCGCGAGGCGCATTAAGTCTACCGTGGCCTCGGTGTGGCCGGGGCGCTTGAGGACGCCGCCGTTGCGCGCCATGAGCGGGCTGACGTGGCCAGGACGGTTGAAGTCCGCAGGCACCGCGCTCGGATCGGCGAGCTTCTGGATGGTGACCACACGGTCTTGGGCGCTGGAGCCACTGGTCGTTCCGGCGCGGGCATCCACGGCGATATGAAACGCCGTGCGCATTGCCTCGGTGTTGTCTTGCACTTGGGGCGGGATACTCAGCTGCTCGAGGCGCTCGGCCATCATCGGAACCGTGATAATCCCACTGGCACGGCGGTTCATGAGCGTGATGATCTCAGGCGTTACAAACTCAGCGGCCATCACAAAATCGCCCTCGTTCTCCCGGTCTTCGTCATCTACGAGGATAATGAGCTTGCCTGCCCGAAGATCCTCAATGGCGTCTTCGATCCGGTCAAAGTGAATCTCGGACTCTACCATCGCCGGGATGCCTCAGGCTCGGGCTGGGTCTCGATGTAGCCACTGCGAGCCAGCAGATCCATCGTCACACCGCGTCCGCCGCCCAGTGCGCCCCACTGCCCGCCCATGAGCTTCTCGACATACTTGCCGATGATATCGGTCTCGATATTGACGGAGTCGCCTGCCCGCCAGTCTTTGAGGGTGGTGTTCTCCCAGGTGTGAGGGATGATCGAGAGCGAGAAGGCCTTGTCGTCGGCGTCCATCACGGTGAGCGAGATGCCGTCCACGCAGACACTGCCTTTGGTAACAACATAGCGCAGCAGCTCGGGCGACGCTTCCACATAGACAAACCAGGAGTCACCTGCGGGTCGGATCGAGGCAATGCGCCCTGTACCGTCTACGTGCCCTTGGACGATATGCCCTCCAAAGCGCCCGTCTGCCTTGAGGGCGCGCTCTAAGTTCACCGTCTCCCCGACCCTGCGCTGGCCCAGCGTCGTGCGGCGGAGCGTCTCGTAGACGGCCTCGAAGCTCACTTGCGGAGCCATGATCTCCACCACTGTGAGGCAGACGCCATTGATCGCCACCGAGTCGCCGATGGCAACGTCTTCCGCGATCCGTGCCGCCGACACCGTGATCCGCACCGAGTCACGCCCGGAGTCTAGCGCCGCGATCTTACCGACCGCCTCAATAATGCCTGTGAACATGGCTCTATTGTACCGCGCAGTTAGGTATACTCCGGTTCTATGTCCCGCGACCCCTATGCCGCTCTGCGCTCTGCCAACTACCGGCTCTTTGCCATTGGGGGGCTGGCGTCGGCGCTGGGGGGACAGATCTTCTCGGTAGCGCTGGGCTGGGAGCTCTACGAGCGCACCCACGACCCTGGTGCACTGGGGCTCTTAGGGCTGCTTCAGGCGATTCCCGTGGTGGCGCTGGCGCTCCCCGCAGGTGATCTGGCCGACCGGAAAGACCGTAAGAAGATTCTGATTTTTACGCTTCCGTTTGTCTTTCTGTGCATGCTGGTGCTCGCTTGGCTCTCCTACACCAAAGCGCCGATTGGGTGGCTCTATGCCATTCTTCTCGTTGAGGCGCTCTTTCAAGCGGTGGCAAACCCCGCTCGCTCTGCCCTTCTTCCCCAGCTGGTTCCCGAAGAGGCGCTGGCAAATGCGATTGCCTGGAATACGTCGCGCTGGCAGCTTGCGTCCCTGGGTGGCCCGGCGCTTGGTGGGGCACTGCTGGCCATTTTCAAAGTGGCTTGGCCCAGCTACGCCTTTGCAGCAGCGGCACTGTGCTTATTCTGGCTCTGTGTGCTCTTTCTCAAGCCACTGGCCGCTCCGGTTCGAATGACGGCGGCGCAAGCCGAGAGTGTCTGGCTACGGCTTGCCGCCGGTGCCGCCTTTGTCCGCAGTCAGCCGCTGATTCTCGCCGCGATCTCGCTGGACATGCTGGCGGTGCTCTTTGGCGGCGCGACGGCCCTCTTGCCCGTCTTTGCCAAAGATATTCTGGAAGTGGGGCCAACCGGTCTGGGCTACTTGCGTGCCGCACCTGCCGTGGGGGCACTGATTGTCAGCCTGACGATTGCCTACCGTGCGCCGATTAAAAAAGCGGGTGTGGCGCTTCTCTGGGCCGTGGCGGGCTTTGGGATTGCGACGATCATCTTTGGGCTCTCGCGCAACTTCTATCTCTCGCTCTTTGCCCTTGCACTGACAGGAGCCACGGACAATATCAGTGTCGTGGTGCGCCACACGCTGGTGCAGGCCACTACGCCGCGCCACATGCAGGGAAGAGTTTCTGCCGTGAACTCCGTCTTTATCGGGATCTCCAACGAGCTAGGGGCCGCCGAGTCCGGCTATGTTGCGCGCTGGCTAGGGGCGATTGTCTCGGTGGTGAGTGGGGGGATTGGCACGATCTTGGTGGTCATGGGCGTGGCAACAAAGTGGCCGCAGCTTCGGGAGCTGGGGGCGCTGGAGAGCCTGCGTGCAAAAGAAGAGCCCGACCCCAAGGAGCCGGGCTTGTAGCTAGCGTCCGCCCTTAGCGGCTTTTTCGTCTTGGACGAGCTTGTCCATCGCCGCTTTGAACTTGACCGGGTCTCTTTCCATCTTACTGGGGTCAAGTCCGGTGACGAGGTTGCCTTGGGCATCTCGCTCAACATCGGGCTTGGTGAGCTGCCTTCCCAGCACAACTCCAACGATAATAACAAGGAGCGCGATCACCGCGAAAATAACCCCCTTGGGAAGCTCTTGTTTCATTGGTTGAGTGGCTCCAGCACGAGGCGCACGAGGTCCAGAAACTTACCATTCTTGAACTTGGCATGACCATCGGCAAAGACGGCAAGGGTGGCCCCGTTGAGGTTCTCGCCCGTTCCTCCAAAAGCTGAGGGGATCACCTGGGCATCTCTGACAGCAGCGTGGGCACCGTAGGAGTTGCAGAACATCATCACGACATCAGCGGGCCGACCAATCGCGGCGAGAGACTGGCCCGCAATGAAGTGATTTTGGGGGTTGTTATCATTGTACGGAGGCCCGAGCGAAGGGCCGACGACTCTTAGGAAGAGCTCCAGTGGGGTCATACGGGGGGAGGGGGCCGCTCCAATACCGCCGTAAGAATAGCCATAGGAGCCGTACTGGTTAAGCGGGAGACCGCTGGCATCCAGAACAGGCCTGGAGGGCTGGAGGGTCGGACAGTTGAAGATTCCGAGGTTCTTGACATAGGGCTGAAGCGTATAGTCCATGAAGAGCCCCCGAACCCCATTGAGCACGGGGGAAGGAACCACGATCATGTTCTGGCTAAGACCCGTTGTATTGTTATTGTTCCTTCCATCTTGCATGAGCCAGGGATAGGTCTCATCATAGTCCTGGACGTACATCAGCATGGAAGTGCCCATTTGTTTTAGATTGGAGAGACAGGTGGTCTTGCGGGCTTGCTCACGGGCGCGCGCAAAAACGGGGAAAAGAATTGCAGCAAGAATCGCGATGATTGCGATGACTACTAAAAGTTCGATCAGCGTAAAACCACGCCGTCGAGAGTTAAAACGTTGCATCTGAACACTTCCTTCTGCCTGATAATTGGTGATCCAACAACAGGCAGGTTTAGATTACGTAGAGCATCTGATGATTCCTTCGTGGCAATATAACTTTTTCTCTGATACACTGACGGGTGCTCCAAGCAGGTAGAGACCTTACCCGCTGGTATCCGAAACGACAGCTCCAGTAGATCGCTTTATACTCGTTCTCTCTGCTCCTTCTGTTTGCTCCATGCTGCACAATAATTTCCAGGTCAAACAGGAGACAGTGCGTCATGCGTATTTTTGTTGGGGGACTGCCCTACAGCGCGACTAATGATAGTCTGCGACAACTTTTCGAGCCGTCGGGTTCGGTTACTGATGTTCATATTGCCCAAGATCGCTTCAGCGGCGAGAGCAAGGGCTTCGCTTTTGTGGAAATGCCTGAGGACTCCCAAGCACGGGCCGCGATCTCTGCCCTCAATGGCTCCATGATGGGCGGACGTAGCCTGACGGTCAACGAGGCGCGTCCTCGTGAGGAGCGCAGCAGCGGTGGCGGTGGTGGCTACGACCGTGGTGGCAGCGGCGGCGGCGGTGGACGAGGCGGGCGTTACTAATTGAGTAACCCACCCTTCTTGGGCGGAAGACGTGAGATCGTGGTGGTCTGTCCCGCTTGTGAGTTCCGATCCACGGTGCCTCCTGCTGCTATAGGACGAAACGCTTACTTCTGCTCGCGCTGTGGTAAAGCTCTCGATCTCCAAGCACAGCTTCGGCAACAGCTTCCGACGGGCGATGGCAGTGCTCCTGCCCCTCGCCGTGACAAAGGTACTTCGCGCTACAAAAGTGCGAGGAAAGGACGCCGGTAGAACGGCTTGCCCGTACTACTTGGCAAGGACGCCATCATGCCTGCGCCTACTCCTGCTCCCATCCTAGCCGGTGTGGGGGCGACGAGCGCCTCAGCGCGAAAGCTCTACCTCCCGTACAGTTACTTGCCGACCCAAGCAGGGCCAGGACGTGGGAAGATCACGTTTCACTGGTTTTGTGTGGGGCGGCAAGAGGCCATTGGCGACTATACCAGCTTGCTTCTTGGCTATCGTGGGCTTGCCCGCGATGCCCAGGAGAAGGCGGAGCGCTTAGTCGATGAGTTCTTTCGCGAGGAAGAGTTCCATCTCCTGCGAAGCTACTTAGAGTCACGACACGGGGTCGAGGTGCGAACCGCCATGCTCACCACGCCACTTGCCTCGGTCAAACCCGACACGGCCACACGCTTAGGGACGCTGCGTCCCTTCTATATAGAACCCCCCGAGCAGCAGACGGAAGTCCTGCTACACCCACTGGCCAACGAAGAAGGATACACCCTGCCGTTTACGGTCTGGGGAGCCTATCTTAATCCGTCGCGCCCTGGACGTTAACGTTAGCCAGAATCGCGGCGCCACGCTCTGCAAACGCCGCAATCCGGGTCTCCGTAGAACTATATCCGGCACAGAGCTGGCCTTGAGTGTCCACATAGCGCTCCGGGCCGCTCTGGTGCGCGGCAATCACCGTGGCTCCCTCGGTAAAGATCGCTTGAAGTGCCTCTGGGATCGGGGTGCCTCCCAGGCAGGTGGGCACCAGCGGATCCAGCGCAGGCGTGTTGTGCTCCGTCCCTGCTGTCACAATCAGACCCGCCTCGCGCATTTCCGTCACATAGCGCGTTAAGACTTCCGGCGTGTTGCGGGTAGGGATCACCTCAGCGGCGTAGATTCCCTGGTTTTTTAGTGCTGCAATCAAGCTCTCCACGGGCTCCTCGAAGCCACAGATCGGGCTTGTGCCATCGGCGAGGGTGGGGTAGCACGGGATGCCTCCGAGTGCCAGGATCAGGCGATAGGCATGGTCAAACCCGACAAAGGTCTCCTCCACATACCCCGGCTTCCCCGCCTTCATCCACTGCGAACGAACCGCGTTCGGGTCGAGGCCCAGCGTGTCGGCGAAGGCTTGCGCGACATGGCGCTCCTGGAGATAGACCGTCTCGACATCGCAGCCGTGGCGCTGGGCAAGCTCGGTCTTAAGCTGCTCGGCTGTCAGGGAAGCCCCGAGAAGATCGGAGAGCTTTGTCACGACTTGGGCCATGCGCTCGGAATCACTGCGCCGAATGGTAGACAAGAGCGCCTCGGCGTCATCGGAGAGGGGAGAAAACTTAGTGAGCCCCTTGCCGCAGAGATAGAACTTGCCGGGGTTGCCGGGGTCGTTGATCTTGACGTTCTGCGCCTGAAGCTCGGGCACCAGGCAGATCACCTCCAGCCCAAAGAGCGGGAAGATGCCATGCGCCGTTGCTTTCTGGGCGAACGCCTCATAGACACTCCAGTCGTAGTAGTTGCTCGCTCCCAAGACCGTGATTCCTTGCTCTGTGGCAAGCGTGATGGCTTGGTCTACCGACGTAAACGCGGAGTAGTTGGGGGGAAGATGGATGTGGGCATTGATCGAAGGGGTCATGCGCTTACTTTACCCCACGATTTTTGTAGCCGCTACGACTTGCCTGTGACCGGGACGCGGCTTCGTAGTAGTGCTCCCTCGGTTGTCTCTGCCCCATAGAGACGCGAGGCCAGGGCGTACCAGGCTTTGTTATCGCTATCAAGCTGCGCCAGATGCTCGGCGAGGTCTTCGGCGGCGTGTCGCCACTTGGCCTTGGCGGCGCTGGTGGCGGCATCGAGGTTGGTGGCGTGGGTGATAGCGCTCTCAAAGGCGGCGTGGGTGTGCGAGGGGGAGAGGGCCAAGTTAGGCAGAAGGGTGTTCCATGCCTCCGCGACCGCTTTGGCGCGGGCAAGGCTCTGTGGCCGTCCAAAGGGCTGTCCGGGGAGGCGTTTGAGGGCTTCTTGCACGGCAGTGTTGCCCCGCGCTGATACTTTCAGGGCAGCCACGGTCTGCATGGTAAAGCGCTCCAGAGACTTGTAGGCGGCGTTGCGCTGGGCACGGGTTGCGTGCTCTTCCTGCTCGGTCGTGTTCTCAACTCGCTCTTTATCGGTCAGTAGAGTGAGATCGGAGTCCCACTGCGCCACGGTCTTGTCGGGCCAGACCCACTGCGCTGCAATTTCTACCTGCACATCGCGTGTGGCCTGTGCGCGAGTACGAACCATTGAAATCTCCATGATTAAAACTCCTTGCTAGCGTCGCAAGATGGCAGGGCTTCCCTGAAAAACACGATGCTGCTTTGATAGCACGCCTGGGTGCGTCTGTTGCATTTCAGGCTAAGCTTGCGAAACGCAAAGTGATCGTATCGCAACGCGATGCCATTTTCCAGTGATTCTATGCTACCCCCAAAAAATCTCATGCCAGGGCTTTGATGTTCTATGCCAGAGCTTTTGTCTTTCAGGGTAAAGCTTTGAAGTGCCATGCTAGAGCAGGAAAATTTGTGGGCCTTGTGTGGGAATGTCAGGGTGCAAAAGGCGGACTTTGAGGTGGGTGATGCGAGTGAAAATTATTTTTTATAGTAAACTGTTTTCTGATTGAAAGTACTTAGATACCTGGTAGAATGGCCTTGTAGGTGGCATTTGGGCAGTCTCCACACCATAAAGCGTGTTGTTTCTCCCCCCCCCCCCCCTGCTATTTTGCGTCAATCGTTGTCAGTTAAGGTGAAGGGAGAGCAGTATGCGCTTTTCTTACTCTTGGTGTTTGTCACTAGCTGTTTTTTTGAGTTGTCTGACGTGCTGCATCGCGATTTCAAGCGGATGCAAAATGGAGCCTGCGCGAGCGCAGGAAACCATCCCCGTGCGTGGAGCGAAGGTCTCCGTGCGCTCTCTCCCCGAGTACCAGAAAGCCAAGGCGCTTTTTGTTAAGGGCGATAAAGCAGGAGCACGGCTAGTTCTGGAGGCGCTATAGTCTTCGTCAAATCGGTTGAAGGTATTTGCAATGGCGAAAACAGGCAGTCCCCAAAGTCTCAGGAATAGACGCCAACGCCTTGGACAGAGCACTCTGGCGAGACTCATCATCGCGAGGCCCCT
>Ga0315904_10011053_pt1 | contig 11577 bp, 12 predicted proteins | sample LakEriMetagenome_6_FD_203529 | JGI IMG/M metagenome (GOLD analysis project Ga0315904, IMG submission 203529) | Freshwater fungal communities from buoy surface, Lake Erie, Ohio, United States - Buoy 12 MA120 | ecosystem: Environmental > Aquatic > Freshwater > Lake | place: USA: Lake Erie, Ohio...
CATTGATTTGCAATAAAAATAATAATGACACACTTATTGCGTTACAAGATGTGATTGATTTCATTCAAAGAAAGAGTCAATCAAAAATTAAAGGTTTAGTTTTTGACAATCCAAATTCAAGTACTTATAGATATTTTAAAGAATTGGTAGGAAATGAAAATTTATCCAACGAAGGAATTTTTTCATTTAATACGAATGAAGAAGTGATAAAATATGTTTCGCAAAATAATGGAAGTATTGGAGTTGTAGGAATAAATTATATTTTTGAGCCATCACCATCAATGCAACAATATGTTGATAAGATTACTGTTCTTGAAGTGAAAAATCAAAAAGGCACAAATTATTTTAGCCCTACACAAAACAATATAGCTGAGGGTACTTATCCTTTGGCACGTGATTTGTACATCATAAATTGTCAAGGATATTCAGGTTTGGGAATGGGACTTACTTCTTTTATCACCAGTGATGTGGGGCAAAGAATTATTTTAAAATCGGGATTAGTTCCAGCAACATTTCCTCCCAGAAAAATTTTGGTAAGAAAACAAATCAATAATGATAAAAAATAAAATGAATACAAAAACGATGAATAAATTAAAAATTTTCAGCTTTTTATTAGTAATTACTGCTTCAATAAGTACTGCCCAAGAAATTGAGCCTGTTAAGAAAACTATTGATGCTGAGCAATTTGAAAAAGCTAAATCAATGCTGAAAACCCTCATAAAATCGAAACCTGAGAATGGCAAATTTTCATTCCTTTTAGGTAATATTTATCTTAAGCAAGGAATTGAAGATTCAGCTAAAATAGCTTTTCAAAAAGGTCTAACAGGAACTGATGGAGCTAAAATGAATTATATTGGTCTAGGTCAAATCGATTTAAACACAAATAATGTGTCTTCTGCAGAATCTAATTTTGCTTCAGCCACAAAGGATATAAAAAAGAAAGACATTGAACCTTATATTTATATAGCTAAAGCATATATGAATGCTGACAAACCTGATTTTGATAAGGCTTTAGTATATTTAAATAGAGCAAAAGAAATTAACCCTACAGATGCTTCATTACAATTGGCTTTTGGGGATGCGTATTATGGATCTAAAAATCAAAACGAATCGTATAGAGCATACAGTAATGCTTACCAATCTGACAATACTCTTTTAAGGGCCAAAATGCAATTAGGTGTTTTATTAAAAGGAGCAAGCACATTCGATGAAGCAATTAAAACATTTAATGAAGTAAAGACAATTGATCCAAATTATGGTCCGGTTTACAGAGAATTAGCTGAAACATACAATAAGTGGGCTGCATTCAAGCGCTCAAGTGAAGCAGATTATCAAAAAATAGCTTTAGAAAACTATATCAATTATATGAAATTGACTGATTATTCTTTAACTTCTCGTATGCGTTATGCTGATTTTTTAATTAAGAATAAGGATTATAAAGCTTTAGAGGAAGAGGCAAATAAAATGAAGGAAATAGATAACGTAAATCCAAGGATTCTTCGATATTTAGGATATTCAGCTTATGAAAATGGAAATATAGATGTAGCGATAAAATCACTTCAAGATTATCTTGCAAATCCATCAAATAAAATTATAGCTAGGGATTACCTGTATTTAGGCTTGGCTAAATTGAAGAAAGCCAATAATACAGAAACCAATACAGTTGATACAGGTATTTTTGAAGCTGGTGTTGCTGATATTAAGAAGTCAGTAGAAATGGAAATCACCATGACAAATGACTTAAGTGAAATAGGAAAAAAATTCTACGAGCAGAAAAAGTTCAAAGAAGCTGCCGTTATATATGAAATCGCAGCAACTAATGCTGACTCAAAAAACAATATGCTTGATAATTTTTATTTAGGAAATTCATTATATCGCTTAAATAAAGACATTGAGAAACCTGATTTAGTTGGTTTACAAAAAGCAGATTCTGCCTTTGAAAAAGTTATTGAAGCATCTCCAACTGGTCAAGACGCATATTTTTTTAGGGCAAGAATAAATAGTTTGTTAGATAAAGGGGATTTAATGCTTAAGTTTTATGAAGAATATTTGCGAGTTATGAGTGAGAAAGGAACAGAAGAAATATCTAAGCCTATACATAAATCAAAACTTATTGAAGCATATAATACAATTGCAGCTAATTATGCTAAAACAGACAAGACTAAAGCTAGAGAATATTTTAGTAAAACTCTTACTTTGGATCCGACAAATCAGGCAGCATTAGAATCTCTAAAAACGTTAAAGTAATATTAGTCAAAATATAATTATTAAAAGCCGGTAGTTTCTTTAACTATCGGCTTTTTGATTTTAGGGTTTATCTATGCGAGTCATATTTGGTTGTATTAAATAATTCACAAACTGTAAATTAAGAATCCCAAATCCATTTCCTTATCTTTGCATATATTTTAAAAAAATGTTGACAAAAGAAATACAGTTAGAGGTCGAAAAAGGAACCATGTTACCTTTGATGGAAGAGTTTTACACCATTCAAGGTGAAGGTTTTCATACGGGAACAGCAGCCTATTTTATTCGAATAGGAGGTTGTGATGTAGGTTGTCATTGGTGTGATGTAAAGGAAAGTTGGAATGCCGAATTGCATCCTCCAACACCTATTCAGCAAATTGTGACTAATGCTAAAGATAAGGCAAACACGGTAGTTGTGACAGGTGGTGAACCATTGATGTGGGATATGACTGCACTAACAAAACAATTAAAAGAGAAAAATTTAAGTATTCATATTGAAACCTCAGGAGCATATCCATTGACTGGAACTTGGGACTGGATTTGTTTATCTCCCAAGAAAAATAAATTACCTACACCAACGGTTTATGATAATGCCCATGAATTAAAAGTTATTATTCATAATAAGCATGATTTTATTTTTGCCGAAGAGCAGGCTGAAAAAGTAAATAAAAAAGCCATTTTGTTCTTGCAACCTGAATGGAGTAAAAGGGATGAGATTACACCACTAATTGTTGATTATGTGATGAAAAATCCTAAATGGAGAGTGTCTTTACAGACGCATAAATATTTAAATATTCCATAAATATGAAAATCAAATCTGTAGTCCTTTTTTTTATTTTTTTATTCCCCATTTATAGTTTTTCTCAAATTCAAGGAGAAGACGAAGTGTACTTGGACGGTGATTTGATTGAACCCAAATTCAAAGGAGGAGGATTAGAAAAATTGTATGAGTTTATTAATCAAGAGTTTGATTATTCAAAAGTGACCAAAGCTGGAAAAATGATTGTTTCGTTTACAATTGACAAGACCGGTGTTTTGAATAATATTAGAGTACTACAATATAACGATGTTCAATCAGCAGCAGAAATTTTTAGAGTTTTAAATAAAGCACCCAATTGGGTAGCTGCAAAAAGAGGAGGAAAACCAGTTAGCTTAGAGATGAAGATTCCATTGGAATTTAAATTAAAAGAGCCTGTTTTAATAAATTCCCGAATTACAAATAATGCTCAAACATCAGATAAGGTTTTTTCAGATTCTTCAAATAAATCAGATGGTATAAATAGTGTGAAAAATTCTGGGAATAAGGCTACTGGAACTGAGACAAAACCTGAATATTCTCCTGGTCTAAGTAGATTCTATCAGTTTATTGCCCAAAATTATAGAACCCCTGACGTTGAAGGATTAAAAGGTAAAGTGATTGTATCTTTTGTTGTTGATACTGACGGAACTTTAACGGATTTTAAAGTGATAAAGGATTTAGGATTCGGTACAGGTATAGAAGCTATTCGTGTATTGAAGATGTCTCCTAAATGGACCCCAGGAACTCAAAACGGAGTGCCTATACGATGTCAATACAGTTTGCCAATCAATATAAGTTCACAATAGATTAACAACATGAAAAATATAGTTATCATACTATTTTTTATTTCTCAAATAAGCTTTTCACAGGAGCAAACGGAGCCAATTGAAGATCCCGTTTTTGAGCTTAAAGACGTTACTGTAGAACCAAGTTTTCCGGGAGGGAATGATGGTTTTTATCAGTTCATGGGAATTAATTTTAAACAGCCAGAAGTTCCACAACTCATAGGGAAAGTCTTTGTTTCATTTATAGTTGAAAAGGACGGCACACTCACTGATATTAGAGTAATCAAAGACGTTGGATTTGGTGCTGGAGCTGAGGCAGAAAGAGTAATGCAGCTCTCCCCGAGATGGCGCCCTGGGGTGAAAGAGGGTAAGCCCGTTAGAGTCTTGAACATAGTAGCAATTCCTATCCAAACAAAATAATGAAGTCACTGTTTCTCTTAGATTCAGAAATTACATTTTTGAATCATGGCTCTTTTGGGGCTTGTCCAAAACCTATTTTTGAAAATTATCAGTATTGGCAATTGGAATTAGAAAAAGAACCTGTTCAATTTATTCAAAAAAACTCAGCCCAATATTTAAAAACATCCAAAGACGCTCTGGCAAATTACATTGGTTGTTCGAGCGATGATTTTTTTTACACAACAAATCCAACAGTAGCTGTAAATACGGTTCTTAGAAGTTTAAATTTAAAAGAAGGAGATGAAGTTCTTACTACTAATCACGAATATGGTGCAATGGATAGAACTTGGAGTTACTTCAGTAAAAAGAAAGGGATAAAATACATTCGTCAGAATATTTCATTACCAATACTTTCTAAGGAACAGATTTTAAATGAATTTTGGAGTGGGTATACTTCAAAAACCAAAATTATTTTTATTAGTCACATTTCTAGTGTCACCGCGTTGGTTTTTCCAGTAAAGGAAATTTGTGAAAAAGCAAGAGAATTAGGATTGATAACAATTATCGACGGTGCTCATGTCCCAGGACAATTAGACTTAAATATACAGCAACTTAATCCCGATTTTTATACTGGAGCACTTCACAAGTGGATGTTAGCACCAAAAGGAGTCTCGTTTTTATATGTCAAAAAAACATTTCAAAATAGTATAGATCCCTTAGTAGTAAGTTGGGGATATGAAAGTGAATCTCCAAGCGATAGCCAATTTTTAGATTATCATCAACATCAAGGAACAAGAGATATCTCAGCTTTTTTGACAATTCCAAAAGCGATTGAATTTCTTAGAGTTAACAATTGGGAAGAAAGAGCAGCTTCGTGTAGAAAATTAATACGTGATAATTATAATAAGTTTTGCGAATTGCTCAATTCAAAGCCAATTTGCCCTGTAACATCAGAATTTTTAGTTCAAATGTGTAGTATCCCTATTCAAACTACGAAACCTTTAGAACTAAAGGAGACCTTGTTTCATAAATACAAAATTGAAATCCCTGTGATGAAATTAGAAGATAAATTTTTTCTAAGAATTGCAATTAATGGGTATAATTCTCAACAGGATTTAGAGATTCTACAAGAAGCTTTGGAGGATATTATTGAGAATTCTGATTTAATTAATTTAGGGTAAAATAAGTTTAGACTGTTAAAATATCAGATGTATAAATAGTTGGATAATAAATGTTTCGTAATATTGTATTCGAAATTTAAATAAAAATGAATAAATTAATTACCATTTTCTTGATATTCTTTTCAGTATCAATAATCGCTCAAAGAACATGTGGAACAGATGCTAAGATAAAAGAACGTATTCAAACAGTACCTGGATTTGAAGCGCATCATAAAGAAATTATGGAATTTATTCATAATCCAAATCATAAACAATCATTGTTTAGTAGACAATCAAGTTCGCTTGCTACGGTGGTAACCATACCAGTTGTTTTTCATATATTGTATAAAAATGCCAACCAAAACATATCTGAAGCACAAATACAGTCTCAATTAGATGTTTTAAACAGAGATTACAGAAAATTGAATACCGATTTTAATACAGTAGTTCCAACAGCATTCAAAGCACTAGGTGCAGATATGGAAATTGTTTTTTGTAAAGCAACAAAAACACCTACAGGCGCTACTACAACAGGTATTACTAGAAAGTCGATACCTACAAATTTTAGTTTTGATAATGATTATTACACAGCTTCTGGTCAACCTGCTTGGGATACTACTCGATATCTCAATATATGGGTTGGAAGTTTTACAGATACCAGTTTATTGGGATTTGCTTACCCGCCATCATCGGCAGGTAGTGATGATGATGGCTTGTGTATAAGCTATAAAACATTTGGAACTACTGGAACTGCTTTATCCCCATTTAACAAAGGAAGAACTGCAACACATGAAATAGGGCATTATTTTGGATTGTATCATCCATGGGGTCAAGATGGTAGTACTTGTGGCTCAGGGGCAAATAGTGATTTTGTTTCTGATACTCCTGCTACTTCAGACCCTTATTATGATTGCCCTACTTTTCCAGACAATACTAATGCATGTACTTCATCAACTAATGGTTCCATGTTTATGAATTATATGGAATATGTAAATGATGCTTGTATGGCTTTTTTTACAGCAGGACAAAAAACAATAGTTAGAAACGCTTTATCTGGACCAAGATTGAGTTTGTTGTCTTCAAATGGATGTGGCACGTTGGGTTTAAATGAATATGAAGCGGTTAATGCAATTGCAGTTTATCCAAATCCAGTTACAAGCTATTTTATGATTACATCTCCTCAAGTTCAAATTGATGAAGTTGAAGTATATAATGCCTTAGGACAATTAGTAAAAACTCAAAAATTGATACAGACTAACAATGTAATCGATATTCAAGATTTAGCTTCTGGAACTTATTACCTAAGAATTTATAACGAGGGTAAATTCTTAAAATCTGATAAAATAATTAAGAAATAGAATCATTTACCAACCTTTTCTTTTTTTTAATTCATTAATATGTGCTAGATGATGGTCGCAATGCCAGGCATAGATTCCTATAATTTCTTTTAGCTGAAACATAGAATCATGTTCAGGATGAATGAAAGATTTTTCTAAATCATCTTCAGATAAGTTTTTCATGAGATACACCAATCGAAAATGTAAACCATCCAATAATAAAAGTGTTGGTTCAATAGGCATGTTTACATTATCATTAATATCACCCCATCTATCTTCGTGATAGTACTTAATTATCGGATTTTCCTCTGTTAAAGCCCATTTAATTCGTATATAACAATTCATATGACTATCCGCACAATGATGAATTACTTGTCGAATTGTCCAGCCATCAGGTCTATAAGATGTTTCAAGTTGTTCATTATTTAAATGAATAACTTCTTCTTTCAGTCGTTTGGGAAAAGTAGCAATCAATTCAATTTTCTCTGAAATATATTGTTTTGTATAGGTTTCTGGAGCTATAAACTTTCCAATCGGATAACGTAATTTTTCTAATTCAATTTTTTCCATTTTTCATAATTTTAAACAGACAGTCGAGCTAAATAATCGTAATGATCTCCTTCAAGGATTAATTCACATTTTAGACCGTTTGCCAATGCTGCATTTTCTAAAGTAGTATAATCAATATACATCCACTCAAAAGGTTTCTCTTTTTGACCCTTGTAACTCACATTAAATACGACTTCTCCATAATAATCGTTTACAGAAGGAATCCATTTTCCGCCGTCTTCATCTTCATCAAACATGTAAATAATATCTGAGCTATCCAAAAGAATTTGTCCATTTTCGTTTAAAAGGGATTTTAATTTTAGGAGGAATTTTGAAATATTTTTGAGTTTGCCACACATGCCAGCACCATTCATTAATAGTAGGATGGTGTCAAAAGTTTCGTTTTCTAATGTCATTACATCTTGGACTTTGATTTTCTTAACCCCACGAAGTTCACAGGCTTTAATCGCATTCTCTGAAATATCAATAGCAGTAACGTCTAAACCTAATACATTTTGTAGGTATAAACTATGACTTCCTGCACCACAACCCACATCAAGAGTTTTTCCTTCAGCGAGTTGTAAGGCTCTCTGCTCCAATTTTGGCATTTCTTCAAAATTTCGAAATAAATAGGCAACACTCATTGCATCTTCTTCAGATATTGAGGTTTCCGTAATTAAATCTTCTGGAGCATTATTAGTTTGATAATCAAGTATGGCTTTTCCAAAAAGGTCTTTCATAGTCATTGTGGAAAACGAAGCGATCGTTTCTTTAGTTATTAATAGGGAGTTGTTTATTTTTGTAGTTTCAACTTTAAACGTGCAACTTGAAACCATCTTTAAACGAAATCGTAAAACTTGCCAAAGATAAGCATATCGAAAATAAAAAATATTTCGATAAGTTAAAAAAGAAGACACCCAAGAATTTGGATTACATTATGCAAGAATTGCATGAAGCTGAATTCAAAAAGACGGATTGTTTGTCTTGTGCGAACTGTTGCAAAACCACAGGGCCATTATTTACAATGGCTGACATTGAGCGTATTTCAAAACATTTAAAACTAAAACCACAACAGTTTATAGATCGTTATTTGCGTATTGATGAAGATAAAGATTATGTGCTACAAAGTGTGCCTTGTACTTTTTTAGACAATGAAAATGCATGTGTTATTTATGATGTTCGCCCCAAAGCCTGTAGAGAGTTTCCGCATACTGACAGAAAGAAGTTTCAGCAAATTACCAATTTGACATTATTGAATGTAGCAATTTGTCCTGCAGCATACAACATTGTAGAGCAAATGAAAAAGAGCTTACCTCTTTAGTAAATCAAGTACTCGTTTCGTATTAATTTAAATTTTTCTAAATCATTTTGCCATGTAGCTCTGATTTCGGCTTCAGGTAGACCTGCCTCAATTTGTTGCTGTAATTTTTTGGTTCCTGCTAGTTTTGTAAAGAACGAATTAAAAAATTTAGATTTATCCTCGGTTTCGTTATACGCTTTTATCAACCATTTTAATTCTAACTGTTTTACCATTGGGATTTTTGATAAATCTTCTCCAAAACAATCTCTTCCATTATAAAGAGGGTCTTTTGCTCCAACATTTGGAGCAGGTGTGAAGCAGAAATCAATATTGGGTAGGAAAGGAGAACCATAAATTTGAAATTGTTTTTCAGTTCCTCTACCCACACTTACATTTGTGCCTTCAAAAAGACAAAGACTGGCATATAAATTAATTGCTTGATAGTTAGGTAAGTTTGGCGAGGGTTTTACGGGTAATGAGTAAGGATTACCTCTATGATAGTTTTCACACGGAACAATTTTTAGTGGACATTGAATGCTGTCTTTCAACCATTTTTGACCATTAATCATTAGAGCATATTCTCCAATTGTCATCCCGTGTAAAATCGGAATTGGGTGCATCCCCACAAAACTACTGTATTCTTTTTCTAAAATTGGACCGTCAACTATACCTCCATTTGGATTGGGTCTGTCTAATATTATAAGTTCAATATTATTTTCCGCACATGCTTCCATGATATAATGCAAGGATGAAATATAGGTGTAGAATCGAGCTCCTACATCTTGAATATCAAAAACGACAACTTCAATACCCTCTAGTTGTTCGACAGACGGTTTCTTATTGTTTCCATATAGAGATACAATGGGTAAACCTGTTTTAGTGTCTTTTCCGTCAATAATTAATTCTCCTGCATCTGCGGTTCCGCGAAACCCGTGCTCTGGAGCATAAATTTTAATGAGATCTATTTTTGTTTTTTGAGTAATATAGTCTACAATATGCAAATTTTTTTTACTCACAACGTCAATGTGTGATTCTGATACCGTATCAAAAACGGTGTGTATGGAATCATAGGAAATCATTCCTGTTTGATTGGTTACAATTCCAACCTTTTTATTTTTTAAAAGAGACAAATAACTTTTTACATTATCGGCGCCTGTCAAAAATTTTGTTGATTTGATTTTACTTTTTATAGTGGTTTCGGCAGGAATAGAATAATTGACTGATTTTGATGTTTTACAAGATACTATTGTTAAGAATACCATTATTATCAGGGGTAAATTTGGACTAAAAAATATTTTTTTGAATCCTATAGAAACTGGTATAAAAATCATGATATGGCTCAGCTGTAAATAATTAAATCTTCAAAACGTATTAGAAATAGCATCTAAAAATGTATTTTTGACAACAGAAATACACAAACTATCCAATTGAATTTAGAATATTTCATAGCCAAAAGGCTTATTTCGGTTGAAAGCCGTAAAAGTACTATTTCTACTCCTATAATAAAAATAGCAATTGCAGCAATTGCCATTGGAATGATTATGATGATTGTTTCGGTATCGACAGGTATTGGTTTGCAGCAAAAGATACGCGAAAAAGTAGCTGCTTTTAATGGTCATATTATTATTTCAAATTATGATGACAATCAATCTCAAGTAAGTGTCGAGCCCGTATCACTCAATCAAAGATTCTATCCTAAGTTTAATTCTGTTGAAGGAATTAATCATATTCAGGCTGTTGCCAGCAAAGCAGGCATTATTAGAACAGCTGCTGCTTTCGAAGGAATAATTTTTAAAGGTGTAGGAAAAGAATATCAGTGGATAAATGTAAGTGAGTACCTTGTTGCTGGAAAATTACCAGATGTGTCGCATGATTTAAATTCTCAAGTACTACTATCGAAATTTCTGGCAGATAGATTGAATTTAAAAGTTGGAGACAAGTTTAATACTTTTTTCATGAAAGATAAAAGTAATCAATTGCCCAACTTGAGAATTTTTCAAGTTACGGGGATTTACAATTCAGGATTTCAGGAATTCGACTCCGCGTACATCATAGGAGATATCCGTCATGTGCAGCGCATAAATAAATGGAAACCAAATCAAGTGGGTGCTTTTGAAGTTTTTATTGATGATTTTACTAAGATTAAAGAAATAGGAGAAGAAGTTTATTCTGAGACCAATTCTGCATTAGATACAAAAACTATTGTTGAGAAATATTACTACATTTTTGAATGGCTTCAGTTGTTTGATTTCAATATCTTAACCATACTAATTATAATGATTGTAGTTGCAACTATTAATATGGTAGTTGCTTTATTAGTGCTTATTTTAGAAAGAACCCAGATGATTGGAATCTTAAAAGCTTTGGGAGCGAACAATTGGTCTGTTCGAAAAATATTTCTCTATAATGCATTTTATTTAATAGTACGAGGGTTGTTTTGGGGGAATTTAATAGGTATTGGTTTAATTTTAATTCAACAGTATTTTGGTATTGTTAAGCTCAATCCGGAGAACTACTATGTTAGTGTAGCTCCAGTGGACTTGAATTGGTTGTATCTTCTAGGGCTAAATCTAGGGACTATCTTGATATGTCTGCTAGTTTTATTAATTCCATCCTACATCATAACTAAAATTTCTCCTGTCAAAGCAATTCGTTTTGATTAGTATAATTCTTAAGTTTAGTTTTCTAGAATTACATTAACTCCTAGATTTTTTAATTTTTCAGGATTGGTTCATTTTTTCTAAAATGATGTTGATTCTTGTTTTTCAACATTTTAAGAGACTTTTTCCGATTAAAATTTAATTTTGATGATTAATTTTTGCGATATTGATATAAAAAGATTAGATAAATATTTGTGGAATTATAAAAAGGGATTATCTTTGCAACCCGCAAAAGGGTTAAGAGTTCATAATAATATTGACAGTAAGTGATTTAGAAATAAAGTTCAAAAAAATATTTAAAAAAGCTTGTTATAAAGAAAAGAATTTATACTTTTGCACCCGCT
>Ga0315904_10011056_pt1 | contig 11575 bp, 7 predicted proteins | sample LakEriMetagenome_6_FD_203529 | JGI IMG/M metagenome (GOLD analysis project Ga0315904, IMG submission 203529) | Freshwater fungal communities from buoy surface, Lake Erie, Ohio, United States - Buoy 12 MA120 | ecosystem: Environmental > Aquatic > Freshwater > Lake | place: USA: Lake Erie, Ohio...
TGAAGCGCGCGGTGATGAGAATGTCTGCATTTGCTACGTCAGCATCGACCGAGTCGATCCACTGGCCGGAATGCACGATCGCGGTCACAAACTCCAATGGTATTTTGTATGATCCGGAGCCAAGCGCGGTGGGAGCACCGACCGTAACTCCGTCTTTGGCGAAGAAGTCGCGGGATCTCGGTTCGGAGCATCCGGTGAGTGCGAGGGCGCATAGCAGCAGTGCCGCTTTGGTGAAGGTTGCCATGTGATTGCGTCTGGGTTGGGTGCTGAAGGAGATTTGAGTCCGCGCTACGGATTACGGTGCCTTATCGCTCACAGTGGTTTCGATCCTGATTCCATTCGGGGTGATGGCTGCGAAGGTTTTTTCTTCTCCACCGGTCAGGTAGAAAGTCGAGGTCTCTCCCTTGGTGGGAATCGGTTCGTGGCCCTGTCTGCCGGGAGGGTTGGGTTTGCGGGTGTGAGGCTGCCATGCCTGCACGGTGATCCGTTCTCCTTTCGTGGCATCGTGACCCTTGGAAAGCTCCTCTACCTGAACCGTGATTGTATAGATCGTATCCTTGTGGATGCCCGGAGAGGTTTCGATTTTGGATTTCCCGACCTTGGTGGCCACTTCGATGACCTTGCCCCTGACGATCTGGGTGGCCCGCGTCTCTAGCGTTGCCGTGCTCTTGGGTGCCTTGGCAGCATGAATCTGACTCCCGCTGAGGAGGAGGGCCGAGGCGGCGAGGAAAGCGATGAGTCTCATGCCTGAGCGTTTGGGTTGGCGCAGAGTGCCGGGTAGATTGGATGCGGTGCGGGATTGAGGGAATCTTGAGAGTGGGCGGCGACGCATGCCGCCACGACGGGTTGGAGCCGACGCGTCGATCTGTGCAGGCAGGCACGGTGGATTTACGGTTTGCGAGCGTTGGCTGGTAGGCCTGAATTTCGGACTACCTGTTCTCGAAAAGTACAAGCGGTAGGCGCGGTAATGCCGGCCGCTGCGGTTGTTGCGTGATGCGCGTGGGATCAGCGCGGGAAGACGATGGCGGCTTTGGCGACGCGCGGTTGGACGGCCTGGAGTGCGTGGTCCGTGGAAGAAAAGAGTTGGTCGCCCGAGACCCGCTGGCGTTCGGCAGGGGAGCCGGTGGTGGGTTCGAACCAGACCTGGGCGCGGTTGTTGAGCTGGCCTCCTTTGAAGTAGGCGACGCCGCCGTAGTCCCATTCGAAGCCGTAGACGAGGAAGGGGCTACCGTTGCATTGTTCGGTGAGGGCGAGGCTGTCGCCCCGGCGGAGTCCAGAAGGCACCTGCCAGCCCGGGCCTTCCGGGATGACACGGTCGATTCGTTTCGGGAAAACGCCGGGTTTCCAGATGATCACGGCCATGCGTGGGCCGCCGGGATCGACGCGGGTAGCCTGTACGGTTTCTCCTTCGCCGATGGGATAATCGATTTCGACGGCGCCCCAATTGCCGAATTCCGCGGTGAGGTCTTCGATGGTGGTGGTGGCGGTGATGGGGCCGAGCCGTTCGCCGGGCACGACTTCCCGCGACGGCGCAGGGGAAGTGGCGTGTCCTGCTGGTGGGACGGTGGAGCAGGCGGTGAGAAGGTGGAGTGCCGCGGCCGTGGCCAGAGTGACCTTGAGGGATGGGCGCATGGGATCAGGGAAGGCTCAGTTCATCGGGAGAAAAGGAATGGGCCTGACCGAATCCGGCGACGTAGCGGATCGTGGTGATCGTGACCCTGAGGAGATCGAAATCACCGAGGGAGAACATCATGCGGCTGGCAGGCAGGCGGGCGAGGTACTGAGCGGCGGTGGATTCGTAGGATGGATGCGAGCGTTCCACGACTTCTGCGGTGCCCTGGAGCGAGACCCTTCCGAGCAGCAGGGGCTGCGGGCGGCCGTCGTCGGGTTCGTGCAGGAGCAGGGCGCAGGCGGGATTCGTGCCGAGTGCCTGACGGTGCGCGGAAAGCCTGCTGAGGTGAAGCAGCACCGCGCGGAAGTCGTGAGTGACGACCATGCCCGCCATGGCCACGACGGGTTGGCCGTCGGCCACCACGGCGAGCGCGCCGATCCGGGCGGAAGAAAGCAATTGCCGCAGCGAGTCAGGAACCATGGGTCAGGGTTCCGCGGGTTCCGGTGGTCCGCAAGCGGCCGGGGTCCTGCGGGATTGCCACACAGAAGTGTTTGCCGTGCGCGTCCGGGGCACGTAGTTTTGCGGCATGATTTCCTCAGCCTTCCAGATTCACGTACCCCGCCGCCGCTTCCTTTCGGTGCTGGCCGGAAGCGCGCTCGCCAGCCGACTGAGTGCGCAGCAGGATCGCACGGCCACCGTTTCCATTCTCAACACGACCGACCTGCACGGGCACATTCTGCCCACATCGACCTATGAAGGCGAAGGCAATCTTGGCGGGCTGGCCCGCTGTGTGACGCAGATCCGCAAGTGGCAGGCAGAGAATCCGCATCACATTCTGCTCGACATTGGCGACGTCTATCAGGGAACGCATGTGAGCCGGGCGTCTTCCGGCAACCTCATGATGGATCTGTTCAACCGCATGAAGTACGACGCCTGGGTGCTGGGGAATCACGAGTTCGACTGGGGCCTCGAAGCGGTGGCGCGCAATGTCTCGCTGTCGCAGCCGGCCGTGCTTGCCTGCAATGCCAAGGCCGGCGACAAGTGGACGAATGCGCTGAAGGACAAATCGAACCCGCTCTCGCGCATTCAGCCGTACCTGATCCGCGAATCAGGTGGCTTCCGCATTGGCATCATCGGCAGTGTGACGCCGGGCCTCCCGGCATGGCTTCATCCGGGACTGCTGCGGGAATTTTCCGCCGCCGATCCCCTGTCATCGGTCAAGTTTGCCATCCGGAAACTGAAGGCCGAGAAGGTCGATGCCATTGTGCTGGCGGCGCATTTTGGCATCAAGAGCATTGCGAATGGGGAAGCGCGGCCTGACGATTTTGCGAACCGCATTCATGAGATCACGCGGGAATGTCCGGAGATTGCGGTCGTCATTGCCGGTCACACGCACCGGGATATTGCCGATTTCAAGATCAACAACATTCCCTACACGCAGGCCAGCTACTTTGGCATTCACTGCGGACGCACCGACCTCGTTTTCGACCGTGAGACGCGGAAGCTCGTCGGCGTGAATGTGCGCACGGCGAGGATGGATCAGTCGGTGGCGCTCGATCCGATGATTGTGGCAGCTTCGCAGAAGGAGATTGATGCTTCCGAGGAGGAACTGAAGAAGCCCATTGGCGAACTCACGGCCACGCTGGCCTGCCGCAATCCGCAGCCGGGGACGGCGGCACCGTCGCTCAAGCTGATCACGAATGCGATCCGGCAGAGTCTGAAGCGGCGGAATGTGGAAGTCGACGGCGTGCTCCACGGACTTTTCCTCGATGAGAAGGACCTCGCGGCGGGGCCGAAGACGATTGCCGATGCGTGGGAAATCATCCCGTACGAGAACCGGTTGGCGACGGCCAGCCTGCGGGGAGCGGACATGCTGGCGGTCATGCAGGAAGTCCTGTCGGCCCCGTTTTCCACGCATGCGCTCGATGGGTTCCGGATTGCGACGGAAGGGGAAGGCCGCAGTCTCAAAGTGACTGGAGTCACGCTGGCCGACGGCGCGCCGCTTGATCCAGCCAAGCGTTACCGCATTGGTCTGAATGCCTTCGATGCGCAGTCGGGTGGACGTCGCTACGAACTCCTCGCCGAACTCGTGCAGCAGAGCGACGCTGAGCTTACTCTGCATGCGGTCGATTCCCGCGACGCCCTCATTGAATTCTTCACGGAGAAGAAATCGATCCGTCCGGAAGACCTCAGCTAGGGCGGCGGCGTCCGGCTTCTGAATGGATCCAGCGGGCGAAAGCGTCGGACTGCCTGCGTTCCTGCAGGCGGTGCGGCAGCAGACGGGACCACCATGGAAAGCGTGTGGGCGTGGCCAGTTGAAATTCCGGTGAGGCCGTGAGGGCGGCCACGACGGTGGCCACGTGGCCTCCACTGCGTCCCGGTGCATGGAGCCAGCGGGGCGATCCGAAGCGGGGCCACTGGGTAGCCAGCCAGAGGGCGCGTGCGGCGGTGTGGCTGGCCTCGTCGCCGGATAGCGGGAGCTTGCCGATGGCGGCGTCGAGTTTCCCGCGCAGGGCGGGCCAGTGCGGCAGTTCGAGGGTCAATCCATTGGCCTCCGGGAGCCAGAGGGCCCGTGCTGGCCAGCGCACCTTCCGCAGGACTTTTGCGGACGCGCCCGGGGCCTCCAGCCATGGCATGACGCCTGCCTGATGCAGGGCCTCCTCTTCCCTCACAAATGCCGCGGCGCTCTCGGGATCGGAGAGATCGTAATAGGCCGCCATGGTTCCGTCCCATGAGCGCGGTCCAGCGGCCGGGCGGGTCTGGAAGCAATCCTCCAGCTGCGGCAGGGTGACTCCGACGGCGAATTTCCTGATGGCCCGGAGGCGGCCGGCTTCCCCCATGGAGCGCACGAGGGCGGGGTTGCGTGCCAGCCGGACGAGGGCATCGGCGAGGGCGGATTCATCGCCGGGTGCTGTCAGCAGACCCGTTTCGCCATCGGCCACCTGTTCGGGAATCCCAGCCATGTGCGAACTGATGACTGGCATGCCGCTGAGCATGGCTTCCGTGATCACCGTGGGCAGCATGTCGCCTGCTCCGGCGGGATCGCGCACACAGGCCAGCACAAACGCATCGGCGGCCGCGAAGCCGCGCTTCATTTCCTCGAGCTGGACACTGCCGTGAAACCGCACGCAATCCGACAGCCCAAGCTCTCTGCATTGCTGTTCCAGCCGTTCCCGCCATGGACCATCTCCCATGAGATCGAGCCTGACATCCACTCCGGTGCCGCGGGCCATCGCGACGGCGGCCAGCAGATGGTGGAATCCCTTGAACTCGATGAGCCGTCCCACGCTGATGATCCGGAGCACGCCGGATTCCGGGGGAGGACGCGTCACGGCGGCGTAGCCTGCCGGATCAATGCCATTGTAGATCCGCACGGTCTTTCCCGCACTCTCCGGACAGCGGGCCTCGAGTTCCCGCTGCGCATCGTCGCACGGCGCAATGAGAAACGCCGCCTGTGTCGCCATTTCGCGCAGCAGGTCGGGCGAGCGCAGATCCACCATGAAATCCTGCGCCTGCGGCGTCAGCGAGAATCCGATGCCCGACAGCGCCTTCAGAAAAAGTGCACTGTAGGTCGCCTGATTCGCAAAGTGTCCATGCACATGCGTGATGCCGAGCCGTGGCAGCATGTCGGCAAAGTAGAGGGCATTGCGGCAGCGCCGGGCGGATTCGTCTCCTCCGCCGAAGCGGGCGGCGTAGTCGTCGACTATCGCGGCGGGCCAGCGTCCCTCGTCGCGCCAGCGGGCTTCCATGATTCTCCGCACGGCCGACGGTGGATTGTGCAGCACCGGAGCGCGCAGGGCATCGAGTCTGGCGTGCCGCAGATCCTGCACGGGAGGATTAACGGCGGCCACGGTCAGTTCCCAGCCGGCCGCTTCCAGTGCCAGCATCTCATTGTCCACGAACGTCTGCGACAGCACCGGCCAGCGGCTGAACAGATAGGCCAGCCGGGCCCGGCCGGCATGCACGGCAGTTTCTCTCGCGGACATCGTTTCTTTCCATGCCCGCCGCTCACCCCGGGCCGCAACGGAAAACTGCCACAAGGTCCGCCGGCTTCCGGCTAGCCGTACGCAGATGCGATGGCTCCGTCCGTGAACGCGTTCCGGACGTGCCGTGAGAACAGTTTCATCTTCCGGTAATCCCACATTCCCCATTACACTCATGAAACCGCACGCATCCTGTCAGGGATATTCGGCTCTCCAGCATGGCAGCCGCCGCAGCTTCCTCAAGGTCGGGGCGCTTGGCACCGCCGGGCTTACCATGGGCGACTTCTTCCGGCTGACGGCGCGCGCCGAGCAGAAGCATTACGAGAGCAAGGAAGGCCGCGCCCGCAGCGTCATTCACGTCACCCTCGGCGGTGGCATGGCCGCTCAGGAAAGCTGGGATCCGAAGCCCGACGCCCCGCTCGAATACCGCGGTCCCCTCGGCGTCGCCAAGACCATTGTGCCAGGCTTCGCCTTCAGTGAATCCCTCGCCCACATGGCGAAAATCGCGGACCGCATCACGGTGGTCCGCAGCATGACTGGCCGGGAAGCCGATCACGGGCGTGCCAGCTATACGATGTTCACGGGCTACCGCATGAGCCCGGCCGTCAAGCACCCGAGCATCGGCAGTGTGGTCTCGCATGAGTTCGGTCCGCGCAACGGCCTGCCGGCTTATGTTTCCGTGCCGGACTCGCGCGAGTACGGCGGCACGGGCTACCTCAGTGCCAAGTACGCCGCGTTCGGGGTCGGCAGCGATCCGGGGAGCGGCAAGTTTCAGGTGCGCGATCTGACATTGCCGCAGGGGATTGATGACGCCCGGCTGGCGGCCCGCAAGGACATGCGCTCGGCGGTCGAAGACCATTTCCGCAGTCTTGAAACGAATGCCGATGCGCTCGGGGCCATGGATGAATTCTATCAGCAGGCCTACACGCTCATCAGTGCACCGGAGGCCCGTGAAGCCTTCAACCTCGCCGCCGAAAAACCAGCCATGGTCGAACGCTACGGTAAATCGGCAGCCGGCATGCGGCTCCTGCTGGCGCGCCGTCTCGTCGAATCCGGCGTCCGCTTCGTCACGGTTTCCTATGATGGCTGGGACCACCATGCGGGGATTGCCGACAGCATGAAGCGCCAGCTTCCTCCGCTCGATCAGGCCCTTGCTGCCCTCATCGCGGACCTTGAAGACCGCGGACTCCTCGACAGCACGCTCATCATGGTCACCTCGGAATTCGGACGAACTCCCAAGATCAATGCCGGAGCCGGACGCGATCACTTCGCCCGCGTCTATTCCACCATGCTGGCCGGCGGCGGCATCACCCGCGGCCACTTCTTCGGAAGCACCGACGCCACGGCCACCGAACCCGACGAAAACCCTGTCACAGTCGAAGACCTCATGACCACGGTCTACCACCAACTCGGCATCGTCGCCGACAAGGAACTCATGGCGCCCGGCAACCGCCCCATGGAAATCGTCGACGGCGGCCGCCTCATCCGCCCGATCATCAGCTGAACGCTCCCCGTTTCATGAATTCCCGATGGTTGGCCGTGGCCGCAGCCCTCTCCGGCTTTGCCGCAGGCAGCGGATCCGTCCACGCGCAGGCGCCGCAGGCATGGCCCGTGATTCCCGGATTCACATCGCTCTGGCCCCGCGGCGCACAGGCAGGATCGACCGTGGAAATCGAGCTGACGGGTTCCCGTCTGGGCGATCCCCGCGGAGTTCTCGCGGTCACGACCGACCGCATCCGCTGCACAGGCATTCGTCCAGCGGAGCCGAAAGTGGATTCGCGCGGAAGACGCCGGGATGAACCCGAGAGCCGCGCCGTGGCAACTTTCGAAATTGCTGCGGATTGTCCACCCGGCCTCCATGGCATCCGTGTGCAGACCGCCGGGGGGCTTTCCGAACTCCGCCTCTTCGCCGTCGGGACCCTCCCGGAAATCATGGAAGCGGAAGACCGCGACGCCACCGCCGACAGCAATGGCACACCGGCCACCGCCGAATCCGTCGCCCTGCCATGCACGGTCAATGGGCAGCTCGCCCAGCTTGCCACTGGCATGGAATCGGACTGCTTCCGCTTCACTCTTCGTCAGGGCGAACTGTGCACGGCGGAACTCGCGGCGGCCCGCCTCGCCAGTCAGGAACGCGAAGACGGTTTCGAGGCTTCCCTCAGCATCACCGGACCGAACGGAGAAACGATCGCTTCCGCCGCGGCCACTTCCTTCCTGCTCACCGATCCCTTTGTCAGTTTCGTGGCTCCCACCGAAGGCCAGTACACGGTCACGGTCGCGGCCGCGCTCCCACCCGAGGGCAATCGCCGGGTCCCATGGCGACTGAGTCTTGCCTCGGCACGGCGTCCAACCGCAGTTTACCCTCCGGGTGGCCGTCCGGGCGAATCCCTGACGGTTTCGCTCGTTGGTCTTCCCTCAGGCGCGGACACCACGGCGACGGTCACCCTGCCGCAGACACCGGGCGATTTCGCGTTTTTCGCCGACGCGCATACGGTCACGCCGAACCTGCTCCGTGTGCTTGCGGGACCGTCGTTTGCGGAACAGGAACCGAACGATGACATGGAGAACGCGACGATTGTTCCGGACGGCACGGGTCTTGCGCTGGCACTTCACGGCATCATTGGGGCACCGGGCGACAGCGATGTCTTCCGCTTCACGGCAAAGAAGGACGCACGCTTCAACATCCGGGTGTTTTCTCAGGCTCTCGGTTCGCCGGCTGACCTCCGGATTTCCATCTCCCGGAGGTCCGGTGGATCCACGGAACGAAGCGACGACGCCGGAGAGGAAGCGCTCGGTCTCATTGATACCGGCACGATCCGCGAGAAGCTCGATCCTGCGCTCACATGGAAGGCTCCGGCGGATGGCGAATACTTTCTGACCATCACGGACAGCCGCCGCCTTGGCGCTCCGGACTTCGTGTACCGCATCGAATGCACCACGCCGGATCAGGCCTTGCTCACGAGCCTTGCCTACCCTGACAACAATACGCGCACGGCCCGCAGCACCATCAGCCTCGGCAAAGGCAACCGCCTCCTTGCCACCGTGACGACCCGGCCGGCCCCGGGAGCGGAACCCGAGGGTACATGGGAACTCGTTGCCGAAGGACTGCCGGAAGGCGTCCGCATGCTCGCGGATCCATTTCCTTCTGCGGAGCGGCGCATTCCCGTGATCTTCGAGGCTTCGGGCGATGCTGCGGTCACGGCGGCCCGGGTCCGCCTGCTGGCGCGGCCAAAGGACGGACAGATTCCCGCCGGAGCCGATTTCCGTCAGACGATTCCCCTGCTGCTGCAGGGAAATGATCCCCTGAGCCAGGTCGTGCAGCCCTGTCTGGCGGTCGCCGTGACGGAAGTTCTCCCGTTTTCGCTGGAGGTTTCGGCTCCCTCGGCAGCCCTTGCCCGCGATGGGGAACTGGAACTCGAAATTTCGCTGAAGCGCCAGGAGGGTTTCACGCAGCCCATCGATGTCTTTCTCGAGCAACCTCCCCGCGGCGTCATCGGTCAGCAGGGCGTCACCCTCAAGGACAATGATGCCCGCGCCACTTTCCGGCTGAGCGCCCGCAGCGATGCCCCGCCGGGTTCCCACCAGATCTCGCTCACGGCCCGGAACCGCGAAGGCGACAACCGCAGCGGGGCCGGACGCATGTGGACGGCTTCGCCGCAGGTTCCCCTCGAAGTCAGCGATCCATGGCTGCGCGTCAAATTCGCCCGCGCCAGAGTCGAACAGGGTCAGCGCACTCCCATCACAGGCACCATTGAAAAACTCCGCGGTCTCCCTGGACAGACTTCGGCCGCACTCCTCCGGCTCCCCCGCGGGGTCTCCCTCGTCTCGCCTGTCTCCATTTCGGAATCGGGCACGGTCGCTTTCACCATCGAATCGGCACCCGATGCCCTCGTCGGCAGCTACAGCGGCATCGCCTGCGAACTCACCACCAGCGTCAACGGCCAAACCCTCAAACAGATCGCCGGATACGCATCCCTCCGCATCGATCCAGCCCGCGTCGCCCCATGAAATCCATCACGCTGACCGCCGCCCTGCTCGCCTGCATGCCCTGCGCCATCGCCGGCCTCTCGGTCTTTCCGAATCCCATCGTGCTCTCGGGCAAGGACACACGTCAGTCGCTCGTCGTGCAATGGTCGGCGTCGCCCGGTGCTCCGGCGCGCGACCTCACCGGAGAGGCGGTTCTGTCTGTTACGGAGCCATCGCTGGTGGTCCCGGAAAACGGCGTGCTGCGCGCCCTCGCGGACGGGGCGACGACCCTGACTGTTTCGGCGCAGGGCGAATCGGTCACGGTGCCGGTCGAGGTGCGTGGCACGGCGGACGCGCGGGCGGTTTCCTTCCGTCTCGATGTCCTGCCGGTCTTCCTCCGGGCGGGCTGCAATTCCGGATCGTGTCACGGGGCCGGACGTGGCCAGGATGGATTCCGGCTTTCGTTGTTCGGCTTCGATCCGGCGGGCGATTACTTCCGGCTCACCCAGGAACTCATCGGTCGACGCCTCAATTTCGCGTCGCCGGAGAAATCCCTGCTTCTCGAAAAGGCGACGGGTGCGGTCGCGCACACTGGTGGCGAATGCTTCAAGCCGGATAGTCCGCTCTATGCCACGATTCACCAATGGATCGCCAACGGGGCTCCGGACGACCCGCCGGAAACACCCACGGTCACCGGCATCCGCATGCTGCCGCCGCGCATTCTGCTCAAGGCTTCCGCGGCCCAGCACCCCAGCCACCGCACGGTGGTCATGGCCGATTATTCGGATGGCTCCAGCCGCGATGTCACGAGGCTCGCTCTCTTTCTTTCCAATAACGAAGCGTCTGCCACCATCAGCCGAGATGGTGTCCTCACGGCGACCAACAGCGGCGGCGCATGGGTCTTCGGCCGATTCGATAAATTCACGGCGGGTTCGGAAATCATCGTGCTCCCGGAATCGGACGACTTCACATGGCCGGAAGCCGTCACCCCGGTCAATTTCATCGACGAAGCGGTCTTTGCGCGGCTGCGGCAGTTTCAGATTCCTCCGTCGCTGCCTGCGGACGACGCCACCTTCCTCCGCCGACTCCGTCTTGATCTGACGGGCCTGCCGCCTTCGCCGGAAGAACTCGCGGCCTTCACGGCGGATCCTGCGCCGGACAAACGCGATGCTCTCATCGACAAACTGCTGGCCTCGCCGGAATTCACGGACGTCTGGACCATGAAGTGGGCGGAAATCCTTCAGATCCGCGCGAACAGCAATAACAACATCGACACCGGACGTCCGCGCCGGGCCGCCTACAAATACTATCAGTGGCTCCGCAGCCAGATTGCAGCCAACCGCCCGTTCCATGAGGTCGTCCGCGATCTCATCCGCGGTGAAGGCAGCAATCTCGCCAACCCGACCGCGAATTTCTACACGACGGCCTTCGGGAATCCCCGCAAGCCCATGGAACGCGCGGAGGATACGGCTCAATTGTTCCTTGGCACCCGCATCCAGTGCGCCCAGTGCCATCATCATCCATTCGACCGCTGGACCATGGATGACTACTATGGCTTCACGGCCTTCTTCAGCGGAATCTCGCAGAAACGCGGCGCAGCTCCCACGGAAGTCCACGTCTTCTGCCAGCCGGAAAAGCACACTGCCGAACATCCCGTCGATGGACGTCAGGTGAAACCACGCTTCCTCGGCGGCGGCGAACCCGACCTCGCCGGACGCGATCCCCGGCACTTCCTCGCCGACTGGCTCACCAGCCCGGAAAACAAACCCTTCGCCCGCACCCTCGCCAACCGCGCATGGTCCCACTTCTTCGGCCGCGGCATCATCGAACCAGTCGACGACGGACGACTCTCCAATCCGCCCAGCAATGAGGAATTGCTCGCCGCGCTCGCCGGGCACCTCACCGCTTCCCAATTCAATATCCGCTCGCTCATCCGCGAAATCTGCCGCAGCCGCAGCTACCAGCTGAGCAGTTCCACGTCACCAGCCAATGCGGCCGACGACCGCTATTTCTC
>Ga0315904_10011057_pt1 | contig 11575 bp, 10 predicted proteins | sample LakEriMetagenome_6_FD_203529 | JGI IMG/M metagenome (GOLD analysis project Ga0315904, IMG submission 203529) | Freshwater fungal communities from buoy surface, Lake Erie, Ohio, United States - Buoy 12 MA120 | ecosystem: Environmental > Aquatic > Freshwater > Lake | place: USA: Lake Erie, Ohio...
GTGGGGGCCGGTTTAAATTACCCCTGGGGTTGGGGTTGGGGGTGGGGGGGGGGGTTGGGGTAGGGGCAGCCTTGAGAGTGTTGAGTATGGAGTATCGAGCATAGGGTGGGGCAGACGTTTCAGGTGGTGGGTGACGGCCTCGGGTGGCAGGTGGCGGGGATCATTGCTCAAAGGGAAACCGGAGACCGGATGGTTAGCTGGGGGCATTATTATCCGCAGCATCCTTCCCGGTTTCCGGTCTCCCCTTGTGACCGCGCCTTTCCAACCCCCACCCCTATCCCTACCCCTATCCCTACCCCTTCTCTATTGTTTCCGCCCTCGTCCTCCGCCAAGGTAACCTGATTGGCAGTCATCGGCCCCATCGGTCATCTGTCATCCGTCATCTGCCATCTTCCGCTCACCTTGTCCCTCCGCTGCCTCATCACCGCCGGTCCCACGCGCGAGTTCTTCGACCCGGTCCGCTTCCTCAGCAACCCGTCGACGGGCAAGATGGGCTTCGCCTTGGCGGCCGCCGCGAAAGAGGCCGGCTGGTCGGTCGATCTGGTGGCCGGTCCGGTTTCCCTGCCGGAGCCTGCCGGCGTGATGGTGTATCCGGTCGTCACCGCCGCCGAGATGCGCCGCCAGACCGACGCGCTGTTCGGTCCGTGCGACGTCCTGATCATGACGGCGGCGGTCAGCGACTGGCGTCCGAAGACGACCGCCGCCCAGAAACTGAAGAAAGACGGGCAGGGGATGACCGTCGAACTCGAGCCCGTGCCGGACATCGTCTCGGCCCTGGCCGAGGAGCGCCGCGCCGACCAGTTCCTCGTGGGCTTCGCCGCCGAGACGGAGAACATCGAGGCCCACGCCCTCGACAAGCTCGAGCGCAAGGGGCTCGACCTGATCGCCGCCAATTCCGTAGCCGGACCCGAGGGCGCGTTCGGTTCCGACGAGAACAAGCTCATCCTGCTCGGGCGAGACGGCTTCCGCGAAGTGATCGGTCCGGCATCGAAGGCCGCCGTAGCCCGCCAGCTCATCGCCGTGATCGCCCGCCTCGTCGCGGCGCGCGCCGCCTGACCATGGGCCGCCGCCGCTTCAGTCCCCTCGACCGCGTGCTGGGCCGCATCGACGACCTCGACGCGCAGAACCTCGCCATCCTCGCCCGTCGCCTCGAGCGCGAGCGCGACCTCATGGAGACGGTCCTGGACACCCTGCGCGAGGGCGTGATCGTGCTTTCGCACGACGGCGCCATCGAATACGCCAACGCCTCCGCCGTGCGTCTCCTCGGCGTCAGTCCCGCCGACGTCACCGGCGCCGAGCTGCGACGCGTCTCGCCCGACATCGCCCAGGCGCTCGACCTTCCCGAGACCGTGGGCGCCCTCTCGCGCGAACTCGAGGTGCGTTATCCTGAGCCGCGGCTGTTGAGCCTCCACCTCGCGCGCGTCGGCGAGCAGGGCGGTGCCGAGCGCAGCCGCCGCGTGGCCGTCCTCAGCGACGTCACCAAGGAGCGCGTCCAGACCGAGGACCGCGTCGAGAGCGAACGCATCGACTCCATCGTCTCCCTCGCCGCCGGCGTCGCCCACGAGGTCGGCAATCCTCTCAACGCGATCGGCATCCATCTCCAGCTGCTGCAGCGCGAGGCCGCCAAACTGGGCGATGCGCCGGCCGCGGAGAAGGTCCGCAAGGCCGCCGAGGTCTGTCAAGGGGAGATCAAGCGGCTCGACGGCATCGTGCGCGATTTCCTCGGGGCCGTCCGCCAGACGCCGCCGCACCTGGCCGACACCGACCTGGTCGCCGTCGTCGCCGAGGCCACCGGCCTGCTGCGCGAACAGATGGAGCAGCTCGGCGTGCGCGTCTCGCTCGACGTCCCGGGCGAGCTTCCGCTCATCCTCGGCGACCGCAACCAGATCAAGCAGGCGCTCTTCAACGTGATGAAGAACGCCCTCGAGGCCATGGACCGCGGCGGCGACATCCATGTGAAGCTTTCGTCCGATGACGAGTGGGTCGTGCTTGCGATCCGCGACACGGGGGTGGGTATCCCCGCCGACAAGCTGACGCGCATCTTCGACGCCTATTACACCACCAAGGCCTCCGGCGGCGGCATCGGCATGCTGATTCTCCTGCGCATCCTCCGCGCCCACGGCGGCACGGTCGACATCCAGAGCACTCCGGACGTCGGCACGACCGTCATCCTGCGTTTCCCGCTGAAACACCGCCGGGTGCGCACCTTGGAGGCCCCGAAGCCTTGAAACCCGCCCGCTTTTCCGTTGTCATAATCTCATCCCCATGAAATCCCTCGCCCTCTGCCTGCTCGTCCTCCCCGCTTTCGTCCTGGCCCAGGACAAGGAGCTGCCGCTCGAGCTGCCGAAGTCCGTCGCGCTCGGCACGCCGCGCCCGGTGAAGATCAGCAACCTCGAGCCGGTCTCCTCCGCTCCGCGCCAGCTCCCCAAGGTGCCCGCCGCCGCGGTCAACCTCGCCAAAGGCTGCAACGTGACCTCCAGCGCCCGCGAGGCCGCGGCCGGCGATTTCTCCTACCTCACCGACGGTGACAAGGGCGGCGAAGAGGGCTTCGAGGTCGAACTGCCCCGCGGCCATCATTGGGTCCAGGTCGACCTCGGCAAGCAGGCCGAGATCAGCGCCATCGCCGTCTGGCACTTCCACCGCGAGCGCCGCGTCTATTTCAACGTGGTCGTCCAGATCTCCGACGACGCCTCCTTCAAGAGCGGCGTCACCACCGTCTACAACAACGACGCCGAGGGCGAACTGGGCCTGGGCAAGGGCAAGGACTTCTGCTACTACGAGTCCAACGAAGGCCGCGTGATCCCGGTCGCCGCCGTCAAGGGCCGCTACGTCCGCTTCCACTCCAAGGGCAATTCGGCCGGACCTTCGAACGACTACATCGAAGCCGAGGTCTGGGGAGTCCCGGCCAAGTAATCCCGGACTTTGCTTGAATCGGACAGGCTTGCCCGCACCTTGGAGGCGTGAAGGTCATCCGAGCCAAGTCCGCGGGTTTCTGCTGGGGCGTCGAGCGCGCCATCGACATCGCTCGCGAGTATGCGCACAAGGGCCGGCACCCTGTCTACACCGATGGTCCGTTGATCCATAACCGCCAGATGATGGAGGTCCTCACCGCCGAAGGCATCCGCGAGGTCGGCGATTATCGCAGTGAGGCCAAGCTCGACGTCTCGAAGTCGGCCGAGCCCGCCGCCGTGATGGTCGTGCGCGCCCATGGCATCTCTCCGGAGCGCCGCGATTACCTGAAGTCGCTCGGGATGGAATTCCGCGACGCCACCTGCCCCGACGTCGGCATCATCGCCGGCAAGGTCCGCCTGCACGCGCGCAAGGGCTACGCGACCGTCATCTTCGGCGACCCCAAGCACCCCGAGGTCATCGGCCTGCTCGGCTACGCCGAGGGCAGGGGGCATGTGATCACCTCGCCGGCCGAGATCGCCGCGCTGCCCGACCTCGGGGCGCAGGTCTGCATGGTCTCGCAGTCGACCATGTTCACGGACGAGTTCGAGCAGCTGGCCGCCTTGCTCAAGGCCCGCTTCCCGGCGACGCTGGTCTTCGACACCATCTGCGGCGCCACCAAGGACCGCCAGGCCGACATCCTCGAGCTGAAGCGGCAGGGCTGCCAGGCGATCGTCGTCATCGGCGGCCGCCACTCGGCCAACACCGTGAAACTCGCCAGACTCGTCGAGATCCAGGGCCTGCCCTGTTTTCATGTGGAGACCGCGGCCGAACTCGACTTCGCGGCGCTCGCCCGTTTCGGCGCCGTCGGCGTGACCGCCGGCGCCTCGACCCCGGCCTTCCTGATCGACGAAGTCTGCGTCCGCTTGGAAAAGTCCGCCTGAGGGCCTTCAGGGGCCCTGCCGGGGTTACAATGGACGCCTGAAATTATCACGCCGCCGCGCCGAGCCGACTTGCAGGAAGCCGCCCGGCGGGTAAGGTGAGGTCAACATGTCTCCCGCCATCTCCATCCTCCTCTTCGTCCTCCTCGCCGTCGTCGGGGTGCTCGTGATCGCCGCCATCTGGGGCGTCAGCATCTACAACGGCCTCGTCGCCTTGCGCAACGCCTGCAAGAACGCCTTCGCCCAGGTGGATGTCCAGCTCAAGCGCCGTCATGACCTGATCCCGAACCTCGTCGAGACCGCCAAGGGCTACATGGCCCATGAGAGCGGCACCCTCACCGCGGTCATCGAGGCCCGCGCCAAGGCCACCCAGGCCAACGTGCGTTTCGCCGGCAACCCCAACGACCCCGCCGCCATGCGCGACCTCAGCCAGGCCGAAGCCGGCCTGAGCGGAGCCCTCGGCCGCCTGATGGTCGTGGCCGAACAGTATCCCCAGCTCAAGGCCGACGCCACCATGCGCAGCCTCATGGAGGAGCTGACCTCGACCGAGAACCGGATCGCGTTCTCACGCCAGGCCTTCAACGACGCCGTCCTGCGCTACAACAACGGCCGCGAGGTCTTCCCGCAGGTCTTCATCGCGAACGCCTTCGGCTTCCAGGCCGGCGAGTTCTTCAAGATCGAGGATCCGGCCGAGAAGGCCGCCCCGAAGGTCTCGTTCTGAGCGCTGACCACGGCCCATGGCCGGCACGATGAATTTCTTCCGGGCCCAGGATGAGGCCCGCGGACGCACGACCAAGCTGGTCGCGCTCCTCACGTTGGCGATCGTGGTGCTCGCAGGCACGCTCTACGTCCTCGCCGTGTTGGGGCAGCATAAGCTGAGCCGCGGCCGGGAGATCGACTGGTTCCAGGGCGACGTGTTCTTCTGGACCGCGGGCGTCGCCCTCATCGTCATCATCGGCGGCAGCCTGATGCGTATCGCCGAACTGTCCAAAGGCGGCGGTACGATCGCGATCCGCCTCGGCGGCCGGTTGGTCAGCGGCGTCACCAAGGACCTCGCCGAGCGTCGCTACCTCAACGTCGTCCAGGAGATGGCGCTGGCCTCCGGCCTGCCGGTGCCGCTGTGCTTCGTCATCGACGGCGACGAGACCATCAACGCCTTCGCCGCGGGCAACACGCCGCAGGACGCCGCGGTGGGCGTCACGCGCGGCGCCTTGCGTAACCTGACCCGCGACGAGCTCCAGGGCGTCATCGCCCACGAGTTCAGCCACATCGGCAACGGGGACATGAAGATCAACCTGCGCATCATCGGGACCGTCGCCGGCCTGACCGCGCTCGCGCAGCTGGGTTACATCCTGATCCGCGTCGGCTTGAATTCCGGATCAAGCCGCAAGAACAACGCCTTGCCGCTGGCCGTCGCGGGCCTGGTGGTCGTCCTCGTCGGGCTCGGGGGCGTCTTCTTCGCCCGCCTCATCCAGGCCTCGGTCTCGCGTCAGCGCGAGTATCTCGCCGACGCTTCCGCCGTCCAGTTCACCCGCAATCCGCTCGGCCTCGCCTCGGCCCTCCGCAAGGTCGCCGGGCTCTCCGGCGCGCGCCGCGAAGCCTCTTCCGCCGAACTCGAAGCCCAGCACATGTTCTTCGCGGGCTCGGCCGGCTTCCTCGAATCGCTCTTCTCCTCCCACCCGCCGATCGCCGAGCGCATCCGCCGCGTCGACCCGTCGTTCGACGGTCATATTACGGACGTAAAACCCGTCCCCGTGACGGCCGACGACGAGCCGGTCTCCGGTCTCAGCGGGCGCGCCGTCGCGCCGCCGCCGCCGCTGCCGACTCCGGCGCGGGCGGTGCCGACGGACCTGCAGATCCAGGATTCGGTCGGCTTCCGCGGCGTGATCCCGGGTGCCTTGCGGGAGGCTTCCGAAGACCCGGTGAGCGCGATGGCCGTCGTGCTCGGGCTCATCCTCCGCCATGATCCGGCGCAGCGTGCCGCCCAGCTGGCCCAGGCCGAACCCCTCGCCGGAGGCGAAGTAGTCAAGGAAGCCCGTCGCCTCGACGCGATGTTGCGCGCGGTCCCGGCCGGCTCCCGCGTGGCCTTGCTCGATCTTTCCATGCCTGCCTTGCGTCAGCTCTCACCGGCCCAGGTCGCGGCCTTCCGCACGGCCCTGGAACGCGCCGGTTACGAGGCCGAAGACGGCCTGATCGTCCTGCTCATCCAGGCGTCGATGCGCCGTTATCTTTCGACCGAGAAGAATCCGCCGAGCCGGCCGGGCGATCTCGCCGCCGCCTGCGGGCTGGTGCTCTCCGCGGTCGTGCAGACCTCCGGCGAGGATCCCGCGGCGCAGGGCCGGGCCTATGTGCTCGGCGTCGGCGTGCTGGGCGTCGCCGGCGTGTCGCCGACGATGGTCCCGCCGGCTTCGGTGGACCTCGCCAAGGTCGACGAAGCCTTGGCCGTCATCGCCGGACAGAGCGTGCCGGCCCGCCGTCAGTTCGTCCGCGCCATCGGCGCGGCCATGCTGCACGACGGGCGCGCCGAGCCCGCCGAAGTCGAGATCGTCCGCGCCGTCGCCGATTCGCTCGGCATCAGCTTCGCGACGGGACTGAAGGCCTGATCCGCGGCTTCGCCGCGGACGCATGAGAGGTTTTCCCTGTTATGTTGCTTAGGTAGGGCGGGCTCTCCGAGCCCGCCGTCTGTTAAAAACAAAAGGACGGCTCGGAGAGCCGTCCCTACCTTGACGGCTTCGCCGTCCTTTACGCGATCAGCGACTCGCCGGTCATCTCCGCCGGCTTCGGCAGGCCCATGAGGGCGAGCAAGGTCGGGGCGACGTCGGCCAGGCGGCCGGTGGGGCGGGTCTTCAGGTTCTTGCAGCCGGCGCCGTAGAGGACGACCTCGACGGGGCTGAGCGTGTGACGCGTGTGGGCGCAGTTCTCTTCCGGTTCCCACATCTGGTCGGCGTTGCCATGGTCGGCCGTGACGAGGGCCTTGCCGCCGACCTGGTCGATGGCGGCGAGCAGGACGCCGAGGCCGCTGTCGACCGCTTCGCAGGCCTTGCAGACCGCGGCGAGGTCGCCGGTGTGGCCGACCATGTCCGGGTTGGCGTAGTTGACGACGATGAGTCCGTACTTGCCGGAAAGAATCGCGGCCTTGGCCATCTCGGTCACGTGCGCAGCCGACATCTCGGGCTTCTGGTTGTAGGTGGAGACTTCCTTCGGGCTCTGCGCCATGCCGCGCTCTTCGCCGGCGAAGGCTTCCTCGCGGTAGTCGTTGAAGAAGAACGTCACGTGCGGGAACTTCTCGGTTTCCGCGGTGCGATACTGCGGGATGCCCTGCTTGGCGACCCATTCGCCGAGGATGTTCACCATCTTGGCGGGCTTGTCGAAGACCACGTTGGGGCAGAGGCCCTTCTCGTAGTTGGTCAGCGTGGCGTAGAAGATCTTGAGCAGCTTGGTACGAGGGAAGCCCTTGAATTCCGGGTCGATGAACGCGCGGGTGATCTCGCGCGGACGGTCGCCGCGGAAGTTGAAGAACAGCACGGAGTCGCCGTCCTGGATGAACGCCGTGCCCTTGATGCGGGTGGCCGGGACGAATTCGTCGCCGACGGTGTTGGCGTCGGTCGGCTTGTCGTAATAGGCTTGCACGGCCTCGGCGGCCGAGGCGGCCTCGGGGGCGGGGGCGCCAGTGAGGGCGTCGTAGGCGGTCTTCACGCGTTCCCAGCGGTTGTCGCGGTCCATGGCCCAGAAGCGGCCGGCGACGCTGGCGACCTTGCCGACGCCGATCTTCACGAGCTCGGCTTCGAGCTGCCTGAGGTAGCCGAGGCCCGAGGTGGGCGGGCTGTCGCGGCCGTCCATGAAGGCGTGGACGAAGACCTTGGTGAGGCCTTCTTCCTTCAGCAGGCGGAGGAGGGCGTAGAGGTGGGGCAGGGTGGAGTGCACGCCCGCTTCGGAGCACAGGCCCATCAGGTGGACCGCGCCGCCGGTGGCCTTGACGTTCTCGACGAGGCCACGGAAGGCCTTGATCTGGCGCATGGCCTTCGGATCGGTGAGGCCCTTGTCGATGCGGACGATTTCCTGGTCGACGATGCGGCCGGCGCCGATGTTCTGGTGGCCGACCTCGGAATTGCCCATGATGCCGACCGGCAGGCCGACGTCGAGGCCGTGGGCCATGATCTCGGTGCGAGGCCAGTCCTTGGTCAGGCCGCGCGAGACCGGGAGGTTCGCCAGCTTCACGGCGTTGAACTTGTCATGCTTGGGGTCGTGGTTTTCGCCCCAACCGTCGCGGATCACCAGAAGTACGGGTTTCATAAATGGATAGGGGGATGAGATAGGGTGATTTAGGGGAAGGAGGCAAGGCGGAGGGAAAGGGAATCAGAGAGGGCTATGGCCAGGGCCCGGGCTAGGGCTAGTGACCGCAGTCGCATGGCTGGCCCTAGCTCTGTCCCCGGCCCTAGCCCTGCATTGCGCTTTTCCGCCTTTGCACATAAATCGAGCCATGCCCCGCATCCTCCTCGCTCTGCTCGGAACGGCCTTTTGCGCCGTCGCTTCGGCCGCCTCGGTCGAGAAGCTGACCATCGACGGCAAGGCGGTGACGGTGAAGGTCCCCGCGCAGGCCGCTCCGGGCAAGCCTTGGCTCTGGGTCGGCGAGTTCGGCGGCCACCTGAAGAAGCTCGAGGACGGGCTGGTCGAGAAAGGCTGGCACGTCGTCTATGTCGGCGTGAGCAACCAGTTCGGTTCCGCCCGCGCGATGGCGACCTGGGAGAAGGTCTACGCCGACCTCCGCGAAAAGCGCGGCCTCTCCGCCAAGCCGGCCCTCCTCGGCATCTCGCGTGGCGGACTTTACGTGAACGCCTGGACGCGCCTGCATCCGGATCGCGTCAGCGTGCTCTACCTCGACAACGCCGTATGCGACATCCGCTCCTGGCCGGGCGGCGTGGCCCTCACGCACCAGGGCAAGGGCAGCCCGAAGGACTGGGCCTTGTACAAGACCGAGTTCGGTTATGCGAACGACGACGAAGCCAAGGCCAAGTCGCTGCAGCCCGCCGAAGGCCTGCTCCCGGCCATCAAGGCCGGCGTGTTCCTGATCTCTTGTCACGGCACCGCCGACAAGACCGTGCCGTTCGAAGATAATGCCGCGCACGTCATCAAGCTCTGGCAGGACAACGGCGGACGCCTCAAAGTTTTCCCCAAGGAAGGCGGCGACCATCATCCCCACGGCCTGCCCGATTCCGCCCCGTTGATCGAGGTGCTGGCCGCGGAGGTGAAATGAAGGTAGGGCTGACCACCGTTGGTCAGCCGCGGTTGAGCGAGGGCGCTCAACCCTAGCCAATAAGGCAGAATGATGCCTCGTGCCGAGCTCGGTCGGCACGATTGAGATTCGCTGCGAAGATGCCTGCCTCAAGCGGGCAGGATGATTTCGAGCTTTGCGCCGCCTTCGGGCGAAGATCCTTTGTGGAAAGACCAGCCGCATGCTTTGCAGACCCTTTCCACCAGGGTCAGCCCGATGCCATTTCCGCCGCGTGCATAAGAGGAGGGATTCTCAGGAAGCCCAGGACCATCGTCTGTGAAGGCAATAGAGATCGATTGGTCTTGGCGTCTGACCGTGATCTCCAGCTTGCCTTCACCCACATGGAGGTAGGCGTTTCCGATCAGATTGTGACACAGGATCGACAGGGCTTCGCTGTTGATCCTGACCATGGTGGGCGAAGGATAGACGAGGTTTACGGCCAAGGACGCTCGAGGATTGAGCGCGCGAATCTCCTCAGCGACGCCATGGACCAACTCGCCGACATCAGTCGCTTCCGGGTCAACCGGCGGGGTCCTGTCGCGCGCCAGCAAAAGGAAAGTCCGGACGAGACGCTCCATTCGGTGCGCGGACCGACGCAGACGTTCCCGGACTTGATCGTGATTGGCTCCCCTCTCGGCCGGAGTCCCTAGGATATCCAAGGCCGTCGTAAGCGTGGCGATCGGCGTCCGCAGTTCGTGGCTGCAGTCCGAGAGGAAGCGACGTTCTCTTGCCAACATCTCTTCTAGCCGAGACCGGTAATCGTCCAAAGCCGCCGCCAGCTGTCCGATCTCGTCCTTCGGGAAATCGGCGTGAAACCTGGCTCCCGAGGTCGCGGCGTCTTCTCGGACCACGCGTCCAGTAAGGCGACGAAGCGGTTTGAGCGTCCATCTTGTGATCAGCTCGCTGACGCCCAGCGCGACCAGGAAGAGGCCGGCGCTGAGGAAGATCAGCTTATGAATCGCCGCGTCCGTGGCCCCTTCGCTGACCTCTTGGGTGCTTAGGTCTGCGAGCACGAAAACCGGTCTGCCGGGGGCGCCCCCGGATCCGATCCATAGCCTGTATTCTCGTTCGTATCCAAGGACGAACCAGAGTCTCAGCCGGTCGACGAATCCCCTCACTAGAATGCTTTGGGTAAGGTCATCGTTGGCGAAAATCTCATAAGTCCCGGGGGCCGCCGGTATATCGCGGAGATTCATCTTCGAACGGAGGAAATCGGCGTCGGGGTGAGCGGAGACGCCGGCAGGTAAAAGTCCCGGACTACCGCCATCTGCGACGCCCTTGGCGGCGGCGACGAAATAGGCATCGTGTAGGGCGTCCTCCGCATCCAGCAGGATGATCCAGCCTATGCCAGCGAACAAGAGCGTGACCAGGCCAGTCAAGCAAGTGATCAACAGCCTGATTCTGGTGCCGATGCTGAGGCGAATCATTCGGAGCGTGATGGGTCGCCCAGGATCTGGAAGCCGACTCCCCGGTGGGTATGTAGCATGGGCGGAGAGCCTGGGGGGTCGATTGTCGCCCTCAGGTGGGCGATGTGCGTGCGCAGGGAATCGCTTCCGGGGGGCTCATCACCCCATAGGTGCGATTCAAGTTCGGAGCGCAGGACGATGGCCGGAGAGCGCTGCATCAGTTTCTGCAGAATCAGGAACCCCATGTTGGTCAAGGTAAGTCGACGTGTCCCCCGGTATGCTTCGCGCGTGGAGGTCTGGAGCCTCAGGTCTCCGACTAGTAATATTTCCGCCAGCACCCGGCTGCTTCCGGAGGCACGGCGGATGATGGCCTGCAGCCGCGCCACTAGTTCAGCGGGCGCGAAGGGTTTGATCAGGTAGTCGTCGGCGCCGGCTTGGAAGCCTCGGAGTCGGTCTTCCAGGGCGTCCGCCGCGGTCAGGATCAGCACGGGAAGGGAAGGGGCGATGCTGGCGCGCACACGCGCGCACAACTCCAGACCCCCTAGTCCGGGCAGGTTCAGGTCGAACACTCCTGCGGAGAACTTCCCTTCGATCAGCTTATGGATTGCCAACGCACCGTTCGGGGCATGGTCGACCGCCCAGCCTTGACCCTCCAGATAATCCTGGATGTTGGCCGCCAGGTCGGGGTCATCTTCGACGAGAAGGATGGGAAGTGGTGGAGCACCGTTCATCAGATGGCTGTTTCGGGCGAGGCTCCCGCGACGCGCATCATCAGAATGAATACCTGAGACCTAGCAAAGCCGAATATCCGCTGTAGTCAGCCTTCACCCGGGCGCCGCCGTTAGACGCTTCGAGGTCGGGACTGGATGCGTAGTGATAGCGCACTTCTGCGGTGGCGGAGAAGTTCTGATTGATAGGGTAAGCGGCTCCGAGGATGAGCTGGGCCGCAGGCACCCAGTTTTCAGAGAACTCTTGTCCCGCCCCGCCGATGGTCATGTCGATGTCCACCTCCTGCATCAGGCCGACGCCGAGACCACAATAGAGTCTGATCTTGTCGTTGGCGTAAA
>Ga0315904_10011059_pt1 | contig 11574 bp, 9 predicted proteins | sample LakEriMetagenome_6_FD_203529 | JGI IMG/M metagenome (GOLD analysis project Ga0315904, IMG submission 203529) | Freshwater fungal communities from buoy surface, Lake Erie, Ohio, United States - Buoy 12 MA120 | ecosystem: Environmental > Aquatic > Freshwater > Lake | place: USA: Lake Erie, Ohio...
TGGTAAGTAGTTTTTGTATATGTTCCAAATAGCTAATGATTGATCTTGAGTAATGTCTGATCTTCCACCTCCTGTTCCAACAAATATAATAAATTCGTTTGGGTTATATTTTTCTATAGCTTTTTTAACTACTTCAAAATGACCCTTAGTAGGAGGTTGAAACCCACCACCAAATAAACCTACAGTTTTTTCTTCACCTAAAGAATCAGCTTCAGTTAAAAATGGTAATATAAGTGATTTAACTAATGAGTTCATTTAATAAAGTTATTAATTACTGTTGGTAATTGCTCACTATCTATAGGATTTAATTTAGATTGAATATCCCCGTAAGTATTAGCTATCTTATCAATGTTTTGGTAAAGTTGCTGTTTTGTCTTTTCTCTTGATTTTTCTCTTTTAGCTTTTTCTTCAGGTGATAAGTCAGTATCATCTTTTCTAAATGATGATGTAAATTGACCTGTAGATAATAAGTTATCGAAATATTCTTTTAATTTACCTTCTTTATATGCTTTTTCAAAGTTAGCAATTTCTGCTTCTTCTTCAGAGCCTGATGGAGTATGAACTAGAACAAAATTGTCTCCGAATATTTTTTTATATTCATCTAATAAATTATAAACATTAGCCCAAGTACCTAAAACACCAGCTGCTGGTACTTTACGTTCACGTTTATAGTTTCTTAAAAATGACACTATAGGATGAGCATAAACCATTATCATCATTACATCATACCCACCTTCATTTAACATGTCTAATATTGGTTGAAGAGTAGATAAGTTAGATGCTGTTGTATCGTAAATTAAATTACGTTTAGCCGCTATAGCATTAGGTAAATCTTGTTTTCTAATTTGTGATGATGCAGCTGATAAGTTACCAAACATTGGTGAGTCTTTGTCCTCAACATACTTATCAGCATTTAAATTTTCAAATCCACTTAATTGTGATTCAATTGTTTTTAAGATTGTTGATTTACCTACTGATGCTCCTCCAGCCATTATTATGGCTTTTGGTAAGCCTTGGATTTCTTTTAATAGGTCTACTAGTTTAATCATCTGTGTAAATATAATAAAGAGACCTGGCTAAGCCAAGCCTCTTATCATAAATATTACAGATCCTCTCGTTTTGCGGTAGTTCTAAACGACTCAAACACAGGTGCAGATTTAGGGTTTTCGAGATCAAACAACTTACGTACTGTTTTGAATATATCTAAGTTTTCTTCAAATGTGCGCTCTGACTCATATATCTCCCACCCTTTGCCTGTCATTTTTTCTTTATTTAACTTACGTTTAGATGATTTTAACCATAATATAGCGGCTCGATCCGCTGTTTTACCATAACATTCTTTGTAACATTGTTTGTAAACAGCTGTTTGTAAATCATAAGTTGTCTGTAAATGGTTTGATGTTTTAAAGTCAATAATCCATAACTCACCATCTATCTCGCAAACTAAATCACATGTACCAGCTACTTTTAATTCGTCTGAGAATAAATGTACTTCTGTTTCAATTAATTTAGGATTATATGTTTCCCAAAACTCTACAAAACGTAAAAACATTTGCCACACTTCAGGATGATATTGAGGTGTTCCATATGTGTTTAGAAATTTTAATTCTACACCATTTAAATATTCTTCAATCATTTCATGGACTTGAGTACCTTCTTCAGCTGCTTTTTTAACAATATATTCTGAGGCGTAACCTACTTTTTTAAGCCAGTCTTCAAAATGTTTTCCTTTAGGATAAGTACCTAATACGTAAGTTACTGATGGGTAATAGTCACCATTTCTTCTGTAATATCTAGAATCAGGGAGAGTAATTTGTTTATGGTCGTCTGATATTTCTAAAATTCGATCATATGAATGTTTAATTTTACTCATATTAATTGTAATTTTTTCTCAAATAAGTTTGAGAATGTTAATGGTTGACATGTTTGAATCAAACTAGTGAATTTTTCAAATCCCATTTCACTTGGGTCTTTATCATCCATATCTACCAGGTATACTTCTTTACCTTCATTAAGTAGCTCTTCACAAAATGTTAGAGCCTGTTTAATAGCATCTTTATCTAATGCTATATATATTTTTTCTACTTTAGATGTTACTAATTTTTTTCTTAAACTCTTTTGAATATTTTTACCTAATAATGGGATAACATTACGTTTAATAGCTAGCGCGTCAAATGGTCCCTCACATAATATAATTGGTATATTCCAATTAATAAACAATTCAAATGGTATTATATCTCTAGATACATCAGGATTTTTATATTTTAAAGATGAGTTTTTATCAAAACTTCTAGCTGTAAAATAATTTAAAATTCCATTAGCATCATATGATGGAATAATAATACAGTTGCTATACTTGCCAGATTCACAATAACCTATATTGTATTTAATAATGTCGTTAGGGGTGATATTTCTGCGTTTTAAATAACTGATAGCGTGCTTATATTCAATGCTACTATATATGTTAGCCAGTGTTTTAAATTCAGGTGGTAATTCTACTTTAGTGTTAGTCACTGTCACTTCTAAATGATCAGAGACATATTTAACTAATGATTTTACTTCAGCTATTTTATCCGCTGGGGCTGATGTTAGTTTAAATAGTTTAACTAAGCTTTTACCTCGTTTGTCACAAACCCAACAATGCCATGGGTGTTCACCTTTATCATTTTCAGATAAGTTAACTTCTAATTTAGGTTTATGATGATTACAGAATGGACAATGATAAGCGTAATTACCTTTTGAGGTTTTCTTACCTTGTCCTAAAACAGAATTTAATGTAGCTACTAAAGCTTGATTTACCATACTTATAGTATATCAACTACAGTTGGGGATGCCAAATCTTTTTTAAAGTATCTTCCTTGTATGTTATCATTGTAACTATCTTTTTCTAGACACTCAGTTACAAATTGGTATTTAGCTTCAAGATATGATAGATGTTTTGAGGTCCACGCTAATTCTAAAATTTCTTTATAAAATTTATCTTCACCAATAGTAGCGACATCTTCCAATAATGGTTTACAACTACCCCAATATGTTTTCCAATCCGATTCAGCGTAAGTAACTTCTTTAGTTTTCTTACGACCAGGACCAGTTTGTTCAGCCATAGCTTTCTTACCTAATTTTTTAGTTTTTTTATGTTGTAGGAATTTTTTACCAATGTATATTTTACCATTGATAGTGTTAGAAATTAAATAGACAAAACCAAATGGTGTTTTATCACCAAAATCTTCTATACTATTTATCTCTTCACCTTTATATAACCATTTACTCATAATTTTATTTATCTATATTAACTAATATTGTTGTATCAGTTGTTGCACTTGTTGGAAGTGGTTGGCCTAATTTAGCTACCATTAATAATTCTTGAGCTTCATTATAAAAACCTACTGTTGTAACATATGGGCTAAAATAAGAACCTGTTACAAAAGAATATGGAGTACCATCTGTTGATCCTGATATTAATGATGGGTTTAAGCTAAAGTTAAATTCATCAGGTCTAATAGTGCATTTATATTGCGTTTCGAATATTGTTCTTGAACTTTGGAAACTACATGTAAAGTCATTAGTTGAGTAAAAAGTATCATCTACATTGGTTAAAACAAATGTATTTGTGAATACAGCTACTCCATGAGAATAATTTATTATACCTACAGAACTTGAACCAGTTGTTAATAATCCTTCTCCATTATCTATGACATCATAATATCCACCAGCTGAGTTTTCAAATTTGGCTCTAAATGTGTTTGGGTTAATGTAATCTCCATATAAATCTCTAGCTATAAACAATACCCAAACATTAGCGTTAGAAGAAGTGTTGAAATATCTTTCAAAACCATAATTAGATGTATATCCAACTGAGTTAGTTTGGAATAATGTTGTGGACTCATAATTAAAAAATCTACTATAAGTGTTACTTCCAGTATAATTTTCTAACACAACATTATTAAAGTTAGTAATATAAGGTGACCCAGTTATTGGATTAGGGATATAATTTGTATAATATAATTGTTTTACAGAATTATATAACCCACCTATAGTTATTGAACTACTATTATAATTTAAAGAAGCGGATGTATTAAAGAATGAGGAAGATTTATTATAATTTTGTCCTAATAATCTTATTACTCCATTATCTTCTAAAGATGCACTTCCCTCAAAAGAAAAACTTTTGTTAACAACTAACGGAGATACAATGATATCCGTGCTTAAAAATTGTTTGAAGGCACTCATTCATTAAAAATCTAATTTAACACGTACTAACGCTTCCTTAGTGAAATCTTTCTTAAGTGGTTTAGATAATTTAGCTACAGCTAACAATTCATTTTGATCATTATATAAACCTACAGTTGTAATATAAGTAGTTGGGCTATTAATAAATAAATCATATAACACAGCTCCTGTACTACCTGATATAAAACTTGGGTTTTCAGTGTAGTTAAATTCAGCATTTCTTGCTCTACAAAATACAAAATCTGAAGTAATTGTTTCTTGGCTATTTAATGAGAAACTACTTGTATATGAACCTGTAGTCATACCTATTTTAGCTGAGCTAGTTGAGTATAAACGTGATGGGTTATTATCATTTGTATTTGAGTTTCTGAATGTGTTTAAAGCGATACCTCCACTAGCAAATGGTAAATCTAAGGCAGCAGCATTTAATATAATAGTTCCTACATCTGGTAAGAATAAACCATATGAACCTGATATTGTCATACCAGCACTAATTGCTCCTAAAGCACTATTAGCAGTTGTTATGGCTGATCCATTACTTCCTGATACAATTTGGAACACACGACCAGCATCACTATATGTAATTGTAGTTGTGTCTAAACTATTATCTGTTAAAGTAATTTGTTTAGAAGCTGAGTATAATGTTAAGTTTAATGACCCAGGGAATAATGATTCTTTATATCTTGCTCTATCAATTGTAATAGTATAAAAATCTTGTTGGGTTGGAGTTACAGTTGAGAATGAGAAATCTGTGTTTTCATCTCCATAAATCATATTTCTCCACTGTCCATAAATTGTTCTAGTTGGAGATAAACCATTAATTCCAGCGTCATATAACAATGAGCCAGATCCTTGTTTATTACCATAAGCTATATTAAATTGTAGTACAGTTGTAGATGAACTAACAGATGGGTCTAAATTGTAAATATTTAAATAATAATTACCAGATGTTCCAGCTGCTTGTACAGAAGATGTATACATGGATGTTAATGGAGAAACATAATTAGTCCAACATGGAGCTGTTATAGTATCTGCACTAACTAGAAAATCTTGAGGGTCTAAAGCTTTATATGACATTTTTTATAATATTTTATTAGCTAACTTTTGTTATAGTAATTGGAATAGTAACTCTTGCTCCACTATCTCTACCTTGTACAATTAATATAGTTTGTAATTGAGTTTGTGAGCCAAACAGTGTGTTAATAGTAGTACCAGTCATGTTTAATGTAGTACCAATTACTGTTTTAGACACATTAGTTCCAAGAGTAGTTGTTGAATTTAATGAAGTAGCAGCTGTGGTATTAATACCAACTCCATTAAATACACTCATTGTTCTAACATCACCAATTGTAAAGTTATAACCAGATGTTTCGTAAGTTTGTGAGCCACCTAAATAATTTAATGTTTGAGGTGTAATTGATAATGAAGCACCTTGTTTTAAAGTAATATTAGTATAACCAATATTAATGATAGGCATTTTAGCTGTACCACGAGGTAATGTAGTAAGTAAATATTTCATTATTTGAGTTTCATCAGAAAATGCTTCTAAAAGAGGCATACCTTCAATTGCTTGACCATAGTAAGCAGAACCTGATGGGTTAGTTGGGTTATATAGAGTATAATCTATTTCATCATCAGATAAAGCAAATTGTGTAATTCTGAATGAACCGTCGTTTTTGGCTAATAATTCTCTACCTTTTTTAGTTAAGATAGCGTCAACTGTTATGATTTGGTTATTTAAATATCCCATTTCTTTTTTATGATTTTATTATAAATATTATGATAATGTGCCTTCTGCGTTAAGTTTACTAATTATATTTTCAAAATTGTCTTCTAATTCTTTAGATATATATTGTGGTTTAATAAAACCTGTTAAAGGTTGACCTGTGGTACCAGATGGTTTTTTAATATTTAATACAATATAATTACCATTTGGTATTATTCTATACAAACAAAAATGATCTAATATAGAACCACTTGGAATAGGAGGACAAACTTTTAAAGCTAAATAACCATCAGTTGTAGTTAAGTTTTCGTATACAACATGTGTGTTATTTGGGTCATACTCAAATCTAATAAAATCTCCAGGTTTTGGGGTGAAGGGTAAGGTGATATTACTAAATCCAAAAGCTGAAGAAGCTGTTGGTATTACTTGAGAATATTGGTTTTGAGCTAATCCTGTTAAAGCTAATGACGCTGTTATTATTGTAAAATCATTAGAAGATGTAGTATATGTTCCTACAGACCAATATGAACTAGTTATAAAATTATTTGAGATATACGTTTGAGTATTAGTGAATACAGTGCTATAATTATTATCAGCAGCTAATATTCTTAATTGATTTGCTGTTCCACCTGAGTCAACAGCATATTGTACTCTTATTTTGTCACCAGCATTAAAATTAAATGGTTTAGTTTGAGCTGTTTGGCTTTTAACTTCATCACTATTATTAAAATATTGAAGTCTTGTAAAAGCCCCATCAGTTAATTCAAGAGCTGAGTAATTAACACCACCATCTGTTGATTTTTGAATTTGGAATTTTAAATAATTACTTCTATTATTTTGATTAGGTCCAGAAAATGCTGATTTGGCTACTATTGTTGTTTTAAAAGATACTTGAGTTCCTTGAGATGTAGTATCATTAGGGAAACCATAAATATAAGTACTATTATTATAATTACTTCCACTATCATTTATTTCTGTTCCAAAATCTAAAGTAGCAAAGGAAGTATTGCTGATATAAGCAGAGGCTGCTTTTTTAGCCATAAATGAGTAATTATAAGCACTATCTAATCCTACACCTCCAGGACTTGAAGAAAAACTCATAGTTTGTATATAATCCATTCTTCCAGAACCAGTTTCAGTAACAAGAATTGTTTCTATTTTTCCTATTCCTGTAGTTACTTTATCACCAAGAAGTGTAGTGAATAATGTTGTGCCGTCTAAACTAGTAACGTTTACTGTTTTACCTATTTCAAAATTTTGATTAAGATTTAATAATGCAAATGAATTAGCTTGAGGTGTAACTACATTACCTTGAGCATCAATTAAATATTTAATAAAATATGCTGTTTGGTCTATAATTTCAGGACCAGTGCCTCCAACATCATTAAAATACGCGAAATAAGTTTGATTTTTTTCAGCCGCTGATAGTGATCCTTGGCCACTTCCATTAGTGGTAGATGTGTTAAAATCACCTATAATAGTATTGCCTAATAAAAATTTTTGTGGATCATTATCAATACCAGTAGGTACAGGAGAATTATTTTTAGTTTGGAATACTGTTGTAAAATTAGCCATAAACTTATTGGTTTACTATATATGAAGTTGTTTTACTACCGTTATATCTAATATTAGACCAAGCTTGTGAACTATAATTTGAGTCTTGGACATAAGCTCTATCAGCTGTTCCTGATATGATAATATCAAAGTTAACAGGAGTCAAGGGATTTTGAGAATAATCTACATCCATCCATACATTTGAATATTGGGCTGTTTCAGCATTGTCTAATAATGGGTTATAGTCATTATAATCAAAATTAATAGCGTCTGGGTTAAATATTGCTAATGATGATGAGCCATTAAATGGGACTGAGGATGTTATAAATTGGAGGTTAAAATTTCTTAATGTTACATCTCCTCCTGAAACTGTTATATTACTATTGAATATTGACGCTATATAGTAACTATTTTCTATAGGGCTAAAACTTTCTCCAAAAACAATATTTGGAGTTAATACCCCAGATCCTGATATAGGGACGTATACTGTAGATGTTAAATAAGAAAAATTATATAATATTTTGTCACCACCTATTCTTGAGCCAGATTGAGCTAAAACTATAGTACTATCCTCTCCAGCTGTACCAGATGCTATTTTAATTTCAGCTGACCAAGAGTATATTATACTCACATTAGGAGTTTTATGAAAGTAATATACCCCTGAGGATGCGGTGAAGTAATTTATTGGATTTGAAGTTATAGTACCATAATTAGTTATGTAAGTTATAACTCCAGATGGTGCTACAGTGCTATTTTTTTGAACATCTAATGAGTAATCTAAAATTTCTCCTTTAGATGAAGTACTATATCCTGGGGTTATGCCATATAAATAGAAATTAGCTTGTTCTTGGATAGTAGTGATAGGATATTCAATAGCACTACGATCAGGATATGTTAAAGTAATTGATTGTAATTGACTTAAATAATCTGATCTATCAAGGCCACCAGAGTCATATCTATTAATTTTAATATATTTTACTCCATTGTTATATAACTGTCCGAATCCTGTTGTTGGCATATCTATTATCTTTGTATTGGTGGCCCACCAGGTTGTAATATACTACCAGTGTCATACCATAAATATATTTCACCTTGATTTGGTGAAGTGTTAATATCTAAAAAATCTCCTAAAGGTGTTATACTACTTAGATATAATGTTGGGTCATAGTATATTTCTAAAGTAGTAGGTAGTTTAAATTCATTATCTGGGTTTAATTCACCATCTACTACTGTGAACTCAGTCCCAGGTAATTCTCCATTATAAAATTCATCTTGTGAAGAATGTGATATGTAACTTACACCAATTGAGCTAGTATAATCTTGTATCCAATCTTGAGCAAATGTAGTTACATTATATGGGTTAAATACTCCACCTGTGCTACCACTTATAAAAGCAGTTTCAATAGAACCAGTATATGTTAAATCTTCTCCATAATTAAATGAACTACTTAACCCAACACCAGATGAAGTAATATTTAAGTTTTGATATTGTCTATCATATACTTGTGGTTGAGGATATTTATTTCTTTCTAAAATATGTTGTTTAATAACTACACCTGATGTAAGACTTGTTCTAGCAGGAACAAAATCCTTAATCATTTTGAATAGTGAGTTATCAAAGTACTTAATTAATCTTATATAATCTTTTAAATCGTAAGTATCAAAATATTTTTGAAAGAAATTATTACTTAAATAATCTAAATCAGGATATGAAGTAGCAGATGATGATACTTGTCTTGGGTCACCAATATATTCACCTATATTAAAATAACCTAATGAGTCAATAATATCATCATTAATCTCATTTTGAGGTGAAAATGCTACTTCTAACATGTTAACATCTGGGGACTCACTACCTGAAACTGGGTAATTTTGTTCTATGGAAATATATTGTGATATAACACTTCCTGTAGGTAGACTAGAAGATACAATTTGTATTTTATCTGTTACTCTACCTTTTAAACCTACTATAGGAGAATTTAAAAATCTAGGTTCTACATTTGTTCGAAAGGAATTACTACTTATATAAAAAGTACTATTACTAGCAAATGATGAGGTAGTAGCCCATGACCCAGTTATTTTAGGGTGTACTGAGATTGATCCAGTGTATAAATCTCCTCCTAGTGGTAAACGAGCTGCTAATTTATTAGCGTATGTAATTTCTCCACTATAATCTATAGATTGAGGATTCATTATATAATCCTTAAATGAATCTATACTTTGAGTTGTAGCCCAATATCTAATTTCTTGAGCATTCCCATAAAATGGAATAGCTCCTGAGTAATTTGGGAATGTTGGAGTGTCAAAAAATGATATTTTACTTCCACTATAACCCCAAGTTTGGGTAAGTGGAGTGGAAGATGAGTATATGTTCATTACTTGATTACCATCATAACCATCATAATACCCAGCATTTCCAGCAAATAATGTAAAAACATGAGCCCCAGCTCCTGGGGCGCCACCAAATGATCCTGATCTATTAATCATAATAGACCACCAATTTCCATCAAAGAATGGAGCGTATATACTACATGTATGAGGTGAGAGTATACCACCTTTAATATCTAATATTAATGTTCCATATTGATAATAAGGATCTACAACTGAGCCACTATATGAACTAGTTGCTAATCCTGAGCCTGTGTACCATAGTGTTAAATTAGTGGAGTAATTACCTCCATCACTGCCTGAAATTTCAAATATACTTTGTGTAAAAGCAGTTGAAAAATTAGCTACATTTGGGGTGTTATTTTGGATTCTTAATTGAATAGACTCAGGTCTATTACCTCCTGCTCCCCAGTTAGAGTTAAGAAGAAAAGAACTAGTAACAGGAACTATTTCTTCACAAAATAAATTATAATTAAATTGTTGATCAAAATAATCATAGGTAGAAGTATCTTTATCCCTACCTCCAAATTCACTAATTCTTAAAACAGTATCAGGAATACCAAAACAATTTATTAATGCTCTTAAACCAGGTATAGTACCTTTAGTTTTAGCTAAATAAGGTAAATTATGATATAAACGTTTATATACCTCTTTCTCAATATCATCTAATGGTTGAATAGATGCTGAGTATGAGGCAGATATTAAACTAGTTATATATTCTTGGCCTGAGTATGATGTTACAGGGAGTGAGCCTGTGATATTAGGATTAGATAAATAACCTAAAAATGCAGAATATAGATCATCAGTAGAGAAATTATTTTGATATAATTTTACTCCAAATGATTGTAAAGCTTGAGATACTAAATCTTTAGAAATTCCATAATCTAATCTATTATCAGCTTGATATAAATTAGTTACATCTTTATAATAAGTCCAAATGTTGTCAAAATATTGACCTACCATCTGAACAAAAGTAATATATGAATTATTTACACTATCATCAGTTAAATATTTTGGGATAGTGTAATATAAATAATCTTTATTGTCTTTATCATAAAGAGAAGCACTAGATAGTACTCCACTAAAGCTAGATGAATTAATATTACTATCTCCTAACCATGTTAAAACTTGTGGGCTGGTTGAGGAATATAATGTATAAGGCTGTGTTGAATTTTGTTTTGGATATGAATAAGTTGAACCTGATGTATAATACATGTAATATTCAAACCCATCAAAATTAGTAATAAGATTATTTATTTTATTTTCAAGTAACGCTTTACTAGATGAAACAGATATAGATTGAGATGTTGACCCAGTTATAGAATTAATAGTATTTAAATCAACTGTGTAATCTTCTATTAATCCTACTTTATATACAAAATTATTTATCCTTTGTACTGCTGACGAAAAGTGAACAAAATTAGAGAAATCAGAGTAATCAATATTGATTTCAATTCCTTTTTCTTCTAAAATACTACTTAATTGACTATAAGATGAACTTAAAGTAGTAGTAAACAATTGTGTAGAATCAATATAATCAGTAGAGTTATTTATTTTATCATTTAAAGATAAATTAAAATTTGGACCTTTAATGTTATTTAAAACAATAGTAGGTTCTACTCTATCTGGGGTTATTTCTATATTAAACCCTATTGAATCTGCTATTTTAGTTACAA
>Ga0315904_10011063_pt1 | contig 11571 bp, 17 predicted proteins | sample LakEriMetagenome_6_FD_203529 | JGI IMG/M metagenome (GOLD analysis project Ga0315904, IMG submission 203529) | Freshwater fungal communities from buoy surface, Lake Erie, Ohio, United States - Buoy 12 MA120 | ecosystem: Environmental > Aquatic > Freshwater > Lake | place: USA: Lake Erie, Ohio...
GCCTCCGCGCGCGGGTTCAGATAACGCTGGGGGTCCGCGACGAACTTGGTCCGGCACTCTGTCGAGCAGAAGAAATAGTCCTGGTCGTCATGGTTGGCTCGGTGAGCCGTGGTCGCTGGATCAACCGACATCCCGCAGACCGGATCCTTGACCGTGGCTGCGCCCGGGGCGGCTTTCGTCGAGCAGCACGAATGGCCTGAGGCGTGACTGTGAGGAGGCGTGGACATGGCGTTCTCTCCGTCTGACGCCGCTCACCTATACCCAGCAGGGGTATATTGCAAGATACCCCCAATGGGTATATCGAGACTGCAGGGAGCGAAATGCCATGCAGACTGAGACGAAGCCGAAAATCCTGAACAGGCTGAGCCGGATCGAGGGACAGGTGCGGGGTATCGCCCGCATGGTCGCCGACGACCGCTACTGCATCGACTTGCTGACCCAGCTGCAAGCCGTCCGCGCGGCGGTCCACCGTGTTGAGACGGAAGTGTTGAGGGACCACCTCGACCATTGCGTGATGGGCACGATGACCGGCGACGATCTCGAGGACCGAAAGGCCAAGGCCGCCGAACTGATCGAGCTCCTGGCGCGGGCAGGCCGGTAGCGCCTAACGGAACGAACCTGCCGGCCTGGTCGCTAACGTCGGGACCCCAAGGAGCCGTCATGAACCGCATCAGTGTTATCCTCGCCGCCTGCGCCCTCTCGGCGGCCTGCTCACCGCAACAAGCTGAAGAGCCCGCCGCCGATGCGGCTGAAGTCGCCGCAAATGCGGATACTCACGGAAACATGGGCGGCATGGCTCAGACCGCAGCCGGCGACTCCGTCGCAACCCGAGGCTACAAAACTTCGATGAACTCCATGATGGAGCAGATGCCCGCCTTCGTCGGAGACGCGGACATCGATTTCATGAAGCAGATGCGGGGTCACCATCAGGCCGCCATCGCGATGGCCCGCGTGGAACTCGCTCATGGCAAGGACGCCCAGGCGCGGACCCTCGCCCAGGATGTGATCACGGCTCAGGAGCGAGAAATCCAGATGATTGACGCCTGGCTGGCTCAGAAGGAAGCGTCTGCGGCGCCCTCCGCCTGACACCACGTCTGCACTCCACCGGCGAAGTCGGCTAGATCTATCTGACCTGGTCTTCGTAGTGAGAAACCAATTTCTCGTTCATGATGCCGTCGGTCGCGCGCACCCTTCGTGAGGGAAGCGCCCGCGCCGCGCGTAAAGAAGCAGAAGGCCGGATCGGCCAAACGTCTGGAGACCGAGTATGCGTCATTTCAATCCCGCACCCTTCATCGCTGTCGCAGCGGTGGTCACGTTTGCCGCTGGACCAGCGGCGGCCCACGCCCGGCTGGTCGGCGCAACGCCGGCCCCCAACGCGACTGTGGCCGCGACCCGGACGCTGAGCCTGACCTTCAGCGAGCGCACAGTGCCCGCGTTTTCAGGGTTCGACGTCGTCAATGCGGCGGGCGAGAAGGTCGCGATCGAGACTTCGGTCGCCGAAGACGGCAAGACACTGACGGGGACCTTGGCTCGTGCGCTGGCGGCCGGCGAATACCGAGTAGACTGGCGCATCGCATCGAGCGACGGCCACCGAATGACGGGTTCCTACACCTTCACGGTGCGCTGATCGCATGATCGAAGTCGCGGTCATTGTGCTCCGCTGGCTTCAATACAGCGGCGCGGTCGTCCTTCTCGGCACACCGCTGTTCCTGCTCTACAGCTTCAGGGGAGGCGACGGCCCGAACCTCGTCTGGGCGCGCCCCACGCTGATCGTCGCTGCGACCGTCGTCGCCCTGGGATCACTCGCCGCCCTGGTGGCCCAGACGGCGGTCATGGCGGGGTCGCTGAGTGAAGCCCTCAAACCCGCGTCGCTATCCTTCATGGTCTCGGGTATGGCCCTCGGCATGGCCCTGGTCGCTCGGGCCGTCGTCGCCGGGCTCGCGCTTTTCGCGATCGTCGCCCTCAAGCCGGGACGGTTGCTTTGGACCGTGCTCTCGGCGGTGGGCGTGATCGTGTCCGCCAGTTTCGCCTGGACCGGTCATGGGGCCGCGACCGAGGGGCCGGGCGGGCTGTGGCATCTGACCGCCGCCATCATCCATGCCGTCTCCGCCGCGCTGTGGCTGGGCGCTCTCGCGGCCTTGACGATGCTCTTGCTGCGCCGAGCCGCACCGGACGACCGGGCGATCCATCGCGCCCTGCGCGGTTTTGCTGGCCTCGGGACTCTGGCCGTCGTGCTGTTGGTGCTAAGTGGCCTGGGGAACAGCTGGTTCATGGTTGGACCCGCGCGCGTAGCCGAACTGGGAACCAGCCTCTACGGACAGCTCCTCATCGCCAAACTCGTGCTGTTCGCGCTGATGCTCGTCCTCGCGGCAGAAAACCGTTTCCGCCTGACGCCGGCGTTGGGATCCGTTCTGGCGGGTGGCGAAGATCCGCGGCCGGCGCTTCAACGGCTCCGACGCAGCGTCGTCCTGGAGACGCTGGTCGGAGCCCTGCTGATAGTCGTCGTTGCGGCCATGGGAACCCTTCCACCCCCATCGTCTCTGTGACGGTCGTCGGCAGGTCCGAGACGGTCCGAAGAGAGTTGTAACTCGGCGTGTTGTTTGACGTATGATCAGGACGATGTCGTTCCTACGCCATGACCTTTTCCCGCTGACGGCTGCGCTCCTCGCGGCGCTGGCGGTGCTGTTCGTGTCCATGGCTTCGATGGCGTGCGAAGCTCCGGTCGATCAAGGCATGGCGTCCATGTCCATGAACAACGACGGCGCCCCGTGCGAGCAGGAGGCCGGAAGGGTCTCGTGCCAGAAGGCATGCCTGGTCTTTTGCCAAGGCCTCATCGAGCAAGGCAGTAGTTCGACGCCCGCGCGGGTCTATGCGTCTGTCCGCTATCCATCGCTCGATGCGCGACACGCCGACTTCACCCTGGAGGCGGACGATCCGCCTCCACGAACCTGATCCTGTTCGCTGAAGACCAACTTCATTCAATCAACAGAGATCAAAACCATGAAACGCACTCTCACTATCGCAGCCCTCGTGCTGCTCGCTTCCGGTTCCGCCGCCTTCGCGGCTGCGCCGGACGCCGTGGCCCAGGCCGTATGCGCGTGCTGTGACGCCATCGCGGCGTGCGCAGAAGCCTGCACCTGCTGCTGATCGCACGATCAGGGACGCCCGCCCGAAAGGGCGGGCGTCTTGGCTTCTGGATTGTCCTCGCAACCGTTCCCAGAGGGCGAACCGCCACTCCTCCTGCGTAGGATCTTGATACCGTTATCCCGGCGCGCGCGACGACCAGTGGATGTGGTGGATGCGCCAGCCGTCGGTGTGGCGCTTCAGGACCACGGTCTCGGTCGTTAGGCGATCCACAGGGCGATTGTTGAACTGACCCGTCGTTCGGCCTTCGCTGGTGATCCAGGCAATGTCGCCGTCCGCCCAGCCCGACCGCCGTTCCACCATGGACTCTGATGCCGCCGCGAAAGCGGCGTCCGAACCCAGGTGATGGGACGCATATTCGTCGCGTGATCGCTCCGCGTAGCCCTCTTCGAAGATCATGACATCCGGGGCCATCAGGGCCAGGGCGGCGGCCGTGTCGCCGGCCTTCAATGCGGCGTGGAAGGCGTCGACGGCCACGGCGGCACCCGCTGCCTCCGCAGCAACGGAACCGACGGCGTGGTCATGGCCGGGGGCGTGGTCCTGCGCGAAGGCTGGTGTAGCCGACAGGACGGCGATCGACAGGGCGAGGGCGAGCGGTGTGCGGGACATGAAAGGCTCCGGGTTGCGGGATTTGAATGGATGGGTGTGGTTGCGTCAGGCCGGCTGGTTGTGGCGAGCGAACACGCGGGAGGTGCCCGCAGGGAGCACCAGGAGGGTATCAAAGGCATCCTTGTGCCCCTGCGGTGTCTCCATGCCGGGAGAGCCGAGCGGCATGGCCGGGACGGCGAGACCGATTGCCGCCGGCCGTTCGTTCAGCAGACGGATGACATCTGGCGCCGGGACGTGGCCTTCGACGAGATAGCCATCGATCAGTCCGGTGTGACACGAAGCCAAGGCATCTGGAAAACCTCTGGCGATCCGGATCGGTCGGAGATCGGGAAGGACATTGACCGTGGCAACAAATCCAGCCTCGCGCATGTGCGCGATCCAGCCATCGCAGCAGGGGCAGGTCGGCGTCTTGTAGACGACGAGATCACGAGGCTGACGGGACTGGGCGCAAGCCGCCCCGCTCGACCCGACAAGAAGGGCGGCTCCCAACAGCAGGCGACGGTTCATGGTTGCGGGTGTCAAAACGGCTCTCCCTGATCGCTGTGAACGGAACGTGTGGCCTCGACGGGATCGGCGCATTGCGGCGCAGTCCGCTCTCGGAGCCACCGTCGGCCCGGCTGCTCGACGAAGACATGGATGGCGGCGGCGGCGGCGAGCGTCAACACCAGCATGGCCGTTAGCTCAGCCACCCCCATCCGGTAGTCACCGGGCCAGCCGGTAAACGCCTGCGCCGCGTTGCGCCACACCATCAAGATGGGGATGTGGACGAGATAAAGGGCGAACGACGCCTCGCCCGCGAACAGGACGACGGGATGCGACAGAAAGGTCCGCACTCGCGCCTTCTCCAACAGCGCCAGCGACAGGATGAAAGGGCCGGCCGCCGCCACGATGATGCGGTCATCAACGCCGAACTGCATCAGGGAGAGCAATGTGACGGTGGTCGCCAACGCACTCACGACTGACGCGCGCGGCGAAAGCGTCCAGCGCTGACCGAGGTAGTAGAGGCCGATGCCGTAGAGGAACTCAGGGACAATCCGCAGAATGCCCATGCTGTCTTCAGCCCGAGGCAGAACCCGCCCAAACTGGGCGCGGTAGATGGCGTCGAGCGCGACGAACACCATCACGGCGAGCGCGATGATGACCCACGGTCTGGTCCGCAGCCGGAGAGCCAAGGCAGCGTAGGCCGGGAACGCGAGGTAGGCGAACCACTCCGCCGACAGCGACCAGGCCGGTCCATTCCAGAGCACCAAGGTCTCGCGCGGAAACCACGCCTGAACAAGCAGCAGAGTGCCGACGAAGTCGGCAGGATTAAACCGGCCCGGCTCCAATCCGACGTCGAACAGGGGCGCTGCCAGCACCAGTCCGAGCATGGCCAGAAGGATGAACAGGTGAGCCGGATAAATCCGTGCGAACCGCGCGGTGAGGAACCGCCGGTAGTTCAACGTCCCGTCCCCTTGCAGATAGACGTGGGTCAGGATGAAACCCGACAGGATGAAGAAGACGTCCACCGCCAGACGCGCCCGGTTCAGCAGTCCCCCGTCCCCCGGCAACGTCCATTGAAGCTGGTAGTGAAACAGAACGACGCCGAGCGCGAGGAAGAACCTCACGCCGGTTAGCGGATCGAGCACGTCGGGAAAAGGAACCCGTATGGGGCCGGACCTGTCGCTCACATCGTTCCCCCGGACGACAGGGCTGTCCCGGTCGTTCTCTGGTATCTACGCGGCCAACGGCTCGACCCCTCGCGAGGGAAAGGTGCAGCGGGCGCGTATGACAGATGGGGCGTGACGCAGGTGCGCAATGACTGATGACATGAACAGACTGATCGGAGCGGTCGCGCCGGGCGACACCGCGCGGCTTGCCGGCGTGGAGGACGCTGTCTGGGCGCGTATTGGCCAGCTAAGAGAGCGTGCCCGCATGGGTCAGGTCCGGGTCGCCGCCGTGGCGGTCGCTCTGGTGGTCGGCGTCACGAACGGAGGCCTGATGCTTCTGGCGCCTCGGCCGGAGCCGTCCGAGATGCGGATTTTCACCGTGTCGGCGGGCCTGTCGCCGCTCGCCAATCTGGATGTTCGGGGATGAGTTCGAACTGGAAGTCCATCGTCGTCACGGCGATCCTGGCGGCTGTGGCGAGCGGCGCGGCCACCTGGGCGAGCGCGACCTGGGTCATGCGAGAGCGGCAGCCGCTCAGCCTGCACAGCGTCGTCCATGAAAAGCTCGATCTGAGCGCGGAGCAGGATCGCCGTCTCGACGCCATTGAGGCCCGCTTTACCGCTCGCCGCCCCGCGCTGGAGGCCGAGGTTCGCGCGGCCAATCGCGAACTGGCCGCCGCCATCGCCGCCAGTGACGGAGACTCGCCGCAGGTCCAGGCGGCGGTCGATCATTTCCATGTCGCCATGGGCGATCTCCAGAAGGCGACGATCACCCATGTCTTCGAGATGCGATCGGTGCTGACCCCGGCCCAGGCCGACGTGTTCGACGCAGCGGTCGTCGATGGCCTGCGCGACGACGCCGGCTAAGCGCGACGCGTGGGGGCCGAGCACAGCATCGAGGTCCGCGCGGCCGGCGGAGACCGGGCCGCCTTCACCGCCTTGATGACCGCGACGAAGGCCGATCTCTACCGGTTCATTCGCCGCTACGTCGGCGACGAGGCCGAGGCGCATGACGTGCTCCAGGAGGCCTATGCCTCCGGCTGGCTTGCGATGCGGCGGTATGATCCGGCGCGCCCGTTTGATGTCTGGCTGCGTTCCATTGCCCTGAACAAATGTCGCGACTGGAGCCGTCGGCGCGCCGTTCGCCGCGTCGTGCGCGGGGTCATGGGCCTCGACGCGCCTGAGGCGACGGCGGTGGGAGACGATGCACCCACCCCTGAAGCCCGGCTGGATGATCTGCTCAAGGCCGAGAAGCTGCAACGCGCCTTGTCCGACCTCCCGGATGCCCTGAAGGCGCCGCTCCTGCTTGCTGCGCTCGACGGGCGGCCCCACGCCGAAATCGCCTCCATCCTCCGCATCACACCGAAGGCCGTGGAAACTCGCATCGCCAGGGCCCGCAAGAAGCTGTCAGAGGTCTTGGCCCAGGTTCCGCGCAGAGGCGCTTGACCTCGCCTTGGCGGGCAGGTGCACAAGGCCGCGATCTCGATGCCTGTGGCGTCCTGCCGCAAGGGATGCGCCGCCGGAATGCGTATCTCAACGAACGGCTGAATAGCCGCCAAGGAACTTCTCGCCGATGTCGACTCCTCTCCTGGACCGCCGAACACTGCTCTGGGGCGCCGCTGCCGGCGGAGGTCTGCTGGGACTACAAGGCATGCTGCCGGCCTGGGCGCAGACCGGGTCGCCGGGTCTGAGGGCTGATCTACCGACACTGACTGGTCCGAGCATCGACCTGACCGTTGGACACACGCCCTTCACGGTGGGCGGACGCACCGGGCATGCGGTGACTGTAAATGGCGTGCTGCCCGCTCCGCTGCTGCGGCTACGGGAGGGTCAGAATGTCCGATTGTCGGTGACCAACACCTTGGATGAGGACACCTCGATCCACTGGCACGGCCTTCTGCTCCCGTTCCAGATGGATGGCGTGCCGGGCATCAGCTTCCCAGGCATCAAGCCGCGCGAGACCTTCGTCTACGAGTTCCCGATCAGGCAATCGGGCACTTTCTGGTATCACAGCCACTCGAACCTTCAGGAAGCGATGGGGCACTACGGCCCGCTCGTTATCGATCCGGCCGGGGTCGACCCCGTCGCCTACGACCGGGAACATGTGTTGGTGCTTTCTGACTGGAGTTTCCTGCATCCGCACGAAATCCTGTCCAAGCTGAAGAAGAGCCCCGGCTACTTCAACCGACAGCGCACGACCATGGCGGGCCTCATGGACGGAAGCGACCGCATGAGCCTGGAAGAGCGGCGCATGTGGGGAGAGATGCGCATGGACCCGCGCGACATCCTCGACGTCAACGGCTCGACATACACCTATCTGGTCAACGGCCATGGACCCGAGGAGAACTGGACCGGACTGTTCCGGCCCGGCGAACGGGTGCGGCTGCGCATCATCAACGCCTCGGCGATGTCGATCTTCAACATCCGCATTCCCGGCCTGCCGATGACGGTCGTCCAGGCCGACGGCGAGAACGTGCGGCCGGTCGAGACCGACGAGTTCCAGATTGCGGTCGCCGAGACCTATGACGTCATCGTCCGGCCGACCGAGGACCGCGCCTACACCATCGTTTCCGAAGCTATCGACCGCTCCGGCATGGGCCGGGCAACCCTGGCCCCGCGTCTGGGCATGACGGCCGAGGTTCCGCCCCTGCGAGAGGTGCCGAACCTCACCATGCGCGACATGGGCATGGATCATGGGGGCATGGGCGGGATGGATCATGGCTCCATGGGCGGCATGTCGGGGATGGACCACAGCGCGATGGCCGGTATGGACCACGGGCCGACCGCCCAAGGCGCGGCTCCGGCGGACGACATGGCCGGGATGTCCATGGCCGGCATGAACATGCGCGATCCTGAGAACGCCCCGCCGGACATGGCGGTGGGCGTGGGCGTGGACATGGTCGCCATGGACCCGGCGAACCGTCTGGGCGAGCGCCCGATCGGTCTCACCAACGTGGATCACCGCGTCCTCGTCTATACCGACCTGGTGTCGCTCGCGCCAAACAGGGACCAGCGCCCGCCGTCGCGGACGATGGAAATCCATCTGACCGGCAATATGGAGCGGTTCATGTGGGGCTTCGACGGCCGCAAGTTCAGTGAGCTGGTCGAGCCGATCCGCTTTGAACGCAACGAGCGGGTGCGGGTGACCTTGGTCAATGACACCATGATGGCGCACCCCATTCACCTGCACGGCCATTTCTTCGAGCTGGTGACGGGCGGACCGGCCGGACATCAGCCGCTGAAGCATACCGTCAACGTCGCGCCCGGCGGCAAGGTGACCTTCGACCTAACCGCCGACGCGCCCGGCGACTGGGCCTTCCACTGTCACATGATGATGCACATGCACGCGGGGATGTTCAACGTCGTCACGGTGCGGCCCATGGACGGAGCGGCGTCATGAACCGTCTCGCCGTCGCCCTCGCTCCCCTGATCCTTGCCGCCAGCGCCTTCAGCGCCCACGCCCAGGACCCTCACGCGGGCCATGTCATGCCGGCGCCTACGCGACCTGCTCCCGCTCCTCCGGCTCCCACAACACAGGCACCAGCCAGCCCAGCGACACAGGACCCTCACGCGGGCCACGTCATGCCGCCCGCACAGACGCCGCCCGCAGCCGATCCACATGCCGGCCACCAGATGCCGGCTTCGCCCCCGACCGTCGATCCCCATGCGGATGACGACATGTCGCCCCCGGCGCCCGCCCAATCTGATCCACACGCGGGCCACGACATGTCCACGATGGCTCCTGCTCAGGCCGACCCCCACGCGGGGCATGACATGTCGAGCATGAGCATGGGTCCGCCGGACATGCCGACCGGCGCCGACAATCCCGGTCGTCCTCCGGAAGACCCGCTTCCGGCCCCCGCCCTGGCAGGCCCTGTCCACGCCGCCGATCTCATATTCGGGGCCGACGCAATGGCCGCCTCTCGCCAGACCCTCGTTCGCGAGAATGGCGACGTGCGCACCACGGCCGTCATCATCGATCGCCTCGAAGCCGGTTTCGGCGACAGCGAGGAAACCTGGCTCTGGGAGGTCCAGGGCTGGACCGGCGGTGACATCAATCGCTTCTGGTGGAAGTCGGAAGGCGAAGGCGACTTCGGCGGCGGACTGGAAGAAGCCGAACTGCAGGCCCTCTACAGCCGAGCCGTCGCGCCCTTCTGGGATGTGCAGGCCGGCTTGCGTCAGGACTTCCGCCCAGACGGCGAGGACACGACGCATCTGGTTCTCGGCCTTCAGGGCCTCGCGCCCTACTGGTGGGAAGTCGACGCCGCCGCCTTCCTGTCGACGGAAGGCGATCTGACCGCCCGCGTCGAGGCCGAATATGACCAGCGCATCACCCAGCGATTGATCCTCCAGCCCCGCTTCGAAATCGACGCCTCCGCCAGCGACATTCCGGAACTGGAGATCGGCTCGGGCCTTTCCTCAGTCGAGGCTGGCCTGCGGTTGCGATACGAGTTCCGCAAGGAGTTCGCCCCCTATGTCGGCGTCGAGTGGACCCGAGCGTTCGGAGACACCGCCGACTACATCGAAGCCCGAGGCGGCGACCAAGAAGACACCCGCTTCGTCGTTGGCCTCAAGGCCTGGTTCTAGTTGAAGGAGACTTCCCCATGATCCGCACCCTCGCCCTCACCGCCGCCCTGGCACTCGCCGGCACAGCCGCCGCCCAGGACCCGCATGCCGGCCACCATCCGCAGGCCCCGGCGGCTGCGCCCCAGTCTGGCATCACCACCGTCCCAACGAACGGCGCCATGACCCAGGGCTCGCCCGAGCGGTTCAGCGCGACCTTCCCGCACGCGATGATCCTGAAGACCCTGACCTTGACCGCCGAGGGCCAGGCCCCGACCGTGGTCACCGCGCCTGCCGCACCGGCCGCCGCGACCGTCAGCGTCGCCCTGCCGCCCCTCGCTCCGGGCACCTGGACTGCCGCCTGGGCCGCCGAAGGTCCGGACGGCCACAGGATGTCCGGCTCCATCAGCTTCATGGTTCACTAGGGAGAATGTCGATGAAACTTTCCAACGTGCTCGCCGTCGCCGGCGCCATCCTCACGATGTCCGCCGGTGTCGCGCTGGCGGCTGAAGGCTGTGAGTGCTGCAAGGATATGGCCGCAGACACCGCGATGTCCTGCTGTGACAAGATGAAGGCCGAGCCGGTGCCTGCGCCGGATCCTGCGCCGACCCCTGCACCCGAGACACCTTCAGACTAACAGAACGGCTTAGGATCGCACCGGTAGGTTCGCTCCAATGCCGGGATACGGCGAGGGCAATATCCGCGGGCCGCACGCAGCGCACGGGCGACTCTCCAGGGAGTCGCTGGAGCGGTTTTGTGCGGTTCGCTCGCTTATGTGACCGGAACAGCGGAGTTGCGCGTCCAGCACCGGTTCAGAGCGATTGCAGACGACATGCAGAGTGCGTTGTTGCTCGACGGTGGTCAGAGGATGGTCCGGCAAGTGGAAACGTGATCAACAACGCCGACAGCGGGAACAAATAGATAGTTTATGAAAGCTGCTTGAACGATTGGTTCATCAGAAAGAAAAACAATGTCTAATGCTGGACGTCCTCGCGTAGCCTCTAAATCTGCAAAAACTTCACCACTTTCCGAGTTCATGGATGCGCACTGGGGCTCCACTGGACTAACTAATGATGCGGCCGCAAGCAAGTTCGGCTTCATGGCCGCGAACAATATCTCGATGTGGAGAACAGGACGGACAGCTGTTCCTCTGTCACGCCTGCCCAAGATCGCCGAACTGCTCCGGGTCGATATGGTGTCACTTTTTGTGCTTTGGCTAAAACAATACAAGGCGAGGAACGACAGCGCTCCGTCCATCCTCATAGAGGTCCTGGAGAGGAGACTCATGAGCGCCAACGAGGCCGAGGTCATCCGGACGCTGCGCCATGCGACCAAGAACGCTGACCCAGCGTTTTCAGCGGCCGTTCACAGCGCAATCGCCCTCGCGGTCACAAAATAATCGCGACACAGGAGCGCGACACAAAGTGCGACACAAGTCATTCGGGCGGGGTTTTAGTTAGTTGATTTATAACGATAAACGTCCGAATGGCGGAGAGGGTGGGATTCGAACCCACGGTGCCCGCAAAGGCACGCCGCATTTCGAGTGCGGTACATTCGACCACTCTGCCACCTCTCCGCGGGGCCGTAGGACGCTTGGTCGAGCGAGCGG
>Ga0315904_10011066_pt1 | contig 11570 bp, 18 predicted proteins | sample LakEriMetagenome_6_FD_203529 | JGI IMG/M metagenome (GOLD analysis project Ga0315904, IMG submission 203529) | Freshwater fungal communities from buoy surface, Lake Erie, Ohio, United States - Buoy 12 MA120 | ecosystem: Environmental > Aquatic > Freshwater > Lake | place: USA: Lake Erie, Ohio...
ACTGAATCCATCCGCCCATGTTTACCGCCCGACATTTCCATTGCGGGTTTTTAGCGCACGCCTTTTTGCTTTCGATCAGGTATCCGTTTCGCCCCGCCTTTCCGCTTTTGCTCAGCGAATACCAAGACTGAACATCTCCGGCGTAAAAAGCGTCATACGTTGTCGCATACCCCTTGACTGATTTTGCATAAAACCAATCTAGCCAATCAACGCACTCACGCGATTGCCGATTTGCGCCAGAGCATTCTGCCGTAACTATCGGCCAATGCTTTTGCTCAACTGGCGAGACAATTATTGTTGCCGGAAGAGCCAGCGACGCAATGACGATTGCGGAAATTGCTAGGCGCAAAAGCCTTAGCTGCAAGTCCCAATACCGCGACGAGTCATCTCCTCGTCTACAAGTGCAATGCCTTTCATTGCGCTGGCGATGTACTTCAGGCGATCCTCTTCGCTCTGGTCTTCAAGGTACGCCACCCAGCTAAACATGAGCGATCTTCTTTCCGATGCGACCAGGAGATCTCGATTGCTCATTTCCGAAAAACTCTTTCGGTGCTTATGTCTACTCTTTGCCACGCTTTTCCTCCTCTTCGTAAAAAGCAAGCCAAACACATAGCGCCATTGCTTTGCACTGCGCCGCGATTCCTTGCTTCTCATTGTATTCCGCAGGATTCACTTCCAAAACGTCACAAAGTGCCTGAAGAAATTCTTTATGCCAAATGCCATACGAAACAACTGGCTCGGACTTGTGTGTTCGGACAAGTGGGCTGACAAAACTTTCTGGCCAACCGGCACTGGTGTAGAAAGATGGGTCTACAACTTCTCGCCAGTTGTCACCGACGGTTAGTTGCGCCCTGGTCTCACGCATAATTTGCAGTGCTTCCGACCTAGTCATGATTGCAGTATAGCAGAAATCATGGCGCCGCCGACAGGAATCGAACCTGCGACCAACTGCTTAGAAGGCAGCTGCTCTATCCACTGAGCTACAGCGGCAAAGATTATCGCTTCCCCTTGCTTACTAATTCGTATGCCGCGCTGCCGATCAAAAAATGACTTACGCCCAACTCTCGCGCAATGCGACCAATCGGCTTTTTGTTTCGCGCCGCACTTTCAACCGCGCGCAAAAGCGTTTCGTCAACTTTCTTGGACTTAAACGTTTGTCGGCTGCGATTGTCGCCGTAGGTTTCAACCTCGGAACGAACATACATAATTCGCGGCCGCCCGCCATTTGGTCCTTGACCAGCGTTGATCTTTTTCCAACCGTAGCGACGCGCGGCTTGCACCGCCGCAGAATACGAGACTCCAAGAATCTCCGCCGCCTCAACAATCGAAACGTGCTCTGTCTTCATTTTCTCCTTCTTTCCCCAAGTCATCTTTGCTTGGACAACCACTATAGGCTGCCCACAATGACCTTGTCAAGCGCAGCCTCAAAGTAAGGCCTTACTCAAAATGCGTCAACGGGGGGAAAAGGGGTAGGGGATAAAGGGGGAAATATGATTACGGAAGGATCTTAAGAACATGAGGTATGAAATACCGAATGTTCTTGAGATCCTGTAGTAATCGGGTACAGTATCCCGAGAGTTCCTGAGGTACGTAGTACCGAAGGAACTAGAGGGATAGCTGTACCCGGAAGATAACGGTATCTCTAAGAATACATAATACCTAAGTACCGTTATACCTAAGAACCATATGGTTCCTGTTCCCTAAGAACAATAGAGAGGATTCTACAGGTGGAAATCGACTTGTCAAGCCCAGACACACAAAGTGTGGAGCCATCAGCCGAAGATATTGTATTAACTTGCGCAAACTGCGGTGCGAAGATGGAAGAAAGAAAATGCAAACTTATTTGCAAGTGCGGCTACTACGCGTCATGTTCTGACTACTACTAAAATTGCGCTAACCCTCAAAGTGTTGTAGTCTGTCCACAAGCAAGGCAATCGCCTTGCAAAAAGTGGAGGAAAAATGGACAGAAAACAAGGAGTTGTTGACCAAGTTATTGTTCAGCAAGTGCTTATGCATCGATCGCCTCCTGGGGTTACAAGTATTTCTGGCGCGTGTCAGGTTCTTGCAAAAGAGTACGGCGTTACGCCAGAGACGATGAGAACATACGCACACAAGGGAGTTCCTGGAAGGTCAAAAATTGCTAAGCGTATTTTGCTGGATTTCGCGGACGTTGAGGCCAGCCAGTATGCAACCGTGACAAAGGTTTCGGCGAGCAAGGACAGCCTGATCAAATCTATTGACGAAATTGCCCACGCGTTTGAGTCATCGGCAAAAACTCTGCGCGCGCTAAAAGAAACAGTTGCCGATGAGATTGGAGTTGCAAAGTGATTATTGACGACTTGATTCCGCTTGCCACGCCCATTGACGGGCTAAAGCCTTGGGGCAAGAATCCGCGCCGCGGCAACGTTGACGCGATTGCTCGGTCGCTTGCGAAATTTGGCCAACGGCGACCAATTGTTGTTCGCAAGAGCACCAATGAAGTCATTGCTGGTAACCACACACTTCAGGCGGCACAACAACTTGGCTGGAAGCAAATTGCCGTCGTTTGGGTTCAAGACGACGACCAGACAGCAACCGCGTTTGCCCTTGCTGACAACCGCACTCAAGACCTTGGCTTCTACGACGAAGATTTGCTTGAGGAGCTGATCAACAGCATCAACGAGCAGGATTTGTTTTTGGCTACGGGCTATTCTGAAGAAGAGCCAGAGCTTGATTTTTCTGGCGGGGCGCAGGCGAATGCCGTGCCGCAAATTCCGCAGATGACAGATCCCAACGCAATGAGAACAGAGTTTGTTGATGGTCTTGATGGGAGCATTACCCAGCGACCAGCGCCACCGCTTGACCCCAACATGGCAATGTTGGTGAAGATTGGCGGCATTGAGTTGCGCCTTGCCCGCGAAGAGGCGGAGCCCTTGGTCATGGCGTACCGCAGGTACGTTGAAAAGAAGGGCACATCAACGGGGTTCTTCCTTTGGCTAGTTGACGGGAAAGACATCCCAGAATAGAGAAGTGGCCGCCGAGGGGAAAAGGAGGAAACCCCAAGGCGGCCAGGGCCAAAGACCCTACCGGCATAGGCCGGTTTCTCAATAATGCCAGATTGTTTTTGTTTTTGCCATAAATTTACTTTTTCTGTGTTATGATTTTTTTATGGCAGGAAAGACAGCGGTAAAGAAGCAATCTGGCCCACCCCCAAAGGTGGGAATATCCTCTCGCGTCTGCTCAGAGTGCGGGGTCAGGCTTAACACCAACGCTATTTTTTGTTACAAGGAAATCGTTTTTATCGGGGCATCAGCATCCTCCCGGATGCGCTATACTTGCAAGGAACATGCAAAGAGAACAGAAGCAGGAAGAAAGTAACCCACAGAACTCTCGGTGCGGCATTTGCCACATGCGAAAGAGTTCCTGTATTAACGTGGGATACGACGATGGAAGCGGATGGGGCAATCGGATTGTTTGCTCAGAGTGCTTTCCAATGATTTTTAAAAAGGGGAAGAAAGATGGATCAGACACTACTCGGTAGCATCATTGTTGGCTGGCTATTTCTGCTCACCATATTTCATGCGGTGATGTTTCTTCAGGTTTACAGAAGGGCTGATGAGCCTGGTGGCGGACTTGCGGTTTTTGTCGCTGGCGCTGTTGTTTCAGGAAATATCTTGGCGATGCTATGGATTGCGAGGAACAACGGATGACAAAGGAAGAGCAAACTTTCCAAGAGGCATTTAGGGAGATTTACGGCGAAGCCTTTGCGTTGCTTGTTTCTAGACAAGCAAAGTATGGCAATCTGAACATTGAACAGCTAGGATTGTATGGGGTCCTTAGCAGGGTTGCCAACGACAAGATGTCTCGAGTCATGAAGAGTTTGAATGGCAAGATTGTCGATGGGAAAGTCCTGCTTGACCCAATAAAAGAGGAGCATGTTGACGAGGTCTTGGAAGATGCTCTTCTAGACATTGCCAACTACGCCCTCATTGCCATTGCCCTAAAGCGTGGCGTCTGGGGAAAGAAGTTTGACGAAAAAGACACAAAGCTGGTGAAGTGATGAGTAAGAAAGACCGATACGAAGTCGTTCACATTGGGCTCCACGGGGCTGAGTGGATTGCTATTATTTGGGACCGTAGGGATAAGCGGGTAGTTGGAAGCGCTGTCAGCAAAAGCCTAGACGAGGTTGTTTCGGCGGCTGTCGACCTTATTGCTGCTTTGTAGATGTACTCCCAAAACAACGAAGAAGAAGTAATCCTTAAATTCTTCGGGGAAAAGACCGGATCGTTTCTTGACATTGGGGCATACGACGGCGTCTCTATTAGCAATACAAGGGCCCTTGCCGAGCGCGGGTGGTCTGGCGCTTTGGTTGAGGGGTCGTCTTTTTCTTTTCAGAAGCTTTTCCATCTTTATGGCGGGAATGAAAAATTTACCCTAATTAATGCGATGATTGACCCGCTGGGCGATAGCGCCGGGAAGATTGTCAAAATGTGGGAGGCGCCCAATTGCGCCGTTACAACCATCAATCCTCAGAACTTTGACAAGTGGAAAGAGGATGTTGTGATGCACAGCGACGGCGGGGCAAGGTTCTCTGAAATCTTTGTTGCCCCAACCCCACTATCCTCTCTTTTAGCCTTACTCAGGGAGCACGGTAAAGGATTTGATTTTGTCTCTATTGACATTGAGGGCGGATCAGCAGACATAGCTATGCTGTACGACCCGGACGAGTTTGGAACGTCTTTGCTGTGCATTGAGCACGACGACAGAGACCAGGAAATTCTTGACAGGTATACAAGGCTTGGCTTTGCTCAGCTGCTTAAAAACGACGAAAATATCATCCTTTCCAGGTAGGCGCAGCACAGGCAACCCTGGAAAAAACAAAGGCGCTTGCTACCATTTGGCAATGGACGAGTTTGAAAGATACCTCACTTGGTCAAAAGCAAGCGAAGAGTCGGTTGGCGACTTTTACGCGTCTTCCCTCAAGACGTTCACAAAGAAGTTTTCTGGAAAAACCGAAGAGGAGCAGGCAAGTGAAATTGTCGCCCACATCTTCCGCGTTCTGGGGGGCATTATTTCAGTCTACGGGGCCGAGGGTGAAGAGGACAACATTGCCGTAAAGTGCCAGCCGCCACGGGAGACTGGTGGAATTTGGACCTTTGATGTAAGATTCTCAATCAACGGCAAGAACTCTCAGGTTTTGGCTGCCGCAAGAGACATCAAGGAAATTGCTGAAAGTTTAAACAAGGAGATCAATGTCATCCTCCGATCAGACCCAGAAATTAGCCGCTAAGCGCATCATCTCCAGGCTGTCCGGGGCAATCTCTGCCGCCTTTAGCGAGCAGGCCGGTGACAAGTTTCCTGGAAAAGTTGATTCAGTATCACGCTTGTCATACGTGCTTGGCCTGCGCCGGGCGCTTGAGATCGTTATGGAAGAAATTGATCTCAAGGATTCCAAGCCAAAAAAGAGTTGATTCAAGCCAGTTTAGCTTGATATTTCGCCAATTAGAGAGCCACTTTTATGGGGAAAAACCACCATTACCCGCGCATTGACAATTGTCCTGCCATGGATGTATCATCTACCCAGATACATGAACGTATCATCTTGAAGGAGGTTTGAGCGTGAATAGCAGTAAGAAGACTAGGAAGCAGCTGGTGCTAGAAGTGTTCCAGAAAAACCTCAATGTATGGATTGACGGAAGCGTGCTCATGCAGCCAGACTGCGGTGGTGGCCGCTTTGGGGCAAGGATTGAGGAGCTTCGCAAGGACGGGCATATCGTGGAGGCCCGCCCGCACCCCGATCCAAAGCGCGATATTTGGCAATACAGGATTTGCGACAAGGCGCTGCCGACTGGATTTTGGGAGTGCTCTGGATGTGGCGTTAGGCTTCAGGAGAAGCCGGGAGACGGGTCAAGGGCAAGCGTTGTCGACACAATGATTATTGCCTCTTGCTGGAAGTGCAAGAAGCAGTCGACTGTTTGGCAGTTCCGAAAGAGTTAGCGCTTTGCAGAGGTGAAGTAGAATCCAACCGTTCCTACGTCTGCCGCATAGACCAGAGCGTCAACAAGGTCATCGTGTTCGCTGTTTGGGAAGGACATCATTTCCGACTCAAGTTGGCGAATCCCTGGGCCGTTCTTAAGGTGGAAAACCTTTCCAGCCTCGTATCTGGCAGCAAGTGACCTTGATCGGAATACCTTGTCTCTTTCGGGGCGAACCGCTCTGGCTGGAAGCCTGGTCTCGTTGACCAATTCCCGGACAAAGGTTGATTGGTACTGAACCGCCTCGATGTTGACTTCGGTAAACTTCCTTGGCTCATCGCCCCAGGTATCTCGCTGCCCCCTAAGACCAACAAACTTGGCTGGCCAAAGGAGTTTTGGGCTTGAAGCGTCGTCAATGATGGAGCCGTCTCGATCGACGCCAGTGAGCCACTTCTGATGGCCTTGCTGGATTCTGGTCCTGTAGGCGCCAACAACGTAGAGGTTATGATCATCGTCTTCAACCACCTCAACGGCGGCGGTGTAGTCCGAGCGTTCTTTTTCTGAGGCAGCAAGGTCAACGCCAATTCTTCTTGCTCCTGGTGGAATTTGATCAACGTATTGGAAGAACTCATAGCGGAAAATGTTGCCACCCATGGAGGTAACGTCGTTTTGATATTGCAGGTTAAAGATCGGAGTGCCAAGCTCCTCTCGCTTCCTCTCCAGGTCTTCAACGGTGTACATGTCTGGCCACAGGGGCCCGGCGTCTTCCAGAGACCTTCTAAGGTAGGTTGGAATTCCCTTGCTTGTTAGTTCTGCGTAAAAGTCGTCTTCATGCCATCTGGTCCCGATGTACCATCTCGTTGCTCCCGGAACAAGCATTGGGTCAATAACCTGCCAGTAGGTTTCGCTTGCTTTTTGGCGTTGGGTGGGAGTTGCGTTTTCCTTGAGACCAACAATGTCGTCTGCAATAAGCAAGTCAAGACGCGGGCCCGGCTTAATTGAAGTTAGCCCGTCAGCAAAGCACGTCGCATCTTTCCCAAGGTTGACACCCTTAATCGTCCACACTTCGTCAGTCCACTTTCCCCCGGCAACACCACCCCTTGCCCACGGGAAAACCTCTGCAAACTTTGCAGATTCAACAATAGTTTTAATTGCCCTAGATCGGGCAAGGGCATCTGAAAGCACAGATGTAACAATGCCAATGCGAATCTTCCCTTGGGTTACCCCAACAAGTCGCGCAGCGCGATGAATGAGCTGGGTAGTTTTTGCGTGACCGCGTGGCATAAGCACCAAGGCTCGGGGGTTTCCCGTCAGGAAGTTCTCCATCTCGCGAAGATGGCGCGGGAAAACAAGACCGCTGACATACTCAGCAAACGCCGCGTCGTCAGTTGCGGCGCGGTCCCGAAGCCAAGAGCGGTACTGCTCGTTACTCGGCGGCGGTGGTATCTTCGATTTGCTTTGCTTCGTCGTGCTCTGCAATCTTTGATGCCTCCTCTAGCTGCTTGGACCATATTGCCAATCGCCCGGAAAGCTCTCCAGCCGTAAGCGTGTCAATTTCATGTGGTGTTTTAGAAATTTCAATAGCCCCGCCGTCAACGCCACTAACCTCCTGGCGAACAGGGGCATAAGCGCCAGTAAGCTTGGCGACTTTATCTAATATTTCAATTTGCACTTTAAGGTACTGAATTTCCATTGCCGATCCGCGAGCCTTTGAGGCGCCAACGGCGGCTTGCTGCCCGATCATGCGAGCTCGCTGCACAAGCTCTGCCCTGGTAAGGATTTGATCCGGCTGATCCTCTGCCCACTTCTTTCTGATGGCACGAATGTGCTCTCGCACGGTATGGACCGAAAGGTCAGTTGCCTTGGAGATTTGGGCCGTGGGCACGCCATTAAGGAGCAGTTGCGTAATCTGCTCCCGCAATGCGTCGATCTGTGCTTGTGGCTTTCGCCCTGGCTTACCCATATTTGTATATTACACTATACCCAACGTAAAACCACACAGCATTGACTTTGCTGCAAATCTAAAGGACAATCCGGCTATGCCTGCAAGTATTTACGACATTATCTGCGAACAGGGTGCAACGCTTGTCCGGGTGGTTACGTATAACGATTCTGCTGGTAGTCCAGTAAATTTGACCACGTACACAGCCCGAATGAAGGTGCGCTCTTCTCGGGGCGCGCCTGGGGTCCAGCTTGCCCTTGCAAGTGGTGGGTCTGGGATTGCACTTGCGTCTAATGGGGAAATTGAAATTACTGTCCCGGCAGCAACAACGGCAATAATCCCCTCTGGAAAATACCGATATGACCTTGAAGTGGTTTCTTCTTCTGGAATTGTTACAAGAGTTATTGAAGGTGATTTTACGGTAAGCGGCGAGGTTACCAGGTGACAGACGACTACAATGTAATTATTACCGAGGAAGATGGCAGCGTTGCCGTTCAGGACACCTCATTAAACATAACTACAACGTCACTAATCTCTCTTGTTGGCGGATCAACATACGTACACACCCAATCCTCTCCGGCCGCAACGTGGACAATTAGCCACAATCTTGGCCGAAGACCCAGTGTCACGGTCGTAGATTCCGCAGGTAGCGTGGTTATTGGAGAAGTGACTTATTTGAGCGATAATAGCCTTCGAGTTGAGTTTTCCGCTGGATTTAGCGGTCAGGCATATTTAAACTAGGAGATAAAAATGGCAGTAAAATTCCTGGCAGGTGTTGATCTTCAGAAAAATGAACTTCTTAATGCTGCTATTCAAAATCTTGCCACCGACCCGTCGAGTCCGGTGCAGGGGCAAATTTACTACAACACCGCCTCTGATGTAATTAAAGTTTACGACGGTTCGGCCTGGGTAACGCTCTCAACTGGCGCAGGAACCGTTACTTCAGTTGGTGCCTCTACGCCGCTTTCCTCCACCGGCGGGAGCACGCCAACCATCAGCATTCAGGACGGCACAACCTCGCAGAAGGGAGCTGTTCAGCTAGAGAATTCAACTTCTAGCACTTCAACAACCACTGCTGCTGTTCCTGCTTCCGTAAAGGCTGCTTATGACCTTGCTAACGGTAAGGCAAATCCTTCGGATACCACCTTTGTTGGTACGACCAGCGTTGCGCTAAACCGCTCGTCTGCGAACCTTGCCCTCACCGGCATCTCCAGCGTCGCGCTTCCAGGTTCGTCCTCAGGCACGACCACCCTTCAGCCAGCCGCAGCGGCGGGCGGAACGGTTACCCTTCCAGCCTCTACAGGTACGCTTGCGCTTACCTCGGACATTCCATCGCTTTCGGGCTATGTAACGGAAAGCGGCACGCAGACTCTTACCAATAAGACACTTACATCGCCAGTCATTGACGGCAATGGTCTTGTTTTTGAAGGACCAACGGCTGACGACTATGAGACAACCCTTGCAGTTACAGACCCAACAGCAGACCGATCTATCGCATTGCCAAACGCAAGCGGTACGGTTGCGCTTACAAACCAGAAGATAAGCGACTTTGCGGCGACAAGTTCTGCTGAACTTGCTGGGCTTATCTCTGACGAGACAGGCACTGGTGCGCTGGTCTTCGCCAATAGCCCAACGCTGGTGACCCCGGCGCTTGGAACTCCGTCAAGCGCAACGCTTACAAACGCAACCGACTTGCCAATTAGCACCGGTGTTTCTGGTCTTGGGGCTGGCGTTGCAACCTTCCTAGCCACGCCGTCATCGGCTAACCTTATCAGCGCCGTAACTGACGAGACGGGCACGGGCGCCCTGGTATTCGCCAACACGCCAACCCTCGTTACGCCAAACATTGGCGCAGCAACGGGTACAAGCCTTGTGCTTTCTGGCGACCTGACAGTCAACGGAACGACGACAACGATCAACTCAGTTACCGTCACTGTTGACGACAAGAACATTGAACTTGGTTCTGTTGCAAGCCCAACGGATGCTGGCGCTGACGGCGGCGGTATTACCCTTAGGGGCGCCACTGACAAGACGCTTAACTGGATTGATGCGACCGACGCATGGACTTCGTCTGAGCATTTTAATCTTCTTACTGGCAAGAAGTTCTATATTGCGGGAACTGAAGTTCTTAGCGGAACCACCCTTGGATCAGGCGTTACCGGATCAAGCCTTACATCGGTTGGCACAATCGTTACCGGCGTATGGAACGGCACCGCAATTGCCATTGCAAACGGCGGTACTGGCGCAACTGACGCCGGCGCTGCACGAACAGCCCTTGGCCTTGCAATCGGCACGAATGTCCAGGCCTACAACAGCACGCTTGCTGCGGTTGCTGACGGAACCTACAGCGGTGATGACAGCATTACAACGGTCGGCACCATTGCGGCAGGAACTTGGCAGGGTACGGCTATTGCCTCGACCTACGGCGGAGCACTTCGCTACAACACTAGCGCCACTTGGACTGCTGGGGAAGCCAAGACCGTTACCCACAACCTTGGAACAAAAAATGTCACGGTAGCTCTTTACGACTCGGCAGACGCTCAGGTATTTGCTGATGTAACAACTGCAACTACAAATACCCTAACTGTTACTATTAGTGTGGCTGGAACCTATCGGGTTGTCGTAATCGGCTAAATCCTCTAAGATGGGGGGGCTATGCCGAAACTTGTTGGATCTTTAAGCACGCCGAATCTAGGGTCTGACCCGTCCGCAACGACGGGCACCTTGTATTTCAACACGACCTCAAACCAGCTTCGATACCGAAGCGGATCTGAGTGGGTTGATATTGGCTACCAAGCCTCAGTTGCTCCCCCGGTAGGCAGCATAATTTCTTGGGCTAACGCCCTTGACGCCAGACCATCTAATTGGGAGCCGTGCTCAGGAGATGCTATTTCCCGCTCAACATACTCGTCACTTTTTGATATTATTGGAACAAGGTTTGGCGCTGGAAATGGATCGACTACATTTAACTTGCCAGACCTTAGGGGCTCAACGCTTGTTATGCGTCCGGCCACCCACGCAAGTGTTGCCGTGCAAGATGTGAGCGGTGGGCTAACTTGGGTGCAGGGAACAGCAGACTTATTTTCTGCGATAACTCACCCAACTGACGGAGCCTCGCATACTCATACCTGGACTGATAGCGAAAGCGGCTCCCACACGCACGCGGCTGACCACTCGCACGCAACAACAATAAGCTCAACGGGCAGCGGCGGGGATCACGGTCACTCGTACACCGCATCAACGTCATCAAACGGGCACACGCACACGGTTGGAAGCCTTGCAACTTTTACCGCCGCAACAGGAACTACGGCATCTGCTGGACCAGACGACTCTGCTTCTGGCAGCCACACGCACACCGGAGGGGCAACCGCAACAGGAAATTCCCATTCTCACACGGTTTCAAGCGAGTCTTATTCAACAATTGCCTCGCACAATACCGCTCACAGTTTTTCCCCGTCAAGCAGTAGCTTTACCGGAAGCAGTGATGCCGGTGGGGCCCACTCCCATGGGGGCACTTTAACGTCACCATCTGCTGGTCATGTGCATGACAACCACAACCCAAAGCGTGGTCGCATTTGGTATTTAATTAGGGTGTTGTAATGACAAAACTTGTTGCCGTTATGAAGCTACCATCAGCAACCGCAGCGTCGGTTGAGGCTGGCTCCTGGGCTGAG
>Ga0315904_10011069_pt1 | contig 11569 bp, 12 predicted proteins | sample LakEriMetagenome_6_FD_203529 | JGI IMG/M metagenome (GOLD analysis project Ga0315904, IMG submission 203529) | Freshwater fungal communities from buoy surface, Lake Erie, Ohio, United States - Buoy 12 MA120 | ecosystem: Environmental > Aquatic > Freshwater > Lake | place: USA: Lake Erie, Ohio...
GGACGTTCGCTACGGGCATCCTGCCTTCGCTCACTGCACGCCGGCTGCGCTTCGCCATCCTGGCTTCGCTGGCCGCCGAGCCCGGCTCTTGGGCACGGGCATCCCCGAGCTCTTCGTCGAGATGGCTTCAGGAAGCCCAATCGCGTAAGCGATGGGGGCATGCTGGCCGCGCCGCTCGGGGCTGCCCATGCCCATCGCCGGACGTTCGCTACGGGCATCCTGCCTTCGCTCACTGGCTGCGGCCAGCGTTTCGGGTTTCTGCCGCCAGCACGTACGATGCTCGACGGACGCTTGCGGATAATTGGTCGCGAAACACGTTCTTTCACTGGGCATGAACAGCATGGGATTGCAGGTGCGATCGATGGCGTCGGCGGCGTTCAGCCGTCCCGGACACGAGACGTTGCCAATCTTCAAGGACGAGCCCATGCTCGGGCGGATCGAAAATGCGGCCCGGGTTGGTCGCCAAGCCCGCGAGTGAGGACGCCATGGATTCGCTCAGCCGTCACGAACAACTCCTGCGGGTGTTCCACCTCATCGACATCCTCTTCGGGGCCCGGCAGCCGCTCTCCACGGCGGAACTCAAGGACCGGCTCCAGTCGCGGGGCGTGATCGACGAGATGTCTGACAAGAACATCCGGCGCGACGTCGAGTTTCTCGTCCGGTTCGGTTATGCGGTGAAGGAAACGAAAAAGCGGTCACCTCGCGGGGCGACGGTGCAGGCCTGGGAGATCCGCCCTGGTCGCGGCGCCGTGGAACTCGCCGCCCCAGCGATCACGCTTCCGGAGTTGCTGTCGCTCGCGGTGGCCCGCGACCTGCTGGCGCCGCTCGCCGGCACGATCTACTGGCGGGGAGTCTCGCAGGTCATCGACAAGCTGGAACGCGTAGCGACGCCGGAGCTGCTCACCTACGTGGGCGACCACCAGGAAGGTCTCGTCGTGCATCCCCGGCCTGCGAGAGGCAAGTATCGCTCGCGGATGCTCAACGCCGTGCACCGGGCGATCCGCAACTCGTTGGAACTCGAGATTCGGTACACCAGCTTGGCCGACACGAAGCCGAAGAAATCGACGATCCGGCCCGAGGCGATCGTGCTTTACGACGGCGCCGTCTACATTGCGGCCCGCCGAGCCGCGTCCGCGGGGCGGAAGGCGTCGCGGGGCGACGGCGACATCCGCTTCTTCAAGCTCGATCGCGTCACCGACGCCCGCGTGACGTCGCGGACGTTCGACCGACCGCCGACGCCCGTCGCCGACCTGCTCGCCGACAGCATCACCATCTACCGTTCGACGGATCCGCCGCGGCGGTATCGGATCCGCGTCGAGCCCGAGCGGGCGCGGTGGGCCGTCGAAAAGCCGTTTCACCCGCGACAGAAGGTCCGCGAGCAGGCCGACGGCGGTGTGATCCTCGAGATCGAACGGGCCTGGGATGGCGAGATGATTCCGCAACTGCTTGCGCTCGGCGAGATGGTGGAGGTGCTCGATCCGTTCGACGTCCGCGAGCGAATCGCCGACATGGCGCGGGCGATCGTGGCCCGCTACTCCGGCCGGCCGCGGCGGGCCGTCGACACCCTGCCGGCGAGCGGCTGAACGTCTGGAAACGCCCACGCATGCCGCAGCCTGGCTTCCGCACGGTGCAGCTCGACCTTCCCGTCGCCGCGCGGCGACGGCAGGCGCTTGTCTGCATACCCGATGCCCCGCCGCCGCCGGGCGGCTGGCCGCTCGTGCTCGCCTTCCACGGCGGCCAGAGCCATCCGGAGATGATGCGGAGGTTCTCCGGTCTCGACGTCTTCGCCGCGGACGGGCGGGCCGTCGTTGCCTATCCGGCCGGCACCGGCTCCCGCGACGGCCTCTTCACCTGGAATGGCGGCAACTGCTGCGGCGAGGCCCGCGACACCGGCTCGGACGACGTGGGCTTCGCGCGCGCCTTGGTCGCCGACGTCGCCGGCCGGGTGCCGATCGACGCTCGCCACGTGCATGCCACGGGGATGTCAAACGGCGCGATGATGGCGTATCGCGTCGGGGCCGAGGCGGCCGATCTCGTGGCCTCGATCGCGCCGGTCGCCGGACCGCTGGCCCTGGCGTTGATCGCGCCGTCGCGGCCCGTGCCCGTGCTCCACTTCCACGGCTCGCTCGACCAGTTCACGCCGCTCGATGGTGGCATCGGGCGGCGGAGCGTGACGCGCGTGAGCCACCGGCCGGTGCTTGAAGGCCTTTCCAATTGGGTGCTGGCCAACGGCTGCCCCGATGTACCCCGCCGTGATGCGATCCCCTGCCGTGATCCAGGTCTCGCGATTGAGCGGCTAACATGGGGCCCGGGCGACGCCGGCAGTGAGGTCGTGTTCTACCGCATCGACGGAGGCGGCCACGTCTGGCCGGGCCGCACGCCCGACTCGTTTCTGCTCGGGCCGGCGGTGCCGTCGCTCGACGCCAACGAGATCATCTGGGCGTTTTTCGAGAAGCACCCGCTGCAGTAGCGCCGGCATGCCGTTCCCACGCCGCCCAGCCCAGGAAGCCCAATCGCGTAAGTGATGGGGGCGGCAGGCGACGCCCGGCGTGGTGCAGCCGTACGGCTTACGCCGTTACGCTTCCTGCAACCACGATCACCCGAGTTCTGTTCAGGAAGCCGAATCGCGTGAGTGATGGGGGCCCGCCCTAAGACGCGTCACACGTGATCCTACGGCGATCCTGCGGCGGTGTCACTCCGCCAGGAAGCCCCGAGCGGGAGCGAGGGGATCACGCGTGGCGGCGGCGAGTGACCCTTGCCGATCCGCGGAGCCGTTCCCGTCGCTTCCGCTCCGGGCTTTGAGGTTTCCGTGGAAAACGCGCGAGGATCAAGTGTGACGCGTATAAGACGCGTGACGCAGGCTTGCTTGTGCCGTACGCCCACCCCGCACTCGGTCGCTCCTACGGCAGCTCCGCGCGATGGCTCAGATGCCAGAGAGACGTGGTGGCCAGCGGCAGCGGCGGCCCGGACTTCGCCCAGGCCTCGGCCGCGTCCACCGCGTGATCGAACGGTCGCCCGCCGCTCGCCGCCACCAGGGCCATCGCGAGGCTGGCCGCGAGGGCCGAGATCCCGGCCGACACGAGCGATCGCCGCCGCTCCCGCTCGATGATGGCAGGCTCCAGCGGCGGCAGCGGGATGCCGCCGTACCAGTCGCGGACGAGGTCCTCGACGGTGATGGCCGCGCACACCGCGCGGCGGGCGGCGGGGTCGGTGGCGAGCGCCGCCACGGCGCGATCGGCGGGCTCGCCGATCGTCTCACCGGAAAGCCAGAGGCTGATGTCGCGGGCCAGGAGGTCATGGGCGCGGCTCATCGTTGGTCCTCCACGACGGAGGAAAGCAGCGACCGCAGGAGCGTGCGGGCCCGATGGATCGCGTTATTGACCTCGGCGTAGGAGAGCCCGAGCGTTTCGGCCGCGTCGCGATACGAAAAGCCCTCGCAGACCGTCAGCAGGAAGCAGGCCCGTTCGCGGTCGGGCAGTCGGCCGATCGCGCGGGCTACGAGGTCGGCCGTCTCGCGGGATTCCACGGCGGTGAGTGGCGACGGCACCTCGACTGGATCGAGCGCCGCGATCCGCCGGTCTTCGGCCTGCCGACTCCGCCGGTGGTCGATGCAGAGCCGCGCGGCCGTCTTTACGAGGTAGGGACCGAAGAGCTCCGCGAGCGGGTAGCGGCCGCGATGCTCGAAGAGCTTTCCGAGGGCCTCCTGCACCACGTCTTCGGCCAGGTGCCGGTCGCCGAGAAAGGCCGTGGCGAACCTGAGCACCCGCGGCCGATGGGCGTCGGCGAGCGCGGCGAAGGCGTCGGCCGTGAGCGGCGCGGCCGTGCGCCGCGAGGCGGGCGACGTGTGTTCGTGTCGTGTTCGCATCATGACGAGCCCCCTGTCCCGAGATCTCTTTAGATCGTAGCAGGTCAGTAGTCGCTCGCCGGAATCTCGCCATCGGCACGATGGCCGAGCTGGCGGAGCACGTCGGGCGAGATGTCTCGACTGATGCTCCGGATCGCCCCGTCGGCCAGGCCGGCCACCACGAGATTTCCCGCGTGGTCGCTGCCGAAGCCGCCAACGAAGAGTGGATCCTCCGGGGCAGGGTCGTCGTGGGAAAAACGTTTGTTCGGGTCGCGCTTCGGGAAGGGCGACGTGTTGCGGAGCGTGGCCCGGGTGCCCGAGGGCCAGCCGAGATCGCCTTCGCTGCCCCGCTTCTCGCTGATCAGTAGCGTATGGGAACTGCCGTCTAAGATGTCGGAGAAGCGGACCCGGCTGTCGAGGAAGAGCATGCCGTGGTTGTCGGCGTCGATCGGCGCCTCGACGTCGTGGTGGCAGCCGACGTAACTCGAGACGGCCACCCGCGGATCGCCGTTGGGTTGGTAGAAGGAACTGGCCGAGGACGACGGGCACTCGAGCACCGAGATCCCCGCGTCACGCACCCTAACATTCGACGCAGCGTAGACACCATCCTCCGGCGTGAACCTGTGGTCGAGCGAGTTTTCTTCCATGAAGGGCAGCAGCCGGATGATCCAGCCTACGTGCTTTCCCTCGGCCAGGTTTCGGATCGGTCCCGTGTCGCCGGTCACTCCGGGTGGAAACGCCTCGTAGGCAAACTCGTAGCTGTGGAGGGCCAGGCCGAGCTGGGCCACGTTGTTTTGACATTTGCACCGCCGCGCCGCCTCGCGGGCACTCTGCACGGCCGGCAGCAGAAGTCCGATCAGCGTGGCGATGATCGCGATCACGACAAGGAGCTCGACGAGGGTGAAGGCGCGGCTTGATTGCAGTCGACGACCGGCAGGAAGGTTTGGCATGTGGGCTGGGCTCATGGCCTGGGCTCCTTGGGGGATGTTGGTGCGACGGATGGATGCGAAAGATCGCGGCTGCGGCGAATCGTCACCGGGCCTTCGAGCGGGTATTCGACGACGACCCGGATCACGGGCGGACTGGCGTCGGTGTCGCGGGCCAGCGTGACCCGCGCCGATCCCGCGCCCGTGAGCGATTCGGGTTCGAGCAGGATCACCTCGTTGCCGGCCTCGGGGCCGCCCGTGGCGAGGCGTGCGTGGGCCTTCGCCGTCGCCACCGCGAGCAGGCATTCCACCTGCCGCAGGTGCCGCTCCGCGCGAAGCGAGCGATGACCCATGGTGGTGGCGCGGAGCATCGACAGGGCAATCGCTGACGCCACCGCCATGCAGGCGAGCGCCAGCACCATCACGCTGCCGCGACGGTGGGGGCATGTGCTTTCACGAACGCGGCGGAGGAAGCGGCCGGTCATGGCGAGGCTCCTTGCTCACGACTCGACGTCGCGCCGGGCGGCACGGCTGCAGACACCTCGATCGCCACCTGCGGTTGGCGGCCATCAGCCGTGGAACTGCCGCTGAGCGTGACGAGCGAGCCCTCCTCAGAGGCCGTCCACGCGATCGGCCTTGAAAACACAAAGTCTTCGCGGCCCGGTGATCCAGGTGGTGACGCGACGGTCCGCACCAGGCCCCGCGGGTGCGGGCGATACGCGATGCGGCCGGTCGGGCCGAAGAGCACGACGAGCGGAGCATCCGCAACGGCGTTGCGTGAAACCATCGCGGAGGTCGATTCATGGATGTCCGTGCGAAACTGCCGCGCGAGTCGCAGGGCGGTGCGCTCGTCGGCCCGCGCCATCCTTGATCGTGACTCGAATCGGTAGCTGGTGTGGACGAGCGACATGGCCGTGCCCATCACTACCGTCGCGGCCGCCATCGCGGCGAGGAGTTCAAGCAAGGAGATTCCGCGGCGAAGCGCTCCGGGGGCGTGCCGGGGGCGAGGGGCTGCCCGCGCCCCATCGCCGGACACTCGCTGCGGGCATCCTGCCCTCCGCTCGCTCGATGCTGCTCTCGCTCCGCCATCGTGGCTCCGCTCGACCAGCAACGCCGGCTCTCTGCGCACGGGCAGCCCCTCGCTGAGTTCGTGCCCCACGTAGCACAGGTTTTCAACCTGTACTCCACCAGTAGCGACCATGTCCCACCGCTCATGCGATTGGGCGTCCTGACTCTGCGTGTTCATCCTCATCGTGTCGCCCCCCTGCCCTGCCCCGCGGCGGCTGGCCACGTGACGAGCGTGAGCGGATGGTCGAGACGGCCGGGGGCGTTCCACCCGAGCCGGATCGTGACCGTGGGGCCGAGCGGCGAGCTGCCGCGGATGGCGTCCAGTCGGGCGTCGGGCAGATGGCGGCTCGCGAGTGGGGAGATCGTAAGGGCCATGAGATGGCGATCGAGGTCGCTTGCGGGCAGGGCCGCGATCCGTTCGGCCTGGTTCGCCAGCTCTTCGAGCGCGATCCGCTCCCGCCGCGACTCAGAGAGCAGCCGCGCCTGCCGCACGAAGAGGGGCGTGATCGAGGCGAGGGCCACGACCGTGAGCGACGAGGCTGCCACCACCTCCAGCATGCTGAAGCCACGACGGCCCGTTCGGCAACCCGGCAACGATGTCACGAGAGTCCCTCGATGATGGAGGAAAGAAAGCCGAACACGGCCAGCGCCTGCAGGAGCACGAAGGCACCCATCGCAAAGGCCACACAGGGGGCGACGGCCTCGCCGGCGGCGACGAGCAAGCGGCGCGAACGGTCGCGGCGGGAGGCGGCGAGGCGTTCGAGGGCGTGTGGGCGATCGTCGCCGGCGGAGTCGATCGTGGCGGCCTCGACAGCCGAGACGAGCCCGGCGTCGGCGAGCTGGCGGCCGAGCGGCCCTGGAGCAGCGGCCTGCCGCAGTCCGCGGGCGATCGCCGGATCGACCTGGCAGTCGGCGAGCACCGCTGCCGCCTCGACGATCGGCCGGCCGCAGGCGTCGGCCACCGACAGGGCGTCAAGCGCGGCCGTGATCCGCCGTTGGCGGGCGAACGGCCGCGTGAGCAGCCTCCACGCCGCGGGAAAGAACCGCAGCACAGCCACGACCACGAGCAGCCCGCCGGGCACGTACCAGACCCGCGCGGCCATCGCCACGATGTCCTCCCACCGCTCGAGCGGCGGCGGGCGGCCCATGTTGAAGTCGGCGAGGATCTTGGTGAACTGCGGATTGATTTTGAACGCGATGAATCCGGCGATCGTCAGGAAGTTGAGGACCATCACGGCGAGATAGCCGACCGCCAGCCGCAGTCCGCGGCGAGGCGTGGGATCGAGGAGGTCGTCGCCGGCGAGCGCCGCCTGCACGACCGGGCCAAGAAGCCCGATGCGCTCGCCGAAGGCGAGGGCCGTGGCGTGGTCGTCTTGGAGGAGCCCCGGCACGCGAGTCGCCGCCTCCGAGGCGGTCGCACCCTGCCGAAGGTGCCCCGCGGCCTTTTCGAGCCTCGTGCCCTGTCCGCCGCGGCTGTCCTCCGCCCAGGCGTCGAGCATCGTCGCGGCAGGTACGCCGGCCGCGGCCGATGCCGCGGTCAGCCGCAGCACCGCGGCGCTCTCCGCCCGCGTGGCCCACGTGGACCACGACCGTCGCCACTCCCGGCGGAGGATTCGCTCGACGTTGGAAATTGGATGCGTGGCCATGGGAACGCGTGCGGATCAGGAGAGGTCGGTTACGAGCCTGATGAGCGGCAGGAACAGCGCGAGCGTGACGAGTCCGACGATCAGGCCCACGACGCTGATCAGCACCGGGCCGAGGAGCCACTGGCCGAGTCCGAGCCGGCCGTGGGATCGGTCGTCGTGGCAGTCGGCGATGGCGTCGAGGAGCACGGCCGCCGTGCGGGGCGCGAACTCGGTCACCGCGGCCGCACCGTATCCCAGGGGGCGGCGCGGCGCGGCCGGATCGACGGGCCGCACTCCCGCGGCATGGCTGGCGAGGGTGAGGGCCTCGTTGGTCGGCACGTCGGCGGCGATCAGCCGGGCCAGCGTCCGCGTGAAGGCCGTCGCCGTGGCCGCGCTGCGTGCCGCCCCGCGGGTGACGAGCCACCAGGGCAAGGCGATGACGCCGGCGGCGGCGAGCAGCGGCTGCCAGACGCTGGCGAGCAAGGCGGGCAGCCTCAGCACGCACTCGGTGATGATCGGTGGATCCACGCCGAAATCAGAGATGATGCCCTGAAATGCCGGGATCACCGTCAGCGACAGCACCACGAGCAGCCCCAAGGCGAGCGTCGTGATCGCTGCCAGATACCAGAGGAGCGGCCATGGACCGGAAGCGGTGGTGGGCCGCGCGGCCGTCTGCAGCAGGCGGACGCTAAGCCGCGGGTCGCGGGCCTGCGAGGCAAAGAGCGGGATCCAGCAGCCGATCGACCGCGTGGCGGCTGCGGTGCCGGCAGCGGCATCGCCGCGCTCGAGCGCGTCGGCCATCCGCACCCAGGGCGTTCGCTCTCGCGGCGGAAGTTCGGCCGCCACCAGGCGGACGAACCCGGCGGCGTCACGGTGGCGGTCGAGGGCCGTGGCGACGTGCCGCTCGATCACGTCGCTGGTACTCACGTGGCTCATGGCCCGCGCCCTCCGTCGATCATGCCACGCGGCGCCGCGAGGAAGTCGGCGAAGCCCGCCATCGGCCGGAACAAGGACACGCCATACAGCAAGACGGCGACGCCCGCGATCAGGCAGCCCACGACCGGCACGAGGCCGCGGGTTCGACGCCGGCGCCGCTCATCGAGGCTCCGCTCGAACATCGCCACGGCCCAGAGCTGCGCTGCCCGCGCGTCGTCGTCGGTCGGCGACTCGGCGGAGGCGACGAGCGCCGTGGCCGAAGACCGCTCGGCGAATCCGATCGCTGCGAGCAGGTCGGCCGCGAGGCGGTGCTTTGCGGCGGTGGATGTGTCGCACGCGGTCAGTTCAGCGAGCAGGTCGCACCGCACGGCCGTGGCGAGGTGGCCGGTGTCGCGGTGGCTCCCACGGACGAGCCAGGCGACGAGCGCCATCACCGCCAGGCCGCTTGCTCCCGCGATCGCGAGTTCGACCGGCCCGAGGTTCGGCCATGGCGACGGCGGTGCTCCGGGGGGCGGCTCGAGAAACGAGGCCTCGACGCCGCGGATCAGCGGCCCATTGGTGAGCGAGGACCAGACGAGGCCGACGAGTGCGAGCACGAACACGGCCGCCGGGTAGACCACGGCGAGCCGCAGCCGGAGACGGTCGTCGCGGAGCGTGGCGGCCGCCTCGTCGAGCACGCCGAGCAGCACCGTCCCGTCGGCGCCGCGGTCAACGGCGGCGGCGATCGCCTCGCGGACACCCGGCAGATCCGCCACGGAGGAGGCCCGGCGGGTTCGTGGATGTGGCATGGCGGTCGGGCGTACGGTGGCGGGAATGAGTCGTCGTTCCGACTGAGAGGACGGAGCCGGCCGGAAAACCTTTTTTCGTGCCTTTCACGCAGCGTAGGTGCAGGTTTTCAACCTGCACTGGAAGCAGCGTCGGTCTCGATGCGCCGCAGGTTGAAAACCTGCGCTACAGAGGAGCACGTCGTAGCACGGGTTTTTGAACCTGTGCATGGTGGTTCACCGCAGCTCACCAACCTGCGGCTACGGATGTGGCATCCGCCCGCGTCAGGGCCTTGACCGGCACGTCGCGTACAGGAAAAAGGCCGCCTCGTCTGGTCGGCGGCTACTCGTTTCCTTTTCCGTCACCACGCTGATCTCGTCAAACCCTGCCGCTTCGAGCAGGCTCGTGAGTTCGGCCGGCGTGAAGTGGTGGGTCATGTAGAGCACCTCGCCACGTTCATTTCGCGAGAGGTAGGTGTGACGCTCGCCCGTTAGCGGCAGGTCCTCAGCGTAGAGCCGCGCGTAGCCCGCGTTGATCGTGTCGGAGACGCCCGAGGCGGACAGGAAGAGACGCCCGCCGGGGCGGAGGACGCCGTGCACGTGGCGGAGGAGATTCATCCGTTGGCGATTCGTGCCGATGATCGAGATCACGAGCTGGCAGATGACGACGTCGAACGGCCCGGCGTCGAGCCGCGGCGAGGCATCCTCTGCGAAGTCGGCCACCCCAAACCGCAGCGAGCGGTTGGCGACATCGGCGGCCGCGGCGTGGTGCTGCGCGGCGTGAATCGCGTCTGGGTTGATATCGACGCCGAACACGGAGAAGCCCTGCTCGAAGAGCCGCCTGCTCAGTCGCCCGCTGCCGCAGCCGACATCGAGGAGCGTGAGGGGCCGGCCCACCGCCACGGTCTTCATCTCCTGCACGAACGCGTCGAGGCGCGGCGTCGATTCCTTGCTCGGAATCGCTACGGCGTCGAATCGTCGCCAGTCATCGCGGGCGTCGCGCATCGGGGGGTCTCCAAGGCAATGGGGCGGGGTGCTGCCGCGCGGGGGGATCGTGGTGCGCAGGATAGTCGCATCGATCCAATTATCGGTCGTGCAGGGACGGTTTTGAGTCGTTCATGCCCGATTCGTCCCTACCTGTGCCCGATTCGTCCCTTTTGTCGGTCGAGCGATTGACGCAAGGCATGTCTGCCGCGACGCTGCCGGCAACGAAAGCGGCGACGCACTTCCGTGCGTGAACATGAGGGCTGACTTTTATCGCTTCATCGGCCATTCATGGTCGGGAGGAGTCGTCATGCGTTCCGCAGTCGTGTTTTGTGCTTTCTTCGCGTGCGGCATAGTGGCCGCGCAGGATACTGGCAGCACTGGCGGCGGGCTGGCGATCTCGATCGAGCAGCCGACGCTGGCCATCCGCACCATGATCCGCACGCAGGGCACGTCGAACGACAGCCTGGGCCAGATCATGATGTACGCGGGATCGTTTCCTCCCACCACCATCAACGGCTGGCAGCCGTGTGCCGGGCAGGTGCTGAACATCACCGATAATCCCGCGCTCTATGCAGCCATCGGCAGTGCCTACGGCGGAGATGGGACCACCACGTTCGCCCTGCCCGATCTCCGCGGCCGGGCCCCCGTCGGCACCGGCACCGGCGCGGGACTGTCGGCGTGGGCCCAGGGACAAACCCGCGGGGCCGAGACGGTCACGCTCGCGACCGCCAACCTGCCATCGCATGCGCATACGCTGCCCACCTCATTGGAGCCCAGTGGCACGACCCTCGCCACCGGCAGCGGGCAGGCGTTCGGAATCCTCCAGCCTTCGCTCGGCGTCAGGTACGTCACTCCGCTGTCGGGCTACGTGCCGTCGCCAACCGGCGGTTTCTATGGCGGCGCTGATCCCGTCGTTGGGCAGGTGTCGCTCACCGCGCGGAGTGCGGTGCCGACGGGCTGGGCCGCCTGCGACGGCAGCACCCTGAGCATCGCCGGCAACTCGTCCGTGTACGGGATCATGGGAACGACGTATGGGGGCGACGGGACGACCACCTTCGCGCTTCCCGACCTGCAGGGTCGGGCGGCGATCGGCCAGGGGGCGGGAAGGCCGGGCCAGGTGGTCCCGCAGACCCTCGGCCAGGCGTCGGGCGTCGAGTCGGTCACGCTGACGGAGGCGCAACTCCCCGAACACACGCACACGATCGCGGTGCCGCCATTCCAAACCGGCACGACCGGGAGCTTCCAGCCCGTCAGCGTGATGCAGCCCACGCTGGCCTTGAACTACATCATTGCCACGATCGGAATGTTTCCCAGCGATTCCGGAAGCCTCACGGACGATGCCCCCTACCTGGGACAGATCGCCCTTTTCTCCGGCACGTTTGCTCCAGACGGCTGGGCCTTCGCGCAGGGGCAGATCCT
>Ga0315904_10011080_pt1 | contig 11562 bp, 15 predicted proteins | sample LakEriMetagenome_6_FD_203529 | JGI IMG/M metagenome (GOLD analysis project Ga0315904, IMG submission 203529) | Freshwater fungal communities from buoy surface, Lake Erie, Ohio, United States - Buoy 12 MA120 | ecosystem: Environmental > Aquatic > Freshwater > Lake | place: USA: Lake Erie, Ohio...
GGCGGGGAAGGTGCGACAGCGGCTAAAGCTGGCGCTCTTCAGTCATCGCCGAAAGACCCCCGCGCATCCCGTCATCACGACATGGAGAGCCACCGATGAATGACCCGCGACATGACCCGGCCGCACTGGGAGCGGCGTGGGAACGACGAGTCTATGGGCCGCCGTCCAAACGGCGAATGCAAGTGGAGGCATGGATGGTGCTCTTCACGCTGGCGGCGGCAGGCTGGTGCATCGTCGGCGGAATATGGCTCGGTGTCAAGGTACTTATCGGCGTTATCCGTTCCGCGTGGTAGCTCTTGCGCCGACGCTAACGATTCGGTAAATTATCGGTGTGTCCAAGTGACACACTCTCCTCCTCTGCTATAACGGCCCGGATAGCTGACGCTAGCCCGGGCCGTTGTAGTGTCTGTGATTTAGGACATCGCTCGATAGCACCATCGTGCTATCGTTTCGATAAGCAGGGCCAGCGCAAACACGAGGACGGGCCAGCCCACGACGAGGAGGTAGCCGAGGGTCACCCCGACCCGGGACCCTCCCCGCGCTTGGCCGCCATCTTCGCGGCGGCCCGGGCGTCCGCTTTCGCCCGCCAGTATTTCGCCCATCGCTCGCGCTGTTGCTCGCGCTTGAGCGCGCGGCGAGCGGCGGCATCGGTGTTCATCTTTCGGATTTCCTTGTCGGTTGGCGGGCGGGACGGGGTCGGGGTGCGCGAGGCCATCGCGGCCCGCACATCTTCCGCCCGCCAGTACAGACTCCGCCCTTCATACATCGTCGTGGTCCCTTGCAGGGGGACTACCCCGGCAGTGCGTAGGTAATACCGCACCTTGTCCGGGGAGCATCCCCAGAGCTGGGCCGCCTGTCGCGTGGTGAGTAGGGTCATCCGTTGTCTCCTGTGATAACACCCCAAGGGGTATAGGTGGCAAGCCGGCGGAAGGTGTGCGTGAATACATTCCCGTTTAGTTCGGGGTACTCTGTGACGTGACACACGGCCCGGTGTTTGTGCGTGGCGTACCGGGCGAGCCGGTGCGCGGCCGCGCGGTTGTGTGTCCACGCATCGACGTGCGTGGCGTCATCGTCCCAGACGTTGTAAATCATCCGGGCGTTGCGGAAGGATAGCATCGTCCGTCTCCTGTGATTAGAGGCCAAGGATGTCGAGGGCCGCGAGGGCCGCCATCGCCCCGACGAACAGGGCGAGGGGGGCGTTGCGCTCCCACCACGAGGGGCGAGCGGGGCGGATGATAGGCCAGCGGTCGATGTTCATATGTGGATATCCTCTGCGTTCGGGGTGTGTTCGGGTTCGGGTTCTGTTCGGGTCCGGCGTGGTGTCCTGTTTTTAGGACAGGGTCAGCACCTCCTCCGCGATATACTCCGCAAGGGCGGTCACGGCGTCGGCGGCGTGGTCCTCCAACCACTCCCGCGCCTCTGCGTGGGACACGTCGAAGATGGCACAGAGGAGGGTGGCCGCATCGTCGGGGTTGTTATGCGCCCACATGGCCACCCCTAAATCCCGGTCCCGGCTATAGGCGTCCTCCGCCTCCGCCCACAGGTCCGCGAGGATGTAGTCCTCCGGGATTTCAGGGTCGGACGTGTCCTGAATATAGGACACCTTGCCTTTCGGGGTGTACTCCTCCGCCCACCACGCGCCGGTGTCGTCGTCCCGATAGACAGACGGGGTCCGGGTCGTGGCCGTTGGGCGAGGGGCCGACCACGCATAGGTGTTTGACAGCCACGCCCGCTTGTGTGTCACGCCCGCCTGTCGGTTGATGATGGCGACCCGCCCGTCCCGGTGCGTGATGGCTAGTTTATTGCCGGTGCCGATGAGACGCCCCAGCATATCGCCCCAGACGGGGTCAAACAGGAGGTCAGGGTTCGTTAGGGCGATGGGGCGAAGGAAGAACTCCACGAGGTGCCACGTGTCGGACATCCCCTTGTCGTGCGGGTTGCCGATGGCCAGCACCCCGTTGTGGGCGACCGCGATATCGGGCGTGATGGGGTAGGGGTGGGCGTTGTCGGCGTTCGTCGCCCCGTGTGTGGTCATGCGAAAGTGGATGACACACTCCCGCCCGGCCGCATGGCGGGCGTATGCGTCCTGTATTTCGGACAGCGACCCGACAAGTCGGAGGAGGTGCAAGGTGCGGCCGTCCCCGTAGGAGATGCCGAACCCGTCCGGGTTGTGGGCGACGAAATCCGCGATTTCCGCCCGGCTGAAGGTGACGCCCTTGGGCTGGTGAATGAGTAGGCACATAGGTCGAGGCTCCTCTGGTTGGTGTACAGAATGTTGACAGCGTGTCGATTTGCGACGTTTCGGTGTCTGTTCGGGTCTGTTACTTCATCATGGCCGGGACGAACCCGGCCGGGAAGGTGCGGCCGGTCATCCGCTCCGCAAGGTAGGTGCGGAGGTGGCGGGTCGTCTTCCGCATGGCGGCCGTATTGATGAAGTCGAGGAAGGCGGCCGTCTTCAGGTTGAACCCGTCCGCCCCGGTGGGCTGGCAGAACTCCACCACAGCGGCCGCGAACTCGATAGCCGCCATGACGGCTACATACTTGAGCGACCCCTTAAAGATGCGGAACTCAATCGTGTGGCTGTTGCACAGGTTGACGGCTTGGTAGCGGTTCCCGTTGCTCTCGTGAGCGGTCGCTAGTCGCTTGCGCGAGACCTCGCAATAGCCCGTGGAGTACCGGCGAGCGACCGCCCGGATGAGGTCGGCATTATCGGGGTCGTTCACGAAACAGACGACCTTGGAGACGTGGAGGTCCGTCATTCCCTTGCGCGAGACGTGGACGTGAAGCCCACAGGTGTCTGTGTCGTGCGAGCGCAAATCGCGGGTCAGGGTCGGGGAGAGGGCCGTCTTCCACAGCCGGGCGTGGTCGTCTAGTCCCATCGGGGGCGTGACCATTTCGAACCCGTCCCGGAGGGACCCGTCTTCCTCGAAATGCAGGAGCGGGACCCGGTGACGCTCCGCCGTGATGTCGGCCGACTGGTTGTTCACCCACGATGCGAGCCCCCCCGCGATTTCGCCCCGCGACCGGCCCGCCCCTTCCCTCCGCTCGACCTCCAGCTCCACCCCGAAAAAGCGGCCGCCGTTGGCCCGGGTTGCGGGAGACGGGAGCGGCCACACCTCGCGCCGGGAGGAGTGATAGCATCGGATGGGGCCGTCATCGTCTTCCTCCTCCTCCTCGCCCGGGTCACAGGAGGTGCAATAGGTGCCGCTGTCCCGGCCGCAAGCGTTGTCGCTGTGCGTCACGTCCCCGCAATCGTCGCAGGTGAAGTAGTGGTTCGTGTAGCATCGTTCACAGATAACGTCCCCGGCCGTGGTGTTCGTCATCCAGTCCGACGGGTGCATTCCCCGGTCGCACTCCACACACGTCACACGACAATCGGGACACAGGGCTTGCCCATTGACGTACTCGACCTCGTCCGCCCGCGCATCATATCCGCACTCGTCGCACTCGGTCCCGCACTCGTCGCACAGGTCGTCGGGGCCGACCTGAAATCGAGTCTCCTCGACCTCCGCCCCGCATCCGTCGCACGTCACCAGCTCCGGCGTCTCCTGTTCGTTCGCGTCCGCGCACATCGTGCGTGTCTCCTCTGTGTGGGGTGTGGGGCGCACCACGCGCCCCGGTGTGTGGTGGGGTGTCAGTCGCGGGGCGGGAACAGGTCGGCCGCGAGTGCTTCCCCGTCTTCTGTGAACTCGACCCAGATGTTCCCGTCCTCGTCGCGGGAGGTGGTCAGGAGCCCACGCCGCTTGAGGTCCGTCAGGTTCCCCCGCTCCTCTTTCGTAATGTCGAAGTTCCCGCCGATGAGGGGGGTCCCGCTCCAGTTCGGAGCATCCAGCCACATCATCACGAACAGGTCGAGGGAGCCAGTCTTCAGGTCGGACGGGGCGGTACGCATCGTGTGTGTCTCCTCTGTGTGGTTGCGTCATCATGTCGGCCCAAGTGCCGACGGGAGAACGATGTGCGGGTGGCAAGGTTTCCGCAAGGGTCCGCACCGGGGAGGTTTGTAACGAAAACGTGTGTGACATTTATCACACTCCGAAACCGACCTCCCGACCCTAAATAGTATATGTGCCGAAAGTGTCCTAAATACAGGTCATTTCGCGCAGGAGCCGTTATCGGCGCCCAGCCTATACCCTTGCCGCGCTGAAGGGGTCGAGCCCGTCAAACGCCATCCTGACGCAATCCAGCGGCATTTTGGGGTCCGTTCGGTTTTGCCTGTGTCATTTTGCGACAGGGGGCGAGGAGCTGCAGGAGCGGGGCGGAGGGGCGACGGGGTGGGAAATCCTGTGTCCTTTTGACACGCTCTCCGCGCGCGCGTTCCTTGTGTGACAAACGTCACACGGTGGCGCGTGTGTCCTGAAAACAGGACAGCGGGGCGAGCGGTCGGCGGGTCGGTGGCGGCTGTGACGGGCGGAGGAATGAGACGCACGAGCGCGCGCCGGACGAAACGCGCCCGCGCGAGGCGACCGCGTCCGCGCAGGGGGTCGCGCGTGAGGCCCGGGCGGGGGGGGTATGCCCCGCGCGCCCGCGACCGCGTCTGCTACCACCCTCACAGCCGCTGGTGGCGTCTGGTACAAGTCAGCGTTATCTTTCGTGCTGGACTTGACCGGAGGCGATATGGGGCGCGGGAAGGACGAAACGTCGCCGGATGAGCGGCGCGCGATGTTGGAGCGGGTGTTGGAGGGAATGACGAACGGGAAGACCGTGGCGGATACGGCGCGGGAGTTGAAGGTGCCGGCGGGGCGTTTGCGGACGTGGTTGGCGCGGGACCCGGAGTTGTACGCGGAGTATCAGCGCGTCCGTCCGATGCTGGGGGCGGCGTTCGCGGAGGAGGCGATTCGGGTGGCGCGGGAGAGTACGAGCCAGACGACGGCGATGGACCGCGTGCTAATTGACACGCTGAAGTGGGCGGCCGCCAAGTCGGCGCCCGGGGAATACGGGGAAAAGCAGACGGTTGAGCACCAAGGACAGCAGACGCTACAAGTCAAGGTCATCGAAGACGAAGCGCCGGTGCGGAATGTCAAGGCGCTGAAGGAGGCGGCGGTAACGGCGGTGTTAACGGCGGCAGCGAATGCGCCGATATACGCATTGCCAGCGCCAGACCCCGACGAAATCGCGTGATGGGGTGCAAGAGGGTCTAAAATCGATTCTGCGGGCCTGTTATGGGGTGGGGGCTATCAGGGTAGCCCTGCACCCCGTTTCAGCGTTTATACGCCAACCTCGCGCAAAAGAGGGGCATATTCTCGCCGTAGCGCAGAACTGTGATTCAGCGCAATGGGATTTTAGGAGCGTGACGGAAAGGGGAGGGGAAGTAGTTGTTGTTAGGGGAGGGGTTAGCTACGAGTACACGTTACTAGTTACTAGTATTATATATATACTAGTTACTAGTTACTAGTTACTGGTTACTACACCTTTGGCGCAAAATTGCCGCTTGCATTTCGGGGCTTGACTCGCTAAATTATACACTCGGGGCACCATGCGCGATTCGCAGCCAACTGGCTAGGCCCCGGATGGGTGGTAGTTTGCTGCCGCGCGGGTGGGGCAACGCAGCACCCCCGGCAGCGGTAGCTATGTCCAGCGAGGAATAGTGCCAGCCGCGAAGCCACAGGAAGTCAGCATTAAGCTGCACCGGCTCCATCCGGGACAAATCCGGGTGGCGGAGCATCCCGCTCGGTTCCGGGTGGTGATGTGTGGTCGCCGATACGGCAAATCGGCGCTGGGGATTCGGCTGGCGTGTGACGCGGCGTTGAAGGGACAGCCGGTGGGGTGGTTTGCCCCGAGCTACAAGCTGGCGCTGGAAGCGTGGCGGGAGTTGGCGCAGCGGCTGCAGCCCATTGTCAGCCGGCAAAGCGAGCAGGACAAGCGGATGGAGCTGGCGACCGGGGGCGTGATTGAGGTCTGGACGTTGGACAGCCAAGACCCGGCCCGTGGACGCAAATATGCCCTTGCCGTGATTGATGAGGCAGGGATTGCGAAGGACCTCTTGGAGGTCTGGCAGGCCGCGATTCGCCCCACGCTGGTCGATTTGGGTGGGCGGGCGCTCTTCCTCGGGACCCCCAAGGGACGGCGACACGGCTTCGTGAGTTTGTTTAACCGGGGCTGGAGTACCGAAGACCCGGATTGGCAGAGTTTCCGAGCCAGTACGCTTGACAACCCGTATATCCCGGCGGAAGAAGTCGAAGCGGCTCGAGCGGAGCTGCCGCCCGAGGTCTTTCAGCAGGAATTCGAGGGCATCCCGACCGACGACGGCGCCAATCCGTTTGGGTTGGAAGCCATCCGGAAGGCGGTTAAGGACGACCCCCCGACCACCCCGGTGGTTTTTGGGGTCGATTTGGCCCGTTCGATGGACTACACGGTGGTCTGCGGGTTGGATGCGTGGGCGCGGGTGGCGACACTGGAGCGCTGGCAGGCGCCATGGGCGGAAACAAAGTCCAAGATTCAGGCTATCGTCGGAAAAGTGCCTGCGGTGGTGGACGCCACCGGGGTCGGCGATGCCATTGTCGCGGATTTGCAGGGGATGGGCCTTGACGTAACGCCCCACGTTTTTACACAATCATCCAAATTGCGCCTCATGCAGCGCCTCATTGCTGCATTTCAGGCCAATCAACTCCAGATTCCCGAGGGATGGCTTTCCACGGAGCTGGAAACGTTCGAGTTTCACTACACCGCGACTGGGGTACGCTATGAAGCTCCTCGTGGGTATCATGATGACGGTGTGATGGCGCTTGGACTGGCCTTATATGGCTGGGACCGCGTGCAAGTAGTTGCTCCAGACCCGTATGTTAAGCCGGCGGTTTTTGGTAATGACCCGATGCTCCACCCGGAGCGTCCCGCCACGACGTTGATTGGCGACTTCTCTTCTCAACTGCCCGCTGAGGGCTGGTAACGGAATTCGGTATGGCAAACAAGAAGCGATTCATGGAGGCCGTGGCCGAGAAGGTCGGCGGCAAGCGGATGCCGATGATGCGGCGCAAGGGCGGCAAGCCCGGGATGGCGGTGATGATTGCCATTGGCGCGCCGAAGCCCAAGCCGATGATGGGCAAGGACGAGGCGGACGAGATGGACGGCGAGGAGAAAGAGGGCATGAAGATGTCCAAGGCCGACCGCATCGCCGCGCTCCAGGAGAAGATTGCCTCGCTCAAGGCGGAACTCGCGCTCCTCGAAGACGAGGACGAGATGGACGACGAAGCCGAGATGGACGAGGAGTCCGAGATGGAAGACGAGTCCGAGTCTGAGGACGAGGACTAGGTCGTGGCATCGCCAGCCTGGCAGCGCGCCGAGGGCAAGAACCCTGAAGGGGGCCTGAACGAGAAGGGTCGGGCCAGCCTGCGTGCGGAAGGGCGGGACATCAAGCGGCCGGTGAAGGCAACAGAAGCGAAGCGGTCCCCGAAGGCGGCCAAGCGCCGCGCGGCCTTCTGCCGCAGAATGAAGGGCATGAAGGCAAAACTTACCAGCGCCGAGACGGCCAACGACCCGAACTCGCGCATCAACAAAAGCCTCCGGGCTTGGGATTGTAACTAATGGCAGCGACGCTCCTCAAGACCAACAGCGTGACCGTGGCCGCGCAGGATAATGCCGCCTCGGTGGCGGGCCTGCCCTCGCCCGGCTTTGTGGCCGTGCAGGTGACGGGCACCTTTAGCGCGACCATCACGTTCGAGGCGTCGGTGGACGGCACGAACTACGTCGCCTTCAACATGACGCCGTCCAACTCGGGCACGGATGCGTCCACGGCCACGGCCGCTGGCGCGTTCACCAAGGCGACGGGCGCGTACAGTGCGTTCCGGGCGCGGTGCTCGACGTACAGCAGCGGCTCGCCGGTCGTGACCATTCGGTACGCCGCGCAGTAATGCTGATGCACCTGCTGTGGGCGGCGGTGGTCGTCTACGCGGTCTACACGGTCGCGGATGTGGCACGGCAGTTTGCGCCAATGCCGCCATCGCTTCCATCGCCGATGGCGCCTGTCGATGTGCCAGAAGATTTAATTGCGGTGGCAAATCAAGAGCAAGTAGGATGGGCGCAGGAAGAAGTGCTGCGTGCCATACGCGAGCGCTATGACGAGCTGAAAGATTGGAATAAAGTGCGTAGCGCCTTTGGTGTTGGCCGTATTGACTAACGACTGAAACCCATGACCATTCCCTATACAGACGCCCTTCTTGAAGACGCCTTAACGCGGGCAATGGAAGGGTTCAGCAATGCGCCAGAGTCGCCCAACGACCAAGTCGCGCCAAATCCGCCGGACGACACGGGGCAGACCCCGGCCGAGGATTTCTCGGCGCTGCAGCGGGCGCTGTATGGGGCCGACTACCCCGGCGCGGACCAGAGCACGACCGAAGATATGGCGGCGTGGGCGAGCTGGACGCGGGGTCTGTGGGAGTCGCGGCGCGAATCGGTGCAGATGCACCTGCACCTCGTGGAGCGGAACCGGCTTTTCCGGGCGGGCCAGCAGTGGATTTCGGCCAACGGATTGGGGCCGTGGCGAGAGCCGGCGCGCCCCCGGGATGCCGCCCGCGTCGTGTATAACATGATGGACAAGGCGCTCGACCAGCGCCTGCAGATTCTCGTGGACCAGCGCCCCGGCTTCTCGGTAACACCGACCACACAGGACCCGGACGACAAGCGAAAGGCGCAGGCGCAGCAGTTGTCGCTTGAATATCAGTACGACCAGCTGCAGATGCCGCGATTTGCGCGTGAAGCCGCGTTTTGGGCGCAAACCGATGGGGTAAGTTTTTGGCACCTCTATTGGGATGCCGACCGTGGGCCATGGGACGAACGGCTCGGCGAGCGCCCGGGCGAGCGAAAGCCGTTGGGCGACATCGGGTGCCAGACGCTCCGCGTCGAGCAGGTTCGGGTCAGCCCGAACGCCACGGCGACGCAGGCGCCACATTGGGTCGTAATTCGAGAGGTTATCAGCCGCGCTGAGGCCGCGTTCCGCTACGGCGTGACGGGGTTGGATGCGGCGGATACGACGCTGATGACGGGCAACCAGCCGGCCTACGCCGGGTCTGAGGGCATCGGCGCGTGGGTGCTGACGCAGACCACGATTGGCGAAGGCCAGCGACTCCGCGACGAGGACGTGACCGAGCGGTTTACGGTCTATGCGGCGCCTCACGCAGATGCGCTTCCCGAAGGACTGCATCTCATCGTCGTTGGTGATAAGGTAGTGTTTGGGCCATCACCATTGCTTTGGAATGCCATCCCTGTGGTGTCGATTCGTGATGGGTCGAGTGACCCGTCGTACTATCCGCGCCCGGTGATGGAGCAGTGGATTGACCATCAAATGCGCATCAATGCGCTGCTGTCCAAGTGGGTTGAGAATATCCGGGTCAATGCGGGCGGCCGGTTCCTGACCCGTCCCAACGCCATCGCCAACGAGACGTTTATGGGCGGTGTCACCTCGATGATTGAGATTCGAGGGGCGGGGCCGATGACCGAGTCCATCCAGCCGGTGCAAGGCTTCTCGGTCGGCAATGATGTGAAGGAAGCGCTGGCGCTGGAGAAGACGGCCTTCGAGGATGCGTCGGGCTGGAACGCGGTCAGCCGAGGGCAGGTTACGGGCGAGTCGGGCCGAGCCATCATCGCCAGCCGCGAGCAGCTGGAGCGGGTGTTTAGCCCCGCCGTGAACGCGCTGGCGCAGGCGTACACCGACTGGTGCAAGGTGTCGATGGCCGCGATGGCGTGGGGCTACGATGTCCCGCGTGCGCTGGGCGCGGTCGGCAAGGGCCGTCCGGATCTGGCGCGGGCCGTGAGCACCACGGACTTTGACGGGCAGTCGGACGTGAAGGTCGAGCCGTCCACGCTGATGCCGATGCCGATGGCGTTCCGGCTCTATCTGCTGGACAACTGGCTCCAGACCGGCGTGATTGACATTAAGGAGTACCGGCGTCGGCAGATGTTCGCCATCGCCAAGGACATCAACACGCCGGACGAGGACCAGGAGGCGCGCGCCAAGCGGGTCGCGGATGCGATTCGGATGGGCACGCCGGCCCCGGACCTCCGGTGGCAGGACAACGAAGCGATTCATCAGGACGTGCTGGAGCGGGAGATTCTGCTGCAGGACGACCTCGATCCGATGGTAATTGCCGCCGCGCAGGAGCGGTGGACGGCTTTGGCCAATCAGGCCATGCAGAAGCAGGGGGGTGGGATGCCGCCGATGGCGGGCAACCCCCCGGCTGGCCCTAGCGCCGCTAGTGTGCCCTCTCTCCCGCCGGGACAGCTACCGCTGGCGTCCGGCAACCCACCGATTGGCGTCGCGCCGATGCTCCAGCAGGGGCTCGCCGGGGCGCCAGAAGCCGAGGTTGCCGCACGGCAAGCCGATATACTGGCCCGCCAATCGTAAGGAGTCGTACCGATGGACATTCAGCAAGCCCTCACGGAAGCCGCTGAGGCCGCGATGACCGCCACGGACGTGGCGACCACCGCTCCCGCCCCCGAGGCTCCGCAGGAACCCGCTGAACCGCAGGACGAAACACCCGTTGTCACGACGGACGAGGCCGATTCGGCCGAACCCGAGGCGACACCCGAGGACGAGACGACCGAGGACGCCGAAACGTCGGATACGCCGGTCATGCCGGACGGCTATGTGGCCGTGCCGGTCGTTTCGGACAAGCTGGCCACCGAGTTTACGCTGAAAGACGCGGAAGGCGAGGTCGAAATCCCCGCCCTCATCGTCGAATACAAGGCGAATGGCAAGGTGCGGCAGGACCGGCTCGACCAAGTTGTAAAGTTTGCGCAGTTTGGCGTCTACAATGAGGCCAAGGAACAGCAGTTCAAGGAAATTGAGCAGCACGCTCTTCAGTTGCAAGAAGAACGCCAGACATTGGCGCGCTTAATTGAAGAGCGCGAAGCGCAGCTGGAGCGCATTCTCTCCGACGAAGACTTCTTTCTTTCGGTGCGAGATGCCTACCAGCAGGAAAACTCTCCCGAGCGGCGCGCGGAGCGTGCGGAACGTGAGATACAGAACCTTCGGGTGCAGTCGCAGTTGGCGGACATTACCCGACAGGGCCAAGCGTTTTACGAGAGCGAAGTACAGCCAGCCATTCAGCTTATTGCCAATGCGCTGCCAAGTGTCGCTCCCGATGAATTGGAAGAGCGGATGGCGTATGCCATGCAACTGCACGCGCAGGTCGGGCCCAATGGCCAGCCTTACCTGCCGGCGTCACAGTTCGAGTCTGCTCGGCAGTACATCGTGAATGACCTCGCTATTTGGGCGCAGATGATGCATGCCCGGCGCAGCGAACCTGCTACCTCTCCGGCCTTGGAGCAGGCGCAGCACGCAGCGGCCAAGGCACAAGTCGAAGCGCAGAAGGCGAAGCGGGCGGTGGGGCAGGCCACCAAGCCCGTGGGTCGCGCGAGCAGTGCCCCTGCAAAACCCAAGGTCGCCAAACCGGCGACTGTCGACGATGCGTTGGATTCCGCAATGTCGGAAATCCTCTCATCCTTTCGTTAACCTCTAGCTTCACACATCAATGCCTGCTCCTACTGTCATCACCGATGCGGAGCTGACTGGTCTGCTCAAGAACGTCTACTCGCAGTTCCGCGAGAAGGTGCAGAACCTCGTCACTCCGC
>Ga0315904_10011086_pt1 | contig 11558 bp, 8 predicted proteins | sample LakEriMetagenome_6_FD_203529 | JGI IMG/M metagenome (GOLD analysis project Ga0315904, IMG submission 203529) | Freshwater fungal communities from buoy surface, Lake Erie, Ohio, United States - Buoy 12 MA120 | ecosystem: Environmental > Aquatic > Freshwater > Lake | place: USA: Lake Erie, Ohio...
AAGCGAAGCCAGTGCCGCAAGCAAATCCTGCGCTAGAGGCGAAACCAGCAACGGAATCGAAACCAGTACCGGAATCGAAACCAGTACCGCAAGCAAAACCAGCACCGCAAGCAAAGCCTGCACCAGAAGCTAGGCCTGCACCTTCGGTTCATCCAGTGCTACCGATCGATCCATCGACGATTGCACAACCCATAAAGTCCCAGGCAACTCCTGCATCGGAATCGAAGGCTTTATCGGGGGCTTTACCGACCGAACCTGTGCAAGCATCTGCGAGTAAGCCGACTTCGAATCAGCCTGCGACCGCACCTAAAAAAACAACGAAGAAGAAAAAAACAACCCCGAAACCTTTCGGGCCGCGAAAGAAAACCAAACGGCCCGCATGGTTCCTACCCCTGGTCGTCGCCTGCTCATTGCTAGCGCTCATGGTCTTGTCCCTGCTCCTGCGAGGCAACCAAAAGGGCTTGGTCGAGATCCAGTCCCCGGCAGTGAAAACCGCCGAGCCCCAGCAGGCTAGCGACAACCGAAACACGCTGGCGAGTTCCGATAAGCCGACGACCGGCGGTATCGATCCTTTGTTGGAGTACTTCAACGTCAAGACCGAGGACTCCGGTGTTCCATGGACTCCGCCGACGATCGGAGCCCCTCTTTCGACCGAAATGCTTCCGTCCGGGATCGAGGCGTTGCTGGTTCTCTCGGGGGAGTGCTGGAATCAATCCGGAACAACCAGCAAGGAGTTGGTCGAATGGTGGCGGAGTCTTTACCCCCAATCCCCAGATCTTTCCGGTTTCCCGGCCTTGTCCACCGACGGCTTAGCCTCCGCAAGCTTCGCTTGGTATCCGGGCGAAGCAACCGGTAAGTATCGGCAAGTCCAACGCTGGGTTTGGAAGGAACCTAAAGCGCTCGAGACCTTGTTTCCCCAGATCGGACAATGGGCGATCAACGAGATCCAGTCGGACAACAAAAAGTACCGTTACTGGACATCGGAGAACCAAGGAAAAACCATCGCACTGATCACCGATGATTTCACGACCAAGGCCGATCAGCAGGTCAAGCGGATTGCCGTCGGACCTTGGGAGTTGCTCAAGCCGTTGCTTGAAAGCCAGGGGAAATCCGGACCGCTGCGGCGACAGCTCGAGGGTCTGCTCCAGACGACCGATTCCCGCGCTGAGGTGACCTTCTTGGCCGCACCGAGTTTTCTATATGTCGACGGCAAAGAGCTCTTTGGCGAGCATTCCGAAAAGGTGCTCGGATTGATGCGGGAGGTCATCGACGATCGGATTCAGGCGGTTTTGGTCCGCACCCACTTCGAGCCGAATTTGTACATGGAGTACCGCATGATTGGAAATGACCTGCAGAGCGCACCGCGCGACGCGGTCGAGTTGAAGCGGAAGCTCGATGGATTGGCCGAGGGGATCGAATCCCAACTTGCTGCACAACCAGCGGCCGCTTACTGGCGCGCCATCGCCAATCGGTTTCCCCAAATGCTCCGATCCGTGAACAAATACGCTCGTTCCGGAGCCGAGGACGGACAGGTCGTCTTCAATGCGTATTTGCCCAAGGAAGCTGCAAGCAACCTTGCTATCGGGTCTTGGATGGCCCTCCAGGGGCTTGCTGCGTCAGGACCGACCAAGGTGGCAACAACCTCTAAACCAACGACCCCCGCCGCTAAAACTGTCGATGAATTGCTCGATGCGAAAATCAGTTTACGCATTGAACAGGAATCCCTCGAAGTGGTCCTCCAGGCGATCGCCAACGAACTCAAAGATAGCCACACCCAAGGGTCCGAGACTCTTCCGATGGCCATCAATGGAACCGCATTCCAAAAAGATGGTATTACGCGAAACCAGCAAATTCGCAACTTCGAGTACAAGGACACCTCGGTACGAGAGGTGCTCACAGCCCTCTCGCGACGTGCCAATCCAGTGACGACTGTCCAGAGTCCAAACGAAAAAGACCAGAAGGTCGTCTGGCTGGTGCTCGAAGATCCCACGACACCGAGCAAGAAAAAGATCGACATGACCACCCGTGCTTGGTCGGAAAGCAACCAAGCATCGTTGCCCAAAGAATTCCAGCTCCCTGCTGAGTGATGATCTCGGCTCATCCCCTCCCTGAATTGCAATTCGAAAGGTCCATTGACACCGTGCTATTTCACCAGATGCAAGCCCCTGCGATCGCAGCCCTTGCCCCAGACACACCGATCGTATTCCCACTGGCTGCTATCGAGCAGCACGGACAACATCTTCCGGTTTGGACCGATACGCTCTTGACTCAGGCTTTGATCGATCGGGTATCGCTGCGAATGCACGATCGCGTCGTTTTTGCGCCGGTAATGTGGATGGGAAACTCCCATCATCACTTGGATTTCAATGGTACTCTCTCGGCTTCCCCGAGGGTCTATCTGGATCTCCTCTGCAGCTTGATGGACAACGCGATCGAGCAGGGATTTCGCCGAATCGTTTTTATCAATGGACATGGGGGCAACGATGTTCCCGCCAAGCAAGCGACCTTCGAGATCCGCCAAAAATACTCGCACCGGGACGACTTGCTGTTTCTCATGACAACCTATTGGGGTCTGGACGTGGAACCTTGGACTCACGATCCGAGTATCGTCCAACGGGAGATGGGACACGCTTGCGAATGGGAAACCTCGATGGTCCTTGCGCTCCAACCTGAACTCGTCGGCCCGTACGCTTCTTTGGAGACCATCGAGCCGGGGAATCCGTTTCGTCCTGGCTCGAGGGCTTGGAAGACCAAGGATCGGACTGTGCCGGGTCACATCGGGGTTCCGAGTGCAGCGTCGGCAAAAAAAGGAGAGTTGCTCTTGGATCTTTTCAGCGACGCTTTGGTCCACTGGCTCGATCGAGTGGTCGCTTGGGACGGTCACTCTTGGGAAGGTTAATTTCTTCCAGCAACCGGATCTCTGCGGGAGATCCACTATCCGAGCATTTGCAATCCCTACGGCCCCTAAAAACCGAATAGGCCGCTGTACGACTACGCTAAGCGAACAGGGCGCTGATGCGCAGGTGTTGGTCGAAGTGGGCCGTTGCGACAAGGCCTTTGGCAGCATGGATATCCATGTCGCGCGCCAAACTCGGTAGTCCCGCGCGGTGGAATTCCTTCTCCTGAGTGGCGTTAAAGAACAGCAAAATTCCCCCAGAAGAGCCCCCCGATACCGCCGTTACCGTCGCGTCGTTGAGAGCCACGGTGCGGTAAAGCAATCCACCAGGAATTCCATCGCAGACATGGGATTTTGTCAGTGCCCCATCGGCCCAAGTAAACCGCAGCAGGAGCGGTTCGTGGACCGCGCCAAACGGGTTGCTCCCTTTGTGGGTCCCTGCGGCGTAGATTTCATTTCCATTCGGAGAGATCGCCAAGGAACGCACTCCACCGAATTCGGCGTTTTGACCTTTGTTCGGAGAGTACAAAGTCGCTGCATCGAGGGTTCGAACGAGCGTTCGATCGGAAAGCTTCCATACGCAGATTTTGCCCAACAGGTCGCCCGTCAGCAGATGCTGTCCGTCGGGATGAAACGCCGCGCTGTAAATGTGCCGTTCGTGCGCAGGCCATTCTTGCAGTTTTTCGCCCGTGTCAGCCTTCCACAAGCGTATGACTTGATCATTTCCGACCGAAACGAGCATCGCTCCATCAGGCGAAATCTCCACTCCACGTATCCAGCCCGCATGGGCTTCGACCGTACGGATCGCTTTGGGTTGCGCTTCTAGGATCGACCACCAAATCAATCGACCTTCACACCCACCGGAAACAAGCTGGTCGCCGGTTTTGTTGAAGGTCAACGCATGGACCCAGCTTTCATGGCCTTCGAGTACCACCTTTTGTCCATCGGCGATATTCCAACGCTGCAATCGGTTGTCTTGGGAAGTGCTCACGCAGTGATCGCCGGTGGGTGAAAACCGGCAAGCGATCAGCGGCGAGTCGGCCTTCCACTGATGCAGCACATGCGATTTGGTCACGTCCAATTCGATCATACTAGGACCTTCCAAATCGGTTCTGCGGCTGGATCTGCAATCGGCAATTCACGTCCATCGACGATCAGCGATTGGCTCGAATCGACTCCGACTCCACGCAAGATGGTGTGGAAGATATCCCCATGATCGACCTGCCCATCGATCACCTCTGTCCCTTCTTTGTTGGTCTGTCCAAAGGCTGCCCCTGGGACAACCTTGGCTCCCGCCATGGCGACCGACCAAGCTTTCGACCAGTGGTCGCGTCCGTAGTAGAGATTGATATTCGGGGTTCGTCCGAATTCGCTCAGGACGACTACCAAGGTTTTCTCGAGCATTCCTCGCTCGGCGAGGTCTTCGATGAATGTCGCATAGGCCAGATCGAACTCGCCCACCTGTTCGATGTGAAAATTGAAGTTGTCGTTGTGGGTGTCGTAGTTCGAGTGGGTGATTTGAACGAACGAAACCCCGTTTTCCAAGAGTCTCCGAGCAACCAAACACTGCCGCCCGAGTTCGGAATTTCCGTACTTGTCCTGGGCTGCCTGAGGCTCTTTGCTGACGTCGAAGACCTCACGTCGCTCCATGAGCTTCAACGCCTGCTCGTAGGAGTGGGTGTAGGCATCGGTGATCGCCGAACGGCGTTGGCTCAAGTACTGTTCATTGATTTTTCGACGCAGCAGGTGCCTGCGATCTTCAGCCTCTTGGGCAATCGCATCGGGTTTGCTAGAGTTCTGCGGAGGTTTGTCTCCTCCGAGATGGATGCTGTTGAATTTCGGTCCCAAATACGCAGCTTCATTACCTCGCCCCCCTCCGCCGCCCGGGGTGATAATGATATGACCAGGTAGTCCCGTTTGATCATCATGGAGCATCTTGGCGGCCACCGATCCGACCTGAGGATACTCGGCGGCCGGTGTTTGTCGCCTGCCGGTGAGCATCATGTAAGCACCTTTGCCGTGATCGTCTTCGGCGGTATTGACGCCCCGCAGGAGACACAGACGATGCATCTGCTTAGCTGTCTTTGGCAAGAGTTCACTGATGTGAATTCCAGGGACACTCGTGGCAATCGCGCGAAATGGTCCACCGGTGTTGGTCGACGGTTTAGGGTCCCAACTCTCGAGTTGACTCAGTCCCCCATGCATATTGAACACGACGATACGGTAGTCGTTTTTGGGGATCGCTCCGGCGACCTTGGAGGGCAGGCTGGCTACCCCACCCAAGAGCCCCGAGGCGCCCAGGAGCCCGCTTGCTCCCAAAAACCTTCGGCGACTGAGCGCATGGTCGATCGATCCACAGGCGTATCGTGCTCGGTTACTCATCGTTCTACTCCGCGTTGATCGGAAAAGGGGGTTCGTGAAATTTGTTCGTAAGCGATTTTTGTAAAGCGTATCGGTCGGGAATTGCTGCTAGGGCTTCGAGCTTGGCGGCCTTGTACCACGCGCCGACTTATGGGTAAATTCGGAATTCCACTCCGGCGAGAATTCCCCAAACCAGTTCATGGAAAACGGCAGGCTTGGCCTCGGGATTCTTCGCGATGAGTTCGGGGACCCATTCCAATTCGGAGGGACTTGCCGCTCTTGCCAAGAGGCCTCGGGAGAGCAGTTCGACAGCCGATCGAGGGTCGGGATTTTGGATCGCTAGGTTGGTCAGGTTATTGCCATTGGGAGCGGCCCATCCGTAGACCGAACCTCCGTTGGCTACGAAGAGTGCTTGATCGGGGGAAGCGAAAAAGTCGTCGCTGGTCTGTCCAACTCCTGAGGAATACAGATTGGAAAACGTATCGATGTTGCCTTGAAGTTTATCGCGGGCCCCACGGACCGATTGCAAAAGCCTTGCGTAGTGTTCTGCAGCAGGTGCATCGGAAGCTAGGGGGGCGTTTTTGTCCAATTCCGCTTTTTCGTTACTGATGTAGCTGCTCATGATGTTGGTGGCCGTCAGGATCGACCAACCGAACTGCTCGGGGCTCAGTGCCCGCTCGGGAGCAATGGCAAAGATCTCTTGGCAATGCTGGTCCACCTCGAGCCTTTGCGTAGCGCATTCCTGTGCGAGCTTATCGGACTGAGTTTGCAGCGTTTGGATCGATGCTCGGTGGGTATCGAGTGCAGTCTGTTGGGCTTGTACTTTGCTCTGTGCGTTGGCGATCAGGAGCTTGTTTTCCTCGACCTTCTTCTGCATTTCCGCTAGGTTCACTTGGAGCTGTTTTAAAAGGGCTTCGAGAGGTACAAGTTCGCTTTGGCGGGTCGCAAGGCTCGCATCGATCTGAGCGATGGCCCCTTGGAGGGGCCCTGCGTCGGCGACAAGTGCGGCAGCGACGGTCAACTGGGATTTCGCCGCGACGAGTTGGTCTTTTTGTGCAACGAGCTCTTTCCATTTGCCAGCCATAGGCTCGATCTGCTTGCTCGTTTCGGCCATGGTCGCTTCGAGGCCGAGCATGGCTTGTTCCATGGCGATCTTTTCATTGTTGGCAACCACCAGAGATTCCTGCAATGAGGGCATCTGCTGGGAAAGCTGCGCGAGTTGGGTCCCTGCGACGGCTGCATCGGCCGAGCGGTCAAACCAAATCGCAACGCGTTCGAGTCGCTCGATACGCTGCGAAAGGTTGGCAGCCAATTGTCTGGATTCCTGGAATCCTGCACGGGCAAGCGTCATCGCCCGGTCGGCTTGCTGGAGTTGTTCTTCGACGGGAGTTAGCCGATCGACGACGGATTTCCATTCGACGCGTTTGGCTTCTTTCGCGGCAAGAGACGCATCGCGTGCGGTGGCAGCCGTTGTCGCAGCAAGTTCGGCCGCGGTGATTTGAGGCTTGAGAGCCTCAATTTTTGCACGCGTAGCGACGATGCTCGCTTGGATTTCCGGATCGTCTCCCAACGCCTTTGCCTGTTCGAGTTTCTGTGCGGCTTCGTCCAACAAAGCGGTTTTCTTAGCGATCGCCTGATGGGCTGCCGAAGCCTTATCGAAGGCAGCGACTGCATCGATGAATTTTTTGTTTGCATCGTTAAACCCGGCCTCGGCCACGTCGAGTTCTGCGCGGATGCTAATCCGTGTCTTCTGAATCTCTCGCCAAGCATCCGCGGCGGCGTCAAAGGTAGTCTGCTTTTCCTTCCATGCGTTCTCCGCTGCTGGGATCGCCGACTTGGCGACTGCAAGCTTCTCGGTCAGTTGAGCTCGCCAAGCGATCGCCTCAGCGCTCTGAACTTGCAACACTCCACGAACGTCGACTTGCGTCTCGAGTGGCGTGCGGCGACCTCGTCGGTAGGTGTCGCTCAGGGCGATTTGTTTGAGGATCAGCGACGCGTCGAACTTGGATTCGACCAAGGAGTCCGTCAGGATTTTAAGCAGTTCGGGATTGCTCGCTGGGTTGTCGAAGTGACGCATGTCCAACGGGTGGACCAACCCGCGTCCGAACATCAATGCCCAGAGTCGATTGGTCCAGTTTTCGCAAAAGTCACGGTTCGAGGCTTGCAATTGTGCGGCAAGAAGCGAGCGTCGACTCTGGATGGGAGCATTAGGAAGTCCTCCGAAAGCCCCTTGGCGAACCGTAGGTTCATATCGCTCATCAGGAGCTAGATATGGTTCGAAAAGCTCGATTTGCCCTGGCCCGCGTGTGGCCGATCGAAAGGGGACCCCTTTGTTGAAAACCGATTCAAAGGGGGCATCGCCCGCCGCTTTTTCGATGTACATCTGGAGCTTCTGTTCGGCCCCCTTTTCGTCGGTCGTTTTCCCCTCGGCCAAAGAACTTGGCGAAACATAAGCCAACAGGCCGTGGTAATCGATCTGCAAGTAGTCGTCGACCTGCGGATGGTCATGGCATTGAGCGCATTGCATGTCCTTTCCAAAAAACACGCGTCCCACATCGCGCGCCAAAGCATGGGCATCGCCGCCTCGCTCGAGAAAGAACCGTTGCTGGGCTCGTGCGGATTTGTCCCACCAAACGCTTTGGACAATCCCTTGCATGAGCACGTCGATCGGAGTGTTCGCGTCGACGGCACTTCGAAGATAAGCGATCCAAGTGGCTCGATCGACGTTTTGATAAGGACGCCTTTGGAGAAGGGTCTTATCGTACCAATCAACCATCCGTTCGCGGTAAGCCGGATCGGCAAGAAACCGGTCGACCCACCGCACCCAACGGCCCTCAGGAGGCTCGGCTAAGTACGCGTCGATCTCCTCGATCGTAGGGATCGTGTTCCTCAGATCGAGCGATAATCGCCGAAGGGCCTGCAGCGGGTCGGCGGGACTCGCGGTAAGCCATGGCAAGTCGGCTTGGGCCGCGCCATCGATGCGGTTGTGAAGGGTCTCGACTTGACCTAAAGCAGGCCCTAGTCCAGGCCCGAAAACGCTCAAGGTAAAGACGAAAACGCAAAGCCAACCGATGGCGGTTTTCGAGGACAAGGCCTCATGAGCGCGTTGCAACGGAATCAATCCGTACATGGTCCCACTCGATCGTTAGGCAGGTAGGGCAGGAGGGCGGGTCTGGAACAACCCGGCGATCCAATGCTGCGAGATTCACTCCCGTCGCTTCGGATCCACACCTAATTTATCGTTGGATGCCGGGGCCGAGTCAACGGGGAAGCTCAGGAGCCTGAAAGTTGGCCGGTTTTTCGACGGATATTTCCTTCAGGAGCCATAGAATCTGCAAATCTAATGCATCGATTTGTTCCAGAACCAGGTCGTACCTACCGTTGAGCTCCGCCATACGATCCGGATGGTCCATCTGGATCGACGAGCATTCGACCTGGTCATCGTTGGCCGATGTTGCATCGTTCGAGGGGAACTGGGTAGGTGCTGTTTGCATTGTGCTTGAGGAATCCGATCAAGGCGCACGAAGACCTGTGGAGATGGGTGCCTATTTGGATTCGACCGTGGACCTTAACAGTCCGCACTAAGATGCTAGGAATCCGGGTTGTCCGGGTTGGGTTCGGTTTGCGGACTGGGAAAGCTGGGCAACCTTAGGAGCCTCGCATGCAGACCGATAGTTTCGTAGCTTTGGTTGAAATCCCGGATGAAATCGTCGGGATGATCCGGTGGGATGGCCAAGGCGCCGACGGGGATTCCGCGTTGGGTGACGACACCTGGTAGGGGCAAGGGACGATGGTTTGAGGACAACGCGTATTCCTTCGTGGTCTTTGGTTTTACCCGACGCTAGTCCTGGGGCTGGCAAACCTCGGCTCGGGAAAGACCGACTTGAGCCAAGGCTATTTCGACAAGTCCTGGATCGATCGTACTGGTTCTATCTTTTGGGTTTCGGCAAACAGCACCGCGAACTCCGATCCAATTCGGTTCGAGTCGGCTAAGTTTGGCGAGTTGATCCAAGGGGATCGATCCGGCGATGGCGATTTGAAAATGGCACCGCTTGGCATCTTGGATCCGCTGTTTGAGCGCGGGAATTTCAAGCCAATCGGTCAGTTTGGAGCCATCCTTGATCGCCGTATCGATGAGGATTTTATCGATCTTGAGCTCCGCTGCGATCGAAAGGACCTTTTTCCATTCGGGGGCCTCGACGCGAGCATAGTCGGCATAATGGACTAGGATGACTTGCCTAGGGCTGGGAATTTGCTCGACAAGTTTCGCGAGTTTAACCTGCCAATCAGAGGTTCGTTCGGCTTGAGCCAAACCCCATTTGATATGCCCATCGGATCGGTCCGTACCTCGAACAGTCTCTCGGTGAGTCTCTCGGAGGCAGACGGCTTCGATGTAGGCTTGATCCGCCTGGGGCTTCCAGTCTGGAAGCTCACCTCCTGCGATGCTCCAATGAGCTTTGATCGACGAGGCGGACGTCATGCGGTCGGCGAATTGCTTGACTAAAGGGAGATCAGGCCGACCCAGCGGTCCGTGCCGTGGTTCTTTGAGATCGATCCAAGGGACGCTCAAGTCTTGGAGCAAAATGCACTCCTCGAGAGTGTTTGCACTGACTAGAAGCTGGCAGGCGGTTGAATTGCTCATCGAGAAGGATTAAAACAGGGGCTGAACGTGGATCGATTGGGTTCAAGTATAGCGGCATTGACGCAGACTTTGAGGGGCGATTTGGGGACCGATTTCTATTGGATTGAAGAGCAACTGGCGCTGAACGAATGGTGCCGATCCAATCAAAACTGCAAGTTGCTAGCATTCGACACCGAATTTGTTTCGGAGGACTCGTACCGTCCCGAGTTGTGTTTGATCCAGGTCAAGACCGACTCGGGGATCGCGATTATCGATCCCTTGCGGGTAGAAGACATGTCGGGATTCTGGAATTTGCTTCATCACCCCGATCGAACCGTCGTCGTGCACGCCGGGCGTGAAGAGTCGCTTTTCTGCTACCGAGCCACCGAGAAACAGATTCCAAATCTTTTCGATATTCAGGTCGCTGCGGGGTTCCTCGGCATGGAGTATCCGGCTTCCTACGCCAAGCTGGTCCAGAAGATTGTCGGCGGGAACTTGGATAAGGAAGAAACGCGGTCCGATTGGCGAATCCGTCCCCTGACCCGACGTCAGTTGGAATATGCGGCCCAGGATGTCCGCGATTTATTGACGATCTACGAGGTTTTCTCGGAGAGATTGCACAAGCACGGCAGGCTCGAATGGTTGCTCGAAGAGACCCGTTCGAAGCAGTCGGAATTGTACGAGTACGAGTCGAGTGAGAACTGGCATCGCATCAGCGGAGTGTCGGCGTTGTCGGGCACGAGTCTGAGTGTTGCGCGTGGGCTTTGGAACTGGAGAGACGAGCGGGCCAAAGAACGGAACGTTCCTCCGAGGAGAATTTTACGCGATGATTTGCTCGTCGAGTTGGCTCGGCGAGGTTCGTCCGACCCCAAGCACTTGCTATCCCTAAGGGGCATGGAATTCCGCAACACCAAGCCCATGATCCCTGAGCTTGCCAAGATCATCGAAGGGGCGCTTGGTGAACCTCCACCGAGTTGGCCCAAGAAGTTGCGGTTTGGAAAAGGGCAACCGCCGGGGATGTTGACGCAATTTCTCTCAGCGGCGATGGCTTTCATTTGCCATCACAAGCATATCTCGCCGATGCTTGTGGCCACCGCCGAGGATATCCGGGACTACGTCCATTATCGACTCGATCCGGACCCCGATTCACAATCCCCGCCGGAGATCTTGCAAGGCTGGCGAGCCGATCTGGTCGGCCACGAACTCGACGAGCTCCTAGCCGGGAAATTGGCCATCGTTCTGGACAACCCGCGAAGTCCGATCCCTATCAAATTCTTGAGCGTCGACGGCCAAAAACGCTAGTGATCACTCGCGATGGATCAACGAACCGACGGGGATCTGGAATTGCGTCGGATCGTCGAGGGGGTCGGCTCGCTCAGATTGAATTCCTCTAACGAAAAGTCCGCATCGATCTTGCGGACACTTTTGAGCTGAATATCGCCGCGTGAGGGTTCGATGTGGTAGACGGCCAAGGTCAATTTGGCTGGGTCGACGATCACCAGTTGTTGGAATCCATTGCTCAGGGTCGCTGTGGACATCAGATGAGTCGCCGTTGCGCTGCTGGTCGATGGACCGACGACGTGTACCCCGGATCCTTGGTAGATCGCTCCGGAATTTTGAAGATCGCTGGGCGGATAAGCTTGAGCGCGTTGCGGATCGAGCAATCCTCGCGGATTGGGA
>Ga0315904_10011088_pt1 | contig 11557 bp, 13 predicted proteins | sample LakEriMetagenome_6_FD_203529 | JGI IMG/M metagenome (GOLD analysis project Ga0315904, IMG submission 203529) | Freshwater fungal communities from buoy surface, Lake Erie, Ohio, United States - Buoy 12 MA120 | ecosystem: Environmental > Aquatic > Freshwater > Lake | place: USA: Lake Erie, Ohio...
TCGCCATCAGGGTCGTCGATAGCATAGGCCTGGCCGAATGGTGAGAGCCTGCGACGCTCAAAAGCCAGCGAGCCTGGAGCAACCTTACGGTTATTTATCGGGTCGTTAATAGGCATTAGCTCACCTCGTTCTGTGTTGTTGGTGCGAGCAGGAAATACTTGACTTTTGTCGTTCCTTCAAACCAGTTCATAGTGATAGACGTGGGCAGTGCCTGCGACCAGTTCAAGGCCGTGAAGGTGTCTGCGACGTTGTCCGTCAGGTTGTGCCTGCCGGCAAGCCCCTGAGGTCTTACATACTGCGAGGCTGTGTAGTTCCACTCCATCTCGGCTGTTGCGTTATTCTCGTCTGCGAAGACGTGTAAGTGCAGCAGGCACAAGGCTGCGGTCATACTCGTCTGTGCTTGCAAGGCTGCCATCTGTACCTGAAACTGTGGTTCATTAGAGAAGTCTGCTTTGAACGCCACCGGCTCTGTCGATGCTGTCGAGGAAACCTTTACCCATTGGTTAGCCTTTGGGCCGTAATAGTATTTGGTAGTCTCGTGCACCTTGATGAGGTCGTTCGTGGTGTCTGCGTACAAGATGTGGTTTGTCTGCTTAAGCACGTCACTACGGCCTGAGTTCTTGTGGTAGTCCTTCATCAGGATGACAGGCACGTTGTGAATAATCGGCTCGATATTCATCGACCGTGAGGAACGTGCCCCTTTCTTGAGCCTGACTATCTCTGTGAGGTCGTCCTGATTTGTAGACTCATAACGAACTTCAGCCTTGCCGATATTGTCCCCACGCTTCACGATCGACGGAAGCGAGAGAGCGTTCTCGATCGACAGTGTGACGTCTGCAGTGTCTGCAGTGTTCGTTGTATCGTCTTTTGATCCGCAAACACGCTTAGGGAACCACGTCGCTGTGATACGGTCGACACCTGCTGTCGTGCGATATGTGAACTCATAGCTCGCCTTGATGCCCATGGCCTCACATAAGTCACGAAGGATGTCGTAGACAGTGACGTCTTTGCGCCCCCATGCGAAGTTATCCCCCATGGAGTAGATACCACCTATCGTCTTGCCGTTATACTTTGGCTCGTAAGCATTGGTCAGCAGCACGGCCGTCGTCGATGTTACGGCTGTTCCTATCTCACGAGGGATGGTGTTAAGGTTGTTGATCTTGTAAAGTTCCAGCGCTGTTGTTAGGAAGTCATCGACAACCTGTGACCAGTCGAAGATGTCAGTGGCTGCTGATGTTGTCCGTGCGTAGTTGGTCTTGATGTGCGTGGCCATGCCGGTGCGTAGATAGCCTACGATGTCATAGAAGGTATCAGCTTTCGTGTCACCTATGGCAGTCTGGAACTGCTGGCGTGCAGGGTCGTTCTTCATCCGCACCTGAAATACGTTCTCGCTCGGTGGCGTGATAGCACCGTTCTTGCCGTTAAAGATGGAGAAGCCCGTCTTCGTCTTCATCGCGTGAAAAAGCATGTCCACAAGCTGGACATTGTACGAGTACGTGCCGTCGTCGAGCGGTTCAAGATTGACGGCTTCGACATTGTCCTCGACACCAGCGTACTCGAGTGAGTAGGTGCTGCCCGTACCACGGTCGCTGAACAACATCCAGAGGTTACACTTGTCACCATCGACAGAGCTCTCTATGTAGGTCTGCATGGCACTAGGCAGCATATCCCAGGCAAGCTGGAAACGTAGGGTCTGCGGTTTGACCATGCCGTATGGCAGGCCGTCAAACTCTGCAACCTGATCACCAAGCTCCAGCAGGCACACGTCACCGAGTGTGGTGACAGTGCCCCCAAGGTTGGTGTCGTATGTCAGCATCTCGAGCCGGATATTCCAGCCGTTCGGGAGCGTTCTCTGTATTCTGTAGTGCGGCATTATATCAGACTCGTAGCTTGACGGAATCGGTGTTTGAGCGACAAGGTCAGGCCGCGTGTGCCGTATTCCTTGCGTAGATCAGAGCTGAATGAGTCCAAATATACTGGATAGACGTGACCTGATGTCGTCGGGCTTGTCCTTGTCCCTGCTGTAAATTTTACCCAGAGATATTTCTTGTTGTGCATGCCATCGGACAATGTAAAATAGTCGTCAAGGTCTACATCAGCAGTCGAGGCGTCGAATAAAAACGGCCAGCACTCGACTGTCCAGATAGTCCGTCGTAGTGCGCTGCCTATCGTGCCACCACCGATGTCGATCAGTTGTGTCGTCTCGAACTCAGCATCTTCGTAAGGTGCTAGTATAGGGCACGAACCACCTGGGAAGGTCGAAGTTATAGCTGTGTAACCAGAGAGGCCAGTCAGTGACGATGCTGCCACCGTGTCGTATGCCGACGATGACGTGTCTGCATTAGCAGCATATAAATACATCTGCCATGAGCTGTTACCTGCCATGCTACCCCCTTAGGCCAGCGACTGCGGCCCTGTAGTTATCCCGTCTGAATAGATACGTATCGAGTCCCACGTTTACACCTACATTCATTCGGCCCTGTATGCCGTCCGGCATCCTGTCGAGGCGCTGGCGAATTGCAGAGAGTTCTTGTCGCATGCCTGACATCTCTGTTCCAATTTGCGGATTTGCAAATTGTGCGTTCATGGTCAGTGGCAGCTTGCCCTGATTCATCTGTTCCAAGATGCCCCTGAACTTGCTGGTGTTTTCTTTGTTGATTACGAACTCTCCCTTGTGAACCACGCCAGCCGTCTCGTACTTGCCACCGTTGCCAGTGTAGCCACCCTCAGCAAAGCCCTGAACACCTGCACGTGCTGCAGCTACGATGGCCTTGAGAAGTGCAGTAAGAGCTGCGGCTTTAATCAGTCCAAGTGTTCCAGCAGAGGCTACCGATTCAGCTGATGCCAGGGAGAAGCCTGTGATTTGTGCGACCAAAATGGGTACAAGTGCGTCTAAAGTATCGAGTGCCAGCAGTAGAAATGTCTTGCCAAAATTTTCCTGCTCTGTCAACAGTTGACCGAATGCAGCACCAGCAACATTGGCCAGTTCGTCGTATACATCTCCAAAAGACTTAGCCCCTGACGCTGCTGTTGCGAGTGCGTTAGTGGTCTCTGTTGTTAGTGCTTTGAACGTTTCATTAAGCTGCATTCTGACAGCTTCAAACACCGTCGGAACCTTCTCCACAGACTCGGCTAGTTTGTCCACGCCATCCTGATACGAGAGCGTTCCTTCTGTGATGCTGTCGACGATCTTGGCTGTTGCTTCCTCGGAAGCCTTGGCAGGCTTTGCGAAGACTTTATTCCAATCGATTTTGGTGATGGCGTCCGCTGCAGTTTTGGCAGTATCCTGCAGGGCATCCCCAAGGTTAAAGGCTTTTTTGGTGACTTTCAAGAAATCAAAACCAAGCACTGCAGCACCTTTCGCCAGTGCTGTAAATGCTTGCTTTTTTAGCTCGATCGAGGCCTGCAGACTTATGCCACCTCTGAACTGATTAAATACATCGAGTGCTTGCTTGACTTGTGGATACCAGAACTTTGGATCACGTAGTTTTAAGTCTGCCTGTATTTTGCCGACAAGTAACTTGTCATATTCTGTCTTTACCTGCTCAACAGATTCCTTGTCTGTATCGAGTCCCACGGTCGTAGATATTGCACGACCTTCCTTGTCGGTTTCAACCTTGAAAAGTCTCTGAGCTTCTGCTATAATCTTGTCAATGTCAGCCTTCTCGAGCTGTGCAGCACGCAACTTCAGCGCATCGCCAGACAGACCACGCTGCTGCTCAAGTGCCAGTGTAGTGTCACGAACTGACTTGAGTCTTGCTTCCTCTGCTTTTAGAATCTTTTGCGCCTTGGCAAACTCTGACTCTTGGGCTTTTGCTTTGTCCTTGTCTGCATCGTTATCGAGTACACGCTTTTTCTTTAAAGCGTTGATTTGGTCAGTCAGAATCTTCGCTTGCTCTGCTGTCAATTTACCAGCATCGGCTGTGACGTTAACAGCTTGCTTCAACTCCTCTTTTGATTTTTTTAATGCTGATGCTGTTGTTGTGTCTAGCGTTCCAGAAACACGAGCGATGTCAGCCTGAATCTTTGCAAAGAAATCCGTGACACCAGAAAAATCTTTTTTGTCGGGTGCTGGAATCTTGGCCTGTTTAAGTGTGTCATCAAAACCTTTGTTGTATGCAGCAGCAACCTTATCACCAAAGCCTGTGAATGCCTTGAGTGCTGCTGCAATGTCAAAGTTTGTCAGCGCCACGAAGAACTCGCTGACGACCAATTTTATCGCACGGAAGGCTTCGGTAACACCACCGATCGTGCCCTTGATATTTACAAAAGCATTGCGTAGAATGTCAAGGAAGCCAGCGCCCTTCTTTGTTTCTTCGTTTGATTCTTTGCTGACACCTATCCATTCGCGTATTTGTTTGACAACAGCAACGACCACAGTGACGATGGCCTGCAACGGTGTAAGCAGTAGCTCAATGATAAAGCCACCCACCAAGCTGACGACCTCACCAACTGCAGATAGTACACTGCTGACGGTGCTGAGTGCGTCCTTGAACATCTGCACAACGTCAATGGATTCACCCATTGCTCCGTCAATTCCAAAGGCCTGGAGAATTGCATCTATTACAGGCTGTATAGCTTTTTTGATTCCATCAAAAATAGTATTTACAGTACCGTAAAATATTTGGAAAGCTGTTGCCAGCATGTTGATGGCAACAACCAGCGTGCCCATAATCACACCACCGATCGCCAAGAGAATTGGCTCGACGATGGCATACATGTTTTGCACAGCTATGCTTATCTGGTCGAAGGCCTTACCAACAGATCCACCCGTCAGCTCTGCGAGCATTGCAAAGGCCTTCTCGAAGCCCTGGAAAATCCCGATAGCTACGTTGCCCAGATTAGCCTGGACTCTAGACATGAACTCGGAGAAGGTGGCCATGTTCTTTTCAGCTTGCACTGTGGCTTCTGACGTGCCTGTCATGGCCTTGGTGAACTGACCAATGGTATCGACCTGATCGAGCAGGATACCAGCAGCGGCCGCGTTCTCAGTACCAAACAGGGTGGCCTTGAAAGCTGCTTTCTCGGCATCAGTGCCGAGCTTGTTGATACCACCCTGCAACTGCCCGAGAGCAGCCTGCAGGCCTTGCGTAGTAAGTGTCTGGCCAAGGTCTGCAATGCTCAATCCCACACCCTTGAGAGCTTCCTCGCCAGGGCCTGTTGTCTTGATAAGTGCGCCCAAGACGTTTCGCAGTCCGACACCAGCCTCGGAGCCTACCTTGCCACCGACAGCGAGCGCCTGAATAGCTGCGTTCGTTTCTTCAAATGACAGGTTCGCACCCTTGGCAGCGACACCAGCCTGCAGAATAGCCTCGGAGACTTGTGGTATCTCAGCAGCGCCCTCTTTTGCAGACGCTGCAAGAACATTAATAAACCGACCGGACTCGGCTGCGAGCTTTGCCGGATCGCTGGCATCGACACCGAACTGCAGGAGCGCATTCGATAGGGCATCGACAGAGCCCTTGGCATCGAGGCCAGCAGCCTTGGCAAGTACGTTAACATTCTCAGAGACTGCATTCAGTGCGTCTGGCGTGTTAGCCAGTGCAGGGCCGAACTTCGACAGGATGGTCTGGAATGATTGCACCTGTGTAGTGGCATCGCCTCCAAACCGGCCAGCAAGTTCTTTGGCCTTCTCGCCGAACTTGTCCAGCTCAGCACCAGAGACCCCAGTGATAGCAGACAATGCAGCAAGGTTGCTCTGAAATTCCGAGCCCTTGTCTATAACAAACTGGAAACCTTCGACAATCTTACCCGCTGCAGCCTGGACTCCAGCAACAACACCTCCACCGATGATACCACCTGTGATAGCACCACCCAGGCCCTGCAGTGAACTGCCTAGGCCTTCCTTGAGCTGGCCACCGATGTCGGCAACCTTAGACTTGGTTTCGTTAGCAAATGAAGTCAGCGAGGCCGTGGCCTGCTTTGTGTCAACGTCAGCCTTGATTGTCAGCGACTGTGTTATTTGTTCAGCGGAAGTCTTCGAATCTGATGCTGCTTTTTTCAGCGACGATTGAAACGACGACGTGTCTAGTTTCAGCTCATTTGTAAATACTGCCATTTATCGTTTCCCGATTCGGCGCTCGTGCCTGTTCTTGGAAATTTGCGACGGTGTCGGCTGATCCCACGAGGCTGCACGTACAATGGCAACACGTCGCATAAATTCAGACGCACAAAGGGAATCTACAGCTTCGTCGGGTGTAATTTTCCACAACTTGGCCATCTCAATCGCCATCAGAACGTCATGCTCAGACGAGGGCAGCACGTCAGTGCCTGTGATACGCTTGGGGTATGGGTTGCCCTGCTCGTCGACAGGCTTGGCTTTGAGAACGTGATAGTCTTCGTATATGTCTGCGAGCTTGGTGACCTCAGAGTTTAGCCACGCCTCGAAAGTTCTTGACCGCGTCGGTCACCTCCGTCAGGTCTTGCACGTCCCAAAAATCGTTTACTGTTAAGAGTGTCTTCTGTTCCTCTGTGAGCTGGCTGTCGTCCATGATGATTTTGACGATTTCAATGCAGGCCTCGATGGCCTCGTCGTTATCCAGTGGAAACTCGGTAACAGGGTTGTTGAGTGCTTCCCAAATGTTTGGGAATGACTCCAGCAGTTCGGACTGGATGCGCTGTGTGACCATTGACTGCAGGTCGCTGTCGGTAATCTGTGGAATCTCAGCTCGTATTTCTGCCGATAGCTTGGCCGCATGCTGGCTGTTCGCACCTCCCGACAGGCTCACGATCTTGGAAGCGTTCGGAGACTCCTGCAGGGCCTTCTGGAATGCAGCGTTCTGGCCAAGGCCTCGCAGTGTTGCGATAGGCTTCTCGACGGCCTTGATGATTTTACGAGAAACGATAGATTTCAGAGCCACGTCCTTGGGCTCACCTGCAAAATATAACTTGATCGACGGCATGTCTCACCTCGAATGTTGCAGCATGAAAACAAAATAGGCAGGGGCCGCCATGCCGCGAACGGCCCCCACCAGATAGCCCAGAGGGCTTAGTTGTATACCACTGTTCCGTAAGGTAGTGATGCGCTCAACACTACAGGTGTAGCTGTTGTGAAGAAATCAGAGAAGTACGTCGCAGCCAGAGTGATAGGTGCTGACAGCTTGAAACCTTCGAACGACAGAGTCACTCGGTTGTAGGTTTCACCGGCTTGCGTCCAGCCACCTGACTCGTTGTTCATGCGCTGTGGGAAGACGCCCACTTTGCGCTTGCCACCAGTCGTGTTGCCGATAAGGCCGCCACGGGTTGCCACGATGAGCTTCTGATTTTGAGCTGCTCCCGTTTCGTTCGTGCCGTTCTCGAGGAGCAAGTCCTCGATAGCACCAGCACCGGTGTTGATAGCAGCCTCGACGAACGCCTGCAGTTGAGCGTTGTCTTCGACGTGCTCGATAGTCACTGCATATGCACCAGAGCCTGCATCGCGTGTGACGTCTGTTGAGATGATGTTGCTCTGTAGTTTATACAGATACGATGCTCCGACGGTCGGTGTGGTGATCGAGTCGTCGCAAGTCCAAGCGCCGAACAGGTTACCACCTGCAACGACGCGATTATTGACTGACATGTTTGTTGTCCTTAGTTAAGTAATACATAAAACTCTGAGAATCACGGTGTATCATTTGCGTCCAGAAAACGAGCTTTTCGTCATCTGTGCAGTTCGTGATTTCATAGGCAAGGCCCCTAACATTTCGCCTCAGTTTGCCAGTCATCGAGTCGGCATCGACTTCGTAGCCTACATGGTGAATGAGAAGAGAGCACTGCCCTATCATTAGCCCCTGTTTTTGGATTGACCAGCTCACCTGTTCATGTGCAGCACCTTCAAACTTGAAACCTTTGTAGTTGCGAAATATCCGCGCTGTTGGCGTATGGTATCGCATTACATCGTCGTTTGTCTGCTGGTGCTTCGGCTGCACTCCCACGCAACCACACACGAGCCCACCTACACCTGGTGGGTAAATATCGAGCTCAGAGAACCACTTATGTTGATGAGTTAGCAGACGGTCGTCGGCGTCTATCCACATTACCCATTCACGAGAGCAGAGACCAATGCAGAGGTTGCGAAGATTGGCGAAGTGGAGCTCTTGCCATTGCGTTGCGTAGTATCGCACCACTGTCCCGTTTTGCAACGTGACCGTCTTACGCTCTACAACCTCTGGATTGTCACCCTGCTCATTCCACAACACGACCAGCTCAGCACCGGCCGGAAGCGTTGCGATCATTTGCATCACATGATGTGCTTCGCTTCTGTGAGCTATGCAAGCGAAGGAAATGTCAAGCTGTTTAGAACTTGAGTTTTGGCTCGTTTCCGACATAGAGCACTACCTTAGTTTGTGAGGGTTCTGATGGAAACTGACCGATAATAATCTGCTGGATATCACGAACGAAAAACTCCAGCACACTGACACTCGTGACGTCACGAGGTGCATGGTCTGTGAACAGGTCGGAATCTACACGCACGTCAATGTCTCCGTATGCAGCGTGAATCTGACGTAGGTGATTAGAGAGCTCTGTAATTCTCATGATTGCAAATATGTGAATGTGGCCTCGTACAATAGTGCGACCTTGTCGCTCTTGTCATCAACATAGCCAGTGACGGAGTTCGTCTCGATGGCGTGCAGTGTGATGGTGTAACCTTGATCAGTCGTGTCTGTGTGTGGCAGTGCTGCAGCGACGTTGTCCATGACCACGTCCAGCTTCTCAGCAAGTACACCGTGTGCAAGTGCGGCCGTGCCTAGTTCCTGCGAGTCGAGTGGGTTCTTCTGGATAGCATAGCAGCCGATGCGCATCTTGCGAAGGCCTGGCGTGTATCGAGACTCGACGAGATCCTCAGCAACATCGTCACTGATGATGTTTGTGTAGACATTGGCCAGCGTATTGGATAGCACTGTTTCCTTTGTGAACACGTTTATTGGTTTCAACGTCACGTTAAGTGCGAGTTTGTCCCTGAGCAGGTCGAGAGCTATTTCGTATTTTGACGTTTTCATGATGCAGCCTGTGATAATTTGCGGAGCATGATCTCGATGATCTTGGGTAGCGTCTCAGATTCGAAGTCCTTGATTGCCGGTGTTATGTAGGGCCGTGCTGGTATTGTAGACATCAGGTTTCGCCCTGCTTGCCCACCGTATTCATGGATGCGAGCGTAGGGGATTATGTCAAGGTCAATGCCCCATACAAACGAGTACGTATCACCAGCCTGCTTGAACTGTGAGGCGTTCCCTCGTGATTTGTAGACGGTGGCCGCCTTGAACAGGTTGCCTGTCACAAGATTAAGTTTCGACGCTGTGCTCGGATATTTGGGCGCTCGATTTGTTACACCGTAATGATCTGACACGTTAGCACCGAGAGCAGTCTGGATGCGCTGCGGATCGAAAGCATCCTTTGCCAGCGTAGGCAGCAGGCCCAAGATATTACGAACGTACTGGTCGACAGTTATCACAGCCAAGCCCTCGTGATATAAGGAGCCAGCCTTGAACGGAATCGTGTGGTCAGGTCTTTATAGATTGTCGTCGTTGTTGTGCCACCCTCAGCACTTGCCACCGACTGCAAACCAATACGATTTTCACGGCCGGAGAAGTCTGTGTTCTTGAACAGCTCCAGCACCATCTCACCACATACGCTCTTGATGTCGTAGGGACAAGTAGCATCTGTATAACCTACCACGACATTTGCTCGCCATACTGGATGGGTCAGACCGTCGTCGTAATACACTTGATAGACGCCATCAGCACGAACGAGGATAGCACCCGTCGCAGTTGTGAAGGCTGCATCTGTTACTTCCTCTTTGTACTGCAGAGATGACAGCGTTGTTGTTACGGTGTATGGCAGTAGCTGGACTTTATACTGTGAGCCTGTGAAATCGTAGGGGCCTGACTGCTGCACTATCGGCTGTTTGCAGATGCCATCTATGATAGCACCAGCTTGGTTGATGAGGGCAGCCAGACGTGTGTCTTGGCTAGAATCACCAATGTTCAGCCAGCTTGCTTTGAGTTCGGTAACAGTTAAGAGTGCCATTTTATTTTATCCCCACGACGTCAAAAATTGCGTTGTCTGTAGTATTGAATTCCTTGGGCATACGAGCCGAAAGGATTAGTTCCTTGCTGAAGGTCTTAACATTCACCGCGTCGGCTTGGTTGCCACCAAGCAGGTAAATACCGTTGGTTGTTTCACCAGTGTAGAAACCCACATGATGCCCACCTTTGCGCTTAAGAATTACCACAGCGCCGTGCTGCAGTGGTACTTCGTTACCCCACTTCATCCACGACTTGGCAGCAGCGGAGCGTGTGATAGGATAGCCTGCACGGTTCATCACCCAATTCACGAACGATGAGCACCACGGCACTTCATCAGCCTTGGCCTTCAGCGTTGTCATCGCATGGTATTCGAGGATGCGAGGCGTATGTGAGCTGATGCCCGTGATCTCCTTGACGCCCTTCTCACCTTCTGCGATTTTCATCCATGTGTACTTAGACATCGAGCTGGTTTCCTTTCGATGTTTTGAACGTCTGCCATGCCATCTCTTCGAATAACCTTGTCCGTTCCTCGTTGTGTTCCTGACCAGTGGCAGCCTCGAAAGCATGATACCACTCGTGCAGGAAGGTCTTGAGCTGTGTCTCTGGTGTCGTCAGCTTGCCGTCGATGTGGGTTGCAATGCGAATGGTGTGCTTTTCAGAATCACATTCTCCATATGCACCGCGCATCTTGCACAGTCTGACACGCCATGTGTGACCACCGAGCTTGAACGACGTGGGAATCATCGGATGTTGCCCCCGATGATCATCTTGTTGTGAACTGTGAAATCGCCAGAGCGGTCAACGTCAACGATAGCAAACCCGTGATTCCAGCCGTTTCTGGCCGCGTAGTGCGTGTTTAAGTCGCACAGGCAACCAACCGACCACCCACCGATATATGAGCCGTCCAGGGGCTTTCTGATGACGTCAGTAGATGTTCTGTGTACGTGCCCCACGAGGATGTTCTCGACGGCCTTCATCCGATAGTTTCGTGCTGGTGTAACACCACCACCACCAAACCACTCATGGCCGTGGTCTATCCAGAGCTTGCCTGCTGTCATCTTTGCACGCTTGTCCACCCACTCGATGTTCAGAGACCGCAGTCCCAAGAACTCCTCAAGGTGCACAGTGCCCTCGAGTTCCTTGGCCTTGCGTGCTATGTAGCGACCGTATCTTTCCTCATGGTTTCCTTCACGGAACACGATGCGCTGCTTGTCTCCAAAAAACTTTCGCAGGTGTGCCAGCATAGCCTTCGCCACGTCCAGCTCCCACTTCCACGAACGACGTGCTTCGACCTTCTCGTGGTCGCTTAGGTTGTAAACGTCTAACATGTCACCGTTCAAGACGATGACGTCGCACTCGGCATCTCGCAGGGCTTCCAAGGCTGTCCAGTACGCACCGTAGAAATTGCCGTCGCCGTCACGCCTGAGATCATGGAAAGGCCAGTGTGCATCTGAGATGATTCCTATCCGGCCAGGTGTCAGCTCGCAGACCTTGTCTTCCCTGAGTTCACCCTTGATAGGTTCAAACTCAGGGACAGCACCACGAGGCACTTC
>Ga0315904_10011090_pt1 | contig 11556 bp, 11 predicted proteins | sample LakEriMetagenome_6_FD_203529 | JGI IMG/M metagenome (GOLD analysis project Ga0315904, IMG submission 203529) | Freshwater fungal communities from buoy surface, Lake Erie, Ohio, United States - Buoy 12 MA120 | ecosystem: Environmental > Aquatic > Freshwater > Lake | place: USA: Lake Erie, Ohio...
CCTGAAACGAAAGAAGCCCCGCCATTTCCGCGGGACTTCCATCATTTCACCTTCAAGCCGCTTAGAACGACTTGCGGATCGTCACGCCATAGGTTGGCGGCGCACTTGGGTAGCCCGAAAGGGTACCGGCCTGGGCGGCGCCCGGGAATGGCGTCGTGATGTACTGGTCGTCAAAGATGTTACGGCCCCGGAAAGTCACTCCCAGTCGGTTCTCGGTCGTAAAGCCGGCCGAGGCTTTGATGGTACTGATTTCCTTCTCGTATCCGAGCAGGGTGTTGTTGTCGGTACCTGTAAAACCGGTGCCAACTGCATCGAAGTAGTCGACCGGGCTTTCGTACTGCCAGTCGGCCCGAAGAGAAGCGGCGAGGTTCTTCACGTCCAAGATGTGGGTCGCCGAGGTCGATGTTGCCGTCTCCGGGATGCCTGAAGAGGCCGTTGCGGAAATGTCGCCGGTCGAGGAGCCGGTGAAGCTGTCATAGACCGGGTCCCAGAACGTGCCGGCGGAGGTCAGCACCAGGGTCTCGGTAGCGTTCCACGTCGCATCGACTTCGAGGCCCTGGCTCGATAGAGACTTTTCATCGTTCATGTAATTCACGCCGAGGGCGCGGTCAGGCGATCCGTGGCATGCCAGTCCACCGTGCCGAAGAAAGAACAGGCTTGGTTGTCCTGGCCGAGCGACCCGCGCGGGCCCAGGCCAGCCTGGCCGAAGGTCGCGCCGGTTTGCTCTTTCGCAGTCCGCCGCGGCCACGCGCATCCGCTTACGCAAAATTTTTCGGTACTGTTGCGGCCACTACACAATTGGGGCGGGTGTTCCGAGTTGGAACGCGTCCGGGACGGCGCCCGCTGAACTCGCCCGAGAGGAGGCCAACACCTGCCGGCAGATCGGCTGCAGGGTGAATGCACGTGTCCTTTGAGGCGAGACTTTCTCATCCCGGGTGAACCCGGCGCTGGAATGGATATTGCGATTGGCAGCTCCGGACAGGCCCATCCCGGCCGCATCAGATTACCCGGAGCACCCTACCCCCATGATCGACCGGTCGATCCATCCCAACACGCGCATCCTGCTGGATGCGTGGCGCCGCATGCAGGCGGACCCGCAGTCGCATGGCTTCACCGGCCCGGACGCCAGGGATCATGAAAACCTGCTCGACCGCATCTTCGTCGTCGAACAGCGCGAAGATCAGTCCTGGCTCGTGCGCACTTCGGGTACGACGCTCAACGCCCTCATCGGGCGCAACCTGGTGAACAAAAACTACCTAGACCTCTGGACCGGTCCTGACCGCGCGATGATGGCGGCCTTCCTCGAAGCGATCCGCTTCGATGGCGCGCCGGGAGTTGTGCGCGGCCGCGGCGAAACGCTGACCGGCGAGCGCGTCGAACTCGAGATCACGCTGATGCCGCTAAGCATTGAGGCTGGCCGCTCACCGCGCCTGCGCATGCTCGGTCTGTACCAGACGCTCGGCGGCGAACCCATGCTCCTCGGCCAACCGGTGTTCCGGCACCGTATCTCGATGCTGGTCCCGCCGGACACCCGAAAGCTCGGCCCGCAGCTGCGCCTCGTCGCCAACCTGCGGCAAGGCCTGCGCTGATCAGACCGGTGCCAGCGCCCGTTTCGGTTCTTCCGGCGGCAGGAGCTTGGCGCCAAGGATCAGATCGGCGGCTTTCTCGGCCACCATGATCGTCGGCGCATTGGTATTGCCGCCAATCAGCGTCGGCATGACAGACGCATCAACAACCCGCAGGCCTTCGATTCCCCGCACCTTCAGATCGCCGTCCACCGGGCTGGAAGCATTCGCCCCCATCGCGACCGTGCCAACGGGGTGATAGATTGTCTCGCCCTTCTCGCGGATGAATGCGTCGATGTCGGCATCCGAAACGACACCCGCACCCGGCATAATCTCTCCCGCCGCGTAGGGCTTGAGCGAGGCCTGCCGGATCACGTCGCGCACCATCTTCACCGCCTCGCGCATTGCGCGCCGGTCTTCCTCGGTGGCGAGGTAGTTCGGATCGATCGCCGGATGGTCGAACGGATCGGCTGACTTCAGCTTCACCGAGCCCCGGCTCTCCGGACGCAGCTGGCAGGCGTGGATCGTGAAGCCATCCTCGGTCGGCGTGAAATTGGCATGGTCCATCATGATCGCGTTGACAGCATGGAGCTGGATGTCCGGCATCTCGAGACCGGGACGCGATTTCAGAAACGCCCCTGCCTGAAGGAAATTGTCCGCGCCGGCGCCCTTCTGTGTCGCGAGGTACTGGATGCCTACCAGCAGCTTCTTGATCCCCTTCTGCATCGAATAGGCCGAAACCGGCTGCGTCATGCGGTTGATCACGGTGACATCCAGATGGTCCTGCAGGTTCCTGCCGACGTCCGGGGACGAAGCTTTCACGTCGATTCCGAGCGCCTTGAGCGCGTCCGGTTCGCCGATACCGGACAGCTGCAGGATCTGCGGCGACTGCACCGCGCCGGCGCAGACGATCACTTCGCGCGCAGCTCTTACGCTTGCCGCGGCCTGCCCCCGCGCTTCGGTGAACTCCGCGCCGACCGCCCGTCCGCCCTCGATCAGCACCCGCGTCACGAGGCCGGTGGAGATGACCTTCAGGTTCGCCCGCTTGCCCTCGATCGGTCGCAGGTAGGCAAAGGAGGCGCTCCAGCGTTCGCCCTTATGGATGGTGCGCTGGTAAGGGCCGAAGCCTTCCTGCTGCGCGCCGTTGAAATCGTTCGTGACCGGATAACCTGCCTCCCGTCCCGCCTCGACAAAAGCCTTGTAGATCGGGCTCGTCATCGGGCTTTCGGACACGTTCAGCGGGCCGTCTCCGCCGTGGAAATCATTGGCGCCCCGTTCATAGGTTTCGGCGCGCTTGAAGTACGGGAGCACATCCGCATAGCTCCAGCCCTTCAGGCCTATCTGGCCCCACTGGTCATAGTCGCCTGCATGCCCGCGGATATAGACCATGCCGTTTATGGACGAGGAGCCGCCCCAACCCTTGCCGCGCGGCCAGTAGAGCTTGCGCCCGTTCATGTGCGCCTGCGGCTCGCTCCAGAAACCCCAGTTATGGTCATTGGCTTCCTTGATCAGGCTGCCGACAGCCGCCGGCATGCGCACCATGAGGGAGGTGTCCTTCTTGCCCGCCTCTATCAGGCAGACCCGGATGCCAGGATCAGCCGACAGCCGGTTGGCCAGCACGCAGCCCGCGCTACCGGCGCCGATGATCACATAGTCGAAGGTTTCAGTGCTCACGTCAGGTCAACTCCCGGGGATGGTTTATGCGCCACTCTGCCTAACGCCAATGGGGTGAACGAGGCAACCAATTGTCAATGTTCCTCTTCTATCTGCAAGGGAAGGACGCCGCGGCAGGCGGCGTTCGCGCAGCCAGGACACGTCGATATGACGCTGCCAAACCTCCTTCGTTCAGCGCCTGCTCCGGGCGCCAGCCCCAGCCGGGACCGGCGGAGCTACAAGCGGGTCGACCTGCGCCTGACCGGCCGCTTCCTCACCAGTGAAAGCGACGACCGCGAACTGCTGACCTCCAACATCTCCTGCGACGGCGCTTTCATCCTGTCATCCACGCCGCCCGGTTCCGGCGAGCAGATCGTCTGCTATTTCGACGAACTGGGCCGTGTCGCGGCGCAAGTGATCCGCATAACCCCTGACGGCTTTGCCGTGTGCTTCCAGACATCGCACCTGAAGCGCGAAAAGCTGGCCGACCGGCTGAACTGGCTGGTGAACAAGGACATTCTGGGGCTCGAAGAAGAACGCGCCGCGCCCCGATTCTCCGCGACCGGGCAGGCCTGCGTCATCCTCTCGGACGGCACACAGCTCCAGTGCCGGATGACCGATATCTCCCTCACCGGCGCCGCCTTCGAGGCGCTCGGTACGCCCCCCTTTGTCGGCGACCGTGTCCATACCGGTAACCTTCCCGCTGAAGTCGTACGCGTCGCCGGCAAGACATTCGCCGTCCGCTACCTGCGCGGCGCCGAGGCCGCTGCGAGCTGACATGCGCACGCGCCCCCGCATCGACCGTGTCCTGCCCAAGAATCCGGCGCGCGCGGAAGCCAGAGGCGCCCTGAACCTTGCAGAGCTCGATCCGCCCGTCTGGCACATCATGAGCCAGACCAAGGCGCACGGCCCCTTCACGCTCGGCCAGCTCCAGTCCTTTGCAGACGCCGGCAAGATCGGCCCGTTGACGCGGATATCCTCAGGCGATGGCGAGCCGTTCCTGCCAGCGCTCGATCATGCGCCGCTGAGGGCCCGTATCGAAGCAGCGCTGGAAAACCGGAGCGCCCGGCGCGCCGAGGCCTCGAACTTCGTCATCGTTTCAGGCCCTGACCCCTGCGCCGGCACCATTCGCAGGCACGCCCTAGCCGCCGCCCTCAACACGCTCGGCCGTTTCGCCGAGCCGATCCCCGGAACCTTCGTTCTGCGCTCAGACCGTCCGCTCACGGACGTTCGCCGCACCCTCGCTATGGCGGCACCGGAAGGCACACAGCTGATGATCTTCGAATCCCGCGACGCCAAACTGGGCTGGACTGGCCTGTCCTCCCACGGCGCCGAAGCCGTCCGCGCTGTGTGGGATGCGCCAATCAATCCGCCAGCGGATTAACTGATCCGCTTCAGCTGCGCCTGATGCTTCTTCCAGTTTTCCACATAGTGGAAAGCCGACATCTTGATCAGCTGCACCTGCTGCGGCGAGATTTCTTTCACAACCTTGCCCGGCGCGCCCATCACCAGGGAATTGTCAGGGATCTCCTTGCCCTCCGAGATCAGCGAGTTTGCGCCGATGATGCAGTTGCGCCCGATCTTCACGCGGTTGAGGATCGTCGAGCCCATGCCGATCAGCGTGTCGTCGCCGATCACGCAGCCATGCAGGATCACCCGGTGGCCCACTGTCACGTTCGCCCCGATGGTCACCGGCGCCCCGATATCGGTGTGGATCACCGTCAGGTCCTGGATGTTCGAATTCTCGCCGATGGTAATCGGATCATTGTCGCCGCGCAGCACACAGCCATACCAGACCGAGGCATTTTCGCGGAGAATCACATTGCCCATCACCTCGGCGCTGCCGGCGATCCAGCAATTTCCGCTCGCCGGCAGGGTAGGGGTCACTCCATCCAGTTCATAAATGGCCATTTTTTGGGCGTCCTCGTTCGTTACTTATTTCGTAAGCGGAATGTCGCTTAACCTTCAGACAATGGTGTTAGTCTATAAGGGTTGTAGATTCGGAGAGGCAATGGCCGTTTACGTGCCCATTCATCCCTCACCCCCCGGAAGCCTTGCTTCCGGTTGCTGGTCGCCCGCCTCATGCGAGCGCCTCCGACCGTTCCACCGTTTCGCCGAGCCGCTGCGCATTTCCGCCAGCGGCTTTTTTCATGCCCGCAGCCAAGGAGGCCTCCCATGGGTAAACGTAACGCCGTCAAACGCCTGAAGTCCGCACAAGACGTGCGCGCTTCAAGCTGGAACAACGAGCCGGTGCGTGGCAAGGGCGCCCATCTCCAGATGATAGAGGGCGGCCGCGGCTGGCACCCCGATGACGGCGACGAGATCCGCAACGAGATCCCCCATGAGCGTACCCAGCGCTATCAGAAAACCATCAAGCCGCGCTCTGAAAACCAGGCCCAGCTGATGAACGCGATGGACAGCCACGCCCTCGTCTGCGCCCTCGGCCCGGCCGGCACCGGCAAGACCTACCTCGCCATCGTCAAGGCCGTCGAAGCCCTACAGAAGGGCAAGGTCTCCAAGATCATCCTGTCGCGCCCCGCCGTCGAAGCGGGCGAGCAGCTCGGCTTCCTGCCCGGCGGCATGGAAGACAAGCTCGCGCCCTACCTGCGCCCGCTCTACGACGCGCTCGCCGACCGCCTCTCCCCGGCCCAGCTCAAGCACTTGCTGGCTGAAGGCATCATCGAGATCGCCCCCATAGGCTTCATGCGCGGCCGTACACTGAACAATGCCTTCGTCGTCATCGACGAGGCCCAGAACTGCACCTACACGCAGCTGAAGATGCTGCTCACCCGCCTCGGCTGGCACTCCACCATGGTCATCACCGGCGACCCTGGCCAGACCGACCTCTCACCGGAATTCTCCGGCCTCGCCAAAGCCGCCGAACGCCTTGAGAAACTCTCCGGCGCCGCCGTGATCAAGCTCGAAGCGGCAGATGTGGTGCGCCATCCACTGGTCGCAGAAATGCTGGACGTCCTTTAGGACTGCCATCCCGGTCAAAGGCTGAAGGCCGATTGACCCACTCGAAGCGACGGCCCGCCCTCAAAGCGGGCTGTTTGCATTTCCGCCACCTTGACGCCCCCGCTCTCCCCGCCTCAGGTGCGCCCCAATCATAAACGCCGGGAGGGAAACGCCATGATCCGCCATGCCGCGCTCGCGCTCCTCCTCGCCGTCTTCGCCCTCTTCACCGCCTGCGCCCAGGATGCCGCCCCCATGAAAACCTACGCCTCATTCGACGGCGCGACGATCAGCTATCAGGAGCTGGGCGAAGGCCCGGTCGTCCTCCTCCTCCACGGCTTCTCCGGCAACGCAGACCTCAACTGGTTCCAGCCCGAGATCGCCCAGAAGATCGCCGACGCTGGCTACCGCGTCATCGCGCCGGACCTGCGCGGCCACGGCGCCTCGCCCTTTGAGGCCGCCCCGGAGCACTGGCCCGCCGACGCCGTCGCCCGCGACCAGATCGCCCTCACCGCCCATCTCGGCGCCCCCCCCTACGCCACCGTCGGTTACTCCATGGGCGCCATCTCTGCCCTCCGCTTCCACCTGCTGTCCCGCAACACCGGCCGCCTGATCCTCGGCGGCATCGGCGACTCTGTCGCCGACGAGACCAACACCGACCGCAACACCGCCTTCCGCGCCGCCATTGAGGCTGCCATCGCGGGCGAAGACACGCCCGCCGCCAAGGCCATCCTCGCCCGGGCCAAGGCCACCGGCGGCACACTCAAGGGCTATCTCGGCGCCCTCTCCGCGCGCACCTATACGCCCGCCGACCTGCTCGCGACCTTCACCGTCCCGACCCTCGTCCTTACCGGCGACCAGGACCTGGACAATGGCTCCGGCCCCGCCCTCGCCGCCAGGATCCCCGGCGCGCGCTACCTTGGGCTCACCGGCATCCACCTCACCGCGGTGATTGACCCCGCCTTCCCCGCCGCCATCATTGCGGACCTGAACGCCGGCCGCTGACCGGCTTCCCCAACGTCCCCCCTCGCCCCGCCTTTGCGTGCGCGTTAAACCGCCGCGCAATGCAGAATGGCAACGCAGCATAGGGAGACGCGGCATGGCAAAAGGTGATCTTCCGGTCCTGATCGGCGTCGGCCAGTCGCTCAGCCAGTGGGACGGCAAAGCGGGCCCCACCGGCGCGCCGTCGCCGCTCTCGCTGATGACCGAAGCTTCGAAAGCCGCCCTCGCCGATACCGGCGCGCCCGGCATCGCTGCTGCCATCGACACCATTGCCGTCGTACGCATCTTCGAAGACTCGGTTGGCCGCGCCGCCCACCCGCACGGCCACAACACCAACCTGCCCGGCACACTCGCCCGAGACACCGGCACGAAGCCCGCCCGCCTTATCTACGAAACCGTCGGCGGCCAGAGCCCGCAGGCCCTCGTCAATGAATTTGCCGGCCGCATCCATGCCGGCGAGATCGACGCCGTCCTGATCTCCGGCTCGGAAGCCAACCGCGCCTCTAAAGGCGCGCGCAAGCATGGGCTGGAGATCAACTGGGCGGACGGCGCAGATGCGCCGTATGAAGATCGCGGCATGGGTCCGATGATGCTTTCACGCGAAGAGATTAAGCACGGCCTGATTGCGCCGGCATATTTCTATGGCCTTTTCGAGAACGCCGTTGCCGCCCGCGAAGGCCGCTCGCGCTCCGCGCATCGCCGCGCCATGGCCGAGCTCTTCCAGCCCTTCTCGGCCGTCGCCGCGAAGAACCGCTATTCCCAATTCCCCGCCGAGCATGACGTGGCTTTCCTCTCCACGCCATCGCGCGAAAACTATGAATACGCCGACCCCTACCTCAAATGGTTCATCGCGCAGGACGCCGTGAACCAGGGCGCAGCCGCCATCCTCGTCTCCTCGTCCAAGGCTGACGAACTTGGCGTGCCGGAAGACAGGCGCGTCTACATCCACGGCGGCGGCGATGCATGTGATGATCTCATCTCCCTCCGCCCGGTGCTAGACCGGTCGTGGGCCATGGACACCGCCATCGGCCGCGCTCTCGCGCAGGCTGGAAAATCGCAAGCTGGCATCGCCCACTTTGATATCTATTCCTGCTTTCCGGTCGCCGTCTTCTCCGGCGCCGCCGCCCTCGGCCTCGACTGGAAAACGGACAAGCGCCCGCTCACCCTCACCGGCGGCCTGCCCTTTTTCGGCGGCCCGGGCAATAATTACTCCTTGCACGGAATAGCCGAAATAGTCGCTACACTCCGCAAACACAGGGGCGAATTCGGCCTCGTCCTCGCCAATGGCGGCTGGATGACGAAGGAAGCCGCCGGCATCTATTCCACTAACCCGCCGGCAGCGTTCACGCCCGCCGAGCCCGCCGCCAAGGCCAAGACGCAAGTCGAGGTCGCCATCGTTTCCGGCGAAGCCACGCTCGAAACCTTCACCGTCACCCACGGTAAGGACGGCCCTGAACGCGGCATCATCTTCGCGCGGTTTGCCGACGGACGCCGCGTCATTGCCAACAATGCCGGCACGGGCGAACTCGCCACCCTGCGCGAGGACGCAAGCCCTGTCGGCCGCAAGGTGTCCGTCACTGCGCAGGACGAAACGGCGACGTTCGTGTTTGCCTGAGACGAGACGGACGTGACTGAGCCGCGCTACTTCGAAATCTCCATCGTCCGTTGGTGCGGTGAGTTCGTTTGCGGCCGGGTCACCCGGGCGTTCTACGACCACTGGAAAGGCCGGCCCGAGGAAGACCTCGCCGCCTTCATGACTGCCTGGGAAAAGGATGAACGTGAGACCGGTGTGCCGCCAGCTCGCCCCGACGGCAGCACGCCGGATAACTGGTATGAGTTCGATGACGTCGAACACATCAGCAATGCGCTCGCCAACAACAACTTCGTCCATGTCATGGAGATCGAGCCGAACGGGTCAGATGGAGGCTTCCAGCAGAAAGCCGGGGGCTATAAGGAAGACTTTGAGATTTCCGCCATCGCGGGCGACATGCCGGAGACTTTCCTCAAGTGCGTGCGCAGCCTTGAAGTGGATCAGGATACGGATGATCCCGCCAATCCCGTTCTCGTCGCAAAATCCCTGGCCAAGGGCATGGATACGGTTGCACGCTGCGAGACGACCGGCCCCTTCGACATCCGGAAGCTGAGCATTTTCTATATCGACTTTGATGGCGATGACGTTGTCGAGTCGCTGGCCTATGACGGCGTGTTTCTGGAAACCGAAGGCCAGTTCTCGGATGGCAAGGGCATGGTCTTCAGCCTGGGCGACCTGCACACTTGGTCACCCGAAGACAGCGACGCTGCGCAAACAGCCACCGATGTAAAATCTCCGGGCAAACTGCGGCTGCTCGCAGACACACTATGGCCCTCGCTGAGGACGGCCCTCGGGGCTATCTTCTCGCTGTTCGGCTTTCCCGTCTTCCTGCTGGCCATGATCGGTGCCGCCAAATACCTGCAGTTCTTCAACCTGATTGAACTCAAGGGCTGGGCCCTGAGCATCATTGAAACCCAGGCGGACGTACTTGACGATATCGCCGAGGCTGCGGCCGCTTACGGAGTGAAGTTTCCGGCGCTCCTTGCCGACGTCGCCGTCATGTACCTTTCCGTCGGAAACACGATGGCGAGAGCTGAAAAAAGTGACCTTGTGAGCGTCGACAACGACGACTCGAACCATTGGGCGCTGTTCAAGGAATGGGTCATGCGCGGCCGCGTCGATTCGCTCTTGCTCAGCCTGCCGAAGATCACCCGTGACGGCTTCGTCCGTCTGGTCTGGCCACTCATGGTGCTCTACCGCCTGAAGACGCCGTTTGTCGTCAGCGGTCCGGGCCCGTCAGGCGACAGCATCAGTTCGTCCGTCCCGCGCCGTGAACTCGTGGACTTCGCGCGGATGGTCACCGAGGCCCGCGGGACATGGAAAGGCCAATCGGTTCAGGACTTCCGGCAGATTTTTGTCTGGCACGTGGTCCTTGTGCTCGGTGCCACAGCACTTTCAGCCCATGCGTTCAAGCTCCTCGCCTGAAGCACCGCTTGCCCCCCACCCCGGCCTGCGCCAAAACCTACCTATGACAACCCACTTCAAGAAAATCGGCGTTATCGGCGCCGGCGCCTGGGGCACCGCGATAGCCCAGATGCTGACCCGCGAGGGCCAGACCGTCCTCGTCTGGGCCCTTGAGCCGGATGTCGCGGACGCCATCAACTCGCGCCACGAGAACACGGCCTTCCTGCCCGGCGTTAAACTCAACCCCGCCCTGCGCGCCACCGCCCATATCGGCGACCTCGCCGGCTTCGACGCCCTCTTCTGCGTCACACCGGCCCAGCACACCCGCGCCACGCTCACCCGCCTTGAGGGCTGGTTCAAACCGCACGCACCGGTCGTGCTCTGCTCCAAGGGCATCGAACTCGCCACTGGAAAGTTCATGACCGAAGTTCTCGCCGAAGAACTGCCGGACGCGGTGCCCGCAGTAATGTCCGGCCCCAGCTTCGCCATCGATGTTGCAAAGGGCCTGCCCACCGCCGTCACGCTCGCGATGCAGGACGCCGCCCTTGGCGCCGAACTGATCCAGGCCATTTCCACGCCTACGTTCCGCCCTTATCTGGGTACGGATCTTCTGGGGGCGGAGATTGGCGGTGCTGTCAAGAACGTGCTCGCCATCGCCTGCGGCATCGCGCTGGGAAAAGGCCTCGGCCGCTCCGCTCACGCCGCGCTCATCGCGCGCGGCTATGCCGAGATGACACGTCTCGCCCTTGTCCTGGGCGCTGAAGCCGAAACCCTCACTGGCCTCTCCGGTCTCGGTGATCTCGTCCTCACCTGCTCGTCGGAAACCAGCCGCAACATGTCGCTCGGCCTCGCCCTGGGCGAAGGCAAATCGCTCGAGGAAGTCCTCGGCGCGCGCCACTCCGTCACCGAAGGCGTCGCCACCGCGCCCGTCCTGCGCCAGCTCGCCCGCACGCGCGGCATCGAGATGCCGATCTGCGAAGCTGTCGCCGCGGTCGTAGAAGGCGAGATCAGTGTGGACGAGGCAATCCTCGCGCTCCTCATGCGTCCCGTGAAAGCGGAAACGGCCCGGGCCTGAGCCCACGGCGATTCTCCCGGTCGATCACGAGGCCGTGATCGCGCGTCCAATGCACGCCTGCCAGCGTAAGGCTCATGTCAGCATCAAAAAATGGTGCGACATCACCCATGGAGCCTCCCCCGATGAAATTCCGCACCCTCCTGCTCGGCGCCGCCGCCGCAGCCCTCTCCGCCGCGTGCACCTTGACCGAAGCCGCCACCGAAACCTCCGTTGCCGCCGAAGCCCCCCCGGCAATCGTCGAAGCGAAAGAAGCCTCGGTCACGGCCGGCGGCGCCGCGATGCATCCCGGCAAGAACATCGTAGAGAACGCC